>OLOQ01000069.1_pt1 | contig 108143 bp, 119 predicted proteins | sample 1673101 | NCBI WGS metagenome assembly OLOQ01 (sample SAMEA3136754, study PRJEB25190) | human gut metagenome | biome: human gut; feature: human-associated habitat; material: faeces | place: Austria | collected 2013 | reverse complement strand
AGCCCTGCCGCGTTCTATAAGGAGAGGGTCCGCCCTTACTTGTTGTCTTGTCCAGACTATCCTTTCGCCGAGCGGACGAAAATATTCCATTATCCCCCTGGTTTCCGTCAGATACGCCCCTCACCGTCCAAAGGGCGCGGCCTGCCGCAGCGCCGCCACAAACTGCGCCAGCGCCGGGTTCTGGGCATCCCGCCGCCACGCCGCTATCACTTCCTCCTGCTCGCCCTGTCCGGTCAGCGGGATAAAAACCAGGTTTTCCGCCGGAGCATTCTTTCGCGCCGAGTAATCCGGCAGAATGGATACCCCTTCTTCCGCCGCCACCATCATCAGGATGCTCTCACTATCGGAGGAGCAGAACAGGATATTAGGCCGGTAGCCTGCCTCCTTATACAGGTTCATAAAAAACGCGTCGCCGTAGGAATCCAGCGTTTCCGCCGGGGACATGTAAATGATCGGCTCCCCCCGCAGCTCCCGGCGGGTCAGCCGCACCCGCTGCGCCAGCGGATGCCCGGCATACAGCGCCGCCACCAGCCCCACCTCCTCGGCCAGCAGCCAGTCCACCCGTTCATCCTGCTTCAGGTTGGTGCTGTCCCAGGTCAGGATCAGATCAAACTGATTCCCCAAAAGTCCCGCCGCCAGCTGGTCGGTGGTGCAGCGGTAAAAGGTGATCAGCAAATTGGCGTGCCGCTGGTGGAATTCCCGCAGGAAATCGGTAAATCCGCTTTGCTCATAGCCCTTTAGGTACCCAATGCGCAGGCTGCCGGAAAGCCCGGTGGAAGCTCCGTGCGCCCGGTCAATGGCCTGATCCATCCGCTCCAGGATCGCCTTCGCTTCGGTCAGAAACGCCTTGCCCGCCGGCGTTAGGGAAACCGGCCGGGTACTCCGGTCAAACAGGGGACACCCCAGCATCTCCTCCAGCAGCCGTATCTGCTGCGTCACCGCTGTCTGGGAGATAAAAAACTGGTCGGCTGCCTTGGTAAAGCTCCGGCTCTCCGCCGCCGCCACAAAGTATCTCAGTTGGTTTCGGTTCATCGGTTTCCTCCCTTTCTCCTTTCCGGTCCCTGCAATCCGCTGCATCATAACTTTTTCTTATATTATAATGCCAAACTGCTCCTTGTCAATGCTCCTCTCCCGTCCTATAATAAGAATACTTTTTACAAAGTCGAAATGAGGAGTATTGTATGCAAAGAGAAAATTTCCGTTCCCGCTTAGGGTTCCTGTTGGTCAGTGCCGGCTGCGCCATCGGCATCGGCAATGTCTGGCGTTTCCCCTATATCACCGGCCAGTACGGCGGCGGATACTTTGTGCTGTTTTATCTCATCTGCCTGGTCATCATGGGCATCCCGGTTATGACCATGGAGCTGGCCGTGGGCCGCGCCAGCCGCAAAAGCGCCGTACAGGCCTACCAGACCCTCGAAAAGCCGGGCCAGAAGTGGCACATCCACGGTTGGTTCTGCATGCTGGGCTGCTGCCTGCTTATGATGTACTACACCACCGTCACCGGTTGGATGGTGGATTACTTTTATAAATTCCTCCGGGGCGATTTTGTCGCCGGCATGGGCACCGAGGAGATCGGCGGCGTCTTCAGCCAGATGCTCTCCTCCCCCGGAGAAATGACCATCTTTATGGTCATCGTGGTCGTTCTGGGCTTTTTGGTTTGCAGCTTTGGCGTGCAGAAAGGCCTCGAGCGCATCACCAAGGTCATGATGATCGCCCTGCTGGCCCTCATTGTTGTGCTGGCGGTGCACAGCCTGCTGCTGCCCGGCGCCGCCGAGGGCATGAAATTCTACCTGCTCCCCTCCGCCGAAAGCATCCGTACCAACGGCCTGGGGAATATCATCACCGCCGCCATGAATCAGGCCTTCTTTACCCTCAGTCTCGGCATCGCCGCCATGGAGATCTTTGGAAGCTACATGAGCCGGGAGCACACCCTCGCCGGCGAGGCCACCCGCATCTGCGCCCTGGATACCTTTGTGGCCATTATGGCCGGCGTCATCATCTTCCCGGCCTGCTTCTCCTACGGCGTCCAGCCGGATGCCGGCCCCTCCCTCATCTTCCAGACGCTCCCCAGCGTTTTCGTCAATATGGAGGGCGGCCGCCTGTGGGGTACGCTGTTCTTCCTGTTCATGACCTTCGCCAGCTTCTCCACGGTGCTGGCCGTGTTTGAGAATCTCCTGGCCTTCGCGGTGGATACCTTCGGCATCAGCCGCAAAAAGGCCTCCCTTATCGGCTGCATTGCCATGCTGGTGCTCAGCATGCCCTGCATCCTCGGCTTTAATGTCTGGGGCGACCTGCAGCTCATCGGCGCACGCGGTGTGCAGGATAGCGAGGATTTCCTTGTCAGCAATCTGCTGCTGCCCATCGGCGCAGTCGTCTATCTGCTGTTCTGCGTCAGTCGCTGGGGCTGGGGCTTCGATCACTACCTTGCAGAAGCCAATACCGGCAAGGGACCCAAGCTCCCCCGCTGGCTGCGCCCCTATTTCCGCTATGTTCTCCCCCTGCTCATCATCGTCATTCTGGTGCAGGGCCTTCTGTAATCAGTCAAAAATCAAGAGCCGTCCCCACGGGGCGGCTCTTTTGTGCGGTCAGGCATTATTCTTCTTTTTGGTATTCCAGGATATCGCCGGCATCGCAGTCCAGTGCCTCACAGATGGCCGCCAGGGTGGAAAAGCGAATGGCCGTCACCTTGTTGTTCTTGATCTTGGAAAGGTTGACATTGGAGATGCCAACGCGTTCGGCCAGCTCATTCAGCGATATTTTGCGTTCCACCATCATGCGGTCCAGCCGTAATATTATTTTCCCCATAGGCAAAGTCCCCTTTACACCAGTCCTTCTACATCCTGCTCCAGCGCTGCGCCGTGGGCAAAGCTCTGCGTCAGGCACAGCACGATAATTCCCATCGAAAAGCCGTAGAGATTCACACTGGTCTCCACGGCGTCCAACCCCTGCACCAGCCGGGAAACGGCACTCATCACCAGCCCGATCACCGGCACGACAATGCAAAAAATACCGATCTCCCGCAGCATACGGATGTTATCCGGCTGGAACGGCGTGCTTTCCTGCGATTTTTTTAGGATGAGATGCACATTCCGGAATACCATCGCCATCAGCGAAAGAATGAACACCGCACTGATCCCAAACAGCAGCACGGCCCGCGGCTCCACCGCCCCGGCGGCGTTGGTCACCGTCATTTCATAGCCGTAGGTGTTCAGCTCCGGCCTATACTGCGGCAGGATGCGTTCCAGCAGTCCGGAAAGCCACGGCCCGGCAGCCACGCTGCAGATGGCCAGTGCGGCCATGCTGGCGGTGCCCACCCAGTGCAGCAGCTCCAGTATCTTGGTTAAAACCAGCGCTATTTTTTGAATACTCTTCATGTATGTCCCTCCATAGTGGTTTCTGCCTAACGGTTTGACATGCATAGAATAGCATCATATTTAACGATTGTCAATATATTTTTAATGTTTAACGATAAATTTTATCCATTATCCGGTTCATCCGCTTCTTCCTTCGCGAAGACCATCACACTCACGGTGTAGCACCCGTCGCCCGGCTGTGTCTCCATCTCGCCGCCGTATTTCTTCACCACCCGGTTGATGATTCCCCTGCCGTTGCCGCGGGTCATCTTGCCCTGGTTCACGGCGGTGCCCTCGGCGCCCTTACCGCAGCTGTTGCGGCACAGGATGGAAAGCGCCCCATCCGCCGTCTGCATGGTTAGTCCTACCTGCTTCGGCTCAGCTGCCCCGGCCGCCGCTATGGCGTTATCCAGCAGATTGCTCACCAGCGCCACCAGGTCATAGTCATCAAAGCCCGCCGTCCCTGCCGCCAGCTTTATGTCAAAGTTCGCCTCAATACCCGCCTTTTCACAGTCGGCGGCCTTGTTCACCAGCAGCGCGTTCAGTATGGCGTTGCGGCAGTAGTGCAGGTTGATAAGCTTCGGCGCGGCCACCTCCTCGGCATACTGCTTCAGGTCGGTGCCCTCCGGGGCCCCGGCGGTCAGGCTGCGTATCACCGCCACATGGTTATTGATGTCATGCTGCATCTCCCGTATCTGCTTCTGCTGCTCCTCCAGCAGGGTATAGTAGCTCTGCTGCATCCGGGTGGCCTCCAGCTGGGTCCGCAGCGCGGCGTTCTCGTTCATCCGGCGGATCATCACAAACAGCGCCAGATCGCCCAAAACGCCCAGCACCAGCGCCGCTACTCCGTAGGGGTCGTAAACGGCGGTTTTCGCTTCATCGGCATACAGCACCATTGTAATAATGAACAAAATGAACTGTGAAGCGGGGATAAGGATATACGCCATGATATCCAAGCGCGCATTGCGGCGCTGCACATATCTTACCAGCCGAATAACAAGCCAGCAGAATCCCCAGACGATCAGCTCAGTCGCCGCAATAGAGGAATTGAAATACCACACGCCCCGCACATTATCCAAAAGGTAATAGTACATATAGTCGGGGATCAGCCATATAGACAGAGCCTCCGAAACTGCCATTCCCAGTATTTCAATGATTTTTTCCAAAAAGAACAGCAGAAGCAGCATGGCAACGCTGCCATCGAATACGGTAAACAGATAGACCAGCTGAAAGACAAAATACAGCGCCATCAGCAGGTAGAAAATAGGGATCGCGTTGTTGCCGGGCACCTCCCGCAGGTAGCTGATGATGACTAGCCCAATATACAGCAGCAGGGTGGCGCGGGTCAGGTTTTTCCGGCTTTGGTATTTCGGCTTGTAGGGGATAAAGGCATGGATAAACCAAACAAATATAAATGTGATCAGATTATTGATGATGCCATACACCATGTTTCCAAAGAAATGCGATGTAAAAAACTGAATGATCGCTGTCATGCTTCTCTCTCCTCAATTCCGTTCTCTCTCACAGCTCGATATGGTGGTATTTACGGAACTGCTCCCGCACGGCAGGGTAGTAGCCGTGGCTGATGGGCACCACCGTCCCGTCCTTCATCAGGAAGCTCTCCCGCCGAAACACCGCCGCATGGTCCAGGCTCACCGCAAAGCTGTTGTGGCACCGCAGAAAGGCCGGGTCCCCCAGCCGTTCCAGCAGCTCCTCCAGCCTCAGGGCGGTGGTCACGCATTGCCCGTCCGCCAGGTACAGCTTGGTCACCCGCAGCCGCCGCTCCATATAGAGGATTGTCTGTTTTTCCAGCACAAGCTGTTCGCCTTTCTGCGGCAGCACCAGTTGGCCGTTTTCGGCCTCGGCCAGTGCGGTCATCGCCTTTTGCAGCGCCAGCGGCAGGTGCTTCTCCATCGTCGGCCGGTACACATAGTAGGTGTGCCGGGTGGCATAGGCGTCGGGGGCATAGTCCAGGTATCCCGTCAGGTAGATGATCTGGCAGGTGGGCAGCAGCCGGTTCAGCGCTTCTCCCACCGCTATGCCGTTCATCTCTCCCAGCTCAATATCCAGCACCGCCAGCTGGTAGCGGCAGTTCTCCTCCCGCACCGCGCGCAGCAGTGCTTCCCCGCTTTCAAATGGCGCAATCAGCGCCTCCTCAGCAAAATATTCCCGCAGCCGGGCGGCGGTCGCTTCCCGCAGCTCTCTCTCATCATCGCATATCGCTATTTTTATCATCCCGTCGCCTCCACTCTTTTGTCAAATTATATCACACCTGTGCGAATTTTGGAAGCAAATATGACAGTATCTTACCTATTTATGCACGCTGTCCCAAAGGGTCTTTCCCCGGCACCCCTTCTGTGTTACAATACCCTTGATAAGGGGTAAGGGAGCGGAGAAGAACGACTGGGCAGATGTCACCGCTCCGTTCCCATGCCGGCACCGCTTTCGGGCAGCGGGGCCGCCGCAGCCAAATTTAGAGAAAACATAGAAGATCGAAATCGGCAGAGCCTCATTTTTGGGGTTCTGCCGCTTTCGTATTTTGCGTTTTGGCCAAACTTTTCTCCCGCCGCTTGGTCATTTCGGCGAAGAAAAGAACAGCCCTATTTCGTCCTCAAAAAAATTTCCCGCCGTCTTCGATGCCCTTTTGCCATTTTTCTGTTGCAAAAACGCAACAACCCACCCCGATTTTTTCTTTTTATAGGGGGACCCCGCACAAATTGTCGGAAAAAATTTTGGAATTCTGCTAAAATCCGTGTGTTGCGCAAATGCATCACTGTTGCGATTACGCAACACAAATTATTTGCAAAAATGCAACAAAACAGTATAATAAAGCCAGCAAGCCCACTTATTTCTACAAAAGGGGAGGAACTCTCATGAACTGGCTCGATACCATCACCTACATCCTGTACGGCTGCGGCGTCCTTATCATCCTGCTGTTCGCCGTCAATCTCATCCTCGCCAAAAAGCGCGGGGAGGACTCCAAATGGGTGCGCCGGGCGCTGTATGTGGTGGCCTTCATCGCCGCCGTCCTCGGCGCTATCCGGGCCAAGGCCGTCTATTCCGAAACGGTTTTCTTCGCCGATCTGCTCGTGATTTTCTGCCTCATCGTTGCCTTCGTCCGCTCAGAAAAACCCCAGCAGCCCCCGGAGGACGACGACCAGCAGTAATTTTCACCCGCTCCAACCAAAAGCCTCCCCTTTGTAAGGGGTAATGAAGCGGCGGCGAGCCGTACCGGCTTTGCACCCTGCAAAATCAACGCCCCGCCGCCAGGCGACCACTAACTTGGCCTAAAAATTCTTTTGCCCACTTTTCATCACAGAAAAGTAGCCCCCGCCGAAGGCGGCCACCACCCCCCGCGGCGAGCGGCGCTTCCCAAGCCCTCCGCAAGGCTTTTATCTCCCCCGGACTGACGGATAAAAAATCGACCCGTCAGCTCCGCCGCCGGCAGAACCTTCGGGTCGTTTGTTTTACAGGCTCACAGCTGGCCCTTTTCCTCCTGCTCCTGGCTTTTCAGGTACCGCACCTTTATGGCGCGGGAAAGAAGCGAGGCCAGCGTGCCCAGGCTCCCCAGCAGCCCCAGCCACCCCAGGAACATGACCGCCGTGATCTCACCGGCCGGGTCGCCGCCGCGGCTCAGCAGCTCCATCCCGCCAAAGAGGACAAGGCACCCCGCCAGCACCAGCAGGAGCTTCCCCGGCTTGGTCGTGGCCTTGGCGGTGGAAAAGCCCACATCCAGCGTCACCAGCAGCAGAACGATGCACAGGATCGTCCCTTGAGAAAGCAGCGTGCGGATCAGGAACATATCATTTTTCCTCCGTCTTTTCGTGGGATTCTTCGGCCGCCGCGGGTGCGCTCTCCTGCTTCAGCTTTCGCGTCAGCGCCTCCAGCTCCTCCGGGCTCATGGAGCTGCGCAGCTGCTCCACCCGCCGCTCCAGGTCCTTCTGGGCCTCGGCAGCCGCGGTTTTGGCCTGCTCTATGTTCTGCTTTTGGTACGCGCGCGCTAAACCATCCGCGTACGCGCGTCCCGTGGGCGCGGGCGCGACCGGGATCAAAGCCGTCAAACCGCAAAGCACCAGCACCAGCTTCAGGCAGGTGATGGCCGCCCCGTAGCTGGGATATTCGGTGTGCAGGGTGGAAAGGTACAGCGCCTTATAGTCGGCAAAGAAAATGACGGTAAGGACGCACCACACCAGGAAAAACCCAAACCCCAGAATGAGCTTTTTGTTGCTGTCCAGCCCCCGGCGGTTGCAGAACAGAATGCCGCCGATGACCAGCAGCGCCAGCATCACCAGCTCCAGCAGCAGGAAGACGGGCCAGGTGGCAGGCCCCTGGGCCAGGTATCCCCGGCTCAGGATGAGATCTCCGATGACCACCGCCGCAAACAGCAGGATGGCCGCAATGAACCGGGCGCGGGGAGCAGTACTTTTTTCCATCGTTGTCACCTCTTTCGCAGAATAAACGGCCCCAAAACGGCCGAAATTGTAAATTTTTTGTTAAAAATTGTGAAATATTAACCTCTCAGATGCAAAAAGGGGTCGATTTTGCCGTATTAGTGGGGGGAGTTTTTCGACCTTGGTTTCATCCACTGTGATTTCAGCCACAGTGTAGCATATGTTTTTTCCCTTGGCAAGTTTTTTCATCAAAACCGGCGATTCGCCGGCAGGGCGCGGGCCCTCCGGCAGCAAATAGAAACTGGGCGGCGGCATCCTGTCCCGCCCGCCAAAAAAGGAGGACCCACCATGGATTGGGCTATCAAAATCGGCTATGCGGTGATGGTTTTCGCCATCATCATGTGCTTCATCTTCAGCAAGCGCGGCGAAAAGGAAATGCGTCATATGGTTGACCGCTTCGCCCAGGCGTTCTGCAAGCTTTCCAACTATGTGCTGCCGGGCGGCAAAGCGCCCGCGGCCACACTTGCCGCCCGCAAAAAGGACGGGGTGATGCAGGCCCTGCCGGCCGCCGAGCAGCCGGAGGAGCTGCAAAAGCTGATGAAGCGGGGAACCGCCCGCCACCTGGCGGAGCTGTACGGCCAAATGGAGGAGGCCAGCGCCGAGCTGGTGTACCGCTGCCGCCGCCACCGCCGCAACCGGGAGCTTTTCGCCGATCCCATCCGGCAGATCTGCTACCTGACGAGTGTGTTCCTGGAGGGCTGCGCCGACCCCAAGACCATCAGCGACCAGAACCGGATCAATGCCTTCGAGAGCTTCTACACCGACCAGCTCAAGCACCGGGCCACCCTGCTCAAGAGGATCGCCGGTGAAAACGCCGAGTCGTTCCTGGAGCTGAACATGGACTACGACCTGGCCACCGTGGAGAAGATGGAGCTGGAGGCCAAGAAAAACCGCCGCAAGAATGAACGGGAGGCCGCCGCCCGCAGAAAACAGGAAAAGGCCGCCCAGCGCGAGATCAACCGCAACAAATAACGCCCGCAAATTTTTCTCACCTAGTAAGGCCATCGGCATGCGGAATGCCCATAGCGGCCGAAAAGCAGAAATGGCTGCCGCTTGAGACGGCTCCGAAGGCGCAATGGCCCGGCGGAAATGGGGAATTTGCGGCGGGCGCGCCGCAGCGGGGAGGGCTGCCTGTCAGGGTCAGCACGACAAAAGCGGAGGGCGCGCCCGCCTTCCTGCCCGGCCTGCGGGAGTGCGGGTACCGGGCGGGGGAAATACAGCAGATACCAGAAAAACAGCGAATACAGGAGGTTCCGCTAGATGACGGAAAAACAGATAGGAGGGAACGGCATGGCCAAACGGCAGCCAACAGTACTGCGCGTACCGGAAAACGGGGCAGGGGATCCCTTTTTTGGGCGGCAGGGCAATTGGTTCGAGGTTATTTTTGAATCTTCCTACGATGGCTTTTACATCACCGATGGCAACGCCATCACCCTGACCCTGAATAAAAGCTACGAGACCATCAGCGGCCTGCGCAAGGAGGAGATGGTGGGCCGCAGCATGGCGGAGCTGGTGGCCAGCCGGGTCATTTCGGGTTCCGGCACATTGCTGGCGCTGGAACGCCGGGAATCGGTGACGATGGAGCAGCAGTTCAAAACCGGCAAGCGGGCCATCATCACCAGCACCCCGGTTTTCGATTCCGAAAGCAACATCGTCATGGTGGTTACCAATGTCCGGGATGTGACCGAGCTGTACTCCCTGAAGGAGCAGCTGGAGCAGAGCGAGGAGCGCAACCGGCTCTATTCCGCCGAGCTGGAGGCTGCCCGCAGCCGCCAGGACCGCAATCCATCCAGCCTTATTTTCCACGATAAGAACATGCAGAATGTCATTAGCCTGCTGAACCGCGCCGCCCAGATGGAGGTGCCGGTGCTGCTGCAGGGCGAGGTGGGCGTGGGCAAGGGCGCCCTTTCGGAGTACATCTACAGCAAAAGCAAGCGACGCAAGGAACACTTTATCACCATACCCTGTGCCTCCCTGCCGGATGACACCATGGTGGCCGAGCTGTTCGGGCTGGGACCGGGGGTCTCACCGGAATACCCACAGGGCAAGACCGGCCTGCTGGAGCAGGCCAACCGCGGGGTGGTCTTTCTGGATGAGGTGGAGCAACTGAACCACGAAAGCCAGACCCGGCTGCTTTCGGCCATCAAGCGGCGGCAGGTAAAGCCGCTGGGCTACGGCGCCGATAAGCCCTGTGACCTGAGAATTATCGCTTCCACCAGCGCTGACCTGCTGGCCCTGGTGCGGGAAAAGAAGTTCCGGAAGGACCTGTACTATGCCCTGAGCGTGCTGCCCATCAATGTACCGCCGCTGCGGGAGCGCCGGGAGGATATTCCCTACATTGTGACGGCCTATGCCGCCGAAATGAACAAGAAATATCACCAGAAAAAGCGCTTCGCCCCGGAGACCATCATCTGCATGCAGAGCTACAACTGGCCCGGCAATATCCGGGAGCTGCACAATGTGGTGGAGCGCATGATGATCATTTCCAAGAACAATGTCATCCAGCCGGAGGAGCTGCCCATCACCGATAACATCACCATCAGCCAGAAGGATAGCGAGGAGTACTTTGAGCAGGTGAACCTGCACAGGCTGGTGGAGCAGCTGGAGATCAGCTACATCCGGCGGGCGTACAGCCGCTACGGCAATGTAAGGGACGCCGCCCGCAGCCTGGGCATGGATGCTTCCACCTTTGTGCGCAAGCGCAAAAAGATAGAGCAGGGGAGGGAATAGTTGCAAAAACGCAATGATGCGCAAAAATGCAACACCCATTGATTTGTTCAAAAATTTTTAACGAATAGTCAGAAAAGCAAGGAATCAAGCGGAAAAACGGAACAAAATTTTTTGAAAATCGGGAGTGACTGTTGCAGATACACAACACGAACTCCCGATTTTTCCGCAAAAAATGCAAAAAATGTAGCAAAAACACCCAAAACCGCAAATATGCCAAAAATAAAAGTGAACAAAGGAATTCTCCTCAAAAATACACCCCTGCCAAACTTGCTCCGGGGCGGTTTACAAGCCGAAATTGGCTGGATATAATCGAAAATGAAAGCGGGTGGCCGCTGTGCCGCGCCCCTGGAGAAAGGCCCGCTTTACTGTGAAACAGCCGGATGGCAGCCGCCTGATTGGGACAGGGGAGCAGCCCGCCGGCAGAGGAGTTACCACAAAAAACTGTGACGAGGAGGAAACTTCACATGACCGAAATGACCGAAACCAAAAAAGTGGAGGTACCGGAAGGCTTTATGACCGGTAAGTTCCCGCTGAAAAAGCGCGCTTACGGTGAAGAGCAGCCCGGTATCAAAGTAGGCCCCTTCAAGATCCGTCTCCCCCTGATCCACCACGAGTGGTCCTGGACCGAGATGGCCGCCGCCATGTTCCTGGGCGTTGCCTGTCTGGGCGCTGGTGTTACCACCACCATGACCACCTTTGGTCTGGATGACCCCGCGAATATCGCTGCCCTTGGCTTTGATGAGAACGGCGTATTCCTGATGGCCCTGACCTTCGGTGTTCTGAACGCGATCTGCTACTACCTGCCCTCTCTGCTGGGCGACCCCGTAGTTCCCGGCTGGATCACCCCCGCGCTGCCTTTGACCCTGAAATTCCTGCAGCAGTGGGACCTGCCCAACTACGCCACCGGACAAGTAGACCGTATTTACGCGATGATAGCCCTGCAGATGCTGGTTGCTCTCAGCTTCCTCATCATGGGTGCTACGGGTATCGGCCGTAAGCTGGTAGATGCCGTACCCATGGGCATCAAGGCCGGTATTGTATTGGGCGCCGGTGTAACGGCTGCGGTAAACGTTTTCTCCGCCCGTATGCCCAAGGCTCCCTGGACCGTTGCCATCGCCGTACTGATGTCCTACTTCTTCCTGTTTAACCCCACCTTTGCCCGCAAGGCTTCCAAGAGCCGCTTCTGGAATGTAGTGCGTAACCAGGGCGTAGTACCTGCCCAGCTGTTCGCCATCATTCTGGCTCCCGTGCTGCTGCACGAGATCCCGCTGCCTCAGATCCAGTGGGGCTTTACCCCCCTGAGCTTCGGCTATGTTCTGGAGCACTTCACCATCTTCGGCCTGGGCTTCCCGGCCTGGAGCTTCTTCCTGGCGGCGATCCCCTCCGCGCTGGCGACCTACATCATCGCCTTCTCCGACTTTGTACTGGCGAAGGAAGTTGTTGCCGAGGCTACCGCTTACCGTCCTGATGAGAAGGTTATCTTCGATGCCAGCCGTTCCAATCTGGTCAGCTTCCTGCGTAACGCCATCATGTCCCTCTTTGCTCCTTGGGTTCCCATGTGCGGCCCGCTGTGGGCTTCCGGTCTTTTGACCATCACCGAGCGCTACAAGAGAGGCTACAAGACCATGCACACCTACTGGGATGGTGTATGTACCTTCCGTGCAGCTACCGTAATCTCCGTTCTCATTCTGCCGCTGGTCACCCTCATTAAGCCCGCATTTGCCATCTTCTTCGGCATCACCATGGGCGTTCAGGCCTTCGCCTGCGGCAACATCGGTATCCGCATGTGCACCACTGCCAATGACCGCGGTGTCGCCTGCGTTATCGCCGGCGCTCTGACCTACTTCACCCCCGGCTGGGCGCTGTTGGTCGGTATCATCGTCTGGGCTGTTGTTGACGGCTCCGAGGCTGTGATCAACCTGAAGAACCGCAAGAAGACCGCCGGCGGCCCCTCTCCGGAGGAGCTGGTCTTTAAGCCTGAGGACAAAAAAGGCTGCTGCTGATCATTAAAGAAATTACCCCGCAAGGAAAAATGCCCCACCCGCGGGAGATTGAGATAGCCCACTGCGGCGCGCACTCATCTCCCGGCGGGCAAGGGAAAGATGGAACTGATGATCCCAAGGTCAGTTCCATCTTTTCCGCGAAAGCGCGCCGCCCCAAAGAGAAAAGAAAAGGGAGGTAAACCGCCATGAAAATGCTTTCTATTAAACCGACCATCTATAAGTTTAAGACCGCTGAAGAATTCGCTGCGGAATTCAAAATCGGCGTTGGTGACCTGGTGATCACCAACGAATATATCTACCAGCCCTTCTTTGGCAAGCTGAACCTCGGCTGCGATGTGCTGTATCAGGAGAAATACGGCGCTGGCGAGCCCTCCGACGACATGGCAGAGGCCATGTATAAGGACATTAAAGGCGACCATAAGCGTGTTATCGCCATCGGCGGCGGTACCGTCATTGATATTTCCAAGCTTTTTGCACTGAAAACTGTTTCCCCCATCCTCGATCTCTATGACGGCAAGACCGAGATCGTGAAGGATAAGGAGCTGGTACTGGTGCCCACCACCTGCGGCACCGGCAGCGAGGTGACCAACATCGCCATTCTGGCACTGAACAGCCGCGGCACCAAAAAGGGCCTGGCGGTGGATGAGATGTATGCCGACAGCGCCGTGCTGGTACCCGAACTGCTGAACGGCCTGCCCTTCCGCTTCTTCGCTACCAGCTCCATCGATGCCCTGATCCATGCCGTGGAATCCAGTCTTTCCCCCAAGGGCAACGAGATGACCCGCCTGTTCGGCTACAAGGCCATTGATATGATTCTGCACGGCTACAAGAAGATCGCTGCGGACGGCCCCGAGGCCCGGATGCCGCTGCTGGAGGACTTCCTGATGGCCTCTCTGTACGCGGGCATCGCCTTTGGCAATGCGGGCTGCGCCGCCGTTCATGCCATGAGCTATCCTCTGGGCGCTACCTTCCATGTGGCGCACGGCGAGAGCAACTATGCCATGTTCACCGGCGTAATGAAGAACTATATGGAGATCCGCCAGGATGGCGAGATCGAGAGGCTCAATCAGTTCATCGCCGATATCCTGGGCTGCAAGGTAGAGGATGTTTATGAGGAGCTGGAGAAGCTGCTGAATAACCTCATCCAGAAGAAGGCCCTGCACGAGTACGGCATGAGCCGTGAGCAGATCGAGGAATTTGCGGACAGCGTAATAGCGAACCAGGGCCGCCTGATGGCCAATAACTTTGTGGAACTGGATCGTGACCGTTTGATCAAGATCTATACCGAGCTGTACTAATTGCACATAAACAGAGCCGACTAACGATGAATCCAAAGAAAGAAAGGAAGTAACGAAAATGGCACTGATGACAGGCGAACAGTATATCGAAAGCATTAAGAAGATCAAAATGGAGATCTATATGTTCGGTGAGAGATACAATAACCCCACCGAGAGCCCCATTCTGCGTCCTTCTCTCAACTCCGTCCGTATGACCTACGACCTGGCCCAGATGCCCGAGTATGAGGACCTGATGACCGTGGTTTCCCCCTACACCGGCACCCGCGTCAACCGCTTCACCCACATCCACCAGAGCACCGAGGACCTCATCAAGAAGGTAAAGATGCAGCGCCTGTGCGGCCAGAAGACCGCCGCCTGCTTCCAGCGCTGCGTGGGTATGGATGCTTTCAACGCCCTGTTCTCCACCACCTATGAGTGCGACAAGGCCCACGGCACCAACTATCACGAGAACTTTGTGAAATTCATGAAGTATGCTGCCGAGGCCGACCTGACCGTTGACGGCGCCATGACCGACCCCAAGGGAGACCGTTCCCTGGCACCTCACGCCCAGGCCGATCCTGATATGTTCCTGCGTATTGTGGAGCGCCGCCCCGACGGTATCGTAGTCCGCGGCGCCAAGGCCCACCAGACCGGTATCTGCAACTCCCACGAGGTCATCGTAATGCCCACCCAGTCCATGGGTCCCGATGATAAGGACTATGCGGTTTCCTTTGCCGTACCGCTGGATACCCCCGGTCTGTTCATGATCATCGGCCGCCAGAGCTGCGACACCCGTAAGCTGGAGGGCTCCACCCTGGATGTCGGCAACTCCGAGTTCGGCGGCGTGGAAGCCTTGACCATCTTTGACGATGTATTTGTTCCCAATGACCGTATCTTCCTGTGCGGCGAGCATGAATTTGCCGGGATGCTGGTGGAGCGCTTTGCCGGTTACCACCGCCAGAGCTACGGCGGCTGCAAGGTCGGCGTAGGCGATGTTCTGATTGGTGCTGCTGCTGTTGCCGCTGACTACAACGGCGCTGCCAAGGCCAGCCACATCAAGGATAAGCTCATCGAGATGACCCACCTGAATGAGACCCTGTACTGCTGCGGTATCGCCTGCTCCGCCGAGGGCCACAAGACCGAGAGCGGCAACTACATCATTGACCTGCTGCTGGCCAATGTCTGCAAGCAGAATGTGACCCGCTTCCCCTATGAGATCGTCCGCCTGGCCGAGGATATCGCCGGCGGTCTGATGGTCACCGCTCCCTCCGAGAAGGACCTGCGCGATGAGAAGATCGGTCCGTACATCGATAAGTACCTGCGCGGCGTGGCTACCGTCACCACCGAAAACCGCATGAAGATCCTGCGTCTCATCGAAAACCTGGCCCTGGGCACCGCGGCCGTTGGCTACCGCACCGAATCCATGCACGGCGCCGGTTCTCCCCAGGCTCAGCGCATCATGATAAGCCGCCAGGGCAACCTGAACGCCAAGAAGGAGCTGGCCAAGGCCATCGCCCATATTGAAGAATAACCTCCTCATAGAATAACCCCTTTATCTCCCCGCGGGGCAGGGCACAGGGCGCTGTGCCCCGGCTCTGCCCCGCCCCCTTTGCGGGGGAAAACCAAAGACCCAAGGAGAGATGCAAGCCATGCTGGAACGGATCGAACAGGTTCTGGATGAAAAAGTACGCCCCGCCCTGCGCACCCACGATGGCGACATAAAGGTGGTGCGGGTGGAGGACGGCGTTTTGTACTTCCGTATGCTGGGGCAATGCAGCAACTGTCCCTCCGCGGTGGTAACGGCCGAAGAACTGGTGGCGCCGCCTATTCTGGAGGCGATACCGGAGCTGCGGCAGGTGGTGCTGGATACCACCGTAAGCGATGAGCTGTGGCAGGACGCCATGGAGCTGCTGCGGCGGCGTCACGCCGGTGAAGCGTGAGAATAGGCATAAAGTACTGTGGGGGCTGCAACCCACGCTATGACCGGGTGGCCGCGGTAAAGGAGCTGCAACAGCGGCACCCCGAATGGAAGATAGAGCCCGCCGGAGAGGGCGGGCAGGAGTACATCCTGGTGGTGTGTGGCTGTACCGCCGTGTGCGCGGGCCATGCCCACCTGAAGGCCGCCAAACACAAATTTGTCATTAACAGCAGGGAGCAGCTTGCGGCTGCCTGTGAAGCGATAATAAAAGAAAATGAGGTGTAACAATGGAGGACTGGAGAACTCTGTATCAACAGAAGCTGACCACAGCCGAGGAGGCAGTAAAGCATATTAAATCTGGCGACCGGGTAGTAGTGACCCATGCGACCGGCGAACCGATCCTGCTGACCGACGCGATGGTAGCCAATGCCGAGCAGTACGAGAATGTGGAAGTGGTGCACATGGTGGCCATGGGCAAGGCCGAATACTGCCTGCCCGAAAATTCCAAGCACTTCCGCCACAACAGCCTGTTCCTGGGCGGCAGCACCCGCAAGGCCATAGAGGAGGGCCGGGGCGACTTTACCCCCGTGTTCTTCAGCGAGATTCCGGAGCTGTTCCGCACCACGCTGCACCCCAATGTAGTGCTGCTGCACCTGAGCACCCCCGATGAGCACGGCTATTGCAGCTTTGGCGTTTCCTGCGACTATACCAAGCCCGCCGCCGAGTGCGCCGACCTGCTGATCGCGCAGATCAACCCCAAGATGCCCCGCACCATGGGTGACAGCTTCATCCATGTCAGCAAGCTGGATTACATTGTGGAGCAGGAGACTGACCTCATCGAGCTGGCCCCGCCCCATATCGGCGAGGTGGAGCGCGCCATCGGCGAGAATATTGCCTCCCTGGTGAAGGACGGCGACTGCCTGCAGCTGGGCATCGGCGCCATTCCCGACGCGGTGCTCCTGTTCCTGAAGGACAAGAAGGACCTGGGTATCCATTCTGAGATGTTCAGCGACGGCGTGGTAGAGCTGGTAGAGGCCGGTGTCATCACCAATGCGAAGAAGAACATTCACAAGGGCAAGAGCGTGGCGACTTTCCTGATGGGCACCCGCCGCCTGTATGACTATGTGGATAACAACCCCGAGGTGGCCATGATGCCGGTGGACTATGTCAATGATCCCCGTGTCATCTGCCAGAACGATAACCTTGTTTCCATCAATTCCTGCGTGCAGGTGGACCTGATGGGCCAGGTGGTTTCCACCTGCGTGGGTCTGCGGCAGATCAGCGGCGTGGGCGGCCAGGTGGACTTTGTACGCGGCGCCAATATGAGCCGGGGCGGCCGTACCATTATGGCCATGCCCAGCACCGCCGCCAAGGGCACCATCTCCAAGATCGTTCCCTTGATTGATGAGGGCGCGGCCGTGACCACCAGCCGCTACGATGTGAACTATGTGGTGACCGAGTATGGCATTGCCCAACTGAAGGGCAAGACCCTGCGCGAGCGCGCCAGAGAGCTCATCAAGATCGCGCATCCCGATTTCCGGGAGGGGCTCATCAAGGTATACGAGGAGCGCTTCCACGCGAAGTTCTGATTGATTTTCTCTTCATTTTCATGTTCCCCTTCGCGGAGAGGAGGACAATGCCAGCCCCATTGTCCTCCTTTTCTGCACATAGAGAAGCGGAAAAAATGACCGAAAAGAGAGGAGTACACCTCCATGAATGAAGTGATATTAAGCGGACTGGGCATCCTGCTGGCACTGTGCGGCATGACCGTACTCATCTTCCGGCGGGTCTCGCCCATTATAGTGGGGCCGCTGGCGGCGCTGCTGGTAACAGTGATGAGCGGGCTGCCGGTGCTGGATTCGGTGACCGGGGTATATGTAGCGGGCGTCGGCTCCTTCTTTGTTTCCTACTTTATGATCTTCCTGCTGGGGAACATCCTGGGCAGCCTGTACCAGATCAGCGGGGCGGCGGCGAAGATCGGCGAAACGGTGGTGCGGTGGTTCGGCGCCAAAAACTGCATGGTGGCGTGCTTGATTTCGGCGGCGCTGCTGAGCTACGGCGGCATCAACAGCTTTGTCATCATCTTCGCCATCTATCCCATCGCGCTCAAGCTCTTTGAGGAGGCGGACCTGCCCACCTACCTGCTGCCGGGTATTGTGTGCGGCGGCATGTGGACCTTTGCGATGACCGGGCCCTTTTCACCGCAGATCTGCAACATCGTTTCGATGCAGAGCCTGGGCACCCCCTCCTACGCCGGGCTGATCCCCGGCTTGGCGGCTTCGGTCGTCATGGCGGTGCTGATTGTGTGGTACATGAACCGCCAGGCAAAGAAGGCAAAGGGACGGGGTGAGCACTTTACCCCACCGGAGGGCGGAGTGCGCCAGCATGAGGGGCCCACTCCCGGCACCGTGGTCAGCTTTATCCCGCTGACGGCTGTTATCGTGCTTTTTAATGTGACGGAGATCGGCATTGTGGCCTGCCTGCTCATCGGTATTGTGCTGTCGCTGGGGCTTTTCTGGCGCAGCATTCCGTGGGGAGAGATGCTCTCCACCATGAACCAGGCGGCGGGCAGCTCCGTGACGGTCATCATCAACACGGCTACCATTGTGGGCTTTGGTGCGGTGGCGAAGATCACCCCTTTCTATGCCTGGGCGGTGGAGCTGCTGGAGGCTTCCACCGCGAACCCCTATGTGGTGGCCGCCGTGGGCAGCAATATTTTCGCCTGCATCCTTGGCTCCTCCTCCGGCGGGCTGACGCTGATGTATACCTCGCTGAAGGAGATCTTCCTGAGCTACGCGGGGCAGGGGTACAGCCTGGAATTTATCCACCGGCTGTGCTCGCTCGGCTCCGGGGGGCTGGATTCCATGCCCTGGAACGGCTCCATTGTTTCGGTGTTCGGCATCTGCCACACCACCCACAAGGCCAGCTATAAGTATAACTTTGTGACCTGCGCGGTGATCCCGGTGCTGTGTACCTTCCTCATCGCGCTGCCCATCTGCATCTGGCTGGGCTGAGAGAAGAAGGAGAAAACCCATGAAAACGATACTGACCATGCCCAGCACGGAACTGGCCCTGCTGACGATGACGGGGGAGGGTAAGCCCTTTGTGCTGAACCGCCGCACCATGGCGGAGCTGGAAGCCCTGCTGGATGAGGTGCGCCGCCGTGCCCCCCGGGCCCTGGTGCTCACCGGGGAGGGGAGGTTCTTCTGCGCCGGGGCGGATATACGGGAGATGGCGGCCATGGATGACCGGGAGCTGTATGACTGGGCGCTGCTGGGCAGCCGCCTGAACACCAACCTGGAGGAGCTGCCGATGCCGGTGCTGGCCGCGGTGAACGGCATGGCGCTGGGCGGCGGCTGTGAGCTGGCGCTGGCGTGTGACCTGCGCTGCGCCTCCATGGCGGCGAGCTTTGCGGTGCCGGAGGTGACCCTGGGCACCATATGCGGGGCGGGCGGCACCCAGCGGCTGCCCCGGCTTATCGGTGAAACGCGGGCCAAGGAGATGATCTTTACCGGGCGGGAAATTACCGCCGAAACGGCCCGGGAATGGGGTCTGGTAAATGGGGTCTTTACTGCCGGCAGCCTGCTGGAGGAAACACTGAACCTGGCGGAGGAGATCGCCCGGAACAGCCCCTACGCTGTGACCTGCGCCAAGCGGAGCGTGAACGGCGGACGGGAAATGCTGCTGGAGGAAGCGCTGGAATGGGAACGGAGCCTCTTTGGCGAATGCGGCGAAAGCCGGGACCGCAAAGAGGGCATGACGGCCTTCCTGGAAAAACGGCCCCGGGTATTTACCGGGGAATGAGAGAGGAGAGAGCATGGCAAAGGTGATCTCGGCCGCCGAGGCCGCCGCCCTGATCCGTGACGGCATGACGGTGGCGGTGGATGGCTTTATCGGCTTTTCGCTGGCGGAGGATATCCTGTGCGAGCTGGAGGAGCGCTTCCTGCGGGAGGGCCACCCCCGTGACCTGCGGCTGGTGAATGTTGCGGGTCTGGGCGGGGACGGCGTGCGTCGGGGCATCAATCATTTTGCACACCGGGGGATGGTTTCCCGGCTGTTTTGCAGCAATTTGAGCTTGGCAAATTCCATTTACCCCAATGTCAGCCGGGGGGATTTTGCACTGTTTATGGCCCCGCAGGGGGTCATGTCCCACATGATGCGCGCCATCGCCGGAAAAAAGGCGGGCGTTGTGACCGAGGTGGGACTGGGGACCTTTGTGGACCCGCGGCGGGACGGCTGCCGGATGAACCGTAAGGCGTGGGACAGCGGCGAGGAGGTCGTTCAGCTGGTGCGCCTGGGCGGCAGGGAGCAGCTGTTCTTCCCGTCCTTCGGGCTGGATGTCTGCATCATCAAGGGCAGCACCGCCGATGAAAACGGAAATATCAGCATGGAAAACGAGGCGTTTTTGCTGGAACAGTACGATATGGCCGCCGCCACCCACAACAGCGGCGGGCTGGTGCTGGTGCAGGTGGACAGAACGGTCCCCGCGCAAACCATGAACGCCAAGGATGTGGTGGTGCCGGGCTGCCTGGTGGACTATGTCATCGTCGGGCGGGAGGAGAACTCCCGGCAGCAGTTTGTCACCGAGGAGCGCTGGGTGGAGGCCTTTACCGGGCGGGTGCGCATCCCGCTGGAGGGGCTGCCGCCGGTGCCGCCGGACATCAAAAAGGTGATGGCCCGCCGGGCCGCCGCGGAAATAAAGGACGGTGACTTTGTTAATTTCGGGATCGGGGTGCCTACCCTCATCACCAATGTACTGGCCGAGGAAAAACGGCTGGAGCGGGTGACGCTCAGCATTGAATCCGGGACGATAGGCGGGGCGCCGCAGGGCGGCCTGCTGACCGGCGCCGCCTACAATGCCGATGCCATGATAAAGCAGCCGGATATCTTTGACCTGTATGATGGCGGCGGCATTGATGTGGCGTGCCTGGGCGGGGCTGAATTTGACCGGGAGGGCAATGTGAATGTCAGCCGCTTTGGGGAGAAGATCCCCGGGCCCGGCGGGTTCATCAATATCTCGCAGGGAGCGAAGAAGGTGTGCTTTATGGGCAGCTTTACCGCCGGGGAAAGCGAGATCCGGCTGGAAGGCGGCCGGCTGCGCATCATAAAGGACGGCAATATCCGCAAGTTCCGGCAGGCGGTGGGGCATATCACCTTTTCCGGGGAGTACTCCAACCAAAAGGGGACCCAGCAGGTGCTGTATATCACCGAGCGCGCGGTGTTCCGCCTGACGCCGGAGGGCCTGCTGCTGTGCGAGATCGCCCCCGGGGTGGACCTGCGGCGGGATATTCTGGAGAAGATGGAATTTACCCCGCTGATTGCCCCTGACCTGCGGGAAATGGACGCGGCGCTTTTTACCGAGTGAGGGAAATTTATGCGTTTTGAAAGCGTGTGGGCGGTGTACTTTAGCGCCTGCGGCAGTACCCGGCGGGTGCTGCGGGCGATGGCCGAAGCGGCCGGGGAAGCGCTGGCCCTGTCGGTGCGGGAGCTGGACTACACCCTGCCCCCGGCACGGGAACAAAACTATGCCTTTGGCGAAGGAGATCTGATATTCTGGGGGAGCCCGACCTACGCGGGGCGGCTGCCCAATGTGCTGCTGCCCTTTTTGCGGGGACGCTTTACCGGCGGGGGCGCAGCGGCCGTGGCGGTGGTGCTGTACGGCAACCGCGGCTATGATGACGCCCTGAAGGAGCTGTGCGAGGTGCTTTCCGGGAACGGCTTTTGCCCGGTGGCTGCGGCGGCAATGGTGGGCGAGCATGCCTTTGCGCCGGCGCTGGCCCATGGCCGGCCGGATGCCGAGGATATTGCCGCGGCGAAGGCCTTTGCCCGGAACGCGGCGCATACGCTGCGGGAACGGGAACGGCCCATTCCGGCAGCGGTGCCCGGCCGGGAGCCGATTGGGCCCTACTACACCCCGCTGGGACTGGATGGGGAACCAGCGCGCTTTTTGAAGGCGAAGCCGCTGACCGACCCCCTGAAATGCGCCCGGTGCGGGCTGTGCGCGGCGCTTTGCCCCATGGGGTCCATCCCAAGAGAGACCCCGGAGGAATGCGGCGGCATCTGCATCAAGTGCCAGGCCTGTGTAAAGGGATGCCCCACCGGGGCCAAATATTTCGCCGATGCGGCGTTTTGCTCCCACCGTGCCATGCTTGGAGCAGACCTACGCAAAACGGCGGGAGAACGAATTCTTCCCGCCCCTGTGATGAATATACCTTCGCTTGGCAAGAGCAGATACGGCTTTTGCGGATATAAATACCGTCCGACTTTGTGCGTCGCGTTGACAGGCGCCAGTCTGCCTGCCGCTCCGCGCTTCCTCGGACGCCATTTCTCCCGCGCAAAAACTCCGAAAAGCGTGTGTGTCCTTGTCAAGCAAAGGTAAAATCCCCTGTCCAGACCCACGCGGGTGGACAGGGGAATTTTTTTATTCTTCGGTTTCCTCGGTGGAATCTGACTCCAGCGGTTCGGTGCCTTCCCCCTCCGCCAGGCGGTAGCCCACGCCCACCTCGGTAAAGAGGTACCGGGGTTCTTCGGGATTTTTCTCCAGCTTGCGGCGGAGGTTGGCCATATGGACCCGCAGCAGCTTGTTATCCCGGGGGTTGGCCGCGGGGCCCCACAGCTCCCGCAGCATCTGCTGGTAGGTAAGCACCCGCCCGGCATAGCGGCCCAGCAGCGCCAGGATCTTAAACTCACTGGGGGTCAGGCCGGCGTCCTCGCCGCCCAGGTAGGCCCGGTGTTTATTGTAGTCAATGACAAGATCCCCCACGATGTACTGGCCCTCCCGCAGCTCCTCGCCGCCGCAGGCCTTGCGGGTGTGGCGCAGCGCCGTGCGGATGCGCGCCAGCAGCTCCACGGTGCCAAAGGGCTTGGTGAGGTAATCATCCGCACCAAGATCCAGTGCGCCGGCCTTGTCGTCCTCGGTCATGCGGGCAGAAATGACAATGATGGGAACACTGCTCCATTTGCGGATGCTTTGAATGATGCCAATGCCATCCATATCGGGCAGGCCCAGGTCCAGCAGGACGCAATCGGGACAGTGGGAGGCCGCCAACGCCAGCGCCGAGCGGCCATCCCCCACGGCGACGGTATCATAGCCCGCGTTGCTCAAGGTGCTTTGCAGGTAGTGCCGGATGCCGGCGTCATCCTCTACGATCATGATCTTATCACAGTGTTTCATCCTTCGGTTTCCTCCTCATCTTCGGTTCCGGCAGGCAGCCACAGGCATACCCGCGCTCCACCCTCGGGGCGGTTTTCGGCGGTCATGCGGCCGCCGTGTGCTTTTATGATGGCGCTGCATAGCGTGAGCCCCAGTCCCAGTCCCCGGCGGCCATCAGCGCAGGAGCGCGGCTGCGGCAGCAGCTTGCGGTCAAAAAGCTGGGGGAGCAGCTCTGGAGGGAAGCCCGCGCCGTCATCCTCCACAGCGATCATCACGGTATCCCCCTGCCCGGCGATCTCCACCCGGATGCGGGTAGCGCCCTCGGCGTGGTTCACCGCGTTTTCCAAAAGGTTCAGAATGACTTGCTCCATCAAGGTGGCATCCATCGGGGCGGTCAGGATCTCCTGCGGGCGGATGACCGTGACCGGCAGGGCATGGCGGCTGCGCCGCAGCTTCATCACGGCGCTGTCCACAATCTCCTCCACCACCTCATCGGTGCGGTGCAGGCTTACCTGTTCCCCGGCCATACGGGTGACCGAGAGCATATTTTCGGTGATGCGGGTCAGCCACCGGGTCTCCTGACGGATCTGCTCCAGCAGGGTACGGCGCTCCGCTTCGCTCAAGTCGGGCTGCTCCAGCAGCAGGCTGTCGGCACCCTCAATGGAGGCGAGCGGTGTGCGCAGATCATGGGAGAGAGCCCGCAAAAGATCCGCCCGAAGCTTTTCGCTTTCGATCTCATACCGCAGGCGTTCGGTTTGCTTTACCCGAGTGGTAAGGGTGCTGATGACCACCGAGACCACCAGCATGACCACGAAGGTGAGCGGGTAACCCGTGATGCTCATATCAAAGCTCCAAAAGGGGTAGGTGAACATGTAATTGACGCAGAACACCCCGATGACCGAGGCCAGAACACCCCACACATAGCCGTTGGTGACCAGTGCCACTATGGCGACAGCCAGCACAAAGATGAGAACGGCAAAGGGGTTGTTGTCATCGTGCACGCGGGAAAGCACGCTGCATACGGCCACCGCTGCCCCTAATAGAAGCAGCATCCGCAGTGTGTCCCGCGCCCATTCTTTTTTGGGGATCATGCCGTTCACCTCCTATCCATTTATAATGTTCCAACCCATTATACCATGCTGTGCCGGGACAGAAAGATAAATTATTCGCTAAGATTTATGTGGGAGAGTTTTTTTCCGAAAAATTAGCGTTGGACAGCCGTATAATGGTATCAAACCAAAACCCCGAGAGGTTTATGAGGAGGATATCATTATGCATACCCAGGCGTACATCGCAGCTCGTAAGGAATTTATCAACTGCATCGTGCTCAGCCCTATCTGTATCTTTGTTTCGCTTATCATTGCGTTTACCGAGTGGCTGCCCATCATGCATGCGGAGAAAAACAAGGTAGAGGCGTAACCCATACATACCACACACTTTTCCGATAGATCATCCCGCAAAAGGCGGCGCAGTACTGGTGGCTGTGCCGCCTTTTGTGTGCTCCCAAAAGCAAATGAGCTCTTGTCAAGTGAAGGCAAAATGTTTCATGAAACAAAAATCCCCGCCAAAAGACGGGGATTTGTACTTTTCGGTGGGTCATTCGGCCTTGGGCATGTGGCTGTCCAGGTAATCAATGATATCCCGGAACAGCTCCTCCTTCAGTGCCTCATTGTGCACCTCATGGCGGGCACCGTGGTACAGGGTGATGGTGACCTCCTTTAGTCCCTGGGCCTTCAGGCCCTCGTACACCTCGGTGACGCCCTTGCCGTTATTGCCTACGGCGTCCTCATCCCCGGCGTACAGCCACACGGGCAGGTCCTTGGGGATGGCGGCATACCATTCGGGACGGTTGCAGCGGTCCACCAGCTCCAGCAGCTCGCCGTAGCCGCTATTGGTAAAGATAAAGCTGCACCAGGGGTCCTTGATATACTTGCGGCAGACCTCCTCGTCGTGGCAGATCCAGTCCACCAAGGTCTTTTGCTCGGTCTGTTTATTGTTGTTGCCGGTGGTCAGCATATACAGCAGCTTGGAGGTCCCCTTCTTGCCGCCGAACAGCGAAATCAAGGCAACCAGCGCCTTGCCGGGACCGGCGGCGGGGTTCTTCCCGGCGGTGCCGCTGATGAGCAGTGCCTGGAGGTTTTTGCCGTAGCGGGCGGCGTACAGCCGCGCCACAAAGGAGCCCATGCTGTGTCCCAGCAGGAAGTAGGGCAGCCCGGCAAAGTGGGCGCTTATGGCCTTCCGCTCGATCTCCTGATCCTCCACCAGGTTGTTCCAGGCGCCTTTTTCGCCAAAGTAGCCCAGCATTTCATTGTTCAGACGGGCGGTGGAGCCGTGCCCCAGGTGATCAATACCGCAAACGACATAACCGGCGTCGGTCAGGTGCTGGGCCAGCTCCTCGTACCGCAGGATGTACTCGCACATGCCGTGGCAGATCTGTACCACAGCGCGGGGGTGTCCTTCCGGCAGGAATAAAAAGCCCGAAAGCTTGCTTTTGCCATCGCTGGAATCCAGGGTAAAGGTCCTCTTCTCCATACCTCTTTTGTCCTCCTCGGTTTTATTGCACTTACACCAGCGCGCGGTCCACCGCGGTCACCTCCTGCGCATCGCCGGCAGGGTCCACGGTGTAAAAGGTCAGGTACTCAAAGCGAGTCCACAGCCGGGGCAGCAGGTCGCTGCCGCCGCCGGGCATACCGGTCACCACATAGTGGGGCAGACTATCCGCCAGCAGCTGCACCAGGCTGCGTTCAGGGTCTTCACTGTAATGCACGGTCATGCGGGCGCCGGCATTCAGGCTGGTGCGGTACAGGTGCTCTATAGCGGCGGGGGCCGGCACATTGCCAAACCGTGCGATATTCTGTACCTCCAGTACGCACTGGTGTTCATCGGCTAGGGCTCTCCCGGCCAGGATCAAACGGTCGCAGCTAAGCTGGTCGGTCACCAATACCAGCACGGTAGGATGCAGTTTTTGTGGCTTGCGGGTAGTCACCAACTGGGTCAACGCTCCTTTATGTTATTTTTGCATAGCGCTCCGCCCAGGAGCGGGTACTTTTATTTTCATTATAACAAATCCCACCGCAAAAAGAAACGAAAGTGAGAAATTTTCACGAAATGTTTGCAATTGTGCATAAGCAGGTGCCTCCCCAAAATTAGATAAAAAGTTGACGAACGGCCGAAAAAGCGGTATCATATAGGTAAAGCGGCACCCCGCGTATGCCCCACCGTGCCGCAGGATAATACGAGGTGAGCGAGCATGAACGAAAAAACGGTTTCCATTTCGGTGATCCGGCGCCTGCCGCGGTACTACCGCTATTTGGGGATGCTGCTGCACAGCGGCGTGACCCGTATCTCCTCCAAGGAGCTGGCCGCGCAGATGAAGGTCACCGCCAGTCAGATCCGTCAGGACCTAAACTGCTTCGGTGGCTTTGGCCAGCAGGGCTATGGCTACAATGTGGAGCTATTGTATAAAGAGATCGGCGCTATCCTGGGCGTCGAAAAAAAGATCCCGGCCATTCTCATCGGCTGCGGCACCCGCGGCCAAAGCCTCATCCGGGAGGACGACCTGTTCCGGGACCGCGGTTTTGAGCTGATCGGGGCCTTCGATAAATCCCCGGAGAAGATCGGTCAGGTGCTTCCCAATGGCCTGACAGTGCAGGATATTGCCACCCTGCCGGAATTTTGCTGTGAGCGCGGCCCGCACATGGCGGTGGTGTGTATTCCCCGGGATGCCGCCGAACAGATGGCGGAAACACTGGTGGAATCCGGTATCCGGTCGTTCTGGAATTTCTCCAGCTACGATTTTAAGCTGAAGTATGAGGAATATCCTTCGGTCAATGTCCACCTGGGCGATAGCCTGCTGACCCTCTCCTACCTGGTGAACCACCCCAAGGGAGAACCGCAGGAAGAATAAGCGTACATAGAAAAAGCTCCCCATACGGGGAGTTTTTTCTTTTCCCGGCCAAACCCATCTCACCCCAACCCATAGTCTCCCTTGTGTAAAGGGAGGTGGTGAGCGGAGCGAACCGGAGGGATTGCCGGTACAAACTATGGAGATAGTTTCATCTCGCCTGTTGGCGGGGCGGAGCCTTTTGCAAAAGCATAGTTAGCACCGCTCGCCGCGGAGGCGTTCCTTTTGTGCGTACAAAAGGAACCAAAATACGCTTGGGGCTGTGCCCCAAGACCCCTTAACGCTTAAGCTGCGGCTGGACACACTCTCAAGGTGCCTGCGGCGCATTTTATTTTGAATTTTGCAGAAACCAAATTAAAATAACACCTTATAAGCGTCGTCTAGCCCTAGATCCGGGAGGTCGCAGACCTTCCGGTCGGGGCGTACCGACGCGTTGGGTCTTTAGGGCGGAGCCCTAAATGACTTTTGCCTACTTTTCTTCATAGAAAAGCAGGCCCTCGCCGGGTAGGCGTACAAGCTGTCACCCTCTGGTGACTCCGCGACGCCTTTAGGCGACTACAAACTCGCCCTAAATAAAATTCTTTTGCCTACTTTTTATCACAGAAAAGTAACCCCCCGCCGGGCAGGCGTACCAGCCGTCACCCTTTGGTGACTCCGCGCCGCCGACAGGCGAGATGAAACTAAGCCGTAGTTTGTGCCAACAACCCCTCCGTCAGCCGGTCGGCTGACAGCCTCTCGCTGCGGCTCGGTCACGGCGCGGCTCTGATATGCCACTGGCATATCATTCACTACCGCGCCGCCACTTCGTTACCTCTTACACAGGGGAGGCTATGGGTTGGAGCGCCGCTTACCCTTTGCATAAGGGAGCCTATGAGGACTCGGCAAACAGTGCAGATATCGCATCGAAAAGGTCCATTTGTATCGTCCGAAATATCTCTACAAAATCCATTATTTAGAGAAATATTGCCGCCCTATCCCCTAAAATCCACCAAAAATAAAAAAATTTTCAAAAAACGGACATTCCATGCAGGAACATCCGTTCTCTTTTGCGTATTATATTAGTAGAGGGCTTTGCAAAGTGTGACCGATCGTCCTCCCGGGCCCTCCCTTTCTCGAGAAGGTGACAATTGAATCATTTGGTGCAAACCGGCGTTTTGGGCGGCGGCTTTCTTTCCTGCACCCTAAATGGACCGTACCTCCACCTGCGGCAGCAGGGCGCCTATGTCGCTCATCACGGGGGGCTGTGTTCCGGCCCGTACCACCTTTGCGGTAGCGGCCGCTACCGCAAATCGCAGGGTCTCCTCGGGTGTGAGCCCGTGCAGCCGGGCATAGATGAGGGCCGCCGTCATGGTGTCCCCGGCCCCTGTGGTATTAAGCGCGGTCACAGTAGGGGCCGCGGCAAAAAGTACCGCTTCCCGGGTGGCCAGCAGCGCCCCCTGCGCCCCCAGGGAAACCACCACCTGTCCTACCCCGCGGTGCAGCAGCTGCCAGGCCGCTTCCGCCAGGGATTCAGTGGTTGCCAGGCGGTAGCCGTACAGGGGCTCCAGCTCCTCCCGGTTGGGTTTTATGCAGTCCGGCTTTGCCGTGATCCCCAAAATCAGTGGCTCCCCGGCGGTATCCAGGTAAACGGCGGCTCCCCTTTTCCGGCACTCAGCGGTGAGATCCCGGTACCAGCCGGCCGGCAGTTCCTGCGGCAGACTGCCGCACAGCACCACCACATCCCCCGGCAAAAGGCGCTCCAGCAGCTCCTCCCGCAGGCGCCCGGCAGGGGCGGCCTCCCCCAGCAGACCGGGGGCGTTCAGCTCGGTGGTCAGTCCATCCCCCCGGGAGGAAATTTTGAGATTGACCCGGGTGGGATGAGGGGCGGCATAGACGATACAGGGCAGTTCCTCCTGCCGCAGCAGTCCGGCCAGCTCCTGGCCGGTCGTCCCGCCCGCGATGGTCAGGGCAACGCAGTCCTCGGCAAAGACACGCAGGGCCCTTGCCACATTGATGCCCTTGCCGCCGGCATAGCGGCAGCGGGAAAGAACCCGGTGGGTGGCGCCGGGCCGCAAATGCTCCACTTCCAGTGTTTCATCAATGGCGGGATTGAGGGTGACGGTGTAGATCATAAAAATCACCTCCGGGGCAAATTTCCATCCCCAGTATAGCGCATAAGTGGGGGAGTTGTCCACCAAAAGAAAAGCCCTCTCCGGAGTAGGGGAGGGGATGCGCTGTGGCCAAACGGCAGTCCACCTGAAAACCGCTATTGATTCGCAACGGCGGCTGGGGGCTTTTGCGACAAATGTGGTTGCTTTATTGAAAATTGGGGTAAATTTCTTCCCTTAGTGTAGTGCGTAAATGGAGGGAGTTATCCACCAAAAGAAGGCCTTCTCCGGGAAGGAAGAGGGCAGGGGATGCGTTGCGACTAAATGACAGGCCGCCTGAAAATGCTAATGACTCGCAACGGCGGTTGATAACCTTGTGATAAATGCGGTGGCTTTGTTTTGGCTATTTTATCTGCGATTGAGGTGGGTTTCCGTTCTAAAAAAACCTCCCTGGGGTAGAGGAGGGGGAGAGGCAAATGGCGAAGAAGCGGGGCACTGCTGAGGAAGGGCCCGGCCGCAGGCCGCCCCGGCGCAGCCGGGGCCAGCGGGCTTCGCCCGCTGAAACCGCCCGGCGGGCGGTTTGGCCTGCGGCCGGTGTCCCGGATTTTGCAGGGGCCATAAAAAGCGGTTTTGCCGGTTGATTCTTGGCCTGCTGTGGGTGATGCAGTAGCAGCGGGTATAGCCGCACGGCCAAACGGCAGGCAGTCAAAAAAGCAGATTACCCGCAATAATGCTCGATGGCTTTGCTAGTAAATTCAGCAGTACCGGTTCCGCCAGCGGTGTCGATGTTTTTGGTAAGTTCTCCTCCGCCGGCGTACATTTTTCCGAGTCCATTCAGGATTTTAGGGGAGCAGGTATAAAAATGCTCTGTAATATAATCTTGGAGTTTTTTTACCTGTGCCTGAACCGCCTCATCCGATGGGTTCATTTTTTTCATCTGCCCGAACTCAACAAATATTTTCATAAATTCATCCGCGATGGCAGCTTCGTCATCTTTTGTCCAGTCCTTTGTTTTTTCTTCATACTCTTTGTACTCTGCTGTGTGACCCCACTGCTCTTTGGCGAGCTTAGAGTACTCATCGATCTTTTTGGTATCAAATGCTTTGAAATCCATATAGTTTACTCCCATTACTTTTATTCCTCGAGCGAAAAGAATGAGAGTTTCGAGATGCTCCTTTTTCATCGTAAGCAATTCAATTTGCTGCTCCAGCGCTTTGCTTCGATCAAAATTGGGAGAATCGAGGATGCGTTTGATTTCTTTTAGCGGAAATTCCAGCTCCCTGAACAGTAAAATCTGCTGTAAGCGTTCCATCGCTGTATCGTCATACAGCCGGTATCCCGCCTCGGTATATCCGGCAGGCGGCAGAAGCCCGATGGTATCGTAATATTGCAGAGTGCGTATACTCACTCCAGTCAATTTGCTTGCTTCATTTACTGTCATCATTTTCCTTTCCCTCCGCTCGATAAGGATACAATAAACTATTACGCAGCGTAGGAGTCAAGTGCTTTTTGAAAAATTGATATAAATTTCGGATTAGACGGGTGATGTCATTTTGCAGGAGGGCAACGGCGGTTTTACCCGGTCTTTGAATTTTTGCCGCAATCGGTACGGCGGCAGCGGGCGCAATCGCCACAGCAGCTGCCGGTATGGCCCCGGCGGACGGCCCGGAGAGCGAAAAATGTGCCGGTGGCGATTACTGCCAGCAGCAGCCAATCGAGGGGGCCCATCAGAACAGCCCTGTGATGGCATAGGCCAGCCAGCCTACTAGCCATGCTACACCGCATTGCAGGATTACCACGCCGACTGTTTTCACGGTGGAGCCGAGCTCCCGGCGGATGGTGGCTATGGCCGCCACACAGGGGGTATACAGCAGGGTAAAGACCAAAAAGCTGATGGCGGCCCGGGGAGAGAACATCCCGGTGACGGCCGCACCGCCCAGCAGGACCTCCAGGGTGCTGACGACAGATTCCTTGGCGACAAAGCCAGAAATGAGGGCGGTGGCGCAGCGCCAATCGGCGAAGCCGAGGGGGGCGAAAAGGGGAGCGATCCATTGGCCGATGAGCGCCAATAGGCTATAAGAGCTATCCGCCACGACATTGAGTCGGGTATCGAAGCCTTGCAGGAACCAGATGATGATGGTGGCCAGGAAAATGACAGTGAAAGCGCGCTGCAGGAAGTCTTTGGCTTTTTCCCACAGCAGCAGTCCCACGCTTTTGGCACTGGGGAGCCGGTAGTTGGGCAGCTCCATCACAAAGGGGACGGGCTTGCCGCGGAAGGCGGTGTGGTTCATGATGAGGGCCGCCACGATGCCGATGAGGATGCCGAGAAGATAAAGGGCGATCATCACCAGGGCACCGTACTGCGGGAAAAATGCCGCCGTAAAAAAGGCGTAGATGGAGATTTTGGCAGAGCAGCTCATGTAAGGGGTGAGGAGAATGGTCATTTTGCGGTCGCGATCGGAGGAGACGGTGCGGGTGGCCATGATGGCCGGCACCGAGCAGCCGAAGCCGATGAGCAGCGGCACGATGCTGCGGCCCGAAAGACCGATGCGGCGCAGCGGCTTATCCATTACAAAGGCGACACGGGCCATGTAGCCGGTGTCTTCCAGGATGGAGAGAAAGAAAAACAGGGTGACGATGATGGGCAGGAACACCAGCACGCTGCCCACGCCGGCAAAGATGCCATCGATGATGAGGCTGTGGACCACCGGATTGATGCCGTAGGCAGTGAGGGCGCCATCGACCAGGGCGGTGAGCGCATCAATGCCGACGGCCAGGAGATCGGAAAGACGCTGGCCGATGACATGGAAGGTGAGGTAGAAGGTGAGAAACATGACCGCCAAAAAGGTGGGAATGGCGGTGTACCGGCCGGTAAGGATCTGATCGAACCGGACGGAGCGGGCGTGCTCGCGGCTTTCGTGGCACTTGGTGACCGAGGCGGCGACGACCCCTTCGATGAAGGTATAGCGCATATCGGCCAGGGCGGCATTGCGGTCCAGCCCGGTTTCGTTTTCCATCTGGACGATGCAGTGTTCCAGCAGCTCCTTTTCGTTTTCATCCAGCCGCAGGTCCTTTTCCAGCGTGTCGCCCCCCTCAATGAGCTTGGCGGCGCAGAAACGGGTGGGGACGCCCAGCCGTTCGGCGTGATCCGAGATGAGGTGGATAACGGCGTGCAGGCAGCGGTGGACGGCGGAATCATCGGTGCAGAAATCTGTGACCTTGGGTAGGATTTTGCCCCGGGCGACGGTGAGCGCCTGGGTGATAAGCTCCGATACACCCTCGCCCTTGGCGGCGGAAATGGGTACCACCGGGATGCCGAGGGCGGCGCTCATTTTTTGCACATCGATGGAGCCACCGTTGGCGCGCACCTCATCCATCATATTGAGGGCCAGTACCATGGGGACCCGCAGCTCCAAAAGCTGCAAAGTAAGGTAGAGATTACGCTCGATATTGGTGGCATCCACAATATTGATGATGCCATCCGGCTTTTGATTCAGGATGAAATCCCGGGTGACGATCTCCTCCTGGGTATAGGGCCGCAGCGAATAGATGCCTGGCAGATCGACGACGGAGCAATTTTTCTCGCCCCGGATATCGCCCATTTTCTGATCGACGGTGACGCCGGGAAAATTGCCGACATGCTGATTGGAGCCGGTGAGGGCATTGAACAGGGTGGTTTTGCCGCAATTCTGATTGCCGGCCAATGCGAAGATCATATTTCCGCGGCCTCCTTTACCTCGATCTTTTGGGCTTCCTCCACCCGCAGGGTCAGCTCATAGCCGCGGACCCTTATCTCGATGGGATCGCCCATGGGGGCGACCTTTTGCAGGGTGACGCGGGTGTGGGGGATGAGGCCCATATCCAAAAGGCGGCAGCGCAGCGGGCCATCGCCGCCCACGGCCGTGATGATACCGGAGGAGCCGGTTTTGAGTTCATTCAAAGTCATAGTGATAATCCTTTCCCTTGACATGTGGCAATTAAAATTAGGATAGACTAATTTTATTATAAGGCGGCAAAAATATCAAGTATCCGACAGGGATCGGGCGGTATTTTGGGCGGAGGGGCAAAGCGGGCGGAGGGCTTTGTCCATTTGAGGCGGGACTGGCATTTTTCTGTCGGCGGGGCATACCCTCTAAAGAGAGAGGGGGAATAAGTGATGCTGGGAGCAATGGTACTGACGCTGCTGGGCGGGCTGTGGCTGCTGACGCTGCATGTTTCGACTTCAGGTTCATTCCCGCGGCCGCTGACGGCTAAGCAGGAGCGGGACTGCCTGGAGCGGATGAGCCGAGGAGACCGGGCGGCACGGAACGAGCTGGTGGAGCACAATCTGCGACTGGTGGCGCACATCGTGAAGAAGTACTACGCGGTGAGCGGGGAGCAGGATGATCTGATCTCGATAGGGACGATAGGGTTGATAAAGGCGGTGGAGACCTATAACTTGGAGAAGAAGACAAAATTCGCGACTTATGCTTCTAGGTGTATTGAGAATGAGATTCTGATGTATTTTAGGGCGCGAAGGAAGACGGCGGGGGATGTTTCATTGGAGGACCCGCTGGATACCGACCGGGACGGCAACAGCCTGACGCTGATGGAGCTGGTGAGCGATGAGGAGGATATCATTACACGGTTGGACCTGACGCTGAAGGCCGAGAAGCTGCGGGAGGTCTTTGGGGTGCTGGAGGGACGGGAGCAGCGGGTGCTGCGGCTGCGCTACGGGCTGGATAACCGGCCGCCGATGACCCAGCGGGAGGTGGCCAGGAAGCTGGGGATCTCCAGGAGCTATGTTTCCCGGCTGGAGAAGCACGCCATAGAGCGGCTGCGGGAGGAGATGGGCAAGTAAGGGGAAAACAGAGGGACTTGCCGTTTGGGGCAAAATACGCTATGATGAGGGAAAGTATTTTTCCCGGAGGTGCCAGTATGCATATTCCCGCCATAGCTACCAGTGAGATGGAGATATTATCCTTTGCCGAGGCGATGCGCCAAAGCGGCCGGGAGGCGGACTACGATACCGGCCGGTGGCTGTATGTGCCGGACTTTTATACGGAGTACCGATATGTGCTGGGCACCAAGGGAGAGAAACCGCTTATCTGCATTGGGGTGAACCCCTCCACGGCGGAGCCGGACCACCTGGATAATACCCTGAAATCGGTGGAACGGATCGCGCTGGGAAATGGGTACGACAGCTTTATTATGTTTAATGTGTACCCGCAGCGGGCTACCCGGCCGCAGGATATGGCGCGGGAGCGGGATGAGCGGCTGCACCGGGCCAATATGGAGGCTTTCGAGTATATTTTGGAACTGAGTAAGGAGCCGACAGTATGGGCGGCCTGGGGGAACATTATAGAGATGCGGCCCTACCTGAAAGGCTGTGTGCAGGATATGATAGCGGCCGGAGAGCGGCACGGCGCCCGGTGGGTCACGGCAGGGAAGCGCTCGGTGAAGGGGCACCCGCACCACCCGCTGTACCTGAAGAAGGACAGCGGGCTGGATCCCTTTGATGTGGCGGAGTACTGCGAACGGTGCATATGAGCTGCGGCAGGGAAAAGGTAGGCGGGCGCACCGGAGCGGGAAAGGGCTGCCCGAAGCGCAGCGGAGGCGCGGCCCTGGGGAGCGCAGGGGTGCCCGCCGGGGGTGGAGAGCGCGCGGAAGAATAAAAACAGCACCGAGGAGCAGTTCCACGGTGCTGATTTTGTTATTCGTTTGGTTCCTGCGGCAGGGGAGGAGTTTTGGCGGCTTCCAGCTCCTTAAACTTGGCCTGCATGGTGGGATTGTTTTTCGTCAGGCGCTTGACTGAAAGCTCCTGGGCTTTATCATTGGCCAGGCGGAGATTATTTTCGGAGGAGAGCAGGGCGTCCTTGGTCTTTTGCAGGTGGTCGATGGTTTTATCAATCTCCTCGATGGCGGTTTTGAACTTGCGGCTGGCCAAATCGTAATTGCGGCCGAAGCGGGTCTTGAAGTCGTTCATTTCCTCCTCGAAGTGGGAGATATCGATATTCTGATTACGGATCTCTGCCAACTGCCGGCGGTATTCCACCGTATGGAGTGCCGAGCCCCGCAGCAGGGTGATGATGGGAATGAAGAACTGAGGACGGATGACATACATTTTGGGGTAGCGGTAGCTGACATCGGTGATGCCGCCATACAGCTCGCTGTCCGGCTCCAGCAGGGAAACCAGGACGGCATATTCGCAGCCCTTTTCCTGACGGTCCTTATCCAGTTCCCGGAAGAAATCCTCATTCTTTTTTTTGCTGGCGGTGGTATCCATCTCGTTTTTCATCTCGAACATGATGGAGAGAAATTCGATGCCATCGGAGGTGGACTCCCGGAAGATGTAATCGCCTTTGCTGCCGGTGCGGGCGTCGTTGTCCTTCTCAAAGTAAGCGTTGGGGAAAGCGGCGGACCGCAGACGGTTGAATTCGATCTCACAGTGCTGTTCCAGCGTTTCTCCCACCATTTTGGTGGAAAGGCGGGTTTTGAGGTCCTTATAATAGGCGATGACCTCATCCTTGCTGCTGAGCTCCCGCTTGTAGCTTTCCCGCAGCTCCTGCTCCTTTTCCCGGCTGGCGGCTGCGGCTTCCTTCAGCTGATAGGTCAGCTTATCGATTTCCCGCTGACTTTCGATCAGTTCGTCCTTTTTCTCGGAGGTCACTTTTTGAATGGCCAGCTCCCGCTCGGTTTGGGCTGCGTTCAGGCGGGCCTGTAGTTCAGTAATGGTCTGATCCCGGGCGGAAAGATCGGCGGTCTGCTGTTCCAGGGCTTCCTTGACGGCTAGTTCCCGCTGGGCCTGCTGGGCCGCAAGCTGGGACTTTAACTCTTGGATCTGCCGCTGCAGCTGGGCTTCGGACTGCTCCTGGGAACGGAGGGCTTGAGTGCGCACCATAGCCAGATCTTTTTCTTTTTCGGCGGCCAGCTGCTTTTCCCGCTGGGCCAGCTCCCGGTGAAATTCTTCATCCCGTACCTGACCCACGATGGCTGCATAGCCGGATTCATCCACGGTAAAGACTTCGCCGCATTTGGGACATTTGATCTCGTGCATAGCCGTACCTCCTGGTGAACTTACTGGATGTGGCCCATGGCGTGGCGCTTGATGGCTTCCATGGAGGCATCGCTGATGACATGCTCCATTTTGCAGGCGTCCTCCGCAGCGGTCTTTTCGTCAACGCCAAGTTTGACCAAAAAGCTGGTGAGCAGGCGATGACGCTCGTAGATCTTTTCCGCCACGGCCTGGCCGGATTCGGTGAGTGTGATGCCGCCATCTTCCGCGACATGGATGTAGCCCCCCTGCCGCAAAATGCCGACAGCGCGGCTGACGCTGGGCTTGGAGTAGCCCATTTCCTCTCCGATATCGATGGCGCGGACAAAGCCTGTGCGCTGGGAGAGAACAAGGATGGTTTCCAGATACATTTCGCCGGATTCCTGCAGGGACATAAGGGGCACCTTCTTTTCTTGATGGATATATTTATTTAAGGATAGCATAAAACGCGGTCGGACGCAAGGGAAGCGGGGGGAAGAAAAACTCCCTGCCCGAAGGCAGGGAGAATGGAGCTGGAAACGTGACTTGAACACGCGACCTGCTGATTACGAATCAGCTGCTCTACCGGCTGAGCTATTCCAGCATTTTTGAGGTTACTAAAGTATTCTATCATACCAGCTGGAAAAAATCAATCAAAATTCATGCACAGTTCATTTACTTTCGCGGCAGTGGGCACTATAATAAAAATATACCCCATTTTAACGGAGAACGAACAGAATGAAGAGAGTAACGGCGCTGCTGCTGGCAGCGATGATGATAATAACAACCGGCCTGATAACACCGGCCATGGCGGCGGAGGATGATGTGCCGGAAACCTACAGCAATGCCTATGTGGTGATGGACGCCAAGACCGGGCAGGTGCTGCTGCAAAAAAACATGTACGAGAAGGAATATCCGGCCAGCATTACCAAGATACTGACCACAGCGCTGGGACTGACCTACGCCAAGCCGGAGGACCGCATCACCATTTCTCAGGAAACGGTAAGCGATGTATGGAAGTGGGGCGAGACCACCCACCTGGCGCTGGAGCCGGGGGAGATCATTACCCTGAAGGATGCGCTGTACGGGGCGATGGTGGAATCCGCCAATGACTGCGCCAATGCCATAGCCCAGGCGGTGAGCGGGAGCCTGACCGACTTTGCGGAGCTGATGAACCAGCAGGTGGCGGCGCTGGGACTGAGCGATACCCACTTTACCAACGCGCACGGCCTGCCGGATAAGGACCACTATACCACTGCCTATGATATGGCGCGCATCACCCGGTGGGCGATGACGGTGCCGGGCTTTGAGGAATATTTCTGCGCGACGGAGTATACCATCCCCAAGACCAACAAAAAGGATGTGGCAAGAAACATCGGTACCCACCACCATATGTTGGTGGAAAGCGCTTACTACTATCCCTACGCTAAGGGCGGCAAGCTTGGTTGGACCACCGAGGCGCAGCATACGGCGGTGACCTGGGCGGAGAAGGATGGACTTTCTTTGCTGTGTGTGGTGCTGGACTGCAGCGACAAGTGGGGCAAGTACAAGGACACCATAGCGCTTTTTGATTATTGCTTTGAGCGGTACAGTATGGTTTCGGTAAAGACCGATGAGATAGCGGCGTATGATATCCCGGTGGGGAGCCTGACCAATACTGCCGGGATGGTGCATATAGCGGCGACCGGGGACCTGGATGTGCTGGTGCCGAAGGGAACGGCGGTAGAGAGCATCGCGCTGAAATATAATATCCCCAGCCGATATAAGGTGGGAGAACGCATAGACCCGCAGGTGGAGCTGTGGTGCGGTGGTGAGCTGGTGGGAACTTTCCCAATGGAGTACACTGTGGAGACCTATGCCCCCGTGGAGGATGTGCCAAAGGATGATGTCACGACGGCCGGCAGCGGCTCTGTGGTGCTGACGGTGCTGAAATGGATTGGCATAGTGCTGGGGGCGTTGATCGTGATCCTATTTGTGCTGCGGGCGTACTTTATGGCGCGGCGGCGCCGCCGTGCCAAGCAGCGCAGGCGAGCTCAGCGCCGGCGCATGAACTGAATATTCGGCAAAAAATATAGGGCGGGCCGCTGGGCCTGCCCTATATTTATGCAACTGCACAAATATGGGGAAAAAGCATCCTTTGCGGCAAATTGACTGGACAACTTTCCCCCAAATGAGTTACAATAAAACAGTATGCAAAGATGAAGTAATGGGCGGGTGGATGCCCGAAGGAGAAGAAGACATGGATATTTTTGCGCTTCTGCGGCTGGTACTGGGCCTGGCCTTTTTCCTGTTCGGTATGAATGTGATGTCCAGTAACCTGGAAAAGATGGCGGGCGGTAAGCTGGAGCAGCTGCTGAAAACAATGACAGCGAGCCCCTGGGTGAGCCTGCTGCTGGGCGCGGCCATTACCATAGCGGTGCAGTCTTCCTCGGCGGTCACGGTTATGCTGGTGGGTCTGGTCAATTCCGGGATCATGAAATTTGGCCAGACGCTGTATGTCATCTTCGGCGCGAATATCGGCACCACGCTGACGGCGTGGATCCTCTCCCTTTCCGGCATTCAAAGCGGGAATGTGTGGCTGAAGATGCTGAAGCCAGAAAATTTCTCGCCCATTTTAGCCATCATCGGCGTAGTGATGATGATGGTGTGTAAAAACGATAAGAAAAAGAGCATTGGTACGGTGCTGGTGGGCTTTACAGTGCTGATGTACGGCATGGTGGTGATGAGCGACGCGGTAAGCCCGCTGGCGGAGATGCCGGAGTTTTCGGCGATCCTAGCGGGGCTGCGTAACCCGTTACTGGGCCTGGTGGTGGCCACCCTGTTTACCGCCGTGATCCAAAGCTCGGCGGCCTCGGTGGGTATTCTGCAGGCGCTGGCGCTGACCGGCAGCCTGACCTATGAGATGGTCATTCCCATGGTGATGGGCCTGAACATTGGTACCTGCGCCACCTCGCTGATTTCCAGCATTGGGACAAGCTACAAGGCCAAGCGGGTGGCGGTCATCCACTTTTCCATCAAGGTCATTGGTACTGTTATCTGCCTGCCGTTGTACCTGTTGATCACCTCGGTGCTTCAGCTTGATTTTATCCATATTGCAGTGACACCATGGAATATTGCCATGGTGCATACCATCTATAACCTGGCTATTACCGCCATTTTGATGCCATTTACCAAGTACCTGGTGAAGCTGGGCAAGTGGCTGGTGAAGGCCAAAGACGAAACGGCACCTAAGGACTCCATGCAGTACGCGCCTGACCTGCTGCTGCTCCGTTCCCCTTCGGTGGCGCTGCAGGAGTGTGACCACTATACCTTCCGGATGGCCGGGACGGCAAGAGATTCGCTGGAACGGGCGATCTCGCTTATCGGCGCCTACAATGAGCAGGACGCCGAGGTGGTACTGAAGCAGGAGGACACGCTGGATCTGTATGAGGACCGGCTGGATACCTACCTGGTGTACCTTTCGGCGCAGGCGCTTTCCCAGCAGGATAGCCGCCGCGTGGGGAAAATGCAGCACGCCATCGGGGACTTTGAGCGGCTGGGCGACCACGCCGTGAACCTGGTAAAGGCCGGCAAGGAGCTGGAGATCAAATCGCTGTTTTTCTCGGAGGAGGCCCGGCGGGAGTTGGGGGTGCTTTCCGCTGCGGTGCGGGAGATTTTGCAGTTGACAACCGATTGCTATATCAATACCGACCATGAGATGGCCCACCATGTGGAGCCGTTGGAGCAGGTCATTGACGCACTGACCAAGGAGATCAAGCAGAATCATCTGGCACGCCTGCAGGCGGGCCGCTGTTCCATCGAGCTGGGATTTATCCTAACCGACCTGCTGACTGACTACGAGCGGATTTCCGACCACTGCTCCAATATTGCGGTGGCGGTCATCGAGCTGCAGCACGACGCGCTGGACTCCCACCGCTACCTGAACGAAATGAAGCGTGACAGCGATGCGTTCCGGGAGATGTATGTGAAATTCAGGGAGAAATATACACTGCCGGAATCGGCCTATATTGCCAGACAGGCGGCGGAATACCGCTGAGCACAGAGGAGGATCGCAGGGTCCTCCTTTTTTTACCCAAATAGGCCGGTGTGTCCCAAATTAAGATAATGTTAATATTCCCGGATGGAAATAAGGCGGCCGCGATGCTATAATACCTCTTACAGCTTTTTTCGCCATACTGTAAATGAGGAAAAGGAGAAACCTATGACGATCTTGACGCCCATTTTGATCTGTCTGGCCGTAGCGGCTATCCTGGGAGCGCTGTGGCTGTTTGCGCCGCAGGCCGCCCTGCAGGCGACCATCTCGGTGGGGGTGATCGCGGCTTTGGGCATCAGCGGCGGGATCATTGGGGAGCTGCTGCCCCGCCGGTGGTTTCACTGGGATCGCTTCCCCTACAAGACCTGCGCATGGGAGAAAAACGGCAAGATCTATGAAAAAATGGAGATCCGCAAGTGGAAGGACAGGGTGCCGGATAAAAGCCGCTGGGGTGGGCATGAATATGCCAAGACCATTCGTGGGCAGAACGACGCCGAAAACGCTACCCGACTGCTGCAGGAAACCTGTGTGGCGGAGCTCATCCACTGGGTACTGATGCTGGCGACGCCGCTGGTATTTGTCTTTGCTCATGGACCGATGGCGGTATTGGTAGTGCTGCTGTATGGGTTCTCTCACATTCCGTGTATTATCATCCAACGGTATAACCGGCCGCGGCTGTGCGCCCTGCTGCGGCGCTGCCAAAGAAAGGGGGCCGAAACGACATGAAAGTTCTCATCCTGACCTGCAATACCGGCGGCGGACACAATGCCGCGGCGGCAGCCCTGCGCCGGGAGCTGGAATCCCGCGGGCACACCTGCGCGGTGGCGGATGCTCTTTCCTTTGGGCCCAAGCATTTTTCGGAGGCGATCAGCCATCTGCACACCATTGCCTACCGGTATTTTCCCAAAATATACGGGGCGGGCTACCGCAAAAAAGAAGAGCGGGTGCTGGGGGAGGATGAGACCTCCTTTGAATACAAGATGAATGCCATTTGTGTGCCGCAGCTGTACCGCTACCTGCTTTCGGGTGGATTCGATGCCATAGTGACGCCGCATGTGTTCCCGGCGGAGATGCTGACCAGGCTGCGCCGGAAATATGAATATAAAAATCCGTTTTATTTTATTGCTACCGATTACACCTGCAGTCCTTGTGTGGATGAGATCACGCCCGATTACTGGGTCATTCCGGATGAGAGGCTGATCCCGGAATTTACCGCCCGGGGCATCCCGGAGGATCGCCTGCTGCCGCTGGGCATCCCCACCAACCCGGCAATGGCCACCCATGTGGACCAGAATGTGGCCCGGCGGTTGCTGCACCTGCCCCAGCAGGGGGAGATGGTACTGGTGATGAGCGGCTCCATCGGCTGCGGGCCGATGACGACCCTGGCCTTGAAACTGCTGCGCCGACTGCCCAAGGATAGCTTTGTGGTGGTCATCTGCGGGAAGAACAAGGGCGACCTGAAGGAGCTGCAGCGGTATGCCAAATTCCTGGAGCGGCTGTACCCGGTGGGCTTTACCGACCGAATGGATCTTTACTATTCGGCGGCCGACCTGGTAGTGGGTAAGCCTGGCGGGCTTTCCTGTACCGAGATCGCCCAAAAGAGGGTGCCGGCGGTGCTGATGCTGAGCGTCCCCGGCTGCGAGAGCCGCAATCTGGAATTCTTTACTCGCTATAGGATGGCACTGGGGACCGAGAGCGTGCGGGATACCCTTTCTGCCGTGCGGCGGCTGCTGAGCAGCGCAGCCATGCGCAACCGTATGATGCTGGCGCAGCGGAGTATTCCGCAGGGCGCGGTGGCGGCAATCACGGATCTGATAGAAAAGGGAACGGTACCTTTGCCCGCAAAAGAAGAATGATGCTGCATAAAGAAAAGGGAGCCTTTTGGCTCCCTTTTTTGCGTGGGGTTGGCTTAATTGCAGCCACAGCCGCAGCCGCCGCAGCCGTTCGTGCTGGTATCGCCGCAGCCGCAGGTGCGGTAGGCGGAGATGTTGGTGGCATTGCCGCCGGTGAGCCACAGCCACACCAGAATGAGAATGATGATCCACCACCAGTTATTGCCGCAGCCGCAGCTGCCGCCGCATCCACAAGAATTGCAGCCCATAGTGTACCCTCCTATTATTCAAAAAAGGTTAGTTGCAGCCGCAGCCGCAGTCACCGCAGCCACTGCGTCCGCCGCCGCATGTATTACAGCCACAGCCGCCGCCATAGCCACTCAGTCCGCCGCTGCTCAGCAGCCAGATAGCAAGAAGAATGATGACCAGGGTGGCGTCATTCAGGCAGATGCCGAAGAGCCCACGGTTGCTATCGGCAGGGCAGCAGGTATTGCAGCAGTTACCAAACATAGCAGAGATGCCTCCTTTACATTGGGATCACCCCATCTTATGTCGCGGGGAGATTTTGGTGCGGCGTTTAAGCGACTGGATGCAGCCAATATTAAGGGCAGAACAAAAAAGGAGGGGAGACCCTATGAATCAATACAATGGCTTTACACCGCGGGCGGCCGCGGCATTGGAGGGCGCCCAGCGGGCGGCGCAGCAGGCAGGGCATACCTATATCGGCAGTGAGCACTTGCTGCTGGCATTGCTGCGAGAGGGGGCCGGAGCGGCTTATACGCTGCTTTTTCAGCGGCGTGTAACAGCGGGAAAGACCGAGCGTGCCCTGCTGCAAATGGTGGGTAGGGGACATCCCACCCTGCTGGAGTCGGAGGAAACGACGGTGCATTACCGTGCCGCAGTGGAAGAAGCGCTGCGGGAGGCCCAGATGGGCGGATTTTTGCAGGCGGGGACCGAGCACCTGCTGCTGGCGCTGTGCGGACAACAGGATTCCGGGGCGGTAAGACTGATGAATAAGCTCGCAGTGGATATCCCCAACCTGACCATTGCCCTGCGAGAGACGATACGGCTGGAGCAGTGCGAGCAGAATAACGACCGGCAGATTCCCAAGGTGGTGGGAAAGGCCCAGCGGCAGATCCGCAGTGTGATGCTGGACCGATTTGGCCGGGAGCTGACTGAGCTGGCCCGGCAGGGGCGGCTGGATCCGGTCATTGGGCGGGAACAGGAGACAGAGCGGCTATTGCAGATCCTTTCCAGGCGTTCCAAAAATAATCCCTGTCTGATCGGTGAGGCGGGAGTGGGCAAGACCGCCGTGGTGGAGGGACTGGCGCAGCGCATTGCGGAGGGCCGGGTGCCGCTGGCTCTGGCGGATAAGCGGATCATTACTCTGGACTTGCCAGCAATGGTGGCCGGTACTAAGTATCGCGGCGACTTTGAGGAGCGGATCCGGTCCATTATGGAGGAAGTGGCGGCGGCTGGGGATGTGATTCTTTTTATTGATGAGATTCATACCATTATGGGCATTGGCGCGGCGGAAGGCGCAGTAGATGCGGCTAATATCATGAAGCCGAAACTTGCCCGCGGGGAATTGCAGGTTATTGGTGCCACCACCATAGCGGAGTACCGCAAGACCATCGAAAAGGACGGCGCGCTGGCCCGGCGGTTCCAAAGTGTGCTGGTGGAGGAGCCTACCGAGGAACAGACAATGGCGATCCTGCGGGGGCTGTGCCCGCGCTATGAACAGCACCACGGGATGATCATTACCGAGGACGCACTGGAGGCTGCGATCCGGCTTTCGGTGCGGTATTTCCCGGCGCGCTTTTTGCCGGATAAGGCGCTGGACCTGCTGGATGAGGCGGCGGCCAGGCTGCGGATCCACCGGGCAGGCATGCTGGAGAGTGGAATGAGAGCATCCCGGCGGCTGATACTGACCCAGCGAGAGGTGCAGCAGGCGGCGGGGGCGATGACAGGGCTTGCGGGGGGACAGGGCCTTTCGGCAGAGCAGCTGGAAAATGGCCTGCGGCAGAGTGTGGTAGGACAGCAGGAGGCGGTGGAGACGGTTATCCATGCCATCCTGCGCAGCAATGCTGGGCTGCGGGATCCCCGGCGCCCCATCGGGAGTTTTTTGTTCCTGGGGCCCAGTGGAGTGGGCAAGACCCAGTTGTGCTACGCATTGGGCAAAACGCTGTTCGGCAGCGAGGAGAATATCATCAAGCTGGATATGAGCGAATACCGGGAGCCGCACAGTATTTCCCGGCTTATTGGGGCGCCCCCCGGTTATGTGGGGTGTGAGGAAGGGGGCATCCTGACTGAGGCGGTGAAAAAACACCCAATGAGCGTGGTGGTCTTTGATGAGATAGAAAAAGCACACCCGGATCTTTACAATTTGCTGCTGCAGATTTTGGAGGACGGGCGACTGACCGACAGCCAGGGCAGATTGGCGGTCTTCAGCAATACGGTGGTTATCTTGACCAGTAACCTGGGAGCGGAGGCGATGCTGCATCCGCAGAGGATGGGCTTTGGCGATGCCGGGGCGGACGCGAAGACGATGGTGCTCTCCAAACTGCGGGAACAGCTGCGGCCGGAGCTGCTGGGCAGATTGGATGAGACAATCCTGTTCCAGCCGCTGAGAAAGGAAGAGCTGCGGCAGATCGCGGTGCAGCTGCTGCAGGGGGTGCAAAGCCGCCTGCGGGAGCAGGAGATCGGGATGGAATTTGAGGACACGGTGGTGGAACAGATTGTTGCGGGGGCGGAGGAGGGCCCCTATGGGGCGCGCCCGCTGCGGCGGCTGGTACGCACCATGGTGGAGGATCCGCTGACGGAACGGCTGCTGGCCGGGGAGCTGCATGCCGGGGATATCCTGTGTTGCGGCTGGGAGCAGAGCACCCTGCAGATGCACGAGCGGATACCGGCGGCGCAGTGAGTGAAGTTTCTGTATGGAGCGGGCCGACCTGCGGCTTTTGCGGATTGTAAAAAGATGTCGCTTTACAGATGCGGCGTCTTTTTTTATAATAGAGGTGGAATGACAAATGCTATTTTGGACAGGCATGAAAATGCATGAGAAAAGACGATATGAGGCTACGGATATGCGAAGGATTACAGAGGCGCTAAACCAAATCGTTCACAGTATAGAATGTAAAAATGTTTTGGAAATTGCTTGCGGCAGTGGAGAATTTTCCCTCGAAGCGGCCAGTATTGCTCATTCTGTAACATGCATTGATTTAGACGATAGTCGCTTGCTGCCATCGGTAAGGGATGCAGAAAACATAGTTTTTCTACTGATGGATGCCATTAACTTACAGATGGCAAGTGATAGCGTCGATGTTATTGTGTTCTATAATGCACTTGCGCATGTTGAAAACGAGTTAGAAAAGATCTTGAATGAATGTTATAGAGTTTTACGGAAAAGAGGGGAGCTATATTTTATCAGCTCTTTTGGAATTGATAAAATCGCTGTAGAAGCCACACTGTTGCCAATGTTAAAGAAACAAAAAATTTATTTCAGCTTGAGTCAAACAAAAAATTTTATAATTGTACAAATAGGTGCTTAATTCAGTTTGAGTAATTCACACAGGATATAACGCTAAATATAATTGTCCATTCAATATGTTTGGCGAGAAAATACAACATAAAAGGAGTACCTACTATGGAAAACAAAATCTTTACCTTACATAAAACCGTTACCGAGGCAGATACCGCTGCCCATGTGGGGAGCGGCAGCCTACCTGTATTGGCAACCCCGGTTCTTATTGCGTGGATGGAAGCGGCAGCCTGTGGCTGCTGTGCCGGACTGATGGAGGAAGGCACCACCAGTGTGGGAACGGAGATGAATATGCGACATACCGCGGCCAGCCCGGTGGGGATGAAAGTGACTGTTACGGCGGAACTGACCGCGGTGGAGGGCAGAATTCTTTCTTTCAAGGTTTATGCCGAAGATACCGCCGGTGCCATCGGCGAAGGCAGCCATACCCGTGCCATTATACGGGCGGAGCGTTTTATGGAAAAGGCCAATGCCAAGCTGGCCCAGTGAGGGAATTCCCATGGTGAGTGCGGCCGCTACAAAAACGAAGCCCCGTGTGATGAGTCGGGGCGGTATCATTGCCTGCATGGTACTGACACTGTTGACGCCAGTGGGGTTGCTGTTGATCCACCTGGCGCGCGGCAATGCCGAAGAAGTGGAGCATCTGTACAGTCGTGGATTTTATCATGGTATGGCAACGGCTCTGACAGCGCTGACCGGGAGGGCGCCCTTTTCGGTAATGGAGGTCATCCTGCTTTTGCTGGGGGCCGCTGCGCTGGTGTTCCTTGTTCTTTGGATACGGGAAGCCATCCGGCGGGGAAAACGCTGGTGGATGGTGTGCTTAAAGCGGCTGTGGATCATAGTTTCGGCGGCTTCGGCGGTATTCTTTTGGTTTATTCTTACCGGGGATCTTAATTACTACCGTATTCCGGTGGGGCAGAGTCTGGGGTTGCAAACCGAGGCAACGGATGTGAAAACGCTTCGGTCACTCTGTCATCTGCTGGCGGGGCAGGCGGCGGAGCTGCGGCCACAGTGTGAGGAAGATAGCGAGGGGGTATTTGCTTCTTCCGTGACCTATGCGGAATTGGCGGAGACCGCTACTGGTGCGGTGACGGCACTGGATGAGATCTATGGGGTACAGCTCTTTGACCTGGCGGGACAGACCCGCCCCAAAGCCATGTATTTTTCAGAGGTCATGAGCTATATTCAGCTGACTGGTGTGATTTTTCCTTATATCTCGGAGCCGAACATCAATATACACCAACCGGCCTATGGGATCTCCTCCACCATGTGCCATGAGCTTTCCCACATCTGCGGCTTTATGCGGGAGGATGAGGCGAATTTTATTTCTTATCTGGCCTGCTATAATAGCGATAATACAGAGCTGCGGTATAGCGGCGCGATGATGGGACTTATCCATGCTACAAACCGCCTGTACCGCTATGACCCAAACGCCTGGCAGGAGATTTATACGCTGCTGCCGGAAGGAGTGCTGCGGGATCTGGCGGCCAACAGCCGTTACTGGAAAAAGTATGAAACGCCGGTAGGCGAAACGGCTGACCGCTGGAACGATGCCTACCTGAAGGCCAATGACCAGACCGATGGGGTGCAGAGCTACGGCCGTATGGTCGATCTGCTCATCGCTTTTTACAGGGCGCAGGGATTGATTTGAGCAGTATATTTGCCGGTTCCTGCAAACCGAGAGAGGCCGACCCTGTGGGTTGGCCTTTTTTGCAAGTTAAGGCCATGTTAAATTTCATTTTTGGCTTGACAAATGCCGTGGGCAGGCCTATACTTGCAGATATATTTTTTACGCAAAGGAGTGCGGAACGATGAGTAAAGTGTTCATTCCGGCAGGTTACCACAGCTGCCTTTCCCTGTACGATACCCAAAAGGCCATCAGCCTGATCAAGCGGGTGTTTGAGGATACTCTCTGCGGAAATCTGAATCTCAGCCGGGTATCGGCCCCGCTGTTTGTGGAGGCTTCCACCGGCTTGAATGATGACCTAAATGGAGTGGAGCGCCCCGTTTCCTTTGATGTGCCGGATATCGGCCGGGATGCACAGGTGGTGCACTCCCTAGCCAAGTGGAAGCGCCTGGCGCTGCACCGCTACGGCTTCCGTCCCGGCAAGGGCCTTTATACCGATATGAATGCCATCCGGCGGGATGAAACGCTGGATAACATTCACTCCATCTATGTGGACCAGTGGGATTGGGAAAAGGTTATCACGCCAGAGGAGCGTAATGTGGCCTATCTGAAGGCTACGGTACAGAGTATTGTGGATGCGATCGTTTCCACTCAGCGCACCCTGCGGGCCATATATCCGCAGCTGAATACGGTTCCGGACCTGGTGCCGGAGGTCACCTTCATCACCACACAGGAGCTGGAAGACCGTTACCCGGAGCTGACCCCTAAGGAGCGGGAAAATGCCATTGCGAGGGAATGCGGCACTGTATTCCTAATGCAGATTGGCGGTAAGCTGCGCAGCGGCCAGCCCCATGATGGCCGTGCCCCAGACTACGATGACTGGACCCTAAATGGTGACCTGCTGGTTTATAACCGAGTGCTGGGAACAGCATTCGAGCTGTCCTCCATGGGCATCCGTGTAGATCCTGCGGCACTGGACCGCCAGCTGACCCTTTCCGGCTGTGAAAACCGCCGTACATTGCCCTTCCACCGGATGCTGCTGGCCGGAAAGCTGCCGCTGACCATTGGTGGCGGTATTGGCCAATCAAGACTGTGCATGTTCCTGATGGGGACCGCCCATATCGGTGAGGTGCAGTCTTCGGTGTGGGATGACGATACCATGCAGAAATGCGAAGCCGCTGGTATTATCCTGCTGTAAGTTCTTTAATAAAAAGACCGTCCGGTTTTGTGCCGGGCGGTTTTTGGCATTCCACTTTGTGCAGATACAAAAAGAGGGCACCTTGTGGGTGCTCTCTTTTTGTGAGAAAATATATTTAGGGAAAAACATTGAGGGGACGAAGATATTATTTAGCGAGGGTGGTAATGAGGTTATACAGGGCACGAATGGCCAGACCCAGGGTAGCTACAGCAGCAATGCCGCCCAGTACATTACGAATGATAGAGTTGGTGTAGTTGCCCAGCAGTTTTTTGCTATTGGCAATGACCAGCAGCAGAATAGCGATAAAGGGGAGAATAAAACCGCTGATGGCCTGGGCCGCTACGATGATGGCAGCGGGGGAGGTATTTACCATGGCCAGCACGGTGCCAAATACGATAACGATGATCGCCAGCAGCTTGGCCTTGGTGCAGGAGGAACCGCCCTCCCAGTGGAACAGGGCGCTGAAGATGGTCTTGAAGGTGAAGCCGACTGCGATAGCAGAGGACAGACCGGCGGCCAGCAGGCCGATATCGCCTACCACACGGGCCCAGGAACCCAGTACCGGCTCCAGAGATTTAGTGAAGGTCAGGGCGCCATTGACGGAAGTGCCGGTCCCATACAGCACAGTGCCACTAGTGATAAGGATAGAAGCAGTGATGATAATACCGATAATGATGTTGAAACGAATGTCAAAACGGGCATCGGGCAGCTCCTCAATGGAAGTGTACTTGCCCTGAGAGGTGATGGAGTGCAGGATGAGGTTCATGCCGATAAGGGTGGTACCGATGAGCGCCATGGTATTCATCAGGCCGCCTTCGGGAACAACAGGAACCAAACCGGTTACGACTTGGCCCAGGTTGGGTGCAACAGCAATAGCGGTAACAAGGAACAGAACACCCATGACGCTGACGAATACCTGCATGATGGTCTCCAAGACCTTATTGGAGGCTAAGGCGGCGATAAGAGCGATAACGCCGATGATGAGAGCGGAGACCCACTGGGGCATACCAGTGATATCCTGCAGACCGGCGGAGGCGCCGATCTCATTGCCAGACTGGAACGCGAAGCAGGAGATACCGACGGCTAAGCCGACAAATATCTGGACAAACAGGCGCCAGCCGCGGCTTTCGGGCTTCAGGGCGATGGCTGCATCGATGACATTCTTGTGAGAAGCGATGGCGATGCGGGAGGACATTTCCATGAGGACGATGAGGGCGATGCCGGAGAAGACAACGGCCCACAGCAGAGCATACTGGAACTTAACGCCCACCAGGGTAGCGGTGGTAATGGTGCCAGGGCCAATGAATGCGCTGGTAATAATAGCGGCAGGTCCCATATTTTTCAGCTTTTGCATAAAAGTCTTTTTTTCCATTAGAGTTTACCTCCTAAGTGAACTTCAGATCACATTTTTGGTTAAGTGTTTGTTGGCAGAGGACCTGCACCCCTCACGCACGGTCTATGCCGACTTGCACCTTTAGCAGATTTGAACGGTAGAACTTATTTGGTTTGGTTGAGACTCAACTTTCAAGGCGATTATACCAACTTGATAAGGCATTAACAATGGTTCTGTGCACGAAATATCGCCTATAGTGGTGGGCAATCTGCACAATCAATTGAAGTTTGTTAAAGAAGAATCAAAGAAATGCGGAAGAATTTTGTTGATGCTGCATATTGTTTCCTTCATCGCCACAAATAATTTGGCGAATTTATTGCCGACTAATAGAAAATGGAGACTTTGTAGTGCTGTGCTAAGATAAATAATGAAATGGCCTGTTGTGCAACCTGCATATTTCAGGCCGTTTTTTTTAGATACCGGAAACGATGACGAAAAGCCAGAAAAGTGGCACAATGAAAAAGCAAACCAGCCCAAGTATAAGTGGGCTGCCCCTCCCCGGCACCCCTCCGCCGCGGTAATGCGACTAAATACGAAAGAAATTGGTGAATGATATGGAAAGAATAGAACAAGCCAATAAGGAAGCGCTGCGGCGCATCCTCAGTGGAGAACCGGAACTCATTGATGTGTGCCCGGCCGGGGAAGTGATCCCGGAGTTAGATAACCATTCCATCGGCCATGCGGGTCCTCCTATCGCCTGGAAAGAGATGTGCGGCCCGATGCAGGGTGCTATTATGGGAGCTGCAGTATATGAAGGGATGGCTTCCACCTTGGAGGAGGCGGCAGAAATGGCCGCTTCCGGCAAGATTCATTTTATCTCCAATCACAGTATGCACTGTGTAGGCCCCATGACTGGTATGATTACCAGCTCCATGCCGCTGTGGGTCGTCCGCAACAAGACCTTCGGCAACTTTGCTTACAGTACCTTTAATGAAGGCATCGGGAAGGTGATGCGCTTTGGCGCTAACTCCACGGAGGTTATTGACCGCCTGCGCTGGATCCAGAATGATTTGGGCCCTGCTATGAAGAGAGCGCTCCAGGAATCCGGACCTATTTCCCTTAAGCTTATCATTTCTCGTGCGTTGGCGATGGGTGATGAGATGCATCAGCGCAATGTGGCGGCTTCCTCGTTGCTTACCCGTGAACTGGCCCCTTACCTTGCCAATGTGGTGGAGGACCCGGCCAAGCGCTTTAAGATTCTTAGCTTCCTTTCCACCAACGATCAGTTCTTCTTGAACCTCGCCATGGCGGCGGGCAAGGCAACCATGGATCCCGTTCGTGACATTCCGCATTGCAGCGTTGTTACCGCTATGAGCCGCAACGGAACTAACTTTGGAATTCAGGTCAGCGCGCTGGGCGACCGCTGGTTCCAGGCGCCCGCCTGTATGCCGGTCGGCCTCTATTTCCCCGGTTATTCCGAAGCGGATGCCAACCCCGATATGGGCGACAGTGCCATCTGTGAGACCTTTGGAATCGGTGGCTTTGCCATGGCATCCTCTCCCGCGGTGGTGCGCTTTGTCGGCGCCGGAAATATCAGCAGCGCCATGAAGTATTCCCGCGATATGATGGAGATCACCGTTGGGGAAAACGATGCCTATGTGATGCCGACCATGGACTTTACCGGTACCGGCACAGGCATTGATATCCGCAAGGTTATTGAAACGGGTATTCTGCCTGTCATCAATACTGGTATGGCGCACAAAAAGCCTGGTGTAGGGCAGGTGGGTGCGGGTGTCGTTAAACCTCCTATGGAGTGCTTTGAACAGGCCCTGTATGCGCTGGCCGAGTACGAAGGGGTAACCGAAGAATAATCGCAACAGATAGTTAATAAAGGAGATAACCATGAGCGATCTGAAGGAAATGATCCGGCAAGCCAATGAAACCGCCGTGAATAAACTGAAAAACGCCCAGCCCTACTGGGTGGATATCAAACCTGCCCATGAGGTGCTGGGAATTGACAAGTACACCCTGCTGCATGCAGGCCCACCCATTGCGTGGGAGGAGATGTGCGGCCCCATGCGCGGAGCCATTGTTGCCGTACTGAAATATGAAGGCCTGGCGGAAAATGATGAAGAAGCCCTTGCGCTGGCAGGCAGCGGTAAGATAAAATATGAACCGTGCCATCACCACAATGCCGTAGGTCCCATGACGGGTGTGACCTCCTATTCCATGCCGATGATCTGCGTGTTGAATAAGGAGAACGGCAATTATGCCTATTCCACCATCAATGAGGGCACCGGCAAGGGCATCCGCTTTGGCAGCTGCGGCCAGGATACCGTAGACCAGCTGGTGTGGCTGGAAAAGGTGCTGGGCCCGGCGCTGAAGGATGTTGTCCACACCATGGGCGGAATTAACCTAAAGATGATCATTTCTCAGGCGCTGGCCATGGGGGATGAGCTGCATATGCGCAATAATGCCGCTACCAATCTGTTTGTAAAGACCATAGCGGAAACGCTGTGCGAGGTGGTAGAAAGCCGTGCGGCGCTTACCCAGATTATGCACTTCCTGACCTGGAACAATGACCAGTTTTTCCTCAACTTTGCCATGGCGGCCAATAAGGCCTGCGCCGATGCGGCACATGGCATCGAGCATTCCACCATGGTGACCGCGATGGCCCGCAACGGCGTCAATATCGGCATCCGGGTGAGCGGCCTGGGCGACCGCTGGTTTACCGCTCCCGCAGCGGATGTGGCAGGTGCTTATTTCCCGGGCTATTCCGCGGAGGACGCCAATAAGGACATCGGTGACAGCGCCATTATGGAAACCGGCGGCATTGGCGGCATGGCCATCGCTACTGCCCCTGCCATTGTTCGCTTCCTGGGTGCTGGCAAGTACCAGGACGCTGTGAACTACACCAACAACATGTACGAAATCACCCTTTCGGAGCAGGATCAGTATGCCATGCCGGATATGGATTTCCGTGGTTCGCCCATCGGTATCGATATTCTCAAAGTAGTGGAAACCGGTATTTCCCCCATCATCAATACCGCTATTGCCTGCAAGCGCCCCGGCGTTGGTATGATCGGTGCCGGTATATCCAAAGCGCCGCTGGAAATGTTCGAAGAGGCAATGGTCGCCTTTGGCGAAGCGCACGGCCTGCAATAATAACAAAAAATGATTAGCCGGCAGGCGTCGGGCCCCTATGGGGAACCGACACCTGCTGTGCTATGCTTTAATAAAGAGAAAGAACGGAGTATACTATGGAACTCAGTCCAATCCTATTATGCCTGCTGGCAGCAGTGCCGGTACTGTTGCTCATTATTCTGCTGGTGGGCTGCAAGTGGAGCGTGGGCCGCGCGGCGGTCGTTTCGGTCGCCGTAGATGCTGTAATTGCTCTATCTGCATTTGGGGCGCATCCGCTGCAAATTCTGGTCAGCGCCGCCAAGGGCGCATGGAGTTCACTCAGCATTATTCTCATCATCTGTCCGGCAATCCTTATGTACAATATTGTCCGGGAGGCTGGTGCATTTCGTGTCATTCGTGCGGGGATTCAGCAGGCCACCCCCAATAAGCTTCTGCAAATTCTCATCATCGGCTACACATTTTCGGCATTTTTGCAGGGGATCACCGGCTTCGGCGTACCGGTGGCGATCTGCGCGCCGCTCCTCATCGAAATAGGTGTTTCTCCGCTCTGGGCGCTTGCCATTGCCCCTTTGGGCGAGGCGTGGGGCAACACCTTCGGTACGCTCAGCGCTGCATGGGATGCGCTGGCGGCGCAGGCGGGCTTGAACGAAGCCATGCCCCTTTACTGGCAAAGTGCTTTGTGGACTGCTGCGCTGCTCTTCGCAATGAATCTTGTTTCCGGATTACTGGTCTGCTGGTTTTACGGCAGGGGCGCAGCACTTCGCCGCGGATTGCCCGCTGTACTGGTGCTCAGTCTGGTGCAGGGCGGCGGGGAACTGCTGATGAGTCAGGTCAATACCACACTCTGCTGCTTTATTCCCTGCTGTCTGGCTTTGGTGGTATCGCTTCTTTTGGGGCGGCTTCCACTTTACAATACACCGTGGGAGCTGGAAAACAGCCGTGCCATGGAGCCGTCGCGCGGAACGCTTTTGTCGGAACAGGCGCCGCAGGGCATGGGGATCCTGCACGCCTTTTCCCCTTACCTTGTCATGACGGCCTTTTCACTGGTCTGCCTGCTCATTCCTTCGGTCAAGCGGGTACTGGCTGGTGTTTCGGTTTCGCTTAGTATCCCCGCTATTACCAGCGGTGGGGTGGAGGTCACCGAAGCTATTGCCGGTTTTTCACCGCTCAGCCTCACCAATGCCGGGGTGTTCCTGTTCCTGGCGGCAGGCTTCGGGTTCTTCTATTTTCGGCGTCGGGGCTGGCTTACAGCGGGCAGCGGGCAGCAGATCCTGCGGGACAGCCTGAAAAAAGCATGGCCCTCCTCTGTTTCGGTTATGGTGTTTCTGGTGCTTGCCAATATTATGAGCGGCACCGGCCAAACCGCTGCCTTGGCGGGTGGATTTTCCGCGGTATTTGGGCCGTACTATGCGGCGCTGGCAGCGCTGGTGGGAATGCTCGGCTCCTTTATCACCGGCTCCAATATGTCCAGCAATATCCTGTTTGGCAGCTTCCAGATGACGACGGCAGAACTGGTGGGCTTGCAGCCTGCCCCTATCCTGGCGGCACAGACCGTGGGCGGCAGCGCCGGCAGCCTCATCAGCCCCAGCAAAATCGTTCTAGGAGCTACAACAGCCGGCCATCCGGAAATGGTTGGTGCTATCATCAGAAAGTTGCTGCCGGTGGCACTGCTGTTTTCGCTCACCTCCGGCGCGGTAGTATTGCTTAGCGGACTGATGCTGGGCTAAAAAAATATTGGTATACAAAAAAGACTGTGGGTATGATATACTTAACTTATATCATGTCCACGGTCTTTTTATAGGAGGGGGATATCATGTATACCATCGGTTCATTCCTGCGGGAAGAGGAGCTGACCGGATTAAAGCTTATGACGGATACCGCCGATTTGCAGGCGGAAATCACCAATATCAATATTATCGATAATCCCGATTCCTACGATTGGCTTTCCTCCGGGGATTTTTTGCTGACCACCGGCTATTTTCTTCGGGATGATGAGGCTATGCAGTGTCAGCTTGTACGGGAGCTTTCGGAACTGGGTTGTGTGGGGCTGGCCATTAAAACCCGCCGCTATTTGGATGTGATTCCGGAGGCGATGCTGGAGGAAGCGAACCGGCTGGGCTTCCCGCTCATCAATATCCCGGTCCAGTATCCTCTCAGCAAGATCTGCAAGGTGGTGTTTGGCCGGCTTTCCGGCGGCGGGGTGGAAAAGGCCGACCGCTTTGTTTCGCTTTACCATTCCATCACCGAGAGCATGCTGGAGGCAGATGGCGTTTCCCGGATGCTGGGCGTCCTTAGCGACTTTATCGGTAATGCGGTGCTGCTGCTGGGGGCCAAGTGGGAGCTGATGGCCTATGCCGAAAATGCTGGAAACCCAATGCCGCTTTCGCGGTATCTCCCACTGCAAAAGGGGGAGGTTATTTTCCCAGAGAGTATTACCGGCAATATGCCTTCGGATTTTTCCAAATATGCCAAGGCCATCAAACGGGTCTTTTCCGCTGGGGAGGAGCGTGCGGTCTGCCGCATACTGCCGGTTTCCGGCGGTAATGCCCTGTTTGGCTACTTGGTGGTGTGGGAGACCGGCCGCAAAATGCAATCGGTGGAATATCTGGCCTTGGAGATCGCGGCCTCTTCCTTGGCGCTGGAGCGCTTCCGCACCCGCCAGATCGAGGAGATCCGGATGCATATCCGGCAGGACTTCTTTGACGATTTGCTCAGCGGCAAGCTCCATTCTGCCGAGGAGGTGGGCAGCATTGCCGGGATGCACAATATGGACGCCGAGGGGACCTATCTCTGCATGGTCACTAAGTTGGACAGCGCCGCCCGCGGGACCGAAAACTATGTGGAAATGCAGGATGCCTTCCTGCGCATCAAGGACCGTATGATCGCCCAGATCGGTGAACTTTCCCGCGAGGAGGGCCGCAGCTGCATCTCTATTCATCGTGGCAGCCTTATTATCACCTTTCTGCGCATTGTCCATACCGAACCGGACCAGCGCATTAGTGAGGAAAATCGGCGGTTTATCCAGCGGCTTTACCACCGTCTGCATGCCATCACACAGCAGTATGTCCTCAATATCGGTGTGGGGGAGCCGACCGCCCGTCTTATCAATGTGCGCCGCAGCTTTACCCAGGCGCAGGAGGCTATCCGGGTCTCCGGCAATTTGCGCAGCGTGGCAGGGGTGCATTTTTACGAGGACCTCATCATCTATCAGCTGCTTAGCAGCGGAGTGGAAAATGAAAAATCCGCCGAGCTTTATACGCTGTCTATCCGCAGTCTGGTAGAGTATGATAAACAGAACGCGACCAACATGGTGGAAACGCTGGACTGTTACTTTGCCTGCAACTGTAATGTTAGCGAAACAGCCAAAGCCCTCTTCATCCATCGCAACACCCTCATTTACCGCATTGATAAGATCAAATCTATTCTGGGGAGGGATCTCAAAGATTCCGAAGAGCGTCTGCTGCTGCAGCTGGGCCTGCGGGTCTATCAGGTGCGGCAGATTCGTGAAGCGGCCGCCAATTCTTGAGCTTGACCGCGGGAATGTTTTTCTCTCTACTGCCATACAAAAGAGCAGGAGGGGGAGTTTGCATGAAAAGATGGATGACCCTGCTGCTGGGGTGCCTGCTGCTGTGCACCGCCTGTGGAAAAAAGGAACTGTTAGGATCCATTGCACTGCGGGAAGATACCAACCCGGAGCAGATGATAGAAGAGCTTTCCCAGCGGTATGATTTGCCGGAAAGTATGCTGCTGGAATCTGCCGCGGACCTGGCAGCACTGCTGCAAATAAAGGAAAAGTACCTGCTGTTGGGTTGTGGGCGTATTGCAGCCCCGGAGGACAACCCACAGCAAATACTATTGGCGCAGGCGGCCCCGGGCAAAACGGAAAAGGTGACTGCCACCCTGCAAAAGCGTCTGGAGACAGTACAGCGGGCATTTCCCGGGTATCCTTCGGCGCAGGCCGGGCGGGTCATTACAGCAGGGGATTATGCTCTTTTGGTCATCGTCACCGCCGATGATATGGATACTGTGCAGCAGGAGATTATGGATTATTTTATCGGAGGGAAATAGCAAGAAAAAATGGTTGCACACGAACTTAAATTCGTGTATAATATCTTAGTAGGCCATGACAGGTCGTGCAAAGGCAGCCTTTGTCATGCGGAAATCTGGTCCTGTGCGACGCAGTGCTGTGAACCATGTCAGGCGGGGAACCGAGCAGCATTAAGCAGTATTTGCGGGTGCCGCAGCCAACCGGATTTCCGTATGATAAAGGCTGTCTTTTATTATAGTGGGGGAGGGGAAAACAGAATGTATCAGGCACTTTACCGCAAGTGGCGTCCCCGCACCTTTGAGGAAGTGGTGGGGCAGGAGCATATCACCACCACGCTGAAGAACGAGATGATTCAGGGAAAGCCTGCCCATGCTTATCTGCTGATGGGCAGCCGTGGCACCGGCAAAACCACCTGCGCCAAGCTCATCGCCAAGGCGGTGAACTGCCGCAACCCGGTGGATGGCAGCCCCTGCGGCCAATGTGACTGCTGCCGCGGCGTGGATAACGGCAGCCTGGTGGATGTAGTGGAGATTGATGCCGCCAGCAATAACGGCGTGGATAATATCCGTGACCTGCGGGAGGAAGCCGTTTTTCTGCCCAATATCGCCAAATACCGCGTTTATATTATCGATGAGGCGCATATGCTTTCCGTCGGGGCGGTCAATGCCCTGCTCAAGATCATGGAAGAGCCGCCGGAGCATGTGATTTTCATTTTGGCTACCACCGAGGTGCACAAGATCCCGGCTACCATTCAGTCCCGCTGCCAGCGGTTTGATTTTAAGCGTATTGCGCCGGAGGTCATCCGGGATAGGCTGCTTTTCATTGCCGGGCAGGAGGACATGACCTTGACGGAAGAAGCCGCGGCTCTCATTGCCCGCATTGCCGATGGCGGTATGCGTGATGCCCTTTCTCTCCTTGATCTTTGCTGGGCACACGCCCATGATATCACCGTGGAGGCCGTCAGCGAAGCGGCCGGGCTTGTGGGGCTGGACTATCTTTTTGAGATCGCCGATGCCGCCGCGACGGGGGATTTTACCGGCGCAATGGATGCCGTGGAGCGCCTGGCCGGACAGGCTGTGGAATATGACCGCCTGTGCAGTCAATTAATCAACCATTACCGCAACCTGTTGGTGGCAGCTACCGCTCGCGATCCCGAACAGCTTATCGTCTGCCTGCCACAGACGCTGGAACAGTATAAAAAGCAGGCGGCTTCCTTTACTCCGGCCGCGCTGATGGATGCCATCAGAACGCTGCAGGATACCCAGGCCGCTATGGCTCGCAGTACCAGCCGCCGGGCGGAGATGGAACTGGCTCTCTTAAAGCTCAGCGACCGGCGGGTAAGCCCCAGCCGGGAAGCGCTGGTCGCCCGCATCGAGGAGCTGGAAGCCAAGCTCAACCGTTTGTTGGCGGAGGGGATCCGCCCCGCATCGGCCCCGGCGCAGCAGCCAACTGCCGGAGGAATGTTCCAGCCACAACAAGAGGAACCGGCCGAACCGGAGCAGGTAGCGCTGCCAGGCATGGAGCCGCCCCCGCAGCAGGAGGAAGCAGCCCCACCGGCTGCAAAGCCTGCCGCTGTCCCGGTGGAGCCAATGCCGGAGGAACAGTGGCTGCAGGTGCTGGATCGTCTTGGCGTCATCAATAAGATGCTGGCAGGTGCCCTGCAAGGCAGCCATGCCCATTTCCGCGGGCAGACTGTCCTTATCGAGTGTGATAAGCCCATCTTCCTGGAGATGATGCGCAGCAATGACTTCACTCGTCAGAGCCTAAAGCGAGCTATCGCCGAAGTGACCGGTGTAAAATACGGTGTGGGGCCTTACACCGCTGCGCCCAAGGCAACCACCCCGCAGAGCTCTCCGTTGGAGGATCTCATCAAGCAGGCAGAGGGAATGGGCATCCCGGTTACCAGAGAATAATAACCAAAAAGGAGAACCAATATGAAAGCAAGAATCCCCCAGGGCGCCGGCGGCGCCGGTAATATGAACCAAATGATGCAGCGGATGCAGAAGATGCAGGAGGAAATGACCCGTGCCCAGGCGGAACTGGAAGAAAAGGTCTACCATGTTTCTGCTGGCGGCGGCAATATTGAAGTTGAAATCAATGGCAAAAAGGAAGTGACATCTGTTACCCTTAAGCCGGAAGTAGTTGATCCTGATGATATCGAATTTTTGCAGGATCTGATCCGGGAGGGCGTCAATGAGGCCATCCGTGCCTGCACCGCCGATGCAGAGCAGACCATTGGGGCCATTACCGGCGGATTGGATCTGGGCTTGTAAAAGTTGCCGTCCCAAGGAAAGGAGAGAACCGCATGGATTCCACTGCAGCGCCGCTGCAAAAGCTGATTGAGCAGTTTGCCCGCCTGCCGGGCGTTGGCCGCAAGATGGCCCAGCGGTTCGCCTTTTATGTGCTGGATCTGCCGGAGGACAAGGCCAAGGAATTTTCCTCCGCCATTCTGGAAGCCAAAAGCAAGATCAAAAAGTGCTCTGTCTGCGGAAATTTTACCGAAGGCGAGCTTTGCCCCATCTGCTCGGCTAAAGGGCGGGATACCTCCCTCATCTGCGTGGTGGAAGACCCCCGCGATGTACTGGCCTTTGAGCGCACCCGGGAATACAATGGAGTCTATCATGTGCTGCATGGGCTCATTTCCCCCATGGATGGCATCGGTCCGGATCAGCTCACCATCAAGGAGCTGCTGGCCCGCATAGCCAAAGGCGATGTCAGCGAGGTCATTATGGCCACCAACCCCACCGTGGAGGGGGAAGCGACCGCAATGTATATTGCCAAGCTGCTCAAGCCCCTTGGCGTCAAAGTCAGTCGGTTAGCCTATGGCATTCCCGTGGGCGGCAACCTGGAATACGCCGATGAGGTGACCCTATGGCGTGCCATGGAGGGTCGCAGCGAGCTTTGATCTTCCCCTTGACAAATCGAAATTTTGTGATATGATGTGATTCCAACGAAGGAAAGGAGTGACTGCGCATGGCAGAAAAGCAGGGAATCAAGCAGATCGCCGCCAACCGCCAGGCGCGGCACGAATACTTTGTGGAAGAATCCATGGAAGCCGGTATTGAGCTGTTCGGTACCGAGGTAAAAAGCCTGCGGAACGGCGGCCTGAACCTTAAGGACAGCTGGTGCAGCTTCGAAAAAGGGGAGCTCTTTGTGCGTCAGATGCACATCAGCCCCTATGAGAAGGGCAATATCTTTAACCGTGATCCGCTGCGGCCCAAAAAGCTGCTGCTGCACCGCAAGGAGCTGAACCGTTTGTATGGTTTGGTAAAACAGCAGCAGGGGCTTACCCTTATCCCACTCCAGGCATATTTTAAGGGCAGCCGGGTCAAGATAGAACTGGGTGTGTGCCGCGGCAAAAAGCTGTATGATAAGCGTGCCGATGCCGCCAAGCGTGATGCCCAGCGGGATATCGAACGCGCCATGCGCGGCCGCGGCTAAACCAAAAAGTGAATACGGGGGCGTACCGGTTTCGACGGGGATCGAGAAACAGGGTAAGCGAGTAGAGGCGCTCGACCTCTATAAAACGGGTAACTTAAATATAAACGCTAACACTGATTACGCGTACGCTGCTTAATTAAGCAGCCGTCCGACTGCGGAGGACCACGGCCGCAGGAGGGCGTCGATGAGTGGTGAACGATCACGGGAAGGGCTCCGGGCCTGTGATTGTATCAGGAGCTACTAAAGCCTTCAGCCTGCTGTCCGGCGGGAGGCGGAGGGAATGTTAAAAGAGCAGCTACACTCGTAGAAAGCCGTGCGGACTGGTTTTCGGACAGGAGTTCGACTCTCCTCGCCTCCACCAAACAGTGCAAATCCGAACACCTTGTTTTTCGTCAAACATTGCTTCGGATTTGTTATGAACATAGAGGAGGTAGGCTGATTATGCCTACCTCCTCTTGTTGTGTGAAGTTATTGTTCTTGTTCTTGGCGAAGTAGTTAAAGTAGTTGTTCTTGGGTTTTTGCGTGTAACTTTTGCTTAGTATGCGCATATATAGAGAAAGTTTACGCAAAAACCGATTTTGAACTACTTTTACTACTTCTGCTCGGCCTGTTTCAGCTCCAAGACAGCGGACTCAATGAGGTTGTCAATCTCCTCGGTGTTCAGGGTGAAGCCCTTGCTGTTGAGGAAATCCAGCACATATTTCTTCTTTTCCTCACCTCTGCCACTGCCCACATAGAGCATTTCTGCCGCTTGCACGGCAACCTGCACCCACAGCTTGATGGTCTTGAACTGCTCGTCCGTGGTTTTCGCCTTGATATAGGGAATCAAGAAAGCGGAAATCAGGGAGATAATCAGGGTCAGAACTGCGGTGATGATGGGAGTAAGGTCAATCATGGTTAAAATCCTCCTTGTTCATTGAAAGATTGCTCAGTCGGTTCGACATTGTACTGTTTCATCAGCTTAATGCGATTCTCGACCTTTGCTTTTGTGTAGTAGAAGCCAGTCCCCGTTGCGGTCTCTGCGGCAACGGCTGGAATGAGATATGCCATCGGAGAGAGGTCGCAGGTTCGCCACATCATGACGAGAGCGAACGCAATCACCACGATGTTGATAACGAACACTGCCACCACAATTCTCTTGGAGAACTCCCAAACGGGTTTCTGCTTCTTCCGTCTGCGCCGTGGCATTAGAGCTTCTGGACGAAGTCAAGCGAAATCCAACCAGCCCCGGATTTCAGCTTGCCCCACTTGGTAGCACCCTGACCGTCCTGCTCCTCAACGATGGTGTAGACACCCGGCTTGATGAAGCCGTTCGTGCCGTAGTTCGTGCCAGCACCCCTGCGGATATACAGGTCGGTGGCGGTCACACGCACGATATAGGGAACAGAAGCGGTGGAAGTACCGCCCTTCTCGTACACTACCTTACCGCTCTCGTCAAAGACCTTGTAGCCGGGGTTCTTGTCCACCAGAGACTTGGCGTTTGCCAGAACGGAGAAAGCACCGAGCTGACTCTTTGTGTCAGACCAGCTCTTACGCACCCTGTAGAGGGTTTTCTGAGCAGGGGGCTTCGGCGGTGCGGGTGTGTCGGAAGCATTGCCGAGAAGTTTGTTGACCTCTACGGCAATCTGAGCATGTCTGTTGTACAGATAATCGCCGGGACACGCTTTCTGTGCGAACCAGCGGTGTACAGTCATGTTCTGCTCACTGACTTTCCCCACAAGGGACTTGTCCCCTTTCCAGAGGAGCTTCTTAATGCCGTTGCGCTTGCAGATGTCTGCAACCAGCCTGACCAGAGCATTGTACGCTTGGTCTGTCACGGCATAGGGGTGGGTGGTGTCACTCGCCACCTCGATTGTGATTGCCCGGTGGTCATTGTCTGCGCCAGAGATACCGTTTACCCGGATAGGGTTCCCGTACTTGTCAGTGCCACCAGAACACCAAGAGCGGTTCTTTTCCTCAACGGACAGGCCGATAGAACCGTCTTTACCCACGACATAGTTTGCCGAACACTGCCTGTCCGTGTTGGCAAAGTAATCGCACCCCTGCTTTGCCGTCCACTGTCCGACAATGCAGTGAATGGTGATGGTGTCAATGATGTGCTTTCTCTGCCCGGAATGGTTCGAGGTGAGCTTGGTGTAGGTCACGAGTGGGCTGTTTGTGTAAGCCATGCTATCAATCCTCCTTACAAGAAAGTGTTTTCGTTGGAGCAGTTCTGATAGACTCTCTTGATGTTCTCGATAGCCAGAACAGCCTTGTTGTTCTCGTACTCAGGATGTTCGGCGCAGAACTTCTCGTACCGAGTGACATCATTGAGAATCTGGTCGAAATGCTCTTTCGTATGTTTTTGCTCGTGCAGGATTTCATCGTTGAAGCGTAAAATCCTATACCGACATGTAGTAGCTTCGTTCTCGGCAATCATCTTCGCCAAACGGTTCAGGCTTTCCAGATTGTTGAGTTGAGCCGTTTGAATGGCGGCAATGGTCTCCGAAAACTGCTTCTGGATTTTGACACTCTGCTCATGCCACTTCGGATAATTGCTTGCCTGTTCGATTACCTCCTGCACCTTTTTCTCTTTTTCTTCTTCCTGCTTATACTTCTCAATCAGGTGGTTTTTGACGATGGTGTACAACTTCCAGAGGAATACCAGTGCGACAATGACTACCGCAACCGTGGAAATCGTAATATCGCCAAAAACCTTCAAAAACTCGTCCATCGGGCTTCTCCTTCGCTGAAATTACTTAGTAGGGGTGTATTCCTCCCACCCCTGCGGGTAGGCTTCGGGAGACCACACATTGCCGTCAATCAACGACCTGTAGAGCTTGTCCTTGTACTGGACAATGTCCCCGGTGTTGTATGCGTCATGTGCGCCGATGGGCTGAGTCCAGATGGGGTAGCCCTCCTCGTTGAGACCGAGGGGTGTGTACAGGGCAGGAACAGCGTCAGGTCTCCAATCGTCCTGAGAGGTGTGAGCCTGTGCCACACGATAGAGCTGGGGGTCTCCCACGCTGTTCACGCCGTAGGTGAAACGGTCGTTCACCTTGTAGTTCACACCGACCTTCCAAGGACGATACAGCGCAACGCAAATCAGGGCGGTGTCCTCGTCCAGACTCGCACCTGCGTAGTCCATAGCGTCACGGATTGCTTTTGCCTGTTCAATCATGCTCATACGCTCACCCCCACAATTTCCAGAGCTTCCTTCATGTCCTGCACAATGCTTGCACCCTCGTTGATTTCAAGCGTCCTGCCGGTGATAAGCCAGTTGCTCATGTTTCCTTCGATTTCCTCTCGCAGACCTTCTTTGCCAGCCAGATGGAAAGTGTACTCGTCATACTCGAACATGGTGACTTCACGCTCGGTCATTTCATCGACCATGGTGATGTCCTTGATGTTCTCCCTCAGACGCACTTCCACATACCCCGGCATGGGTGCGAACGGTTCAATGGTGAGCGAGTTGGGAGAGACATTTCCTCTTACTCTCATTGCTGATAACCTCCTTCAACTTCTTGATGTTGACTGTCTCGCAGTACTTCTTCCTCATTGCGTAGGAATTGGTATGCTTGAAACAGGCGCACCGGGAGATAAACCCGGAAGCGATTCTGTATGCGATAGGTCGGTTTTCTCTCTGTAGTTTCTGGATAAACCTGCTTTGCCGCATGAGAGCCAATGCTCTCCGCTTGCGAATGGTGGTGAAGCCCACGCCAAAACATCGTCCCACGAAGTCTATCTTTCGCCCTCTGCGGCCTGACCTATCTTTGCAGTACTGCTGAATACGAAAGAGCTGATAGTCATGCTTGATGGACAGGCCAAGCTCACCCACGAACTCGAAGATGTCATGGAGAGCTTTTCTCAGCTTTCGTTTATTGCTGTCAATCAGTACCAAATCGTCAGCATATCGGACATAGTGTCGGATTCTGTGCTTCTGCTTGATAAGATTGTCCAGCGGTTGCAGGTACAGCTCTGCCAGCCAAGGCGAGGTGTAGTTTCCGATGGGAAGCCCTTGTTCGTGGGAGTCAATCACCTTGAAGATGATTTGCAGGAACTTTTCGTCTTTGATTTTCTCCCGCAGACGGGCTTTCAGTTTGCCGTGAGGAATGGACGGGTAGAACTTGCTTATGTCCATCTTCACGCAGTACTTGGCGTGTTTTCTGTCCCTGACAGTAGCCCTCTCCACACCCTTGGAAGCATGGTCGATACCACGCTTCGGGATGTTGGCACAGCTCCAATGATAGGAAGACCGTTCAATGATAGGCTTGAGGACTTGCATAATGGCGTGGTGTGCGCATTGGTCAGGGTAGAACGCCGGGATTTGTAGTTCTCGTTCTTTTCCAGACAGACCGTCCTTGATGAAACGAGTCTTGTATGGCGAGAGAAAGTCCATGCGACTCAAGCGTTCGGACAGGTCTTTTGCGTAGTCCTCCAAGTTGTCGCAGACATCTTTCACCATCTTCCGCTTCCTCTTGTTCTGAGAAGCGTTAAGGATAGCCAGCCGACAGTTATCGACCGACACCACCTTTTCATAGAGAAAGCCAAACCTTTTCATGTGCTTTTGTTTCTTATAGGGCTTTCGAGAGTGAACCTACTAACCCTATCCCTCCAAACTATTTTTTACCAATGGGTACGGCGAGACAGTATTTTGATGGATAGACCGTTTAACAAAAGTAGGCGAGAGCCAATGTTCGTGTTGGAATTGGACGAAGTGTTGTTCAAATTAGCCGTAAACAGACCGCAAATCGAGCCATTATTCCAATTGCCGCCGTGTTGGAACACCCGCTATTACTGTTCGCCTTAGTGTGTTGCTGTAGCGTTACATAGGCGTTTTCACCTGCTTATGTGGGGGAGGGAATCCCCCACACCCCCTCAGGAGGGAATATAAAGCAGGCGAGAGCCAAAGTCCGTGTAGGAATCGGACGAAGCGTGGTACAAAGAAGCCGTAAACAGACCGCAAACCGAGCCAGCAGCCCAAGTGCCGCCGTGCCGGAACACCCGCCAACCAGTGCTACTCCAACAGCCGTCACACATATAGGTGGACTCACTGCCGCTACCAGCCGCCGCAGGAAGCATGACATGAGGGTTGTTGCCAGAGTCAAGACCTTCCTCGGTGATGTAAGAACTGCTCCAATTCGTAGCACCCGTGTAGGAGAGTTTGGCGTAATTGCTTGCGGTATCGTCTGCATACTTGGACGGGTCGTTGCAGACATAGTAAGAGCCGTTGTTCCAGTTCACACCGTCAACCCATTCCCACACATTGCCCCACAGACCCTCGATACCTCTCCACACGACATCGACCTTGCCGTCCGTGCCAGAAGGTCTGCCAGTGAGATTCGGAATACTGTTGCAGGAGCCGGTTTTCAGAGAACCGCTGTTGCCGTCACAGTAACCTCTACCGATTTTGCTCTGCACATTGTTGTCGGCGAACTCAACCAGCATGAGCATTTGCACAGCGGAGAGTGCCGCAATGTCAATCAGGCTCCAACCTGCGCCCTTGCTCTTGGCATTGGAGCGGAACTGCGCTCTCGTCTGAGACACCTGAGGGCTTGCGCCGCTGACGGACTTGTTGTTGGAGGAGGTCTTGTATGCGCCGATGTAGGCGTGGTCACACTCCTTGCCAGCATGATTGAACAGCGGGTGAACGGAGAAACCAGCAGTGGGCTTGTCGGCGATTTTGATATACTCCACATTCCCGGAGCGGTAACGGCGATACCAGAACTTGGGGATTTTCACCATCACATCACCCGTGGAGAGGGTTTCACGCACAATGCCCTTCCAAGGCATGGCATTGTCGAAATCGCTATGACCTGCGCTTGCACCCACGGAAGCAGTGGCAGTCATGCCGACAGCGTTGTCGGTTCTCGCCCAAGCGGGGGACGAAGTACTCTTGTCTCTGCTGATACCGTAGATTTTCACGAAGGACAGCTCCACTTCCTCACTCTGCCCGTCAGAGGTGATTACGACCTGCTCAGAAGCGGTCTCGCTTCCGCTCACTGCTTTCACCGTCCAAGTGCCGACCTCGTGGACTTGGAACTGATAAGTACCCGTGCTGGTCGTGGCAGTGTAGACCGTTTCGTTCAGGGAGCAGGTCAGCGTTGCGCCAGCGGGATAGGTGACATCAATGGTGGCGGTGAAATAGTAGTAGGTGGCTTCGTAGTTCGATACCGCACCTGCCACAGACACTTTGGAAGTAGTGTTATCAGGCTTGGAGTACCCGTCAGCCGCCCCGTACTCGATGTGATAGGTGTGACCGATAGCGACCGTGAAGGAAGTGGTCTTCTGCGTCTTGGTGAGGGTGGCAGTTTTGGTATACTGCCCGTCCGTCTCGTCCACGCAGGTGATGGTGACGCTGGTAAATGCGCTATCATCGTCAATCTCGATGGTGACATTCGCCGTCTCGCCATCGGCGGGAGCCGCAGAAGCCCGGTTGCTCTCATTGGTGGAGAGATTGAACACGCCCTGCGTGGAGTACGGGAAAGCGGCGAAGTAGTAGGTCTTACCCTCGGTCAGACCGTCCACCACATACTCCTCGGTGGCGTACTCACCAAGCTCCTTGTTGTCGATAACCAGCGTACCCTCGCTGGTGTTCGTGGGGTACTGCTCCTCGCTCATGCGAATCATCACGCCGCCAACGGAGCAGAGCAGGTTTCCTGCGCTGTCATAGCTGTCGGCGGGTTCCAGAAATCTCAGTCCGATACTGTTTTTGGATTTTGCGAAAGCGGTGAACTCTCGCATGTTGTTGGGGGCTTGCCCAACTTTCTGCAAAATCTGGTCTACAGTCCATTTTGCTTCTGCCCAACTCATTACTGTACCTCCTCGTTGATAATCAGGCCGTCACTGCTAAAGGTGATGGTCTTCGTTTTCTGCAACAGCTCACCCTCGAACAACTTCTGGACAATCTTGTTCGCAGACACGAAGGTGGTCTCGATTTTCTTTGTGCCGTAGGTCTCGGTGATGGTCTCGCCATCAGAGGAAAAGACGGTCTTGCGGGGGTCAAATCCGTCCGTCTTCACTTCGAGAGCGTCAATCTGGTTTTGCAGATTGCCAGCCACATCCTCACCGAGCTGGTTCTTGATGAACTCGAACCAAGTGGTGAAAAGCTGTTCCTGCTGGCTCTCAAAGGCGGTAATCTCGTTGCGGTAGTCCGTCTTGATGGTCTCGATGATGGTGTCACCCTGCGCTTCCAGATTTTCCACATACGAGGTGAAGCCCTCCTGAGTAGCGTCAGCGGTGTCCTCGAACAAGCCCTTCTGCGTGTCGAAGTAGTTCTGGAAAGCCGTGTACAGGTCAGTCCCGTTCTCCACCATCGACATGAGGGTGTTCAGAGCTTCGTTCATGCGGTTGGCTTCCTTTGCCCCAAAGAACGAGTTGTCCTTGTTGCTGTACACCGTCACATCTTGGAACGAAACCGTCCCATCATCGTTATCGACCTGAGTGTACTTTTTCAGGCCGCTCCAAGTAGCGTCAGTGTAGTTTACAGGTAAAAGCTCCCAAGCCATTACAGTTCTCCTCCCTTCATTCCAAAGTTCCATTTGAACATCCGTCTGCCCTCAAACTCATTGGTGAGTCTGTCGTAAAGGTCGAGGATTGCTCCCTCCAATCGGTTGAGTTCCCGGAAATCCATTACATTTCCGTTGTCAACATAAATTGGAGGGTTCCCGTAATCACGGTTCAGGGAGCCGTTGTTCACTGTCTTCAAGTTCTCCTCAAGCTGATTGATTTCGTCAGCATAGAAGTAGTCCGCAGGAGTGCGGTCTTCTCCGAGAGAGACGATGGAGAACTCGTCATAGAGACGGCTTGCCAAGTCTCGGAGATAGGTGAGGTTGTTCTTGATACGGTTGAAGTCACTCGCATTGAACCTGTCCCCGATGTAATTCCCTTCGGAATCAATAGCCCCGTGCCAGTCTGTCTTAGGGGTTTGCCAAGCCATATTTCGCACCTCCTACCCTTCGGGCAGTTACCTTGCCCGAAAAACTCTGATTGAAATTGACGGTGTGTCGGTAGATGTTCACCTTCATGTTGCTATGGAACTCGTTTTCCTGATACACGATGTCGTTCACATCAATCTCCGGGTTTCCTCTCGTGTCGTACTCGTACTCGATACCCGAAGCGTAGTAATCGCCAAGCCACTCGGCGAGGTCGTTCGCCATTCCCATGTCAGACATCATCGGGTTTTCCCACTTGATGGTCTTACCACGGTTGTTAAGGGCTTTGACTGCGTATCGCTCAACGATTTTGTACCGATAACCGTAAATCTCTAAGCGGTATTTGCCCGTCACGCTGAACCGCACGGTGATGTAGTAGTTGCCCGAATCCTCAATGGTGACACCTCCCGTGGTGTTTTCCAGTACGGCTCGGAAGCCGTAGGAGGGTTCGCCGATGAAAAAGGTCTCCACATCACCAGCCTTGACATCCACTTCCTCACCGACAAGACTATCCTCCTGAGTACCGTTCTGGTAGCTGTAGCAGGGGACGATTACCTCTTTGATAAGCTCCTGTTTGATAGCTTTCGGCGAGGAGGTCATGTCGGTTCGGGTCATGGTGAAATCGGTAATGTCACCGAAGCTGAAATTGTTCAGCACAATGCGGTTGAACGGGTCAGCGGTCTTGGTGAACTCGATTTCCATGGTGTCGAAATCGTCAAGGTCGATATGCAGTATCGTGACACGCTCGATTTCGTCCTGCCCAACCTCGTACTCGGTCACGAGCTGACCATCGTTGTAAGTACGGATGGTAAACGCCGCAGGGAGCGTATTGCCGAACACGAACTTTGCACCGTAGTACATACAGGCCACTCCCTGCTCAATCGTGACCACTGGATTCTTTGTGAACAGCCCGTCTTCATCAGAAAGCTCCGCAGAAACGAAGCCGGTGTTGAAGCTCTTGCCGCTGAGGTCACGGGGCAGGAAGAACATCGTCCCGTCAGCCGTGGTGTAATTCGTATTCAGAGAAGCGTACTCGTCCTTCACGGTATCGTCCATGATGTTTTCCGCATGGGAGTACACCGCTTCGGTCTTTGCGCTTGCGCTTGCTTCCGGGACGAAATTGGACTTGATTTGAATAGTGCCGAACCTCGTTTGCGTGAGAACACACCGGCAAGCGTTTGCGATAATCTGTAGTGCTTCTTTGTGCTGCACCCTCGGAATAGGGTTCTTTGTGAAAAGAATCTTGAGCTGAGGGTCGATGTAGTAGTCCGTCAGGCCAGCGTCTTTCAGTACATCCTCAGCCAGCTCGTAGTAGCTCACACCCTCGCCGTTGTACATTCCCTTGTAGTACTCGGAGTCCATGTTTCTGAAAATGTCCTGACAGCGAATTGTGGCGGTGTAATCGTCAGACTCCCACTCCGAACACAACAGCCTGTTCCCTCGAATCCACTCGATTTCCCCGGTCTCCGGGAGCTGGTAGCCGTAGTAGATTTCCATTTCCTGCCCGGTTTCGAGGAAGTTGATTGCAGACTTGGGATTGTCCACATTGAAGTAGTGGTCGTAGTTCTTGAGCTGTACCGAGAAATCAATCTGCGGCACATCCGCACCGATGGGAGACACATAGCTCTCAAGGGTGGAACTCATGACATCTTGGTTGTAGTAGACCAAGCCGTAGCCGAAGCGGATGGAGTAGATACGAACACGGCTCTTGGGGTTCTTCATCGTGTAGAACACGAGCTTCACCTGCGTGGTGTTGGTCAACACTTCCTCAGTGGAGAACACCGCTTGGTCGTTCCCCCGGAACTCGATAACCTGTCCGCTACTGCTCACCATGTCGAAGTCAACCGGGTAGTTTTCTCCGAAATTGATGGTGATACCCTTGAAATCGGTCGCTACGATGTTCAGGTTGATTGTCAGTTCGAAGATAGCTTCCGTCAGGAGCTTTTCGCTGATAATGCCCGTGTCGAGGTATGCACCCGACTGGTTCTCCCTCGGAAGAAAGAACATGGAGCCGTCCACTCTCGTGAAGTTCTCCTCAAGCGTTGCATAGACCGTATCGTCACTCTTTTCGCCGAGTACATTTTTGGCGTTTGCGTAGTACGCAAAATCGCCATCCTCAACCGTGGCTTTTGCCTGTGCTTCTTGGTTAATAAGGCCGAAAGAGAGCATGATGTATGCTCTCTCTCGGAGAGAGGACTTCATGCTGTCTCTATATGCCTTGGAAACCTTCTGCATAAAATCCCTCCTTACTCGCCGCAGTCCACCAGATTCACCTTACAATTCCTGTAGTGTGTCGGTTTTCCGCTACTGTCTGCCCAATAGGGTTCAGCCGTCCTATCACCGGGGTACATCTTGATGGTCTTCCGGGAATTGCTGACGGGGTCTACGAATGTCACATAGACGAAGAAATTGCTGAGTGCGTTGAGAATCTGCGACCACTGTTCAGCGGTGAGCCAAGGCCACTCAAGACCGTCAATCTTGTACTGGTCTCGACCCACACGCTGACCGACAACGGCTCCATTGGCGTTTCTGCCAGCGTCCACAACCGTTGTCACAATGGGTCGCACCCCTCGCTTGGGAGGGGGCAACTCATAGCCGTTGATTGCGATATAGGACATATCCGCACCTCCTTACTTCACGAACACATAACCGTTGGCCTTGCGCTGGGTGGTTACAGCGTCAGTGACAGTGCGGTTCCCGATTTGAACAATGGTTTGCTCGTTCTTATCGGCCTGTCGGCGCATATCGTCTGCCATCTGAGACAGGGTGGGTTCGATATACTCTCGATAGAACTCCTCCATGCCCTCCTTGAAGCCAGTCACAGAGAAGTTCCTGTTGTTCACCACATCTGCGGAAACCGACTTGGAGAAGGAATCGCTGGTGTAGTACTTGAGAGCAGAGGTGTCCACGGCGAAGCGCATGACGGGGCTTACGCTGGTGAAGGATTCTGCCCAAGTGTTCACGACATCCTTCGTGGTGCTTCCGAGGTTGGAAATACCGAGGTTGTAGCCGAGAACGGTGTCCTCGCCAATCCGCATGAACACCTTGGACGGGGAATTGGAGTCCAACGCCGCCTTGTATGCGTTTTTCGCCGCATTTGCCCACTTGCGCATATACGGTGCAGTGGTGTCATAGAAGTCATTGATACCCGCATTGAAACCGCTCACAACATCCTTGCCGATGTTGTAGAACGCATTGCGGGAGACGATTTCCGTAAACCAGCTCTTGGTGTTGCTTGCCCATGCAGTCATGCTGGACTTGCAGTTGTTGTAGGAGCCAGTGATACCAGAGCCAAAGCCACTCACGATGTCCTTGGCATAGTTCTGGAAGGTGTTGCGGTTGATACCGCCGTAACCGGCTTGGGTAAACCAGTTCTTCACATTGGAAGCCCACGCAATCACCGTGGATTTGCAGGTCTCAGAGCTGGCACTGAGCTGGGTCTTGAAGCCCTCCACCAAGGTTCTCGCCGCATTGCTGTAGTCACCCGACTTAGACTGAATACCGTCAACGAATCCAGTGACGAGATTCTGCCCGACCTCCTTCATGTTGACAAACATGCCGGTGGACAGCTCCACATTGTTGTTGCAGAGGTTTTCAATCTGCGTCAGCAGGTTCTTGTAGTTCTGCAACAGGGTAGCGGCGGTCTGCAACTCAGGGACGGCAACTTCCAGCTTGGTGTTGAGGTTGGAGGTTTGCTCGGAAATGTCCTCCACATCGTTTGCCAGCTTGTCAATCGGGTCTTGCGTGAACCAACCAATAATCGTGTCAATCGTTGCGCTCAGACCCGCAATGGCAGACACTTCCGTGTACCGAACGACCTGACCTGCGAACTCCGTCATGAAGTCCACGAAATCGCTCATGTTGCTGGACAGACCGGGGAGCTTTTCGTTCAAAGCCATCAGCGGCGGGTCGAGCCTGTAGTTCAGCTCGTTTGCCACTGCGACCAGACTCTCCACAAAGAGAATGAACGCCGCCGCCAGCTCCACGAGCAGAGCCGTACCAAGCCCGATTGCCAGCGGCAACAGACCCGCAGAAGCGACTGTAGCCGCACCGAGAGCCGCCGTGACAACGCCGATTGCGACCAGCAGACCAGTGCCGACACCGATTGCGGTGGCAATTCGCTCACCGTTGTTCAGCACGGGTTCCCAAGCCTGTCCGATTTCGTCCAAGCCCTTGCCGATTGCCCAAATCTCAACGATGAACAGGCCAGCGGCAACGCCGAGTTCCAGCAGGATAGCCGTGCCAATGCCGATGTTCAGCGCAACGGTCGTACCGCCAGTGCCGAGGGCATACGCCGCCAGACCGACAGCCGCCAAGACCGCCGTACCGACACCGATTGCCGTTGCCACAGTTCCACCGTTGGCAATGACCGGCTCCCAAGCGATACCAACCTGTTCCAGCCCCTTGCCCATCAGAGCGATTGCGCCCACAACGAGCAGTGCCGCCGCCGCAACTTCGGCGATTACGACCAGACTCATACCGAGGTTCTTTGCCAGAGACTTGAGCTTCGGGGAAAGCCCCGTGTTGATGGTGGTGTCCAGATTGGAGGTGGTCGTAGTGACCGTCTCAAGAGCTTGCCGTGCCGCCTGTCCAGCGTTTGCGCTGTCTTTCAGAGCGTCCAGCTTCTTGAGGGCGAGAATGAACCCGCCAGCCATCATCAGCGCACCTGCGGCTACTTCCACAGCGTCCACGCCAGACCAATCGCCGGTTCGGATTGCTTCGATGAACCCCTTGAGGTTGTCCACAATCAGGGTTGCGCCAGCGATAATCAGGCCAACGCCGCCGAGCTGGGTGTTGCCGGTCAGCAGACCCAAGCCGCTCAGGAACAGGCCGAGATTCTTCACAAGGAACAGTGCATTGTCCCAATTCACACCGTTGCTCACCATGTCGCTGATAGCAGAGACGATACCAGTCAGCCCGGAGATAACCAGCATTGCCCCTGCCATCTTGATGTTGCCGAACAGGAGGAACGCCGCACCGAGAGCTTCTGCAAAGCCGCTGATTAGCTTGGTGACATTGGTGAAGTTTGCGCCATTCGCCATGATGTCTTGGATAGCTTCTTTCATGGTGTTCCATGCGTCCAAGAACAGGCCAAGCCCCGCAATTTTGAAACCGATACTGCCTACGATGTTGAAGCCCTTCATGGTGGACAGCCACCGCAGGAAATCTTGTACACCCTTGGCAATCTTCCAAGCGAGGAAAGCCGCACCAATGGCAACGACACCGGCGAGGATTTCATCAATGTTCTCCCTTACCCAATCGAGGAAGGGCTTAATCTTCGCCATGATTTTGTCCACCTGCTCGTTCACTGCGTCTCCAATGAAGTCATAGGTGGGAAGCTCAAAGCCGAGACCGCCACCGCCAATACCGCCGAGACCTGTACCTCCACCTGCGCTGTCCTCAGGAGGGGAGATAACATTCAGCTCGTCAATACCGAGCAGTGCGTTTTTCAGCTCCTTCGCTTTCTTGGAAGCGTCTCCCAAACCGTCAGCCGCTTCACCTGCGCCGCTTGCCACACCGCCGATTGCGTCCGCTCCCACATCGAACTCTGGAATCGAAACCCCGAAGAAGCTGGCAATAATCTCAGCGACAATCCGAATTGCTTTTGCCAGTGCGATTGCATAAGGCAAAATGGCTTTCAGAATCGGGAGGAAAAGGTTGCCCAAGGCACGAGTGGCCTGTTCCACCTGCGCTTGCAGAATACGAAGCTGGTTCGCAGGGGCTTCCAGAGTACGAGCCATATCGCCCTGAGCGTTTGTAACCTGCGTCATGATAGCATAGTAACGCAACTCGGCCTTTTCAGCCTGAGTCATGCTCGTAACGCTTCTGTCAATGCCGAGGTTGTAGGCTTCCTGTTGCAGACGAGCCACAGACAGGTCATAGCCGAGTCTACGAAGCGGCTCAAGCTCACCAGAGATACCAGACTCCAACTTCTGGAAAGCGTCAGAGGTGCTGATATTGTAGAACGAAGCCAAATCGTAGGTGAGCTGGGTCAGGTTCTTGCTCATGATGTACGCCCGGTCACTCGCAACGCCAAAACCATCGGTAATCGTCATGAAGACACCCTGATTTCGCATCCACTCGCCGGGGTTGATACCCATGATTTCGCCGACCTGCTCCGCATAATTCTGCGCTTCCTTCGCAAACTGACCCATAGACACATTGAACAGGTTCATGTTCTCAATGTAGCTGTTGGAGTCAGTAATCCAGCTTGCGATAACACCGGCAATCCTTCTCATGCCCATGTACGCCAAGCTGATTTTTGCGGCGAGGTTCACATAGGATTTGCCGAGTACCGTATTGCTTGCCGCAAGGCTTGTATTGCTCTTGAGCAATCTCTGGATTCTTGCCGGGAACGCAGAGAAGCCAGCCGCCACCTTTTCCATCTGCGTAGCCAGAGGGGTAATGGCAGTAGCAACTCGATTGCACTGTTCGGCAAAAGAGTCAAGGTCGGTCTTTCTCAAAGACTCCGTTACGGTGTCAATCTGAGGAGCGAGTTTCACGAGCTTGTCCAGCCCGTTTGCGAGAGAACCAAAGCCAGACTTTTGGACGCTCTCCAAGGGTTTGAGTGCGTCCACCAGTCCTTGTACTTGCTCCCGTGCAAGGGTCAGCCCTGTCAGGCCAGAAACGCTCTGACTGAACTTCTTGAGAGAGTTCGACAGTGCGCCAAGGCCAACGCCGCCCTTGCTTACGGGAGCGGTTGCGGCTTTCAGCCGTCTAAGAGACTCGGAAAGTGCGTCTATGCCGCCAACGGCAGATGTAGAATTAGATTGTACTTCAAGCTCCAACTGCTCGATTGTCGTAGACATAATGCTCACTTCCCTTCAAACTTTTTATTGTGGCTTGCCATGAATCCTTCCATCATGCGCTTACCCTTGTCGTACACGCCCTTGGCATGTTCCTCCTCTCTGAGTTCCACCTGCTTCTCAGTGAGTGCGTAGGCTTCCGAGAGATACGGAACAGGCTTTGCTCCTTTTTTGGCAAAAGCGTGGAGAACGGGGGTAACTCGGCACAGAGCGTCATAGAAGTACGCACCCTGTAACCACATTTCCTGATTTCTGCGATTCACTCTGAGTTCTTCCGCTTTACGGTATGCCACCACGAGCATACTGTCTTTGTCCCAATACTGTTCCTCGCTCATGCCAATGGCAAGATAGTGGGGGAACAACTCGTTGAACTTTTCGGTGTAAGTAGAGAGGGGAGCAGTGGCAGAACTACCACCACTCCCCTCAGTGGAGGACAGCGAACCACTTACCAAGTCGCTGTCCAGTCCAAGTTTCCCTCGGCTTTCTCAGGCTCCTCAACGAGAGCCAGAATCGGCTCGTTGTACATTTCAGCCAGCTTGCCGATAAGGTCTTCCTTCTTGGTAAGTTTGGAATAGATGTCGTTGATGATGTCTTCCTTGACGAAACGGTGATGGGCAAGGAACGCACCGGCGAACAGTGCGGGGAGAGTAGTCATGGGCTTGTCCGTGATGTCGGAAGCGATAAAGCCCTTCTTCTCCATTTCCGCAACCGTTCTGCGGGTAAATTCCAGCGTGTAATCCTTGCCGTCATAGGTGAAAGTCAACTGCTTTGCCATGTTTCTGTCCTCCTAAAATTCTTATGCGTCTGCGCCAACAGTGATAGGTGTAGACGGTGCGATAGTGATAGTCATGTCAACGACCTCGTTGACACCGCCGCCAACCGGGAACACGGAAAGCTGACCCTTGAACTCAAACTTACCGTCAGTGCCGGTAGGAGTCAGGGTGCCACCCTCGCCGGTGCCGCCAAACCACACGGCATAGTCCTTCTCCTGACCTTCGAGGGCTTTCAGCTTGGTAAAGTCCTTTTTGGTGTAGTTCGCAGTGAACTCAAGAGCGTCAAGAGACTGGATACCCGGAATGTAAGTCTGCATATTGTCAGACAGGGTGGTGGTTTCCAGCATTTCGGGTGCGCCGCCGAGGTCGGGAAACTCTTTAATGTCGATCAGTTTCTCCCATGTTTCCTCATTCTTCTGCATGAGAAAAATCTTGTAGGTAGAAATTGCCATGATATGTTACCTCCTGTAAATCGTTTTTTCTTTGGATATGACAGCTCGGTATCGACCGAGCATACGATAGATTGTCGCATTGTCCTGATTGGGGACAGGTTCAAGCATGGTGCGTGTGAAGTTCAGCTCCATCAGGATTTCATCAATGAATCCCACAATTTCCTTGCACTCAGCTTTTTTTCCCTTCGTGCGGTTGGAGTAGACATTCAGCTCGTACATGACCGCCACATGGTTTTCCTTGCCCTCGGTGGTCTGCGAGTTTCGGAATGTGGCGTTGTCTACCTCAACGAGCGATACGCACGGGAAGGAGGGCGGTGTCTTGACATACTCGCCGGTCATGAAGATGTCGGGGTACTTTTCCCGTACTTTTCCAGACACCTCGTTGAAAATCTCGGTTTCAAGGTCAATCACTGAAACACCTCCTTCGCAATACTCGCAATTTCATCACAGACGGTCTTCATGGCGTTGTACATGGGCATGACAGCGGGTGCGCCGTGAGTCAGTCTAAGTTCACCGTCCTCATAGAACCCCCATGTTTTTCGCTTGCCCATGCCCTTGCCGTAGCCGCCAATGGTGAAACCAAGCTCAGCCCCCTTCGGGTGAGGAGAACTGCCAGCAGAACCGTTGTGGTAAACGCCAGCACCAAATTCCACCCACACAGCGTCCTCGCCAGCGGCGATAACGACCGAGACATTCTCTCGCTCGTCAATAGAAACCTGCACTTCGGCTCGTCTCGCCCCGCCGCTTTCATCGGTCAAATCGTCAACGACTGCACCGTTGAAGCCGCTTTGAGCGAGAGTTCCAATCCGCTCGGCAATCTTCTTCCGAAGAAGTTCCGTCTTGCGAATGATTTCCCGCTTGTACTGCTCAAGCTCTTTGATAGCTCGGTCAATGTCCTTCTCGGACAGGCTGATACGAATAACCTTCTTACCCACTGACACTCACCTTGCTTATCGCCAGCGACACCACATTCAGGCTCTTAGCGACCTTCTTCACGATGTAGTCATGAGGGGTGATGATTTCACCCTTCTCGTTCACCGCAAGAGAGCCGTTCTCGTCCAGTTGTGGCGTGAGGTCAACCCAAAGCACCGCATATTCATCAATCGGGGGAGCGTCACTGTCCATGACAATCACTTTGTCGTAGGACTCGTTCTCCCCGAACTGACGGGTCTGCGTTTCGCCCTTCGCCGCCGAAATGTTGGCGTAGAACTCGGTGGGCTTGCCGTGCTGGACATCATACTCGCCGGTCACATTGCCGTACTCGTCTGTAATGGGGGTCTTACCCTTATACAGCGCATAGAAGAACTTGGTTTTGTTCCTGCTCATACACTTCATCAAACCACCCCGCAGTGCGGAATGACCGCTTTCAGCATAGAAGCGGGGACATCACCGTTTTCGTAGGTTCTCGACACACCATTCTCGGTGTGAGAGGTCTGCCCCTCAGCTCCTCGTTTGTTCAGCATGTACGCCGCAATCTCCACTTGGAGGTGTGCGTACTGCGCCGGGACTTCGCTTATGTCGTTCTGGTAGGGATAGGCTTTCGCAATAATCTTGCTCCCCGCAAAAGTGAGGTAGGTGGACAACACTTCGTCAGAGTCAGAACTTCCTACCATGACCTTGAGAGCGGTCAGCTTTTCCTCCTGAGTCATGTTGTCGCACCTCCTTCTCAATCATTTTTGTCCGAGGTTTCCTCAGAGGGTTCCGGCTCAGGTTCGCTTACGGCGGTTTCTTCAGAGGGTTCCTCCACAATGAACACACGGTTCAGCGGGTTCTTCCCCTCAGCCAGCTCCTTGATACGAGCCTTGGTCGGCTTGTACCCCTCCACGGGGTACACATCACCGACAGCGTAGTGGTGTTCATCATTTTTCAAATCCCGGAATGGGCTGATTACTCGATACATTTCTGTCCTCCATTTCCACTTCGATTACACGCCGGGAGAGACGGTAATCTTCACAGCCTTGGTCTCGTCAGTCAGAGCGGCAAGATAGTACTTCCGAGAGAAGATGGTGTTCAGACGGATGTTCGCCGCAGTCTCGGAACGGTTGTTGGCAGTAACCTGCTCAACCTCGACACCCTTCTTGTTGAACAGGGTGACGGCTTCACGAGTGCCGATGATGATAGTGCCTGTCACAGCGTCCTTCTTGGTGTACAGGTTCACACCAGCCACAGTGCCGACATAGCCGGTACGGGCAAAGGATTCCACATACTTGAGGTCTTCCTTCAACGCCTTGCGGATAGAAGCCATGTCAGCCGCATTGACGAAGCCGAAGATGTTTACGCCCTCAATCTGCTCAAGGTTCAGCTTGGCAACAGCGTCAGCGAAAGTGCCGAAGCCGTAATCAGTGGCGGCAACCGCCAGAGTAGCCTTGTTGAACTCAGCGAAGATGTCCTTGTTGACGGTGTTGAACATGTCAGTACCCATGTGGCGAACGCCGACAGGAACCAGCATGGGGTCGGTCATAGCCTGCTCGTCATAGTACTCGAAGCGGTTCTGAGCCAGCAGGATTTCATACTCCTTATCGGTGTAGGAAACCTGAATGGTCTTGCTGTTGCCAGCACCCATAGCCAGCTTCTCAGTACCGTCAGTAGCCTTGTAGACATTGACCTTGCGCTTCATACCAGCCTGTCCCACCAGACTATTATCAACAGTACAGAACTGCTGTAAGTCAAGGTGAGAATTGTACTGGTCTTCAACCTCGTTGGAGAGGTAGAAATTGTCGTAGATAGTATGAGTAAAAGCCATTATTCTTTACCTCCATAAAGTTCTTTGTACTCGTCAGGGTGTTCCGTATAGAACTTATGACGCTCTGCCGGGTCGAGCTTTCGGAACTTTTCGAGCGTCATGGTCTTGGAATCCCCGTCATGGGTGGGTTTCGGTGTATCTTTGAGAGCTTCCGCACGAACCTTCTTCTCAAAGGAAGCCAAGTGCTTCTGCTGATTGGCAAAAACCTTCTCGGAATCGCCATCTGCCATAGCTTCTGCCGTTTCATCGGCGAGGGATTCATCGTAGCCGAGAGCGACCAGCTTCGCCTTGTTCTTGGCGATAATAGACTCACGCAGGAGCTTGTCGTACTTGTTTTGAAGCTCCTCACGCTCCTCCTGTTCCTTCTGCTTCTTCTGCTCGTCCTCGGTCATTTTCTCTCTGAGCTGTTTCTTATAGCCAGCGGCTTCGCTATTGCTCTTGGACAGAGCGTTTTTCAGACGCTCAATCTCAGCGGAATTGTCTTCCGGGACATTCACCTTTTCCAGAGCGGCTTCGACCTCCTCAAAGGTCATACCCTCCTTGTAAGCGTCCCCAAGCACTTCTTTAAGGTTCATTGTGTTTTCCTCCTTGCGTTTCATAGGTAGTTCACTCTACACGGATTTCTGTTTGAAGGGTTGTCTCCCTGTTGCGTTTTAAGGTGTTCCCTCACCATAACCAAGCGGAAAACCGCTTTAATTATTCGTCTTCGTCAGAACCGTTCGGATTTCCCGAACCATCGGTGTTGTTCTGAGCCGTCTTCTGCTGTTGCGCCAGCTTCTCTTGCTGTTCCTCGTAATACTTCATACTCAGGGTGTATGCTCTCTCCGGGTCAACGAACAAGCCGCTATGCTGGAACGCCAGAAGGGGGTGAATCTTCGACTGTTGGAGCATGGACACCAGAACTTGCGATTTGCTCTGGATGTTCTCGTAGTTGCGTCTGGTGAACTGCAACTCGATGTCTTTCAACCGCAGGTTGATGTTCTCGGACAGGTCACGGCAGATACGAAGAACCAGCTTGAGCATTTTCTTCTCTGCCTTTTTGAACATGTGTTCACTGTCCTTGGCTCTCGCTTCCGCAAGAGACCAGCCGTCTCGCAGGAGTACCGCCGCCCCCGTGTCAGAGGTAGAAGTACCGCCGTTGCGGTTCGGCATACCACAGATAGTGAGAACAGCGTTGTACAAATCGTCCTTGAGCGTCTGAGTCTGAACCTGATTCAGCTCCTTCACCACGAGGTCAACATCAATGTTCCCGCCGCTGTCGTTGGGCGGCACAAGGATTGCGCCCTCCTCAAGAAACTCTTTGAACTTCTCCTTCTCAATGCGACAGCCGATGAACTTCCAGAACGCCTGAATGAACTGCTCCACGCCGTCCATACGGTTGGACTCCGCATTGTTGATTGCGTCCAGCAGGGGAAGAACAATCTCGAAAGAGCCGAGCCGAGCATTGTTCGCCGGGTACTCGAAAATGGGAATCATGTCCAGCGCATGGGACTTGGACTCGGCCTTGTTGATGATGTCTCCGTCAATCAACCAGTAGTAGTTCTCGGTGTAGACCGAGTAGTGCGTGACCTCGTTCTCGTCCTTGCTGTACTTCACTGCCATCAGGGGCTTATTCCCGATTTCATTGGAGTACACAACGAAGGTGTCACGGGGGTCAAGGGTGTACATTTCAAACGGGGACTCGTCTTCCTCGTTTGGTTCATCGGGCAGAACCAGACGATAAGCGGTTCCGCAAATCATCTGCCACTCCACAATCTCTTGGTCTTGCGTGGCCTTATCCTCAGCGAACATCAGCTCGTTCAGGGCGGTAATGCCCTTGGTGACGCTCTCCTCGGTGCTTCTACCGATGTACTGAATCGGCTCACCGCACAGGTAGCCGACCTTGAAGGAGACAATCTCGTTTGCCCGGTTCTCCACAATCTTGTTGCAGATTTCAGGACGGACATCCTTTTTCCGATTCAAAATCGGCTGTTTGCCCTTGTAGTAGTTCCACAGGTAATCAATCTCGCTTCGGTTGAAAGCGTGGTCACTGAGAGCTTTCTGCAAGACCTCGACCACATTTCCGTCCGTGATTTCCTTCACGCTGGATTTGATAACCCGTCTGCCACTCATTTGCCGAGTCTCGCTCATGGGCTTGGAAGTGTCGATTTCATTTCCCAAGACTGTCCCTCCTCTCCTCAGAAATTGAAAATGGCGCATGACTGTTTGAGCTTTTCGCTCTCGCAATCATGCGCCACATCTATGCCATAATTATTCGTGTATATTATAGCATTTCGGTTCGTAAAAGTCAAGTTCTAATTCTTGTTTTAGGAATTGAATGTTGAAAATCATGTGGAAATTGTGAATTACCACGGACGCTTGAAGACCTCAACATTCTGACCACCCAAGCTCTGAGCATACTCAGCCAGCATTGCCATGCCATCAGGAACATCATCGTGCTTGTTCTTACCCGCCATCGTGTAAGAGCAGAGCATGTCCATCATCTTGCCGTAATCAGATTTGCGCTGGTACAGGGAAGCGTCTTTGAACAGGCAATGCTCTTTGACCCATGCGCTGTTCACGATGATTTTCGTTTCCTTGTTGGCAGTGGTGAATTTGGTGGTGATGTGGGTGATACCGCCCTTTTTCTTCACTTCCTCTTGAATCTTCTCGGCAACCCGCCGACCTGCGGAATTGGACTCGAAGCGGCAGGACTTCACCTTGTCCCGGACGAGGATTTCCGTCAGCCGTGCGTCCACGATGTTGGGCAGACCGTTATCACAGACGCAATCGTCAATGTAGTAGTCCTGCCCATACACATAGGCCACCGGGAGGAAAGCGTAGTCTGCGCCCTTGTCCTTGGTGTCGCAGATACCGATGATTGCGTCAGGTTCTTCCTTCGGAAGCTCGAAGTACCGGCGAAGCTCGTCCTCGGAGTAGACAAGACCCTCTCGCTCAATCGGCTCGTTCATATACAATGCTCGCCAGCTCACATCGTCCATGATGTTTCTCTGCTCACGGTAGAAACTGGTGCTGAACCCGACACCGTAGGCGTAATCGAAATTGGACTCGTCATTCTCGTCCAGAGCGGGAATGACGATGAACTTCGCCCTATCGCTGTCGATATACTCCCGTTCGAGCCGCCCTATGACATCGTGAACAGACCACCGGGTCGCAATGTGAAGCTCTTTGCAGTTGTGTCCGATTTTACGCTGTCTCAAGTCCGTGGTGTAGGTCTCCCACAGTTTGTCCAGCCGCTCCTTCGACAACGCCACCTCGATACCAGACACCAAGTCATCACAGTAGAGCAGGGTTGCGGCACGATACAGACCAGCGTTGCCGGTTCCGATGGAGGTGAACTCCAAGGTCTCAAAACGCTGTCGTTTGTCGAGGTCGATACGGCAATCCTTGGCGTTGGTGTTGGACACCTTCACATCGGGGAAGACATCCTGCCAGAGATAATCGCCGTTCTTGTCCATAATGCGCAGACATTCATCATACACGCCCCGCACAAACGAGTTGGAGTGGGAGCCGGTCAGCATGGGTTTGTTGGGAATCTTGCCGCCGAGCCATGTGAGGTAGAAGATTGCCAAGGTGGTCTTACCGCTACCGGGAGGAAGGGAGACCGCCAGCAAGTCCAGCTTATCGTCTGCCAGCTCTTGCAGAGCGTCCACCACCTGCTTCAAGACCTTACGCCGGGGAGGGTAGAACTTCTTGTCAGGCTCCCGGTTCCACTCCACATAGAGTAGGTAGCAGTCAAAATCGTAGGGGGCGGCAGTGAAGCACACTCGCTTGTGCAGGTCGTAAATCAACACGACCTGCTCCCCGGAGATAGACCTGTCGTGCATGGCTCGTTCGCACTCAGCGGAGAGGAGCTTCAAGTACTCCACACCGAGACCCACATCGGTCTTCATGGCTTCCCGGCACATGAAGTACAGGTCTTCCATGGGCTGATAGGCATGAGCCGCCTTTGCCTTTTTGTAAATCGTCTCAAGTAGATTTCGCATAGATACCTCCGTAAAGAAAAATGGCGCATGACTGTTTGAGCTTTTCGCTCTCGCAATCATGCGCCATTCAATAATCTCGATTATACCTTCCCGTCAATGATGGATTGGAGCTTTGTCCCAAGCTCAAGCCACTTCGGGTGAACCTTGTTCCCGATGAACCCGCTGTTCTCGATGTGACAGCTATACCGCTCACCGTTCTTCGTGAAGATTTGCATGAAGAACCCTTCGCCCTCGTTGTAGTAGGTGGTCTGAGATTTCGACCCCGCCGAAGCCGCTCCAACAACAGCCCCAACGCCACCTGCGATAGCCCCGCCGATGATAGCCCGTGTGATAACACCCTTGCTCGTGGTCTGCGTCTGAGCTTTCTGCACCACATTCTCCATGATGGAGTAGGAACTGATTTCATCGTAGGGGATAAGGTACTTGACGAACCACATCACTCGGTTATCGTCACTGAACATGATGTTCTCGTTCGGGGCATACCCGCTGAAACTCTTGAAAATCTGACAGCTCTCAAACAGCTTCGCTTGGGAGAGAGCTTCTTTCGCCAAATCAATCTGATACTGGTCTGGTTTCCGCTTTTTCAGGAGCTTGTCGAGCTTCCTCTGCGCCTTTTCGATGTTTTTGGTGTTGTGGAAATTATCGTATTGCCCCATGGTCTTACCCTCCAATCAAGTAGTCAAAGTAGTTGATTTTCGATTTTTCCGTAAACTTTCGCCTAATATGCGCATACTAAGAGGAAGTTACACGCAAAACCCGATTTTCCGCTACTTTAACTACTTCTCCTGCTGATTTCGTACTGCTTGCACTTGCGGAAGAAGGTGGAGTGGGACATCCCCGACTCCTTGATTGCGTCCTTGAGCGGGATTTTGCCAGCCGCCCACGCATTTGCCACGGTGAAGAACCGCTCGTTGGCGGGAATCGGCTTGCGCCCCTTGTACTTTCCTTCGGACTTCGCAATCTCAATCCCTTCACGCTGTCTCTCCAAAATGCTTTCCCGCTCGAACTCGGCGAGAGCCGCAAACACGGTCAGCACGAACTTCCCTTGCGGGGTGCTGGTGTCAAACTTCTCCTTCTCGGAGACGAGATTCACACCACGCTCGGTCAGCGTTGCGACCGTGGCGAGGAGGTCTCGTGTGCTTCTGGACAGGCGAGAGAACGACTCCACATACAGGGTGTCACCGTCACGCAGGAACGAGAGCATTTCGTTGAACTGCGGTCTGTCGGTATTCTTGCCACTGCGCTTCTCGTGGTAGACCTTCTCCACGCCAAGGGACTTCATGAGTTCCATCTGTCTCGCCGGATTTTGTTCTGCGGTGCTTACTCGTACATAACCGACCCTCATGTACTCACCTCCGTGTCACATGTTCAGGAGCTTCACATCTTCCTCGGTCAACACGCCACGAGCGACAAGCTCCTTCTCTAAGTCAGCACAGTGAGCGGAGTACCGCTTTGTCCCGCCGCCGATGTTGATGTTGAGACACATTGTCGAATAGGTTTGCACATAATCGACAATCAGTTTGTTGGTAGCCGCTTTCTTGATTTCTGCCTTAGTCATTGTTTACCCCTCCCGCTTCACATAGGTAAGCTTGATGTCGTAGCCAAGAGCTTCCATGATTTCTACGAAGGTCTTATTCACCAGACCGTCTTTCTTCTTGATAATGCGGTTGACATACTGGCCTGTCGTGCCAATCTTCTCCGCAAGGTTGAGCTGGCTCATGTGAGATTCAAGGCACTTGACCTTCACATCGAGTTCAATGTTGTTGCGTACCATAATGCACCTCCGTTATCTTTGTGAGATTAGTATAGCATTTGAAAAGGTTGTTGTCAACACAGAAAAGATAATTTTATATCCTTTTTGTTTCTTTTTCGATTTTTGGCGTACTCAAGCCACTCCCTGCGGCTCCTGCCCCGGTGCGCCGTCCCCCCTCAGGGGGTGCGGGTGGTGCGCCCACCGGGACAGGCTCCCGCCCCGCCGCTGTCCCGCTCCCGGTGTCAATAGGGCGGGGAAATTGTGGAACCAGTACCACAAGCCCACGGGGAAACCCTATTGACACGAGCCCCCGCCGCTGTCAATAGAATATACCCCAATGGAACCGGGGCAAGGGGCAAGCCCTCCACCAATGAAGGACAGCCACAAGGACAGGGGCAAGCCCTCAGCAATGCCCAACAGGGACGCACAACAGCAGGAGCGGGAGCACGGGACAGGGGACACAAGAACAAGCCCCAATAATAGCACCCTCCACAATGCCCCTATAAAGCTCCACAAGCCCCGCAAGGGTGCGGGGGTATTGGGGTATGCCCCCGGCACAAAACGCCGCACACGGGGCAGGACAGGCCACGGGAAAAGGGCATAAAAAAGCCCCGCCCACAAGGGGCGGGGGTATGTACTTTCAATTTCGTTTCAAAATCTCAGCCAACAGCACGAACGGAAAAACCAGCAGGAACAGAAAACCTATTTTCTACACCTCCTTACACGAACAGGAAACGCCGAGTTTCTGTCGTTTTGGTATATCGTGCGGCAATTTCGGGCATATCCCGCTTTAATGCGGTGGTATCAATGCGGGAACTGGTAACGGCTTTATAGCTTGCCTTGTGTTCACTCCCGGCGATAGTGTCAAGCCCGTTTTCGTCCATGTACTTTTTCAAGCTGTCTTTCAGGCTGTCCAGCGTTTCCCCAATTTCTTCCGCCATTCGGGAATATTCCGCAATTTCACGCATTAAAGCGTTGAGATTGTCCATTGCAATTTTGTTATAATCTGTCATTTTTAAGCCCTCCATTAAAATTTCGTTTCCGTGATTGTAAGAATCTCAACCCACAAATCAATAAATTGTATTACCCATTCGCCATTATCCCGCTGAAATTCGGTTTTTCCAGTGATAACAAAACCGACTTGCACAGCGTCCCCCGTTGCGGTGTCAATATACATTGGGCTTTTATGTTTCAATGCGTTGTCGGAAATGCTTATATAGTGCCGTTCGTTCACCATTTCCCGGTAAATCTGTAAAGCGTCTTTCACGCTATCCGCTGTAATTTGTTTGTCGGGGATAATATCGCCGTCAATCCACCATTTTTTACTGTTGTGGGGCTTCATCGTTGCCGTGGTTTTGAAAATGTATTTATTCATTGTTTAACCCTCCATATAGCTATAGGCGTATTGTTCAACCGTTCCCAATGTTCCCGCCGTGGGCTTTTCCCCGGTGAACCTGTCCACCGTTTCAACGGGGATATAAAAGGCGGTATATTTGCCTGTTTCATTGCTCCCGCAATTATAGAACTCGAACGCATTTACAAGCTGTTCAAAATCCACCCCGGCGCAATTCTGTTGAACCTTGTTCATATCCATATCAAACCGAAACGGGGAACCGGGGCGCAAATTGACGGGGCAGAAACGAACCGTTAAACCGTTGTTGTATGCCCGTTTTGCTTGCGCCTTGTTTATGCGCTTGAAAGTAAAGCCGTTTTCCGTAAAGGTGTAATTTCTCATTTCAACAACCCCCGTTCAACTTGCAAAACTCTTGCAACAGCTTTTCCACCTGCTCCCGCTTTTCCTCATACGGGGCTTTATTGTCCCATGAAAGAATGGCCCTCGCCTTTTCTTCATGCTCCCGGACTCCCTCAAGCCTTGCCCCCGGCATATTTCTATAGCCCGTACAAATTGTGACCCCGTAAACCTCGAAAACATCAAAATTCCAGCCATACACGCCGCAAGTGTAAGCAACCGGGGAATGGTTTGTTAACAAGTGGCTCAAATCGCAGTACCCCGCCGAACGAACATTGACAGAACCGTTTACAATGGCTTTTCTTGTGGTTTTGTATTTCATCTTGAAAACCTCCCTTTATAAACTCATGTATGCGGCCTTATTCAACCCGCAAAAGGCTTTAATGTGTCGGCCTGTTGTGGCTGTCCACCCGTCCCACATTTTCACAAGCTCCCCGGAAACAAGGCGTTTTACAATGGGCGTTCCGTAACTGTAAAGCGTTTCCGTCCCGTTGTCCTCCACCACAACAACCGCTTTTCCGTAAAAGCTCTTGCGTCCGTCTGTCGGTATCAATTCGTATTTTCTCATTCTGAAAACCTCCCTTTATTATCCGTTTCGGATTGTTTGTTGTCCTGTTGTGATTATAGTATAATTCGCCTTTTCCGAATTGTCAAGGGGTTTTCTGAAATTTTTTATCTTTTTCGGATTGTTTGTTGTCCGCTATACATTATATAGGCAAAAACCGAACCCCGCCGCCGTTCCGCTCCACCGGGACAGGCTCCCGCCCCTGTCGCTTTATTGGTGTAAAGCGTCACCCCATGAAACCGCCAGCCCGCCCCGTTGCTTTAATGCTGTAAAGTGCTATCTCGTGAAAACGACAGAAAAACCGCCGCTTTTTCCTCCCAGCAAAAGCCGAGGGTTCCAAGCGGCGGTTTCATAGTCGATAGTCGATAGTCGTTTCATAGTCGAGAGTCGTTAGTCGCTCTCAGAGTCGGAGTCGTTGCCAGAGTCGATAAGGTATCGCTCTCGGATAGAGTCGGGGTCATAGTCGTTGTCCTTGTTGCTGTCGGGGAGTACGGGAGTCACATCCACCTTCTTGACATCCTGATAGCCATAGTTGTTGACTCCGAGGAACACACCCGCCATGGGGTTGATTTTGCCGTTGAGCATGTAGTCCTCCCACAGACATTCCAAAAGTTGGTACGCTTTTTTTACCAAGTCCGTAACGCCTTGCGGCAACGAGGACAGCCCACCCATGGCTCCACTGCCTTGTGTGTTACCCGTCTTGATTTCCCACAGTCTTCTCCTGTCAATCCCCAACGCCATAGCCATACCAGACACCGAGGGCTTCATATCGCTCTCCACCATGAGGTTGAAATACTCATTGAGCCTGTTCTGTACCGCAACCTCATCATGCAAATCAATCTTGGGCATGTTCATGAAGTGCAGGTTCATGCTGGTGTACTTGGCATTATCCCCAGCGTCAAGTGTGAGAGAGCTGGTACTCGTGGGCAATCCAATGCCCTTCGGGTTGTTTCTCTTTGTTGCCATAGTCGTTCTTACCTCCTCAGAGAGTCCTCTTTCGGCTCAAAAGAGTCCTCTTTCTTCTTATTCTTATAAAGTAGTTAAAGTAGTTGAAAATCAGTTTTTGCGTAAACTTTCGCTATATAGACCCCCTTATAGGAGACTTTTACGCAAAATCAAGATTTGAACTACTTTTACTACTTCTCCTATAACTTTGCGAAAAGACAAGTAGTAGTCCTACAAAGATTATTTCGCAAATGTCATTTTTGATGTTTTTTCAATCCGATTCGGATAATCTGAGGTTTTCGACCGTCACAGTCGCTACCTGCCGCCAGCCCTCGCACCACTCGGCGAGATTTCCTTGCTCAATGTGGCTTGCGATTTCAGTCGGATTGATGTCTGCGATAAGCCCCAAAAGTTCGTCCATAGTCACACCTCACTCGCTTGCCTTGTAGTTGTACAGAGGTTTAATGACCATGAGAATGTCCACCGTCTCGGCGATATTCGCCACGATTTCTGCCATGGGCTTGTAGACCATCGGGCTTTCATCAATCGTGGACTGACTGACCGAGGTAGTGAAGATACCCTTCATGGAGTCCTCAAAGTCGGCGAGACTCACCAGCTCCTTCGCCTTGCTACGGCTCATGATACGACCTGCGCCGTGCGGGGCAGAGTAGTTCCAATCCGGGTTGCCTTTACCTTTGCCGATGATACAGCCGTCTCTCATGTTGATAGGAATGAGCAGGAGTTCACCGGCCTTGGCAGAGATAGCTCCCTTGCGAACCATGTTCGTCTCCAAGTCGATGTAGTTGTGAATGGTCTCGAAACCACCCCAATGGTTCCAGCCCATCACATCGAGAATGGTCTCGGCAATGGCATAGCGGTTGAGGGCGGCGTACCGCTGGCAGATTCTCATGTCGTGCAGATAGTCTTCACGATTCTCGCCGGTGAGGTAGCACAGCTCCTTCGGAATACCGAGAGGGTTCGGGCTGAACTTGCGGTGAAGCTCCCGGATAGCTTTCTCGATTTCCTTCTTTCGTCCCTGCGCCGTGTACTCGGCAATCAACTGCTCCTGCCGCTTGTACAGCAGGTCTTTGCCCGACATGGTCTCCACGGCGAGAGCCTGATAGTACTCTGCTACCTGCTTTCCGAGGTTGCGGCTTCCCGTGTGGATAATGAGGAACTTGTTGCCGTACTCGTCCATGTCGATTTCGATGAAGTGGTTGCCGCCGCCAAGAGTGCCAATGCTTCTCTTAATGCGGTCGATGTCTTTCAGGTGACGGTAGCACCGAAGCTCGTCCAGCATTTCGAAACGAACATACTCGCTCTTGCGCACCTCTCTGCCAGAGGGGATATGCTCACGAATGGCAGAGTCGAGGGCGGCGAAGTCGATGTTGATTTGTCCGAGTTCAACGGTGCGCATACCGCACCCGATGTCTACACCCACGATGTTCGGAATCACCTTGTCACCCAAGTCGGCGGTGAAGCCGATTACACACCCGGCTCCTGCGTGGACATCGGGCATGATACGAACCTTGCAGTCAGCGAAGACGGGTTGCTTCACGAGAGTGTAAATCTGGTTCAGGGCTTCGGGTTCGATATTGTCAGTGAAGATTTTAAGGTCACTCATTTTGTTACACCACCTCATGCAAAATCTGTTCCAGTCGCTCGGCGCACTTCACGATGAAATCATCGTCCTGCGAGAAAAGTTTGCCGTCCCTCTGCAATCTTTCGAGAGCCATGAGAGAGGAGCTGATTTTCTCTGCGCACTTGGCAACATGGGTTCTATGGTTCGTCTCTGCCGTGATGGGGTAAAAGACGGCGTTCCTGCCAAGCTCTGCCCCGTTGGTCATGACGAACTTGGTACGAGCTGGGGTGATACGCTCGATAGTCAGGGGGATGGTTTTCGGGTATCGGAAGAACTCCCACCCGATTTGAGTTTTCATTCTGATTCCCACGACATCACCCGGCTTCAAGGTGCTTTTGTCGATTACATCAAACATTTTCGTTTTCCTCCTCTCGTTCCGAAAGAATTTCTTTTACACAGTCGGAGCAATAACACCCTTCAAGCCCTTCTATCTTATAGAGAAAACAGCACCAAATCCTATTCCACTTTCCTTTATCGGAACAGCGTTTACAAGAGCCTTGACCTTCGCCTGTGCATTTTGTGACTTTCATCGGCGTTCCTCCTTGAAAAAGTTCGGGTTTTCGAGGACTTTCCAACGGAACTTCCTATCAGCCGGGACAAGTCCCAAATCCTCAGCATAAAACCTCAAGTCATAGTCGTGGACGGTTCGTCCATCGGGCTTGAATGTAATCGGTGAATCCCAATCCCATTTGAGAAGCAGTTCCCACAGGTCGGGATATTCTTTACGAAGAAGTCGGAGCTGGTCTACAGTCTGATTATGACAGAACCAACAGCCACCTCTCGCCGCATTGGTGTAGATGGGAGAAAGAAGGTCGTTTTCCTCGCACCATTTTCGGCAGTAGGCTTCGTCCCAACCTATGTCCACCAATGGGAGAATGATACCGGGGCGAGTGTGCCGCTCAATGCGTTCGGGTTCATCGGCGGCAATGCCGAGGTATTGCACAATATTTGTATCAGCTCCTTGTGCAAGGGAGCTTTGAGAAAACACCGTATCTTGAGCTTCACACACCACTTCGATTGAAGCACTCCCGGAAAACCCTTTATCAAACCTTGTTTCTCCGGGTTTTTCCGAGTCGGAATGTGATAAAACATCTGCTCGAAGGTGTCCTTTTGCGATTCGGTTAAGAACCTTTGTCTTGAGGTCTGAGGTACACCACTGTCCTCGCTGGATAGGGAATCCGTAGATTCTTCCGACATTCTTTCCCTTGCTGAACACGGTGTAGAACAAGGACTCGTAATCAAGCCGCTCTCTCTCTCTGAGCTGAGATATGCTCTACAATGAGACCGTATTTCTCTTTGATGATGGCGTCCGCTTTCTTCTTAAACTCTACCATCGGGGGAAGGTCAGCCGGAATATCCTGTGTAGCCCACACCTCTGCGTGAATTACTCTGTCAATGGGATAGCCAAGGAGCTTACAGGCTTCCAAGCAAGCCAAAGAGTCTTTACCATAGGAGAGGGAGAGAATGTGGGTCATATTACACCACCTCTTTGAGCTTGAGTCCCCAATAGATTACGAAGCCGCTGGAAGTCGATTTGCGGTCAAACCATTCAGGGTGACGCTCCATTTCGGAATTGAACTTCCTCGCCGACAGCACATAGGCTCCCTCGGACTTCGCCCACATCTTGAACGCTTGGTAGAGGTCTTTCGCCTTGATGTTGGTGCGTTTGCCCTTCTCGCCGAAGGGGTTGTTCTCGTCCTCCGGGACTCGCACACAGCGGTTTTCGAGGAATTGAAGCACAAGGTCATTCTCTCGCTCGTACTTCGTCACGACAGACCTCAGGGACTCAGACATAGCGAGACCGTGTTCCTTGTACTTGATATACCCACGCACCAGCCACATGAAAATGCCGCTCATGGCTTCCTGAGAGGTCAGCTCGTCCTTGAGGTGAGTGTCCTGCTCGGCGGGAGAGAAATGCCGGTTGAACTCAATCACCTTGATACGCTCGGAAGCGAACAAGCTCTTGTCCGTCACCATCGGGAGGTCATTACAGGACAGCCAGAGGGTGAACTGCGGCTTGTAGGTGATTGCCGACTGGTACAGCGCACGAGCGGAGATTTCCTCACCACCCGTGAACTGCTTGATTTTCTCCTCGTCCAGCTTGCCGTACTCGTTGGACTCGCTCATGGTGACAAACCGCTTGCCCTTGAGACCGGCGAGGGTAGGAGAAGCCGCTTCTGCGTCCTTTTGCCGGTCTCCTCGGCAAATCATACCGACAGGGGCAACCTTGGCGTAGTCACCGAGCATGGTCTCAATCGTGTTGAGGAGCGTGGACTTGCCGTTGCGGGTGGTCTTGCCGTGCAGAATGAACATGCACTCCTCGTTGCTCATGCCGAGGATGGAGTAGCCAAGGGAGCGTTGCAGGAAATCAGCTTTGTCCTTGTCGTTCTGAGTGACCTCGTCAATGAACTGCTCCCACCGCTCACAGCGAATGTCCCTGCGGACGGTGTGACGGAAGTTGGTCTGCATGGTGAGAAAATCGTCCCACTTGGCTTCCCGGAAAGAGAAGTCCCGCAGAGAGTAGGTTCCGTTCAGGCAGTTTATGAGATAGGGGTCAGCGTCAAAGTCAGTCGCAGAGATACGCAGTTCGCCGGTTGCGTCCTTGAGGATTCGGTCTCTCATGCGTCTGTCACCCATCTTGTTCACGAAGGAGGTGTAGGACTTGCGGGTTTCATCGTCCACGATTTCCCCGCAGTAGAGAATCATCAACCGCACGAAGTCTTTGATTTTCTCCGAGACGAGGATTGCGCCCTCGTCCTTGCGCCATGCACCCTCGAAGTAGGTGTACCAGCTCTTATGCTCGGTGCAGTAACGAGCTTCCCGGTTGTAGAGAATCCCGAACAGGTTCGCCATGCCCATTTCCGACCACTCGAACCCGGAGCTGTACTCGTCAGCTTTCTCAGGGTGGTAGGACTTGATGGTGTACATCTTCTCGGACAGGTCTTCGTCCATAATGACTCTGCCGTTACGAAGCTCGAACAGCTCTCTATCACTTGCCACGGTTGCGTTCACCTCCTACTGCGATTGCACATTTCTGTTTGTCCTCCACCCACCAAGCGCAGTTATCCTTGCGACACACCCACCCCTCAGGGTTGGTGATTGCCTGAGAAGCCAGCAGGAGGGGACAGTAGAGTTTGTTATCGTTTGACATCGTCCAGCACCCCATATACCAATACGAGAAGGTCTTCGAGGTAGCTTATGATTGCATAGCTTCCATGCGCATGGCCTTTGTCGTAGGCGTATTCCCAAAGTTTTCTTGCTCCATCACGAGTCAGCCCGTGTCCGACCTCGCTTTGAATAGCACGGTAGATGTCCTCATGGATAGCGTCTCTCGCCTTGTTCTTGGCGGTGTTGAGACGAGCAACCTCCGCTTGGTATGCGGCGTTGTTTTCAGCCACCTTGTCACGGTTCCACTTCACGGACTGGTTTTCATCGAAGACATGGTTCTGAGCCACCTTGCGAATGACAGCGGGAACGCACGACATTCCCTGCATACGCTCGTAGTCACTCTGAATCTCGTCCCAGCCCTTAACCGTCATTTTATTCGCCATCGTCAACACCTCCGCACTTCTCATGGCAGACGATACGACCGCTCTTGCACTTGGGGACGAGCATGAAGTGAAGCGCAGGGTCTACAAGGGACACCATCTGCTTCATCAGCTCTCGGATTTCCCACTGCGCTCTCAGGCACAGCCGTTCGTTGCTCATGTGAATCAGCTCCCGCAGATTGCAGGAGAGGAATAGGGCGGTCTCACAGGCGTTGGGGAGGACATACCGAGCGTCCTCGTTGGGAACTCCAACCTTTTGGGACAGCTCGTAAAACTCTGCGATATGATTCAGCACCAAGCCGTAATCCCATTTACCGCCCAGCTCCTCAATAGAGCGTGGCAGTACCGCCGAGAAACCATCCTCCGAGCAGTATCGCTGAGACCGCTGAGTGAAGCTACAGTGCCTATGCCGCACGAGCTGGTGAGAACAGGCACGGGAGATACCCTCGATTTTGAAGGTGAAGTAGATATGCTCGAACACGCTATGGTGTCCGTTGCGGTACAGGTGCTTCACCAGCCCAAGCGGGTTCTTGGGGTCGCTGTCATAGCAGATACTTGCGATTGCCGCAATGGTATTGATAGGGTCAGGCGTTGCCTGAATGAGTGTGACAAACATGGTGAACCTCCTTATTTATTCATTACTCGCTCCAAGAGCTGTTCGTACAGATTCTTGTACAGGTCTCTCTCGATTTCCTCCCGGCACTGGATGTCAGCTTTCGGGTCGGGAGTGTTCGCCGCCTGTTGCGGAGCTTCCTCCATGCTGGCAGAACGGATACCGAGCGAATACAGCAGAGCGGAGTCAATCTGCTTCATTTCCTCAGCCGTGCAGGAACGGACGAAGCCGTCAAGTCGTTCTTTCGAGACCGTCTGGATGTTCTCGCACAGGGCGGTCGAAGGAACTTTGCACTGAACCGGCACATGCGTGGGCATGGGCTTCTTCTCCTGAGAGGTCAGGAACACAACCTCCACATTGGGAGAGTACCTGTTGGCGAGGTCGTTGGAAACGATAACGCCGGGTCTATGACCACCCTGCTCGGAGCCAGAGACGGGAGAGTGAGCAATGAAGAAGATGTCCCCCCGGTAAAAGTCTTGAGTCATGATGTAATCCTCCTTAATCTGAATGAGATAATTTATTGCCTTGTTGTGATTAGATAATAACACGGAAAAGATTATTTGTCAACCCTCTCGGAAATATTTTTTATCTTTTCCGTGTTATATCTTATCTCTTGTAACGAGTCACGCTGTTACAGATGGTTCGGATTTCGTTTCGGTCGAGGGGCGGGTCACAGGCCACCATGTTGGCGTACAACAGCTCGTCATAGATTTGCTGTTTGCTGTACCCCTGATTGTGGAGCATACCTGCGAGAGAAGTCAGACAGATGTTCCGACTTCCATCGGGAATCCGAGGATAAACGGGACGGAGCTTTATACGGTTGTTCTCAGGAAGACTCCATATCGGAGAGTAAATCCTGCCGCCGTATCGCTCCCCGGCCTTTTCCTCTCTGGTCTCAGGGAAGTACTTTTCCACCACACAATCAATGGCTCCTTGGTCTTCCACAATGGTGTCGTACAGGAGCGTATCTCCGGTCATGATGAAGTACCGAGCCGCTTTGTAAATCTCCACCCCTGCGAGGTTGTTCTTGCCCTTGAAGGGGAGAGTCCCCCTGAGCAGTATGTGAAAGCCCCTGCCGCTCTTGGACTTCTCGGTGTAGCTCTCACACAGCCCTATGATTTCTGCCGCCAGAGGGGAGAGGAAACCGTCTTGGTCATACCCATCGTCAATGTCAATCCCCACATAGCCATTATCATCGAACACGAACCCGCAGTAGTCATAGTGTCCCTCCGACACGGCCTTGCAAGCCGTGTCGAAGGAAGACCATGTTTCAGGATTGGTAGAGGAAGCGGCTTCTGGTGCGGTCGCTTTCATCGGAACTTTGCTGTCGCTACGAGTACAGACCCACTGATTCAGTTGTTTCAGTTCTTCGGGAATGTTCTCGTAGCGTGTCAAATCAGGTTCCTCCTCTTAGCGACCTTGCGCTCCAACTCGTTGACCAAAGCCCACACTCTGTCCTGCTTGATGTTCTTGGTCACGGAGACCTTGTAGACATTGTCAGGAATGGTATCGCCCTCCTGATAGATGAACAGCAGAATCTCTCTTTCGCTGTCGGTGAAGCTCTTCAAGGCGTTCTCACAGGCGTACCAGTTCTGCTTATCAGCGTCAGAGCGGAACTTGGAGTTGGGGTGTCGAGCGTAGAACTTCATGCAGTGCTGGATGTAATCGGTATAGAAAGTTCTCATTGCTCAACCTCCGCTTTGTCCTCAGTCTTCTTGGGAGTGGTGCGCTTAAAGACCTCGCCCTCGAAGTACCACTCGTTGTTGATGTTGATGGGGTAGCCCTCCACATCGGACTTTTTCATCTCACCGTGGTCGATGATGTGCTGAGCGGAAGCAACCGCCATCTGGTTTTTCACCAAGTCCTTGCCGGTGCGAAGCAGGAAAGTCACTTTCCCGTTCACGCTTTTCAGCTTATAGTTCATTGTTTGCCCTCCTTGTTCCATTCGGCAATGTCAATGCCGTATCGTTCCAGCTTGTGCCTACACAGCCAAGCCATGTCCTCGTTGCCCATTTCGTACCGCTTTTCCAGAGCGTCCAGCTCGGCGGCATAGCTCTCAAAGAACCTCCTCAGCCGCTTCTTCCCAAAGCCGAACCGCTCATGCAGAACCCACAGAATGACGGAGTTCATTTCAAGCTCGTTCTTTCTGTCGAACTCGGCGCACTGACGGAGTATTTCAGCGTCAATGGCTTTCTGCTCCTTTGCGCTGAACTTCACAGCAAAGATGTGACCTCGGTTCTTCTTGAATATCGGCATATCAGACACCCACCACATGAGACGCAATCATGTCTGCGTGATGTGTCCAGAGTACATTCGGGAACTTGTGAACAGCGTCAGTGAAGCTCCTCCAATGCTCTTTGTCGGTGAAAGCACCCATGTGGTAGAGAATACACATGGACTCCTCCTCGGTCAGCGTCATGTGCTGAGACAGGAGAATGACCGATTTATCTCCATGTCCCTTGACGAGCGTGTTGGGGTTGTACTCCCACGCTTGCTCGTCATAGATGGTGGTCTCCTCGGAGCCGACATAAAGCGTCTCCTTGATGGGGTGGCGGTACTGGTCGATTTTGCACAGGTCGTGGAACATACCCACAATGAAGGGGCTTTCCACTCTGCGCCATTTCAGACCATTCTTCGCAGACAGGTCTACGAGCGTGTTCATTACCATCAGCGAATGGTCGAACAGACCGCCCTCGTATGCCCCGTGGTACTTGGTGCTTGCCGGGGCGTGAAAGAAGCCGTTTTCCATCAGGTAGGTCTTGAACTCACGAGACACGATTCTGTCCAGACCTGCGGCTTCAAAAAGCTGTACTCGCTCTAATTCAGTCATTGGCTTTCTCCTTCATCAGTTCACAGATGAACGCCATGTTGCAAGCCATGTGCTTGTAATGCTCGATACCGCTCTCAGCGTCCTTGGAGTTGTTGTCTTCGATGAAGGACAGCCAGTGCCGGTAAAAAGCGTCAATATAGCGTTGCAGTTCGACTTTCTTCCAGTTGTCGGGGTCGTGGTACTTCTCCGTGCCATACTCCCGAACGACCGCAATGTCACGAATGATTTGAACCGGGACGAGGGAGAGCTTCACTTTTCCCATATCGTCCTTTGCAATCTCCATATCATTTCCTCCTACTCCGCAAAGCCCTGCGTAAAGCCCGCTCCCTCTGCGTGTAAAGGCCATTCATGGTTTCACGCCACTTGCGCTCCTTCTCCTTGAGCTTTTCATATTCTTGCTTCTCAGACAGGTATTGGGCGCAAGTGGCATGACAACCAGCATGGCGTTTGGGTGCTACACAGTCCTTGCAACACTTGATTGCCACGAATTACAGACTGCTGAGCAGAGCCTCAAGGTCAAGCCCTTTTGCCGCAGGAGCGGGAGCGGCGGTGGCGGGAGCCGGGGCGGTAGCAGGTTTCGCAGTGGCGGGAGCGGCTTCGGTCTTACCGAGCGTCAGCGCACGGGCAACCGGCTCAGTGTCGAAGTACTCTGCCGGGGACTTCTCGCCGAGGTTGGCGAAAGTGACCATCTTGTTCGGGTCTTTGTTGGAAGGGAGCTTGGTGTGTACCACCTCAGCACAGATGAAGTGGTCGATAAGCTCTGCCGGGTCGATGTCTTCCAAGGTGTAGTCACCCATCACGGTCTTGGCGAAGTAGGAAAAGGCGTTCAAAGCCTTTTCGTTCAGCTCGTCATTGTTGTCCTTGATGGAGAATCGCTCGGTATGGGTCATGCCAGCGGCGTTCACCAGCTTGACCTCAATCTTGCCAAACTCCTCGTCATAGGTAGCGGCATACACACGGAACACATAGGTTCCTTCGGGAATGAGAGTGAAACCACTCGTCATCGGGATTCGTGCCATTGTCTTTGTCCTCCTTACTTCTTCTTTGCGCTCACATACATGGCGTAGCCCACAATCAGAATCAGCTCAACCAGAATGGTAGAAACCACGCCAGCCACAAACGGGTCGATATACATGGTCTTCACCTCACTCCTCGTAATCGGTCGGGAAAATCAGGCCGATTACTTCCTCGTCAGAGACGAGACAGGCGGGACGCTTGATAACCAGAGCCTTGCCCTCGCTGGTCTCGCTCTCGGTATCGAACTGAGCGTACATTTCGACAGTGTCCTTGCGCTCAATGAGGGCGTAGGAGCCGTTGTCAATGGCAACCTTGCTCTGCCTGTCCTCGGTCTCGTAAATGCGGACGCAGTCCTTAATGACCCCATCGGCATACGGCATGACAGCTTTGGCGAGGTCGCAGGGGTTGGTGAAGCTGTCGTAGTTGATGATGTTCTCCACGAAATCGGGCATGTCGGCAATGTCAGCACAGGTGACGCTACGGATGTCCTCCGGGATTTTCATGAACACTCGCTCGGAAGCAAGCCAGCGTTCACCATTCTTGCGATTGTACACGATACCGTCAGACCCAAGAGCCTTTACGAATTTCTGAAACTTCATGATAATCCTCCTTATTTCACAGTCATGCGGTACTGCTCAGACTTCTTCTGGTACTTCTCAAGCAGACCGTCAGCTTCCAGAGCTTTCTTGTCGATGGTGGTGGTCTCCGAACGAGATACCGTCCAAGTGTAGGTCGAACCCTTGATTTCGACCTTCTTGTCACCGTCACGGAACTGCGTCATAGCGTGTTCCTTGATGATGTCGGAAATCTCTTTCAGCCGCTTCTCCTTGTCGGCGATTGCGGCGGCGGTCATATCGACCTCCTTCTTGAGACCTTCGGCTTCCTTAATGAGAGCGTCAATGTCGGTGTCCGGGGTGAGATTGTGGGTGCGCAGAGCCGCCAGAATCTCAGCGTCCTTCTTCTCGTCATAGACCGGGGAGATACCACCCGTCACATACTCGCCCCACCAAGACTTCACCTCAGCGACCATGCGCTCGAAGTCCGGGTAACGCTCACTGACCTTGAACTCCACCGTGATGGTGTTCTTGATGTTGGGGACGAACTTGGACGGGTCTTCGTAGTCCTTCTCCTCAAGGAAGGAAGCGACCATAATGACATTGTCCACACCGAGCAGGTAGGCGTAGAGAGCCGCCTGTAATGCGTAGTACTCAGGAGCGTCATTCTGCCAGTCCTCGATACGCTTGGTGGTCTTCATTTCGAGTACGGTGTCCACCGTGCCGTTCTCGTCCACACCGAGATAGTCCCACATGCCGCCGAAGTAGGGGTTCTCCGGGAAGAAATCGCCCCAAGTCTTGTTGAAATAGTCCTGCCCGTAGCGGTCGGTGGGAGTAATCAAGTCCATGCCGTAGGACTTCTTCATGTACTCGGCCTGTTTCGGCTCGATGGTCTTACCGGCAATGGTGTAGATGGTGTCCTCGAAGGGCTTCTCGTAGGTCTTGGTGATAGCGCACCACATTTCAAACGGGGTAGACCAAGGGTTCAGGCCGAGAATGGTGGCAAAGCGTGTGCCGGTGACTTTCTTGGTGCGCTTGGGCGGCGTAATCTGAATCTGCTTGGAGTCAAGCCACTTCATCACTCATTTCCTCCTTCCAGCATGGCGGTGATTCGGGTAATCAGGGCTTCGCAGTCGGACTTGCTGATTTCGGTGAACCCCTTGGTCTGCACCGCAATCTGAGCAATCAGCTCCTCCTTAGTGGGGTCGCTGTCCTTGAGCTTCTTGAGGACGCTCTTGAGACCCTTAATCTGCAAGGTGGTGGCATTGTCAGCCGGTGCGGTCAGCTCCTCCTTGACCTCCTGACGCTGTTGGGGAGTAGCGGGAGCCTTGGGAGCGGCGGGGGCGGGAGCGGTGTCAGCAGGGACAGGCTTGCCAGCGTTTGCGTCAATGGTGTCGCTCTCGCAGATGTCCAGTGCCATCATGTAGAGGTAGCGGCGCATGTAGGTGATGGACGAACCAAGGGCTTGCATTTCGTTGGTGGCCTGTTTGCCGGTGTTGCTCATGATAGGAGCAATCTGGTTGAAGGGAGCCACGAACGAAACGGTGTCCTCCGGGTTGTCGGTGTTGATAATCGTCATAGTGCCGGTATCAGCGGTGAAGTTCACCACAGGCACGAGACCGATTGGCGAGAAGATACGGATTGCCGGGGGAACAATATCGTCCAGCTCGAAGTACTTGAACGACAGGTGCATGTTCTTGCCGGTCTTCTGGACATCGGCGTTGAGGAACTGCTCTCTCGCCTTAATGAGTTTTTGATAGACATTCTCGGTTTTAGTGGTCGTTGCCATTGCTTTTGTCCTCCTTGTTGTTTTCTTCTTTTCGGGCTTGATACCCAAAAAGTCATTGACTCGCTTTCGTGCCATGTCGATGTAGAACTGCTTGTCCACATCGGCAATGGTCAGGTGGTTATCGTTGTCGATGATACAATGCTCCGGGAGCATTTCGATTTTGGCGGTAGACTCGTTCTCAGCCTTGACTTTGAACAGCTTCCCGTATCGCTCGTCTGCCGTTGCATATACCCGGTTCACTCGCTGTACCGGGACTTGTACGCCATCGACAAGGTGATATGCTTCACGATATTTCGCCCCAGCCTTTGCAATAATCTGGAACTGGAAAATATCGTCACAGCCATTGATGGTGTCTTCCACGGGTGTACCGTGAACGAAGTACTCTCGGAGAGCGGTCGCAACGATACAGCAGGAATTGTTGATTTTCCAAGCACCCACGCTGGAAATGCCCTTGACAAGATAGCCGCCCTTTTCTTTGACCTCTCCGCTCGGTTGCACTTCGATATAGTTGTTCACATCCTTCTGCGCAATCTTCATCACGGAGTCTTCTTCCAGCTCAAAGCCGGTGCGCTTCTGCCACTCGTCACAGATTTCGTCCAGCTTTCCGAGGTCGGCTCGATTGCACTCGACCATGATACCGTCCGTGTTGAGCTGGACGATTTTCAGCCCCGGAATGTCAGCGTACAGGTGTTCAGCCAGCTCAAGGAGGAACAACTGCCCGGTGATACACACAGAGCGTCCCATGAGGGGGTCAAACAGGTCGTTGTACCTGTTGAGCAGTGCGCCGTAGGTCGTGTTCACAACCAGCTTGAGGGCGTTTGCGGTGGCCTTGTCTCCGCTTGCCTTGGCTTTCATACGGGTTTCCAGCACTTCCTCGAAGACCTGCGCCGAGGGGATGTTGCGGGAGGTGTAACCACACAGCGTCATGAGGTGCGGGTAGTAACTCGCCACATCCTTGTTGCGGATAACCCGTTCATCGGTCTCCTCGAAGAAGTAGTTCGGGATTGCGGCGTGAATACCACCATATCCCACGACACCGGGACACTCACCGATGGAGAATGTCTGCTTCTCGCTGAACAGCTCCGTGTCCGAGATTGACGGGTCGTACATCTTGTCAAAGAAATCGAAAATCTCCTGCGGGATGTACTCTCGCTTGAGGTGCGAAGGGTACACATACTTGCGTTCATCGTCATGGGGTTGCTTGGTCGCTTTCAGCAGGGCGGCGGTCAGCTTGGCGTTGGTCATGCCCATGGCTTTCACATCGTCCAGCCCCGCCAGTTTGCCAATGTGGACTTTGTTCTTGAGATAGTCCTTCCGAAGCTCCACAAGCCGCTCAGTCGTGTCAACATCGTGCATACAGTACTTGGCGGTCTCTTTCAGCTCGTCTTCGGTCAAAGCCCGGTCGATGTCGAAGGGGACGGTGGACTCCTCAACGGACAGTCCTAAGTGACCCTCAATGGCCTTGAGGGACAAGCCCATCTGCATATCGTCTTTGATGTCCACATTGTTGAAGCGGAAGAAGAAATCCCTCAGGGCGGGGTATTCCCAACCCTGACCACCTCCAATGAGGTAGTCATTGACCGCTTTCACTTCCTGCGGTACGAAGCCACAGCAGATAGCCTTGATGATGAATTGGTCGTAGTGTTTGGAGTTGAAACCCACATAGATGTTGTCCTCGGTAATGCACTGTTTCAGCTCCTCGTTGTCGTTGTGGACGATGGTGTACTTGCCGGTCTCTGTGTCCTTGAAGACCACAAGCCAGTCTTCGCAGAAGACCTCCACATCGTAGACAATCAGTCTCACTGGTTCACCTCCTATTCCACGAAATAACAACCGTTTTTACGGTAGGTAGTACAACGCTTTTTGTAGGACTTCACGAGGTATGCGACATCGTCAACGAAGTCATAGGCGATAGGTTCTGCCTTACCATCGAAGACACGAGCGATTCTGCCAATGCTCTGCGTCACGACAGCGTAGTCCTTCTGAGGGGTGGTGAGGAACAGCCGCTCCAAGCGGGGTATGTCCAACCCCTCTTTCGCCAGAGAGTAGGTTGCGAACAGGTACTTTTTCCTACCTGAGCGCATGTCCTCAATGGCTTTCTCTCGCTCCGCTTTGCCCTTCTTCGTTGTCATTTTGCCGCTCACCATCACAGCGTCCCGTCTCATGTGCGCTGGTAGCCAGTTCATGAGGTGTTCCAAGTGACTGAGCCGGTCGGAGAGAATCAGACAGCTCTTGCCCTCGTTGAGCTTGATGGTGTTCACAATCACTTCCTCCCGGCGTAGGTTTTCGGTGAGGTAAGTGACCATCTTCATGTAGTTCAGTGTCCCATCGGTGTTCAGGCAATCTCGGCTAAGTTCCACCCCTGTCGCAACGGGGAGAATACCAACCTTCATGATTTTGTCACCCACCGCCTTGTCAGGAACGGTGTATATAACATGACCGAGCAGGGCGTAGGTGGCTTCAATCATGCCGTCAGACCGATGTACCGTTGCCGAGAGACCGATTTTGTGCCGAGCGGACAAACTGTTCAGCACCTTGTAGAACTGCGTCATGGCGGTCGGTGTCCCGGAACAGCGGTGGCACTCGTCCACGATGATGGTGTCCCACAGGTCTTTGTACTGAGCCAGATTGAGCTTGCACATGGTCTGGATGGTGGCAAAGGTGATACCGCTTCCGATATTGACCTTGCCCTCGGTGATGGTTCCGATAACCCGCTTGTCCATGTACAGTTCTGCTCGTTCTTTGCTCTGCCTGAGCAAGTCCAGCGTGTGAGTCAGCCAAAGGGCTTTCTTCCCAAACCGCTTCACAAGGGCAATGCCCATTTGGGTTTTTCCGCTTCCTGCGGGGCTTTGCAAAATACCGTACTGTCCAGCCGCCACAGCGTCCACAGCGGCCTTTTGGTAGTCATAGAGGGGAATATCCACCCCTCCATAAGAGACCTCCTCAGCGGCCTTAAAATCGCCTATGAAGACAGCGTTCTTTCGGACGGACTCAGGGAGTGACCTCAGCGTTCCGAACGGTAGAACGATACTGGTTCCTCTCTGCTCGTATAAGCAGAGGGTCTTCGGTGTGTTGCCGAGCCACAAGTTCATGCGGACTTTCTTCTGGTACTCAGGGTTCGCAATCCGCATGTGCTTACTGCACCACACGAGCAGTTCTGCCGAGGGGTTGTCGATGGTCAGAGTGTTCGAGACGGTGATTATCATGCAAACACCACCCACGCTTCCAGTACTCGCCCATAGAAGCACATGTCCCTGAAACTGATACTCGATTGAGTCTTGGACAGGCGTTTCAGCGTGTCATAATCGAGCATGAAGATGTATCCTTCGCACTTGAGGGCGAACCAGCCAGTTCCGTTCCCGCTTTCCTGCCAAGCTCTCATGGCGGTGTGCTGATTGTCCTCGATACGGGAGAATGGGAATCTCCCTCTCGAACAGACTTTGCAGTCAATCAGATAAGACTTGCCGTCTCTGACCGCAATCACATCGGCGGGTTGCCCAGCTTGGTTTTGAGCGAGGTTGTGACACCAGAACCCCTCCCGAAAGAGGATTTCGCAGAAGACGGACTCGAAGCTATTTCCGAGCTTCTTGTTTGTCATTGCGTAACACCTCCTCGTACTCGTCCATAAGACCGAGAATCTTGGTGGAATAGGCGGTGCTTGTGACCCCATTCTCCCATGCCTTTTGCGCTCCGTAATTTCCCATGTTGTATGCCATGAGAGCCTTGCCGTAATCACCGTACTTCTCAATGTAGCTACCGATGATGGTGATACCGCAGAAAGCGTTCTGGTACGGATTGAGGAAGTCAGCCGTTCTGTACTTCTCCTCAAGCCACTCGTGGTTTATGGCATTGATTTGCATGAGACCGTAATCGTTGGTGGAGCTTACCACCTCCGGGTTGAATCCGCTCTCATGTTCAATCATGGCGAGAGCCAGTGTCACCGGGACACCTTTGTCTGCGCAGATTTCGTAGATGTACCTCTGCAAAGAGTCTGACAGGGGAACATCGAACAGGAACACTTCGGTCTCCTGCGGTAAACCGTCCGTCTCGTGAACCGGGACTTCGATGGTTTTAGTGACAGTCACCGTCTTGTGCGGTGTGGTGAGAACTCCAAGCAGATAACCTGCCGCTCCTCCTGCCAGCACCAGCACGGCAAGGAAGACACCGAGCTTTTTCAGGTTGTACTTGGGTCTCTTTTTGCTTTCTCTACATTGCGTAGCCATTTTTGAAAATCCTCCTCATTTTTCGGGTCTGCATAGAACTTCTCCAAGAGACCCATCAAGGGTCGTGCGAGGTCTGATACTTGGGAGTCACTGAGACTCGTATTCAGTGAGGATTTTGTCACATTCATCCAGAACCACCTTAGCCTTGGGGTAGGTATAGACCCCACGAACAATGCTCGACATTTCGGGTGGCTGAACTGTGATACCTCGCTTACGCAGTTCAAGAATCAAATCCACCTGCTTAATACCAAGCCGCTTCATTCGCTCCTGAATATGACTCATGCTTTTACCTCCTCTCATGATTCAGAAAACGAGAATTGCCTTGACAGTAAGCCGAATTGATGTTATTATTCTTATAGGAGTAATCAAACCTCAACCTCCTCGAAACTGCCACTTTCAAGGGGGTCGGCTTCTTATTGTCAATTCGCTATTCCCGAACTTCTTGGTCTTATTATAGTTCTTCTTTTGCGAATTGTCAAGAGGGTAATTCAAATAATCCGAATTAAAATTTGCGGAAGGAGAATTGCAATGTCTTTCAAAGAGAACATCAATCGGATTTGCCTTGAGCGTGGGACAAACCTCACGGCGGTTGTGAAAGAGGTAAAGGGTTCGTCCTCGTTCACCAGTGCAATCAACAAGGGGTCTCTGCCCAAGGAAGAAGAAATGGTGGCAATGGCTAAAATCCTGCACTGTTCCGTCATTGACTTCTTCATGGACGAAGAAGACCTCGCTCCGAAGGACACCCCTCAGAACGAGGACGAAGAAGATTTGCTCAGAATCTACCGTTCGCTTTCCAGACGGAGCAAACACGAGTTCATGAGCATGGCCTATGAATATGAGAACCGTGAAGAATTGGAGGGGGATAAAGAAGTTCCTACGAACGGAGAAGATAGTCCCCATAGAATTGCTCATGCGTAAAAAGGCGTTGGAGGTGATACTACGAAAGCGGTAATCTATGCCAGATATTCGAGCCATAGCCAAAGGGAAGAATCCATAGAGGGACAGCTTCGGGAGTGTCACGACTTTGCGCTGAAAAACGGAATGACCATCATCGGTGAGTACTGCGATAAGGCAATCTCAGGAAAGACCGACAATCGACCGAGCTTCCAACGGCTCATAAAGGACAGCGAGAAGGGGCAGTTTGAAGCGGTGATAATGTATACCCTTGACCGTTTCGCTCGAAATAGGTACGACTCTGCCATCTACAAAGCAAAACTGAAAAAGAACGGTGTGCGGGTCTACTATGCCAAACAGCCAATGCCCGACACGCCAGAGGGCATTATCCTTGAGTCCGTGTTGGAGGGGTATGCCGAGTACTACTCGGAGAACCTGTCACGCAACATCAAACGGGGCATGAAGGAAAACGCATTGCAGTGCATTGCCAACGGTGGAGCCGGTATGCCCTTGGGGTACACGGTAGGCGAAGACAGAAGGTACAAGATAGACCCCGTTGGAGCAAGAATCGTTCAAGAGATTTTCCAGATGTACGCTGACGGTATGTCGGCTACGCAAATCATCAACGAGTGCAACAAGCGTGGCTATAAGACCGCACGAGGAAATGCGTTCAACAAAAATAGCCTACGCACCATGTTGAAGAACGACAGGTACATAGGCGTATATCGGTTTGCGGATGTCGTGGTGGAGGGTGGTGTCCCGCCCATCATAAGCCGGGAGCTGTTTGACAAGGTTCAAGCTACCCTCAAGCACAACTATTCAGCCCGTGCAAGGAACAAGGCCAAGGACGATTACCTTCTCACCGCCAAGCTGTTTTGCGGTCACTGCGGCTCCTCCATGGTGGGAGAGAGCGGCACTTCAAAGTCTGGAAAGCTCCATCACTACTACAAGTGCATAGAGCGCAAGCGCAAGCACAAGTGTAATAAGGCCGTGGAGAAGAAAGACTGGATGGAGGAGTTGGTGGTTCGCTTCACTGTCCAAAAAGTGCTGACCGATGAAAACATAGAGCGCATTGCGGTCAAGGCCATGGAGATTATCGAGAAGGAGTCTGCTGACACCACCTACATTGATGGTCTACGAAACGAGCTGAAAGAGGTTAAGAAGAAAATCAAGAACCTCATGACTGCCATCGAGCAGGGCATTATCACCCCGTCCACCAAGGAGAGGATGGACGAGCTGGAACTTGAGAAGAACGAGATAGAGGGAAGAATCGCCAGCGAGGAAATGAAAAAGCCACTCCTGACGAAAGAGCGCATAATGTACTGGCTCTACTCGTTCAAAAGTGGCAATATAGATGATGTCGAGTACAAGCGTAGGGTGATAGACACGCTGGTGAACTCGGTGTATGTCTATGATGAAGGGGACAAAGGGAGAAGAATTGTCTTCACCTTCAACATATCAGGGCAAAACACCGCTACGCTCTCGTGTTCGGATATAGCGTGTTTCGCTCCACCAAAAGTCCACCGTAATTTTGATAGAATTACGGCGGACTTTTTATATTGATATGTTATATTGAGTTTGATAAAGTCAGGGTTTATGGAGGTGATAAGAATGAAATATGCGCTTGCAGCCGTTGGATTTATCAATGAAGATATCGAGTATAACAAAGCAGTTCTTGCTGATACACTTAGAAAATGTGCGGGAAGGGCGGATGTTGTTATCTTCGGAGAAGCATTCCTTCAGGGCTTTTATGGCATAAATTTTATAGCAAAACATGATACAACAGTATCTATTTCTCGTGATGATATGATTATTCGCGAAATATGCAGTATGGCCAAAGAGTACACCATTGCAGTATCCTTTGGATTCATTGAGAAAGATGGTGATGTGTTTTTCAGTTCACAGATGACAATAGATAAAAATGGCCAAATCATAGATTTATATCGTCGAGTATCTCCGGGCTGGAAAGAATCCTTTGCGGGAAAAGAATACTGTGAGGGTGATGGGTTTCACACATTTCACCTTCTCGGTAGGGAGGTTGCCATTGGGTTATGCGGAGACCTTTGGTATGAAGAAAACATCACTCGTCTGAACGAGTTGGAACCGGATATCGTTTGGTGGCCTGTCTATACAGATTATAACTATTTAGAATGGAACAATACAGTAAAGTTTGAATATGCTAAACAGGCCGGCAAAATAAATGCCCCCGTTTTTTATGTCAATTCGGTATGCATGGATAAACCCGATAATCGCGAAATTGCCAAAGGCGGTGCTGCTTTGTTTGATAAGAGCTTCATAAAAGAGGAATTACCGGCAGGAAATGAAGGAGTCCTTATTGTTGAGGTTTAGTCCATATTCCATTGCCATTCACGCATGGCGGAAAAGCTAGGATTTTTGGCGGCTATTCTAACGAGAAAAGTAAACTAGTAGATGGGTCCATTTGTGCCATCTCAAAATTTCTAATCAAATAAAAAAGAACCCCTTGGGGCACCCTCCGTAAGGAAGGTGCCCCAAGGTGGCTCTTGTATCTCAATTAAATTTGTTTCTTTGAAACGGTGTAACCCCTGTGGTTACGCCGTTTTCTCTTTGTTACGCTCAGTGAGGTGGTGCTGGAAGGCTTCTTCCATCTCCTCCGGGGTCAGCTCGTGGAGAATGCCGACGCCGCTGTAATAGATGTCCAAAAGCTGCACTCGTTTGCCGTCAAGGTATCTGGGTGCATACACCACGATTTTATCCACGAACTCGTGAATCAGCTCCGGCGTCAACACTTTCAGCTCCGTAATCTGCTTGACCTTCTGAATGAAGCGCTGCAAGCTCTCGGTCTTGTCTGTTTCGGTTTCCAAGAAAGACTGCAGCTCCGGGACAGCGGCTTTCAGCGTTTTCTGCTCCTCCTCATAGGACAGGGACAGGGTGGCGTAGCGCTCGTCAGATAGCTTTCCGCTGGCGTTGTCCTCATAGATTTTCTGAATCAGAGCGTCGATTTCCGCAATACGCTTCTTCGCCTTGGATAGCTCCCGGTGCTTGGCTGCCAACTGCTTTTTCTTGTCCTCCGTGTAGCAGTCCATCTGCTTGCGGGCAAACTCCTTCTCAAGCGCCTGCACATTCAGCAGGATACGCTGCATGCTTTCCAGAACGATCTGCTCCACCACTTTCTCACGGATATAGTGAGCAGAACAGACCTCGGAGTTTTTGCGGTAGGAGGAGCAAAAGAAATACGCCTGTTCCCGCTTGTAGTTGTTTGTCACGCTGTAATACAGCTTCT
>OLOQ01000063.1_pt1 | contig 110567 bp, 97 predicted proteins | sample 1673101 | NCBI WGS metagenome assembly OLOQ01 (sample SAMEA3136754, study PRJEB25190) | human gut metagenome | biome: human gut; feature: human-associated habitat; material: faeces | place: Austria | collected 2013 | reverse complement strand
TGCCCGAACGGGTATATATTCTGACATTCTCCGTTTCGGCGTTGCAGGCATTCATACCGCCGAGGGGCGTTATTCTCAGTCTTCCGTTGCTCTTGACTTCGGCGACCATTCCGCCGAGGGTATCTGTGTGCGCCTCCAAAAGCAAAGCATTGTTATCGTCTTTTCCGCCGAGGTCGGCAAGAACGCCGCCCTTTACCGTGTATTCGGCGGGAAATCCGAGAGCCGAAAATTCCTTTTTAACAAATTCGGCGGCTTTTTTGGTAAACCCCGTCGGAGAATCAATATTTAACAGCGCACTCGCCTTTTCCCATGAGTAATCTGCATATTTTTTATCTATCACAGCTTATCACCGCAGCTTTCCGAAAAATTATACTATTAGTTTACCATAACCGCGCCGAAAAAACAAATATGCGTTGATTTTCAGTGTAGTAAAGCGAAAAATGTTGCTCCCTTATCACATTAGCTATTTACCATTACTTGTTATTTGGTAATGATTAAAAAGTTATTCCTTACGCCAATCATATGTTTCGCCACTTGACATATCAAGCGTTTTTCCGTTGATTGAAACGGTTGTATTATCAACCCAATCTATTTTAGCCTCGGATTCGTGATATGCATTATAAATTATTTCTTTTTGATTTCCGTTTATCATATAGACTCTGACGGAATAATCTACGGTTGCTCCGGGCTCCGTTCTGTATGCCTCTAAATTAAATTTGCCGTCCGGTGACTCCGATGAACATAAAAACGTTTCTTGAACGTTTTTTTGAGAGTTTGCTATCGTCAAAACAGGAACAATGTAGTTGCGAATAAGCATGGCAAGTGAAAATACCAAGGCAATACCCAATATTATAGATATAATTGTTATAACCGTCTTTTTCATGGTTAGAACTCCTTTAATGGTCTTTGTTATAAAACTCAATGTCATACTTTATATGCATATATGAATTTTAACTGTTCCTTACTTCTTTCAACACGCAACGCCTCCCCACAAGCCTGCGCACCGTAAAATATTAACAAAGCAAGTTTGCACCACAATATTAACCGAAATTGCCCTGCTTGTCAATTTGTTTTTTGGCAGCTTTGTCGAATAAAACAGTATTTGACGAGCTTGCGGCGGCAAGCAGAAAAAGTGTTACGTATCAGCACAGTTGTAGTTAATATATATCTAAAGTGTGTCGATGCGTAACAAGCAAAACTGTCTTTAAAGCCGCACGGGCATAGGCAAAGGTACAGGACAGACGCAGGTATAGGTATAGGCATAGGTATAGGCAAAAGTAAAAGCAGAAGTCAAAAGCAAAGTCAAAAGCCATACGTCAAAAGAGAAATTACATTTTATTTTTAAACCTCTTTGGGATTTATAAAAAAGGCAGCCTTTCGGCTGCCTTTTATGGTGGAGATGAAGATGATAAATCCGAAACGGTATTAAGTCTTGATAATGTCAGGCTTTTAGCATTATCTTTGAAATTGAAATAAAAGTCTATTCTGTCATCATAAAGCACAACGGAATTAACAAATGTGTCTATAAGCATTTTTCGATTTTCAAGTTCATCAAGTCGCTTTTTTGTTGATTTAGCTATAATACCTTGCTCAATAGCATTGAGCATATTTTCAATGGCTGTATCGGTCTGTACAAGTTGCTTTTTAAGAGATTTCAACATTGGGCTTTCTTTACCTTGAATAGACAAAATCTTGTTTACTAACAATTCAACAAGCGAATCATCATCTATGAATTTCATAACTTGATAAATAACAATATCTTCTATCCAGTCTTTTTTAACTGCCTTTTTATCACATGTTTTATTACGCTTGGTGTTGACACATTTATAATAACTGTATCTTCTGCCACGGGCATTTCCGCTTTCGCCAACCATAAACGATTTGCATTTGCCGCAGTATAATTTAGTTGTCAACAAGTAGTCATCAACCGCCTTATGTCTTGACGGCGCACGCTTGTTAATGGCTATCATTTCCTGCACCTTATCAAAAACATCATTCGGAACAATGGCAGAAATTCCGTTTTCAATTACAACATCCTAGTAAATATAATTGCCAATATAACGACGGTTGGTCAATATTTTAGAAATATTGTTTATTGTAAATTCTCGACCGTTAGCATTTTTCAAGCCCTTGTTGTTCAGTTCATCTCGGATTTCTTTCTGCGTTTTACCTGAAAGATAATCATTAAAAATATTCAAAACAACAGGAGCAAGAGCCGGATTGATTTGAAAATGTTGCTCATCATCAATCATATAACCAAAAGCGACAGAGCCACCGTTATATTTGCACTTCAAAGCATTTTCGGTTAAGCCACGGTTGATTTTTTCTGCAAGTTCGGCAGAATAATACTCGGCATAGCCTTCAAGCATAGACTCAAGCAAAATACCTTCTGCACCGCTTGAAATCGCTTCGGTTGCAGAAATAACCTTAACGCCGTTCTTTTTCAAAATGCGCCGAGTCATAACGGTTACGGGCAAAACTGTCAAGCTTCCAAACGATTATAACATCAAACAGACCTTTGGAACTATCCTTAATCATCTGCTGAAAGACGGACGATTGTCCGTTTTTGCTGATAATGCTCTGTCAATATATGTATCAATTATACGAATATCATTCTTCTCGGCAAACTCCTTGCATTCACGAATTTGCCCATCAATACTTTCTTCACGCTGATTATCACTTGAATATCGTGCATATATAATTCCTGTCATTTTATCAACCTCCTGTGCTGTGTGTTATAACTCTTCGCAGCAGAGGTGTCAAGTCATAAAAAAGCAGTCCTGAAATCAGGACTGCTTTAACAATTAACTTGCCAAGTCTATATTTTTATGACATTCGATACTATTTTTGTCTGTAATGTCTTTTAATTTTTTACTTGTCTTTTCCAAATCTTCAACTGCTTTTTCTATTTTTTGGTTTGAAGGTATCAAACTTTGTTCTAATGCGTCAGTTTCCGCATTGATTTTTCTAGTTTCCGCATTAATTTTATCAATTTGTGCTTGCTTCAACTCTTTATCTAATTGAATATTTTCCTCTATAACTTTAGTTTCGGCTATTTTCTTTTTTCTGTCAATATAATCATTACGCAATTTATTTATTTCATCAATTAGTCCAATAATTCCTTTTTTTGTGCTACCATCTGAATCTTTTAATTTTCCTAAAACAGTATTCACAATAAATATAACTGAAAATGTAGTTGGTACCGCATAATTAAGTATAACTTCAATAAATCCAGGAGAACCAACCGCTGTTTTAATTGTGATTTTTTTATAAGATTCATCCTCTCCGTATAACTCATAAAAAACATCAACAATCTCCAATATTGAAGCTTGCAATTCAACATTACTTTTCATTTCCAAATCTGATGAACTTGTTTTTTGTAATGATAAATGTATAAAATCATCTACAATATAACATGAGTAAATATTTCTATAAATATAGTCAGCATATTTGGTTATGTTAGAAATAGTTTGTTGAACTTTCATTATTTTGCTTAAATAAATATCTCGACTAACATCTATTTCACTGAACCACTTAACTTTTCTTTTATGTGTATAAGAACAAACAGCATATTCTTCATTAGAATTATTTATATGGGACACTTCTTCCACTGTTTCACCCAAAATTCCTACACGAATAAACTTAGTACCCTCTGAAGGAATTAATACTAGATCACCATTATTCATTACACAATGGAAATTATATAGTTGACTAAAAATTAAGCCAGGCCTTTTTTCATCTGGATATAATTCATTAATCTTTTCTTTTTTTGCATCATTACTAATACTACTGTTTAACAACAAGTCAACTGACACGGCATCCCAACCAAGTGCAACATATTTATTAGTTGTAAAATCATTATAATATAAACCACCATTAGTTCTAATAAGCCAAATTTGTCTTTCATTAGAAATCTCAGGTATCGATAATACAGTAAAATTATCCATAAAATATTTTCTCCAGATATTTATTTACAAAATTATATCACATATATAAAACAATTACAAATTTTGATATTGTTTACTAATATAAATCGTTAAATTACAATGTTATAGCAATATAATTCAAAATTTCATCTTTAACTTTATCGTAGTATATGATATGCTCAACAGTTTCTTTGACTTCACTGATACTCAGTTGTTGTTCTTCCTCGTTATCACATTCAAGCATCAATGCTCTTTTGATGTTGTATTCAAGCCAACCGAGTCTGCCATTGTTACTGTAATACAAAGCCTCCCAGTCAACATTTGCATCAAAATTTGTATTATAAAAATATGACTTGAAAAATGTATTAAACAAATTAAAATTTATATTACATCCTTCATATCCTGACCAGCAAAGTGCAAGTTCAAACAATTCGAGATAAGGATTTGAATATCCTAAACATTCCAAATCAATCAGCTTAAACTCATCGCTAAGCCAAAGTACATTTTTACTGTCCATATCGTTATGGCAAATTGCTTTGACCGGAGGTAATTTCTTTATAGCCTCGTTGCCTTTCGTAATGCTGTTATTAAACAAATCGGCATAATCTTTTATGTAATCACAAATCGGTGAGTTCATATCTTTGGCAAGCTCAATGTATTTTTGCCAATCAACGTGCATTTCGTCTTTCTCGAAAGGCTCATTTTTCAAATCAATATTATGAATTTTTGCCAACACTTCACCTATCTTTTCGCAATGAACTGACTTAATTTCACCGTCTTTCAATGACTTGCCGTCATACCACTCAAAAATATAATAATATTGACCGTTTAATTCCTGTATTTTTCTATTCTTGAACTCCAAAGCATAAACTGCAGGAATATTGTTTTGCTGTAATATTTTCTCAATATCATCAGCGATTTTGTAGTTGCCCATTGCAGTAGGTCGTTTCATAATGTTAGGGTTTAAAAGCTTGATTATGTAACTGCCTTGTTCGGTAACAGCCTTAAACATTCGGTGCATGAAACCGCCTGTTACCTGAACAGGATTTTTAAGCACTTTGCCTAACTGCAAATCTTCCGCAACCAAATTTAAAAAGTCATTTATGTTTATCATTTCTCGTTTTGTCATTTTTTATAAATCCTTTTAATCACTTCTTGTGCATTATGTGCCAAATGTCATTTCCATCAAATCCGTATTTTCACCATTGTGGATTTACTTGCATAAGCAGTTCCTGTGATGAAATATACATTTTTCAAATAATGCTTTAATATATTATTTTCAATAAGGATTTTTCTCACCGTCACTCAATATACTCATGTTTAATCGGAGTGTAATTTTTTGACTTGTATTTTTCGTACTTATCTGTCTTATCTTTGGATTCTATATCGCCATTCGCATATTCAACCGGCTCAATGCAAATTGCGTCAAGCAACATTTTTTCCGAATGTTCATATTCCGAATTTTCACCAAGACTTGCCAAAACAAAAGCCGCCAGATGAAAAATCACTAAAGCCATTTTCATACAGCAGCATCATGTTTGCACGAGATAATTCAGTCTCTGCCAAATCAAGCTCTTTTTCATTTGTTATGCCAAGCAGGTTTTTGAGGACTGTACTGTTAGAAATCAAGTACAAATCGTTCATAAACTCACCTATGATATTTTCTTATGTTTTGCTATAAGAGCAGCTTTCATATCTGCACCTGTAATTTCACCTTTTTCCCATTTTGCAGAAAGATTCTTTGCAAAGGCTGATACAGGCGCGCCTTCAATACTATTCAACGCATCTGCAACTTTGATTGCAGCCGTTCTTTTTGTTTCAATTGGGGACATTGTATCACTCCTTTACACATTTATTTTATAATATAGTATGGATAATTACAATAAATTTATTTTGATACCTAAATTTAGCAAAAAACAATTTATAGTAAAAGCCACAGCATACAAAAATCAGAATGCTGTGGTTTAATTTAATTGTCAGATTCATAACACAAAGCAGTTAGTCCAAATAGGCTACTTTTAATCATATTGTACCCGAAAAGTATGAAAACAAAATTATCACCCTAAAAGGTTGTGGTATGTTACCTTGAACAGAGCGACATTGCAAGTACGATTTTCTATATTTACTTATGCATTTTTGATGGATAAACAATATAAAAGCCGGAATGAAAAAATAATGATTTTTGAAACGAAAATCTGCGGCTTTTGAGTGGGTTTTGAAGCGGATTTCAAGCCGTCGATTTTGAAGCAGGATAAAGGGGTATGATTTTCGATTCGTAATACTTTTGCGTATGATTTCAAATTCGTATGCGGTCAGGGGCTTTTTCCGCAGAAAATCAAGGCTTTTGCGTATTCACTTAAGCGTTGCGGTATGATGATTAAAAATCAAGAAATTTTGGCAACGCTGTGAGCTAAAATTGACGAGTTCGCTCTGAAACAGAGTAACTCGTCGGACTAAAACTAAAAAACAGCTTACAGGCGATTTGTGCGAACCTGTGAGCAAAAAAATTGTGCAAAATATAGTACTTGAGTTCTGAAACACATTAGCGTATTGTGTGCTTGAAAAGGAGGCGCACAATATGAAAACAAACACAAAAACAAAAGGCAAAATAAATCAAAGGAGGCAGATATAAAATCATAGTCAGCGTGCTGCCTTATGGCAGCAAAAGGCGAATGGAACATTCCGAATTATGAATTAGAAAAGCTTGCCCATTATTTTCTCGAACTCATTACCGAGCAAAACGAGAACAAAAACAATGACAAAAATCAGGATAACAAGACATAAAAATAAGGCAGGGATTAACCCTGCCTTAAACAACTAACAAACTGAATTACATAGTTAACAAGCAAAATACAACAATCTTATTGCGACAACTTCATTATTCTAATTTGTTTAATTAAACGTTTTATCATGGTATTCGTCAAATATTGGGTCCAATGAAAAAGCTGTTTTATCCTCTTTGCTGATTCTTAATTCTTGCGTATATCTATTTCCTATCATGTCGTAAAATATAAAATTGAAATACTCTGTTTTATCCAAATTAAAATCGCGATTAATTTGCAACTCATCATTTTTACATAGAGCAGAATTGCAATATAAAACTTTCTGTTTATCAATAGGTGAATTATTTGTTTCTATGCCGTGAAAAATCGCAGTATTTAAGCCTATATTTTTTATTTTTCCACAAACATTATTATTTTCAATTGATTCCACAAAAAGCCATAAATAAGGCCTTAACTGTTTTATTTCATCATTCTTTTTTTCTTTTCGACTATTTTTTATTTCAATATTTACAACCATTAAGGCTGTTATTGCGCCAATAATTGAACCTATATATGAACCCAAAAAGCCAACCCATCCGTTAGCGTCAATATCAAAATCAAAAATACATTCTAAAATTCTAATAATAATTGGAAATAACACTATAACCAATATTATAATAATTATTTGTATTTTATTCTTAAATTTGTCTTTTAAAAATGATAAAATTTTTTTCATTACATTTTCCTTTAGCTATAATTTAGTTTTTTTAATTAATCGAAAATCCGAAACTATTATCATTGATAACAAGTCTTGGATTATCCTTTGTTGGTGGAGCAGTACACGAACTTAATATAGTTAAAAATAAGGTTCATATTCTACAGAATATTTACTTTCAGGGAAAAGAAACTTGTGTAATGCAATAAAGTAATCATCCGTCATACTGGCAATGTAATCAACAACAATTTGATTGTTTTCTTCTGAAAGATAATCAATACTTTGATATTTTCTCAAAGCATCACCAATAGGATTTATATGATGCTTAAAAATAATAGAATCTTCATCGTTTTTCTTAATATCATCCAGTAACTTATAATATATATCTTCAAACATCGGTTTTATTATACTGTTGTATTGATTATTTATATTTTTGTCTTTATAAATCACTTCAGTATTTTCTTTTTTTGCCATACTCAAATCCTTAAACGCATTATCGCTGAGCGATATGTAAGCCTTACCGTAACTGTGTTCAATAATATCAACAGTTAAATTATTAATTATTTTTGCATTTTCTCTACCTATTAATTCAGTAGTGAACTCATAATTGGGGTCAATAATACCTGCTAACGCTGCATCCTGTCGATCTTTCCCTAAATACGCAATCATATCACATATTCTTACCACGCAGCCTTCAAGAGTCGATGGGATAAGTTTTTTGATTGCTTCTATCCCTTCTGTATAACACAATTCCATTTCAGTATCATAATCATCAAATGATTTTTCATACTTAGGCTTGTATCCTTGCTGTTCAAACTCACCATTATGACATAAGACGCCATCTAAGGTCTGCATTGTGAAATTTCGAGCAAAAATAGTATCTAATACTCTTGCACTATGAACATTATGATTGAAATATCTATTGGTTTCATTATGATACAACTCACTTAAGAATCTTTCACCGGCATGTCCAAAAGGTGTATGACCAATATCATGCCCTAAGGCAATAGCCTCAATCAAATCCAGATTCAATCCTAAGACTGAGCCAATATTTCGTGCAATTCTTGAAACGAGTTGGACATGCTGTGCTCTTCGTGTAATATCGTCATTATTTTTAAACGAAAACACCTGTGTTTTATCAGCATATCTGTTATAGTATGGCAAATGCATAATTTTTTCTATATCACGAACAAATACCGGACGCCATAAATTGGCTTTGTCAATGTCATTATTTCGTCTGACAGCCATTTCGTCCTTAAAAGCATATGGGTTTATCCAATGGCTTTCCCTGTTAGAAATAATTTTTTGCTGTAAATCCTCATCAATACGGTTGTATTTTATATCCGACATTATTTTACACTCCCTATTATGCTGAAATTAAATATCCAAACTATCATTGTTAAGCAGAAATTCCTTTATTCCAATCATAACATACCCTTTATCATCTCTTCGTGGTTTAATACTTTTTTCCACCACAACAATTTTTTTGAAAGAGTCATTAGTTTTTTCGAAAGGACGGGTTTCCTGCCCCCATTTTTCTTCATCAGGAATATTGTATGCGGACTGAATATAGTATCGCTTACTGCCTTGATTAGCTACGAAATCAATTTCTACTTGCTTTCGGATATCCTTGCCCTCGGCAGTTTTTTCTCTAAACTCAACTACACCGACATCGACATTATATCCTCTGTATCTGAGTTCGTTATAAATGATATTCTCCATCAAATGAGTTTCTTCTATTTGCCTAAAATTAAGCCTTGCGTTACGAAGTCCGGTGTCCTCAAAATACAACTTATAAGGCGTACTGATGTATTTCTTACCCTTCACATCATACCTCTCTGCTTTGCTGATCAAGAAAGAGTCTTTTAAGTAACCGATATATTTATCGATAGTCGAGGCGCAGAGCGTAGAATTTTTAACGGATTTGAATGTGTTTTCCAATTTTCTTGGATTTGTTAAAGACGAAATTCCCGAAGCCAAAATGTCTACAAGCTCGCTGATTTCCTGATCAGAATTAAGATTATTTCGAGCGACGATATCCTTAATATATACATTTTTCATTTGCGTAATAAGGTAGTTGCTTTTTTGTTCGTCGGTTTTCATTAAAGCAACCGCAGGAAGTCCGCCGTACACCATATAGTCGTCAAAAGCTTCGTCCTTGCTGCCGTCATACGCAGAATAAAACTCCGAAAATGATAAAGGCAAAACATGTATTTCGTCGCCACGACCCTCAAATTCAGTTAAAATATCACTCGACAAAAACTTAGAGTTACTGCCGGTAACATAAATATCTAAGTTGTCTTTTCTCATATATCCGTTTAATACAGCCTCGAAATTTCCAAGCAACTGAACTTCATCGAGTAGGAGATAATACATTTCGTCATCAATAATTTTACCTGAAATATACTTCATAAATTTTCGTGGATCAACTTTTCTGTTTTGCTCACTTATATCTAAAATATCTTCGTCTATAAGCAATAAATCATCTGCCGAATCAAAAGCAAATCTGATAATATGATTTTTGTCTACACTTTCGGACAGTAAATAATTATAAAAGATTTTATTTAATAGATAGGATTTACCGCATCTTCTGATACCGGTGATTACTTTAATAAATCCGTTTTGCTTTCTCATAATAAGCCTGTTTAAATAAATATCTCTGTTGATTTCCAATATGCCACCTCATTTAATATTTTTGCCTCTATCGTCGTTTTTGTTAATTCGATTATACTATAGTTTACTCGATTTTTCAAGTTTTATAACAAAATGGTGACTTCATATGTGAAAATAGTGGTGGTATTTGTATCGTAGTATGTAAACGATACCAGTGCAGGCTTCACGCTAAATATTTATATACAGATGACAGATATAATGTAACAAACAGTTACAAATACTTCGGGAAACTTGCTTATGTAAAATAATATAACACACAGCATAAAACAAAAAATAGGCAGGAAATTAGCCCTGCCTTGTGTCTATATAAACAGAAAATCCGAAACTGTTACCGATGATAACAAGTTTCGGATTATTCTTTGTTGGTGGAGATGGCGGTAATCGAAACCGCGTCCGAAATCTCATCCTCACAAATTTCTACGAGCGTATCCGTCTATTTAAAATTCCCTCGGCACATCGCCCGACGGCGGTCTATGCGCTTTGGTAGCCCTGTTGTGTGTGACGGGTTACAAGGCGGTTACCCGTTCACATTTACCGCTGATGACGCTCCTTATCCGATCGCGGTACTTCGGAGGGAACGACCCGCTGACTTAAGCAGCGAGTAAAACTTTAGAATCTTTGTCGTTTATTTTTAATAAACTGTGGCTGTTTAAAGCGGCACCACACCGCTGCTCGCTTATCGTGGTTCAAAGACCCCGTCGAAATCCTTTCATCCCCTTATATATTATCTCATTCGCTCTTTCAGCTCTCTGTCGATAGTGCGCGTTGCTTCCTTTTTGGCCGCAACGTCGCGCTTATCGTAATTCTTTTTGCCCTTACAAAGACCGACTTCCATTTTTGCCCTGCCGTTTTTAAAATAGACCGACAGCGGTATGAGAGTCAGCCCCTGCTGTTTTATTGTGCCGTAGAGCCTGTGTATTTCTTTTTTATGCATTAAAAGGCGTTTTACGCGCAGAGGGTCGCGGTTAAAAATATTGCCGTGATCATACGGGCTTATGTGAACCGAATTTGCAAATATTTCGCCGCCGTCGATACTGCACCAGGAATCCTTTAAGTTTATCCTGCCCTCGCGTATACTCTTGACTTCCGTGCCGAAAAGCTCTATACCCGCCTCGTAGGTTTCAAGAATGAAATAATCGTGGTAGGCTTTTTTATTTTGTGCAATTTTTTTGATTTGCTCGGCAGCCATAAGTTTTACCTTTCGTCAACATTATCGGCAGCTAACTGCCGAACCTTTTAATCATATAAGATTTCTGCCCTCAAGTGCGCGCATCAAAGTTACTTCGTCGGCATACTCAAGATCGGCACCTACGGGAACACCGTAAGCAAGCCTTGTTACTTTTATGCCGATGGGCTTTAAAAGCTTGCTGATATACATAGCCGTTGCCTCGCCCTCTACCGTGGGGTTTGTAGCCATAATAACTTCGTTTACGCTGTCATTCATACGCAAAAGGAGCTCTTTAACGGTGAGGTCGTCGGGGCCTATACCGTTCATCGGCGAAATAACGCCGTGCAGCACGTGATACAGACCGCGGTATTCGTGGGTACGCTCAAACGCTATGACATCACGCGGACTTTCAACCACGCAAATTGTAGATCTGTCGCGCTTTTCATTGCTGCAAATCGGGCAGATTTCATCTTCGGTAAGATTGCGGCAAATTTTGCACTGATGTATTTTTTCGTGAGCCGTCACTATGGCATTTGCAAGCTCTGCGGTCCCGTTATCGTCAAGCCCGAGCACATAAAACGCCATTCTTTCCGCCGATTTTGTGCCTACTGACGGCATTTTGCGAAATTCGTCTATCAGCTTTTCAAGCGCAGGGATATTGTATCCCATTAAAACATACCGCCCATTCCGGGGATATTAAGTCCGCCGGTAAGCTTATTCATTTCACGCTCTGCGGTTTCGTCGGCTTTGCGCATAGCCTCGTTGAGAGAAGCCATAAGAAGATCCTCAAGCATTTCGGGCTCTTCGGGGTCGATAACCTCGGGTTTGATTTTGATAGCCTTAATTTCATGTGAACCGTTTACCGTAACCTCAACCGCTCCGCCGCCTGCCGACGCATTGTATTCCGCTACGGCAAGCTCATCCTGAAGCGCGCTCATATTACTTTGAACCTCCTGGAGCTTTTTCATCATATTGGCTCCGGTAGGGCCTTGGTTCGGAATTCTTGCTTTCATATTATTACCATTTCCTTCCAATTTAATCTTATTTACTGGTCTATAACATTGATGCCGAGCTCCTTAGCCCTGCTCAAAAGCCCATCTAACGGGTCTTTTTTCGGCTTTGCCTCGGAATGCTCGTCATTGTATATTCCTATACGATATTTTTTGCCGCTGACCTCATACACGGCCTTTACAATGTCGTTTGAAAAATTGCCTGTCATCAGCATTTGGCCGAGTATTGAATTTGACGATTTTATAAGTAAAAATCCGCCCGGATGAACAAATGCCGTAGAGCCGTTTAAAAATCCCGTAAGAGCCGGTGAAGTACGCGACAATATATCGACAACCTCAGCCCAATTTTCAAACACTTCGTCCGATTTTATTTCTCGGTTTTTATCTTGCGACGTCTCATTTACTTTCGGCTCCGCATTGTTTGGCTTGGCATAAGCGGCAGGCGTTTTATCGGAAACAGCCTCTTTGCTTTCGGGCTTTTCGTTTTTAACCTGCTGTGTTTGCGCTTCGTTCGGCTCGCTTTGCTTCACCGGAGATGCGTTCGCGGCAAAATCCGACTCCCGAGATTCGGGAGAGGGCTTAAACACGCCGTTTTTAAGCTTTACTTCAATATCCGAAATTCTGCGTAAAACAGCCGCCGTATCCGTATCAAGCTTCGGACTTGTCAGTCTGATAACAGCCATTTCGGCACTTGTGCGTCTGTCGGCTCCCCTTTTGATTTCGACTATGGCGTCACCGATTCTGTCCATACACGAGAGAACGCTCTCAAGCGTTAAGCTCTTTGCCTGGCGGCGTATTATCTCTATTTCGGAATCGGGGCAAATAACGAGCTCTCTGAAATTAGGCACCGTCAGCGCAACCATCATATTACGGAAATGAGAGAGTAATTCACTTAAAAGACGTTCCATATCGCAGGAATTATTGTAAAGCTCATCTATTATCGTGAGTGCCCTTGGACTATCGTGAGAGATTACGGCGTCAACAAGCTCAAACAGATGCTCTCTGCCGGCTATGCCTGCGGCGTCGCTTGCCACCTTTTCGGTTATTTCGGTTCCGTAAGACGCGCATCTGTCAAGCAGCGACAAGGCGTCACGGAGTGCACCGTCGGCAATACGCGATATAAGCATTGCCGCCTCGGGGGTTAAATCAATATTTTCTTTATCGGCTACAAACGAAAGCCTCTTTGCTATATCCTCGGGTGAAATGCGTTTAAAATCAAAACGCTGACAACGTGACAAAATCGTAGACGGGAGCTTATGTACCTCGGTAGTCGCCAAAATGAATTTGACGTGCTCGGGCGGCTCTTCAAGCGTTTTTAAAAGAGCATTAAACGCGCCGACGGAGAGCATATGCACTTCGTCTATAATATACACGCGGTACTTTACGGCGGACGGTGTGTAATTAGCCTCCTCGCGGAGATCTCTTATATTGTCAACACCATTGTTTGACGCGGCGTCTATTTCGATGACGTCCAAAATCGAGCCGTCGTCTATACCGCGGCAGGCGGCACATTTTCCGCACGGATTGCCGTCCACGGGATTTTCACAGTTGACCGCTTTTGCGAGAATTTTGGCACAGGAGGTTTTGCCCGTTCCGCGAGAACCGGTGAAAAGATAGGCGTGTGAAAGTCTGCCTGATTTTACCGCGTTTCTGAGAGTCTCGGTAACGTGCTCCTGCCCGACGACGTCGGAAAAGGTCTGCGGACGATATTTGCGATACAGCGCCTGATACATTTTCACCCCTCCTGCTTTTGTGCCAAACAAAATACAGCGGCACTTTTCGGCTTCATTATAACAAAAATAAAGACCTTAACTTGGTCATGCACCGTGCAGGCGGACTGTGGCGCACAGGCTGACCACTTAATGCTGCTCGGTTCCCCGCCTGACATGGTTCGTGGAGCTCTGTCGCACAGGACCCGCACGGCACACGACCAAATTAAGGTGATATTATTATAATATAATCTTTTCAATATTGCAAGGGCTTATACAAAACTTTAGAGAATTTACAAAAAGCCGCCGCAAAAGCTTTTTAAAGGAAAAGCTCTGCGGCGGAGTTAAAATCAAACTGTCTTTTTACTCGGTCTTATCTTCGAAGGAGTCGTTTTTTTCCTCTGCGACAGGCTCCGTAACAAGCTCTTTAAGGCTCGCGGCAAGACCTGCAAGGCTTTGAATCTCGGACGGGATAATAATCTTAGTAGCCTTACCGTCGGCTGCCTTTGCAAACGCCTCAAGGCTCTTTATGGCTATAACGGCGTCGCTCGGAGCAGCCTCGTTTATAAGCTCAATGGCCTTCGCATTTGCCTTTTGGACGGCGAGTATAGCCTCGGCTTCGCCCTCCGCCTCACGTATTTTAGCTTCTTTAACGGCTTCGGCGTGAAGAATTGCCGCCTGTTTTTCTGCCTCGGCGTTGAGTATCTGAGACTCCTTATGACCCTCTGCCACAAGTATTTTACTTGCCTTTTCACCCTCTGCCGTAAGAATTGCCTCACGGCGATGACGCTCTGCCTTCATCTGCTTTTCCATGGCATCCTGAATCTCACGCGGCGGGATGATGTTTTTAAGCTCGACGCGGTTAACCTTAATGCCCCATGGGTCGGTTGCTTCGTCAAGAATAACACGTATTTTTGCATTTATGGTATCACGCGATGTAAGCGTTGCGTCAAGCTCCATCTCGCCAATGATGTTACGAAGTGTGGTTGCCGAGAGATTTTCAATAGCCGAAATCGGATGTTCAACACCGTATGTGTAAAGCTTGGGGTCGGTTATCTGAAAGAACACAACCGTATCTATCTGCATAGTTACGTTATCCTTTGTGATAACGGGCTGCGGTGCGAAATCAACGACCTGCTCTTTTAATGAGACAACCTTGGCTATTCTCTCAAAGAACGGGATTTTAACGTGAAATCCGGTCTGCCACGTCGTAAGATATGCACCGAGTCGCTCGATAACATATGCTTTTGACTGCGGAACAATTTTAAGATTTGCTATAACGATAACCAATGCAATTACAATTATCGCCAAAATAACGTAAAGCCATGCCATAATAAAATACCTCTTCCTTTTATTTATTCTGTATTAAACCGACTATCAGCTTAACACCGTCGATTTTTTGCACCTCGACGACGCTTCCCGCCGGTATAATGCTTCCGTCTGCGGAACGAGCACTCCACGATTTTCCGTCGGCTTTTACGATGCCTATGGCACGAAGATTGTCTATCTCCTCCGTGACTATCGCCCTTTCGCCTATGATACGGTCAATATTTGTGCGCTGTATTTTAGGAGTAGAGAACTTTTTCACGAGCGGTCTTGTCAGCAAAAGAGCCGCAAACGATACACCGACAAAAAGTGCCGCCTGCACAAGTGTATTCGCACCGCAAAAATTGGCAATAAGCGCGACAAGAGAGCCTATAGCAAACCAAATGGAAACAAGCTGAACGGTTATCGCCTCTGCAATTATAAACAGTATAAGAAGCACCGACCAAAGAACGGTGAACCCCGTAACGGTAAGCCCCACGGTAATACACTCCTTTTCTCATTTGTTTATTATATTATATCAAAAGCTGCCGCAAAACACAACATTATTCAAAAATCGGTCTGCAATTGTCGAAAAATGACGGACAGCGAACCTTGTAATTCAAAAAAATATGCAATAAATTTATCTCGAACAATGCAATTATACAGTTTTGACATATTATGCCACGAAAGTTTTTGACAATCAAAATGTTCAAAACCGTGTTCATAATGTTAAAAACTTTGGTTTTAAGCGGATTTTACGCTCTCAAAAATGTAAAGTAACGATCTTGTCGCGAAGTTTTAGACAAAAATAAATATACAATACCGTTTTGCAGGATATGACCCATCGAGAGACAATTTTTAAGTACAAACAAAAAAACGGGGCTGTGGGCCGTCTCTGCCCACAACTCCGTTTAAAAAAATCAGTCTCTTCGAAGTGCCTCGATGGGCGGCATTTTTGCGGCTCGCTTTGCGGGATAAACGCCGAATATCACACCTATCGCCGTTGAAAATCCTATGGCAAGCGCAATTGTCGAGAATTTCACCTCAAGCGGAACATTCATAATTTTCGAAACCAGTGCCGCTCCCGAAACACCCAGCAAAAGCCCTATAAGTCCGCCTATGAGGCACAGAATTATGGACTCCGTGAGGAACTGGAACAATATCGTGGACGTTTTGGCTCCGAGAGCCTTTCGTATGCCTATTTCGCGCGTTCGCTCCGTTATGGAGACGAGCATAATATTCATAACGCCTATTCCGCCGACTACGAGAGATATTGCGCTGACCGCCGCTATGAATATGGTAAATACGTTTATGACCGTATCTAAAAGGTCAATATAGGTTGCCATATTGGTTACGGTATAGCAATCGCGGTCCATGTTGTTATGTCTTGCCTTTATACGGTTTGCCGCCGCATTGCCGGCACTTTCAAGATCGTTTTCATCCTTTGCCATAATATAAACGGTATCGTATCGAGCCTCGCCGCCCATTATTTGAGTGGCTACGGTAGACGGAACCATTATCATGGCACTCGTCACCGCTGCACCGCCGGTAAGAGAATTCATATTTTCCAGCATCTTTTCGCTGTCGCCGCCGAACGAGCTCATCATATCGGTAACTCCGATAATCTTAAAGCTCACGGATACGTCGTTATAATTAAAGGAAACAAATTCGCCGACAACATCTTTCTTGCCGAAAAGCTGCATGGCACTTGTTGAGTCGATTATACACACGCTTCTGCCGGCCTCAACCTCGGTTTTATTGAAGTATCTGCCGTATATGCAGTCGCCGTTCATAACATATCTTAAATCGCTGTTGCCTCCGACTATAAAGCCTATGGCGTTTTTGTCGTTGCCGTCCACCGAAAGTGAGCCAAGGGTCATTACCATCGGTGATACGTACTGAACATTATCGAGAGATTTAATGGCGTTTATATCGTCGTCCGTAATATAGTCGGAATTTGAGATATCGGAATTTGCGGCATTGACGGTAATGCTTATGGCACTTGAGCCCATATCACGAATCATACCCACGATATAATCTCTGCCGCCGTTGCCGACAGTTATTACAGCTATTACCGAAGCTACGCCGATTATAATGCCGAGCATTGTAAGAAGCGAGCGCATAAGGTTCGACTTAATGCTGAAAATGGCGATCCTTATGTTTTCTTTTATATTCAATTCGGAGCCACCTGCCTTTTCAGCTTAAATTAACCCTTAACCGCTATTTTTGTTCCGTCCGTGAGAGCCGCTTTCGGATTCATAACAACCATTTCGCCCTCGGAAAGACCGGATTTCACTTCATAATCGTCATCGGAGAACACGCCGAGCTCGACCGTTCTTTTTTCAACGGTTTTTTTATCGGGATTATATACATATACATAAGTGACGGCGTCATCAGTTGCCACGGCGTCAACCGGTATTTTGAGGACGTTTGTTATTTTCTCGGTATTGACTTTTATATCAACATCAAAGCCGATAACTATTTTTTCGTCGGGATTTAATATCTTGACCTTTGCAACCGCGCTCGCCGAATTTGACGATGAACCCGTAAGGCTTGAAGCGATGGAACTGATATTAAGTCCGTTATTTTCGGAAGCCGTGGCGCCGACATACGACACAATCGCGTCATAATCGGAGCCGAGAGTCGATACAACCGCACTTTGACCGACCTTAAGTCCGAGAAGGTCATATTTTCCGACGGTAAAGCTTGCTATAAACTCACCGTAATTTTCAAGAACTATACCGTCGCCGACAGACGAAGCAGAGCCCGCTGTTGACGAAAGAATGTCGGTTAGAGTTGAGGCTACCTCGGAATTGCTCGTCATAGAGCTGATAATCGAAGAGAGATCAACGCCGGAGGAACCTGCTTCCGCGGGCGTAAACTCCTTGCCCGCCTCAATATTGACCGTGGTGATTATTCCGTCCGCCGAAGCGACCCAACCGTTTTTAAGGGAATCATATATAGCTTTATAGCTCTCATAATCCTTTTGCTTTTGCTCCATAACGGATTTATAAATATCGGACACGGTTTCGTCCGTCTGAGCCTCATAAACAGCGCGCTGAGTTTTAAGCGAGGTCAGCTGTGCTTCCGCCTGGGCTAATTTCATCTGCTTTGCGGCAACTGAGTCTGAAAGAGCCTTTTCTATATCCACATCGCCGGAGGAATTTTTAAGGGAATTGATTATATCCTGTATCTCTTCCTCGGTAAGTCCGCCGTTTTTAAGTTGCTCGCGAAGAGCCTCAAGCTGTTCTTCAGTATATTTTTTTGCGTTCTCGGCATTTTTTATATCGGCATTATGTGTTGCGGCTATTTCTCTTTTAAGTGCGGAAATATCGCTTTCCGTCTGGGAAATCTGAAGGTCGATTGCCTTTATACCGCTTTTTGCGGAGCTCACGGTACCGCTTGCTTTGTCGTATGCCGCCTTGGCTTTGCCAAAGGCACTTTTATAATTTGCGAGCGTACCGTCTATTGAAGATACATCAAAGGTAGCAAGAACATCCCCTGCCTTGACTCTGTCGCCCACCGCGACATTGACGGAGCTTACCTTGACGCCTGCCGCCGCCGTGAATTTTTCGGTGCTTGTGGACTCAACCGTCCCCTTTGTATCAAATGTCGCCTGTATATCTCCGACAGAGGCTGCCTGCACCTGATATTCGGGTCTCGGCTCAGGCTTGAAGGTCTGATAGAGAAGCGCTGCCACAAGCGCAACTATAATTACCGAAATTAAAACCGTAAAAATCTGCCTTTTTCGGGATAATCTTTTGAATTTCTTAAACAAAATACCACCACTTTCGCATTTTGATTGGAATATAATATTTTAAAGTAATTAAGTATACCTAATAATTTTATACTATTAAAGGACAGAATGCCATATGTTTTTGTTAAAAAAGTATGAACAAACAGTTAATAAACACAAAACGTGCAAAATGCTATGCAGGCAGTTTTTTTGCTTTTTCATATCGGTAAGCCTGTCAGTTGTTTGTCTAACCGCCTGCTCACGGCAAGAGAGCATTGACGCATATGAATTTTGCCGCCGCTACAATTCGGAATACGATTCTCCCGAAATCAAGTATGAGGAGTTTTTCAAGGAATGTAAAAGCGACGGTTGCTTTTACAGCTTTTACAAAATAGGAGACAAAACTGCATTATTAACGCTTGACACAGATGAAAAAGGTACTGTAACCGGAATCGCGGCAACCGTGACCGGCGAAGAAGGCTCTTACAACGAACAGGAGCTTCGGGAGTTTTATGACTCGTACATAGCCTTGTCATCGGAGCTTATGGGAGTAACATCGAGGGAGGCGGAAAAAGCCATTAACGACAGCGGTATATTCTTTGACAATTTGAAATTTTGCGATATTGATTATTACTGCGAAAAAGAGCGATATGTTTTTTCGCTGCTCTGCAACAAATACGTGATAACCGCATACACCGAAAAAGCAAACGGCAGGGCATATTAAATGCTCTGCCGTATATTTTTATTTTTTGTCGCCGAATTTTTCAAGTACGGAAACCGCGTTTGCATATTTTTTATTTCTCGTATATATCGAGAACTTTTTAAGCAAAATCTGCGGCGTTTCCTGTATGACCGCAGCAGCCTTTTTGAGCTTTGATTTTTTCTCCTCGTCCTCCTCTTCATCGGAGGGGAGCGCATCTTTTTCGTTTATAAGAGCCTTTAACGAGCGGAGAAATTTGCGCTCCGTGTAAACGGTAAGACGCGGCAGCTCATATTCCAAAGCGAGCGTTTCAAGCTCGTTTACCGCTTCGTAGCCGTAATGCTCCTGCATTGCCTTATATTCCTTTTGAGAGAAATAATAAAACTGGCCGAAAAGCCTGCCGAACGCCTTTTTGGTATCAAGATAGCCCATTTTAATTCGACGCTCCGTCGCTTCTTTATCAAACTCAAACGACTCGCCGAGCTCCTTTGCGTCAAACGGACGGATATAAACTATATTGGCACAGCTCAAGGCCTCCTTGTGACCTATTCCTTTTATGCCGGATATATCGACTACGATAAGGCGATTTATGCCGCGCTTTCTGAGTATGCCTATCGGGGTATTGTCATAAACGCCGCCGTCGAGGAATTTGCCGTCCTTTGGGCCTTGTCTGTTAAGCCCCGGAACTCTTGCGGATGCCATAAGGTAATCGATAAGCTCGCCCTCGGGCATTTCATCTACAAACATCTCAACAGGCTTCAGCGAATCAAGGTCGACAGTTTCAATAGCGAGCGGAATGTTTGACGCTCTTACTTTTTTCTCGTCGATATGGGCAGCTATAAGCTCCTTTGCCGGCGTAACGTCAACACCGCCGTTGCGTATTATCTCGTGTGCGATTTTCGGGAAATTACTGAAGCTGAACAAATTTTTCGGGTCCTTCAGCTCGCCCTGAATATTTACGCCGCTCGAAACCTCAACGTTGCTCCAAAGCTCATACGCATCGTCAAAATCCCCTTGAGCTATCATAGCTCCGTTTATAGCGCCGATTGAGGCTCCAGCTATAGCCTCGAATTCAATGTCAAGCTCGCGCATGGCTTTCCAAGCGCCTATCTGGTATGCGCCCTTTGCACCGCCGCCAGCAAGTATAAGTCCGTACGGCTTCATATAACCACCTGCCACAATTCAATTTAGATTACATATGAATTATATATCACTTTTTCGATATTTACAATAAAAAATCGCTGTCAAAAATACAAAAAGCGTTACGGACTCAAGTCCGTAACGCTTTAGTAATGAGAAATGAGTAAAACACGTTATCGGTTTTTCTTCTTTGCCGCTGTCGGTTTTATTCGATTCCTGAGAAGAGGAATTTGAGTTATCCTCCGGCTCAGTCTTCTCTGTAATGCTTGTATCCCGGGTGTCTGCCTGTTATGCCGTAATACTTACGAAGCTCTATCAGCTTGTCGATATTTTCGCGCGAAATTTCCTTTTCGCCGCCGAGAAGATGTGCCGTAAGGCTGATTTTTGCAAATAGCTCAAGTGTTTCCATACGGTAATATGCGGTTATTGCGTCAGCACCGACCGTAAGCGCACCGTGATTTGCAAGAAGCAATACATCGTGCTCTTGAAGATACGGGGCAATGGCGTCCGGCACCTCGTATGTAGACGGCGTACCGTACGGTGTTACGGGGATCGAGCCTATCGCCGCAACGGTTTCTATCATCGTGTATCTGTCAAGCGGAATGTGCGCTACGGCGTATCCCGTGGCCGTAGGCGGATGAGCATGGAGCACCGCTCCTACGTCGTCGCGTTCTTTATAGCAGCGAAGATGCATTTTGATTTCCGACGACGGTCTGTAACCGTCAATAGCCTGGAGCACCTCGCCCTCGGGATTTATTATGACGAGTTTTTCGGGAGTTATGAAGCTTTTGCTGATGCCTGTGGGTGTGGCAAGGAAGTTGCCGTCGGGCAATTTTACCGAGAGATTACCGTCATTTGCCGCAACCCAGCCGAGCTGCCACATCTTATGGCAAATATCGCACATAACTTCTCTTGTTTCCATATAATCCATTTTTCAAGTTCCTTTCGTTATTTAATCAGACAACACCCTTTTGGAGCATTATATTGGCATAAAGAGCCTTTTCGCTTGTAGCTATAACAGCATACGCCGTCTTTGTCTCTTCGTAAAATTTGAATCGCTCGATTTCGCCTATGGCGTTTTTCCCGCGCTCATCATATTTTTCGACTGTTTTTTTGTAAACGTCCCAAATTGGAGTCTGCACATCGTCGCCCGGCATAACCTCCATAAGATTTACCGGCTTTTCGATATATGTATCAAGCGGAAACACTCTTAGAATTGCATCGAGTATTTCCGGTACGCCGTGCCCGTCCATACGGATTATCTGAGCGTTTTTGCCCATACTCATAACGGGGAAATTGCCGTCCGCGATAACAAGACGGTCGCTGTGACCCATTTCACAGAGCACCTTTAAAAGCTCCGGAGAAAGTATTTCCGGTATTCCTTTAAGCAAGAGAAACTACCTCCTTAAAAGTCTGATATTTTTTATTCCACGCTTCGGGTTCGCTTGGTGTAAAGCTTGTGACCTCTTCGGAATTACTGATTATTCTGCGCGCGTCACGGAGCGTTTTTATTTTGCCCTCCGCCAAAAGCTGAAGAGCAATATTGCCGAGAACGGTGGCCTCGGTAGGTCCGGCGGAAACATTTTTATTGCACGCCGACGCGGTAAACGATGAGAGAAGCCTATCCTTTGTGCCGCCGCCCACAATATATATTGTGTCGTATTCTTTGCCGGTGCAGAACTCAATCTGCTCTGCGGCATAACGGTATTTCATGGCAAGGCTCTCATAAATACAGCGGAGAATTTCTCCTTTGGATTCGGGAACATACTGCCCTGTTCTGCGACAATATGCCCTTATCCGCTCCGGAATATTCCCGGCGGCAACAAAATCGGGAGCATCGGGGTCTATAAAGCAAGAAAACGGCTTCGCGTTTCGTGCGAGAGTCTCCATCTCGGCAAACGAAAGGCTGTCGCCCTCCTTCTGCCACTGTCGGCGAGTCTCCTGTATAAGCCAAAGACCGATAATATTTTTAAGGAAAGACGCTTTTCCGCCGTATCCGCCCTCGTTTGTAACATTGCAGCGGAGCGTTTTTTCGTTTATGAGAGGCTCTAATAGCTCTGTTCCGAGCAGTGACCACGTGCCGCAACTAAGGAAGATGAAATCATCTTTTTCGGTGGGAACGGCTACCATTGCGCACTGTGTATCATGACCTGCAACCGCAGTAACGGCGCACGGCTGTATCGACAGTTCCTCACATATTTCATCGGACAAGGTTCCCGCCGCGGAACCGGTGGGTACAATATCGCAGAAAATGCCCTCGGGAAGAGAAAGAGCGTCAATTACTCTCTTTGACCAACAACGCTTTTCGGCATCAAGCAACTGAGTTGTAGAAGCTATCGAATACTCGGTCGTTTTTTCACCGGTAAGGAAATAGCGAAAAAGGTCGGGCATCAGAAGCATTTTATCCGCCCGTGAGAGCAAATCGGGGCGCACGAGCTTTAACGATAAAAGCTGAAACGCCGTGTTTATCTCCATAAACTGATTGCCCGTTATGTTATAAAGCTCCTCCTGTGAAATATAAGAAAAAGCTTTGTTTAACATACCGATATTTCTTTTATCACGGTAATGCACGGGATTTTCAAGCAGTTTTCCGTCCTTGTCAAGCAGGCCGAAATCGACGCCCCAAGTATCTATGCCGAGACTTTTTATATTATAAGGGCGCGATTTTAAAAGCCCTTGCTTAATTTCGTGGAACAGCCTCAGCACGTCCCAATACATAGTTCCGCCGACAAACACCGGGTCGTTGGGAAAGCGGTGTATTTCGGAAAGCTCAATTTTTTCGCCGTCAAACGAGCCGACTATTGCCCTGCCGCTTGACGCGCCGAAGTCAAAAGCGAGTGTGTTATATTTTTCGTTACTCATTTTACACCTTATTTATACATAGGGCCGAAGTTCTTGCAGGCTCTGTAATCCTGACCCTCTTTATCCATTCCGAAAGCGTTCCATGCCGCCGGACGGAATATTTTTTCTTCGGGTACATTGTGCATACAAACCGGGATTCTGAGTATGGAGCAAAGCGTTATGAGGTCGGCTCCGATATGGCCGTAGCATGACGCTCCGTGATTGGCGCCCCAATTATTCATAACGTCATAAGCCGATTTAAACGCACCCTTGCCGGTAAGGCGCGGAGCAAACCAAGTGCACGGCCATGTATAGTCTGTGCGCTTCCAAAGCTTGTCGGAAACCTCGTCGGGAAGATTTACGGTGTAGCCCTCGCATATCTGCATAACGGGACCTAGACCCTTAACGAGATTCAGGCGGCACATGGTTACGGGCATTTCGCTTCTTGTTAAAAATCTTGAAGAGAATCCGCCGCCGCGGAAGTATCCGAGATCCGCCGCATTCCATGTTGTGGCGTCGGTGCAGGCTTTGATATCCTTATCGCTCATTTCCCAGAACGGTTTTACAATACCGTTGCCGTTTTCGTCTTTAACTTCGCCGCAGAAATCGAGAGCGGACGCACCCGAATTTATCAGATGCAAAAATCCCTTTGACTCCTTTGCCACGCCCTCAAGCTCATAGCCCGTAGCCTTTTTGACTGCCTCGGGACTCCAATATGTACGAACATCGGAGAAGAGCTGCGCGGTATTTGTAAGCAGCTTACCGAAAAGCATGGAAACGCCGTTCAACGTATCGTTTTCGGTAGCGAGAACATAGGTTTCGCGAGCACCGTTCCAATCGAACGAGGTATTTAAGAGCGCCTCGGGGAAATCGCAGTTCGGGTAAAAGTCCGTCCACTGTCTCTGACCCTGGAAGCCGCCGCAGATTGCGTTGTGGCCTACTTTTTCCTCCTCGGCACCGTCGGGGAGATTTTCGTTGCCGTTATAGAGGTCTTTTATTATGCACATCATCTTAACGACAAATTCCCAAGCCTCTTCCTTTTCCTTATCGGATTTTTTAAACCAGTCGGGGTTCTTATCGAAGCCCTCCTTGCAGTTTTCTTTTGTCCATTTGAGAGCCTTTTTAAACTCTGCCTCGTCATATATGCCCTCGGTCATTCGGCGGATTATTTCCACCTCGTCTACCGACTCAACGCGCATACCGAGATACTCTTCAAAGAAATCGGGATTTATTATAGAGCCGGCTATACCCATTGTTATGGAGCCTATCTGAAGATATGATTTTCCGCGCATGGTAGCCGCGGCAACTGCCGCTCTGCCGAAACGCAGTAACTTTTCTTTTACATCGTCGGGAATTTCGGTGGCGTCAGCCTCCTGTACGTCTCTGCCGTAGATTCCGAACGCAGGGAGTCCCTTTTGAGCGTGCGAGGCGAGCACCGAAGCCAAATAAACCGCACCAGGTCTTTCCGTTCCGTTAAAGCCCCAAACGCCTTTTATGGTATTCGGGTCCATATCCATAGTCTCGCTGCCGTAGCACCAGCACGGAGTAACTGTAAGAGTTATGTCTACGCCCGCTTTTTTAAACTTATCCTGACAAGCTGCCGCCTCGGCAACTCTGCCTATGGTTGTGTCGGCAATTACAACCTTTACCGGCTCGCCGTTTGTATAGCGAAGATTGTCGGTAAAAAGCTTTGCCGCCGAAAGAGCCATATTCATGGTCTGCTCCTCAAGTGACTCACGCACCTTTAAAGGGCCGCGTCTGCCGTCGATTGTCGGGCGGATTCCTATAACCGGATAATCACCTATAAGTCTTGTTTTACTCATAATTTCCTCCTGTTTATAAAAATTAAATATATTTTTTTCATATATTTTTAATTATACTGTTGTCTTTATATAAATTCTTGTAGTATAATAAATAAAAAATATAACAATTTTCACTTTTGAGGTAAATTATGAATTTCGGTGAATTTCAGGAGAAAAAATCGCGAGGCACTTTCGACTTTCCGATAGAGCTGCACCACGTTACAAAGGAGCACCCGCGTTATCAAATGCCGTTTCATTGGCACATGGATTACGAGCTTATCAGAGTTTTAAAGGGCAGTCTTGTACTGTCGCTCAACGAAGAAACTTTAAATCTTACCGAGAACAGCGGTATTGTGCTTGTGTGCGACGGAGTATTGCACGGCGGTATGCCCGTTGACTGCGTTTACGAATGTCTCGACTTCGATTTAAACGAATTCCTGCGCGGTTGCTCGGCAGGCAAAAAGGATATTGACGATGTGCAGAGTCACCGCATAATTCTCGACAATTTTTTTGCCGTTGACAGCGAAGAATATAAAACCGCAAACAGGCTGTTTGACACCTTTATAGAAGAGAAAAAGGGTTATGAATTTATAATACAGGGACTTTTGTTTGAACTTATGGGGCAAATTCTCGGCAATCACCGTTATAAGATCAGCGACGACGAAACGTTTAAAAGCCTCAAAAGGATACGGCAATTAAAAAGCTCCTTAAAAATTATCAGAGAGGAATATATGAACCAGCTTACTCTCGGTAACCTCGCAGAAGCCGCCGATATGTCACCCAAATATTTTTGCCGTTTCTTTTCCGAAATGACCGGCAAAACGCCTATCGAATACCTCAATTATTACAGAATAGAATGTGCGGCGGAGCAGCTTTTGTACACGGACGACCTCGTTACGGATATTGCGCTCAACTGCGGATACAACGACCTGAGCTATTTTGTCAAAACATTTAAGAAGTACAAGGCTCAAACCCCAAAACAATTCAGAAAAAACAAACATACATAAAGAAAAATCCGCTCGCACCGAAAAAAGTGCCTGCGGATTTTTTTAATTTCATACCATACCGTATTTTTTTAAATCGACTCTGCCGTTTTCGTCTACCTCGACGCCCTCGCTTTTAAGAAGCCGTATCTGCTCATTTTCGCCGCCGAACGCAAACGCCTTTGACACCTCGCCGAACCTGTTTACCACGCGGTAACAGCGCACATTTTCGGGGTCGGGATTTACGTGAAGAGCGTATCCGACTACGCGCGACCATCGCGGATTACCGGCGAGAAGCGCAATCTGACCGTAGGTTGCGACCCTGCCGTACGGTATTTTCTTTACCTGCTCATATATTTTATCAAAAGTATTCATATTTTAATTTTACCGTTGTTATCCCCCTCTGTCAACTGCCCGGAACCATATTTTCGTCTCCGGCACGGCGAAGCTTCACATTTACGGTTACGCTGTACCCGGCATTTTGCAAAACGCTTTTCCAGTTATCCGATTCAGCCCTATAATATTCGGCGTCGGCTCTTTTTACCCTCTTGTCAAATCCGAACGGGTCCTTATTAAATTCGGCAAAGCACTTTTTTACGGTATCGTCAATATTTTTTCGGACGGCTTTTTCTAAGGCCGTTTTTATATTTTCCGCCACCTCCGGAGTGAATGCTTCATTCATAATTTTTGACGTCTCGGTACAATCTGCAACGCAATCGACAGAAATATCAAAGCTCGGGCATCCGTTTTTCACAGATGTTTTTATCTTGGTTTTTGACTTAGTCAGCAAAACGCCGACGCGTGTCCCGTCGTCAAGCACAGCCGTAAGAGAGCCGTTGTTAAAGTCATTACACAGCATCAAAAGTGCCGGAACATTGTCCTGCGGCAGAACGTTTTCCATCTTATCGCCGTTAAACAGCGCAGCTCCCCTGACCACGGGCCTGGCAGAATCCTTTCGGCCGTCCTCTCCACCATCGTCGTTTTTTTCATTTTGTTCTATCGCGATTAACGGAAGAAATGCCGATGAGGTCTTGCCGGTAACTCCGTTCACGAACTGATAAAAAGCTCTCTCGGCGGTTACGGAATTATACTTTGACGAGGAAAGTACATTAGACAGCTCCTTTGCGGGAATGACGCGCTGCCCCATTTCGGCACGCAAAATCTGTCCCGCGGTATCTTCGGCAACAGCCGCATAGACGGTAGCACGGTTATCGGAATTTCGCACGAAATAATCAAGAGCTTTGCCGACGCCGGCTTTTGCCGCTTCATTTCCGAAAATAATAACACGGTTCTGAGACATCATTGGGAGCTTGCCGAGCGTCTTTGAAATACTCTGAATTGCGGAGGATATATTTTGTGAGTCTATGGTCATATTCTTCACTATATCGTCCGGAGTGCCGCCGTTATTCGGATTGCTTGACTGGTCGGCATTTAAAAACTGTACGGTCACACGCACTCCGATATCGCAATAGTCTATTCCTATCGCCTCCACGATTATGCGGTTTTTAAGCTCAAGCTCTGTCGATGCGCATGAAGAAAATGTAAGCATCATAACAGCCGTTAATAAAAGTGCGGCGATTTTTTTCATATATTGCGTTGTTCCTTTCTTCTAAATTTCCCGAGAGCGAACGTCAAAAGCGGAATAAAAATCACAACAACATAAAACAGTACGCTCCTTATATCGTTGCTTGTCGAAATCAAAAAGCCTGTAACATTTTTTGAAACAACAAACTGCAATATTACGGCAGCCGCTCCGAAAGCAAATATATATATTTTTTTATATTTCGCCGAGAATGAACGGCAAGCTATATATGACGACAAATAGAGCATAAAGCTGATTTTGATAAAAGCAGAGAGTATCCACACCCCCGTGAGTATTACGTCAATACGCTGAAAAACGCTGAATTCGGACAGCACGGCTATTGAATGTATCGGGAAAAGCTGGGTCATGGCATAATCTCCGAGTCCCGAAAAAACGAAGAAAAACACAATTTCCAAAAACGCCGCAAGTACCGACACCCATATAAAAAAGCCTCTTTTTTTGTTTCCGCTGACCCTCGGAAAGAGCACCGCCATTGCGGCAGGCTCTATCGTTCTCACCGCCATGGTTTGTCCGGCGGATATCACCCGTCCCGCTCCGTCGTAAAAAACGGGAGAAAAATTGTTCAAATCAAGCTTTGACAGCATTGTCACAATTATAAACACAAATGATACGGAAAATACAAAAAGCGATATGGCCCCGGCTCTTCCGAGAGCCTCAAGCCCCAAGCACGCGGAATAGCAGGCAAGAAGTACCGAAAGAACCACGAACACCTTTGTATCAGACTCTCGAAAAATTACCGTACCCGAAAAAAGGTCAAGCCTCGAAAGCGTTGAAAAAGCGTAAAATAAGAAAAGCAATATATATAAAACCGATATTATCTTTGAATAAAGCGGTGAAATCTCATACGCTATGTCAAGCACACTGCGATTATCATTGCTCTTATATATCAGTGCCAGCGGCAAACATGAAAAAAGCACCATTATCATCCCTATGACGCCGGCGATAAGATAATCGGAGGAATTGAGCCCCGCGTTATAAATCGGCGAATATGTGAGCACGGATATAAACCTTGATAAGAGCAGCAGAGAGAAAAACTGCCCGGAGCTTATTTTGGCTTTCAAATTCATATACTACCTCTTCATCTTATCGATATTGAGCTCACGCCTACCGAGTCTGCGCCACCCGAACCTCAATATCGTGTCTCTTACGGAGCCCGGCGTAAACGGAGAAATCGACGAGGTATACGGTACCTTATATGGATTTATCGCGCAGATATTCACAAGCAAAACACCGAAGCCGAGAACTATGCCGTAAAAGCCGGTTATACCGCCTATTATCATAAACAAAAATCTCAACACCGAAACGGGCTGATACAGCTGTGATACAACAAACGAGCTGATTGCGGTCATGGCCACAACTATCAGCATCGGTGCGGCTATGAGCCCTGCCGTCACCGCGGCATCGCCGATTACAAGTGCTCCCACTATACTAACGGCGTGGCCGACGGCCTTCGGCATACGAAGCCCCGCTTCACGCATAACCTCGTATAAAAAGTGAATAAAGATAGCCTCTACCATAACGGGAAACGGCGTCATACTCTCCTGCACCGCCATATCATACAGCATTGACGACGGCAAAACCTCCTGATGGAAGGTACATACCGCAACATAAATACCGGGGAAAAACACACTTATCAAAAAAGATATAAATTTCAGCGTCCTTATAAACACGGCATAATACGGACGGTAGTTATAGTCATCCATGGATTGGAAGTTTTCGACAAACAAATACGGCACAATCAGTGCAAACGGCGTACCGTCAACGAGCAGTACAACTCTCCCCTCCGCCATTTCAGCACAGGCAACATCCGGGCGTTCGGTGGTGCCGACGCCCGAAAAAAACGAGGTGCTTTGTGTATCGAGAAACGGTGCAATGTAACCGCTGCCGAGTACCATATCGAGCTTTGCCTTTTTAAGACGCGCCTTAATATTGTCCACTGTCTCTTGTGACGCTCTGTCCGACATATAGCAGACGCAAATTCTCGTTTTGCTTGTTGTACCGACAGTCAGCGTTTCGCACTTCATTATCGGCGAACGGACTCTGCGGCGTAAAAGTGCCGCATTATCCTTAAAGCTCTCCGTAAAACCCTCATGCGAGCCTCTCTCCTGCACCTCGGTCTTTGCATCATCAACGCTTCTTTTCGGAAAGCCCTGCACGCCGAATTCAAGGCAAAAATCAACTCCGTCGATAAAAAGAACTATAAGTCCCGACAATACATCGGTTATCGCTTCGTCCAAATCGTATGTCTGCGACTGGTCGGCTCCCGTGGTTATCCGGTCACGGATATAATCAGCCTGCCTTGACGGCTCATTCGGCATATTCGGCGCAAACAAAACAGGACCTATAACCTGCCATATCACCTGCATATTATTGCACATACCGTCCGCCATAACAAAAAGCGCCTTGTTGCCCTTAAGCGATATTTCCTTATACAATATATCAAAGCTGTTTCCGAACCGACTCTTTAAACAGATTGTATTCTCGGTGATGCTTTTCGACACACGAGTTTTTTCGGCCGGCTCCGAAGCGACGGGGTCGGTTATTTTTTTTACTTCCTTTTTAAACCACTTGCTCATTTTTATCACCGTTTATGTTATTTCCGAAAGAAAAGTTTATATTCGGCAAAAAAAGGACAACATAAGTGTGGGTGAAATTATGCTGATAACTCTGTTTCGCACTTTGATACTTTACATTCTGATAATTTTTACAATGCGCGTTCTCGGAAAACGTCAAATAGGAGAATTGCAGCCTGCCGAGCTTGTAATTACCATACTTTTGTCTGAGATAATAGTAATACCGATGCAGGACACGGAAATTCCTCTCGTCAACACTCTTATACCTGTTTTTGTACTCTCCGGATTTGAAATGCTCGTATCCTTCATAGGTATGAAAAGCATTAAATTTCGCTCGGTAATGCAGGGCAATCCGGTTATTGTCATTCGCGACGGTAAACTCAACGCCAAGAAGCTCAAGGAGCTTAGGTTTACAACAGACGACCTTGCGGAGGCTCTGCGCAAAAAAGATATTTTTGATATATCGGAGGTGCAATATGCCATAGTTGAGACGGACGGCACGTTAAGCGTTCTGCTCAAAAAAGAAAATCAGCCCGCCACAAAGAGCGAGCTGAAAATAAATACTCCGAAAAGCTCTCTTCCGTGTATAGTCATAAGCGACGGAAGAATAATCAAAACCGATTTTGCCGAATGTAATACCGACAGCGACAAAATAAAAGCTATCCTAAAGGACAAGCATCTAAACGAAGAAGATGTAATGCTTATGACACTTGACAAGGACGGCAACATAAATATATTAAAAAAGGACAAGGAAAAATGAAAAGACTGATAATTGCCGTATGTATGCTCGTTACGGGAATAGCGATTTCGATAGGCGGATATGTAAATCTGAAAAGCATTTGCCGCAATATGAGCTGCTCGGTAAACGAGGTCATAAGAGCGGCGGAAAACGGTGACGCCGACGAGACGAAAAGAAAATGCGACGATACGGAAAAAATGTGGGATAAAAAAAGTCCGCTGCTCGGCGTTTACACCAATCACAGCGAAATGGATGAGCTTATGATGCTTATGAAGCAGATACGACAGCTCAGTACAGATAAAGATTACGATGAGCTTATTGAAAAATGCCGCGAGAGCATCTACCGTTTTGAGCACATAGCAGAAACGGAAACGCCCTCGTTCGGAAATGTTTTTTAGTTTTTCGGCAGCTTATCGAAATTTTTCTTTGCAAGATATGCCGCTCCGAGCATTCCTGCGCGATTTTTGAGCATGGCTTTTTTGATTTGCACGGTTTTAAAGCTTCTTATATCCTTTGAATGAATACGCTTATCAATCTCGGAGATTATATAATCCTCATTCATAATACCGCCGCCGAGAATTATGACAGCCGGATTAAATATGAAAATGAGCGTAGACAAACCACCCACTATTTCGTCTATCCAATTATCTATTATCGCTCTTATTGCAGTATTATGAAAATTTTGCGGCTCGAAAATTTCACGCCCCGTAAGCTCTTTTCCGGTGCCCTCTCTGACCATTCTGACAAGCGCCGATGTGGAAGCATACATCTCATAGCACCCGTTATTTCCGCAATTACAGCGCAAGCCGCCCGTATGTGTGACGATGTGCCCGAATTCGCCCGCTGAAAAATCATGGCCCGTGTAAAGCTTACCGCCGAGCCAAACCGCTCCGCCGACTCCCGTTCCGTAAGTCAGGCAAAGAAAGTCGTTTGAGCCTTTGCCGCTGCCGAACATGGCTTCAGCCGTCGCGGCGGAATTTACATCATTCTCAACAACAACCGGTATATCATATTTTTCCGTTATCATCTTTTTGATTTCGGTGCCCGTATAGTGGGGGATACTCTCGTTTGCGAAGATTATCCTGCCCTCCTCGGAATTCACCTGACCCGCTGTGCTGATTCCCACACAATCGACACCGCCGTAATATGTACCTACGATGCTGAGCACCTTCAGCATAAGATGATCTCTGCCGAGTTTTGCCTCGGACGGTATTTCATAGAATTCACAGACATTAAAATTTTCGTCTGTAATACCGTATTTAATGGCTGTTCCGCCTATATCAATAGCTAAGATTTTCATTTTAACCCTTTCGCATTTTATTCTTCTAATGTCTTGAGGGCATTTACAAAACGTCTTGTAATATCTCTCGGCCTTGTTATGGCGGTACCGACAACTGCCGTATAAGCTCCGCTCTTATATGCGGCCTCAAGCTGCTCCGGTACCCAAATTCCGCCCTCGGCAACCACTTTTGCCCGAAGCTCCTTGCTGTATCGCTCTATTAAATCAAGTGCCGGAAGCGAATGCCCCTTTGTATACTCGGTATAGCCGCACATAGTTGTGCCCAAAAGATCGCAGCCGAGCTCCAAAGCTTTTTTTCCCTCTTCAAAGCATGAGGTATCGGCCATAAAAAGCTGATTCGGATATTTACTGCGTATATTTTTAAAGAATTCTTCAAATGTTATATTACCCGGACGCATACGCTTTGTGGCGTCAACGGCAATTATATCAACGCCCGTTCGCACCAATTCCTCAACCTCTTTTTCGGTCGGAGTTATATAGACGTCGCTTCCCTCATAGTCTTTTTTTATTATTCCGATAATAGGCAAATCCACCTTTTTCTTAATAGCCTCTATATCAACCGTAGTGTTGGCACGTATTCCTACGGCTCCGCCTTCTTTAGCCGCATACGCCATCATGGACATTATGTACGGGTCGCAGAGCGGTTCGGTGCTAAGCGCCTGACACGACACTATAAGACCGCCTTTTATTCTCTTCAAAACTTCCTCGTTAGTCAAGTCTTTTCATCCTTTGTAAAATATCAAATTTACTATATTATATTTCCGATTCATAAAAAATACAATACAAAAACAAAAAAGCATTGTTTTGGTTGCGATACGGTAATATAATATATGAAAATGCTTTTTGGAGTGATTATAATACAATGAAATACGATACTTCGATTTACAGAGGGGTTTTTTGCGCTTTAAACGCAATATACGACGAAAACGACAACATAAACACAGATGCGATAAAAGCCCTTGTTGCAAAATACAAACAGCTGGAGGTAAACGGGATATATGCCTGCGGCTCCACCGGAGAAGGCTTTTTACTGAGCACCGAGGAGAGAATGCAGGTAGCAGAGGCTGTTAAAGAGGCCGCCGGAGACGATATGGCCGTTATTGTACACGTCGGAGCCGCGTCCACAAAGGAAGCGTGCATTTTGGCACGCCATGCCGAAAAAATAGGCGTTTCTGCCGTCTCGGCTGTTCCGAGCGTATATTACAGACTTTCGGAGGCTTCAATCGAAAAGCATTGGGACACAATAATGGACGCCACGGAGCTTCCGTTCTTCATATACAATATCCCACAGCTTACCGGGTATGATTTGTCTTTTGAGCTTTTTGAAAAAATGGCAAAGAAAGAAAAGGTTATAGGCATAAAAAACTCCTCGGAAAGCACCTGCCAGACGGAGAGATTCAGAAAAATCGCAGGACCCGATTTTGTTATATTCAACGGTCCGGACGAGCAGCTGCTTGCCGGCAGGCTTATGGGCGCAACGGCAGGCATAGGCGGTACATACGGCACAATGCCGGAGCTTTATCTTGAACTCACAAGGCTTATTGAAAACGGCGATATCGAAAACGCAAAAAAAATGCAGACAAAAATAAACGACTGCATTTACGAGCTTTTGTCATTCGGCTCTCTGTACGGAGCGTGCAAAGCGGTTATGACTCTCAGGTACGGCATAGACTGCGGTATTCCGAGACTTCCGATGCTTCCCGTAAGCAAGGACGACCCGAAAATCAAGGCTCTGGCCGAGAAAATCAACCGTCTTGTCGCCGAAATAAAAAAGTAAAAAAAGATTAAAGCATAAAAAGGACTGCAAGGAATTATACCTTGCAGTCCTTTGGTTTTATTTAAGCCTCATATAGATTTGTATCAAAAGATATCACTTATTCTCGGAATATCTATACCGAATCCGTTTGAGGATTTTGTAGTTGACGCCGAGGTTGTTGTCGGAGCCGCACCCCAAACCTGAAGATACACTTCGCTGCCGCTCTCTGCCGATGTGCCGGCACTCGGAGTGGAGGCTATTACTTTGCCTGCCTGATGTGTTCCGTCATTTGATTTTTCAACCTTTTTGACAGTAAATCCGGCATCCGTAAGAGTTTTTTCCGCATCGGCGTAATCCTTGCCGGAAACATCCGGTATATCGATATACTCCGTGCCCTTGCTGACAGTAAGCACAAGCTCGGTGCCGTAGGGAACCTGCTGGCCCTCTTCTATGCTCTGAGAAATAATATATCCTACGTTCACCTTATTGTTATATTCATATTTGGCCGTAATCTTAAAGCGCTGATTTTGAACCTCGTCTGTCGAAATTCTCGTATAGCTCTGCCCCGCAAAGTTGGGAACGGAGACAAGCGAAACCTCCTCCGTAGGAGTTGTATTGTCCTTTTGCGCCTTTTCACGGGTAGCAAAAAGCCAGCCGCCGAGAACCACAAGCCCTATTGCAACGCAAATTCCAAAGGTTATGAGCAGAGTTTTGGTCTGTTCCTGTTTTCGTTCCTGCTCACGACGCAGCTTTTCGCGGCGCTTACGCTCCGCCTCCTCATCCGCGGTTGTTGTAGGCTGATCCTGTTTTTGGGGAGCATCCTCTATGGGAGTTTCATATTTTATTTTATTTGTCGCCATGGTGCTCGGACTTCCGGAAAGCTGCTCACGGAGATCATCAACGGTTCTTATTCTGTCCTCGGGCTGAAGCTGAAGACCGTTGTGTATGGCACTGACAAGATATGCAGGAAGAACCTCGGCGAATTTTGCCGGAATTAAAAGCTTATCGTTCACCACGCGCTCATTCGAATCGTCGGGAGTGCTTCCTATAAGTGTTCTGTAAACAACTGCCGTAAACGCATATACATCGGACCAAGCGCCTACCTTGCCGTTCGGGTCATACTGCTCATAGGGAACATAACCCTTTACAAGCTCGGCGTTAAAGTCGGTATTTGTAAGTCGCGCGTCGGATATCATAAAGCCCGTGAGTCTGAGCTTACCGTCACGTCCCAAAAGAAGTGTGTTGGGTGAAATACCAAGGTGATAAATTCCTGCCTCGTGCATTGTGGCAAGAGTTGAAAGCACAGGCATCAAAAGCGTCTTTGCCTGATCCCAGCCGAGATAGCCCGTGCGGCTCTTCAAAAGAAAATCGCGTAGCGTTATGCTCTCTATGTATTCGGAAACGGAGTACGCAGTATTATTTTCGGTAACTATATCAACAACGGGCTTTAACGCCGAGAGATCACGAAGTCTTGCGATTTTGCGCCAAAGCTCCAAAAACGCCATTATACCGTCGTGAACCACAAGAGAACTGTCCTTTTTAACGGTTATTGCCCTATCACCGAATTCACGGATTACATGCTCCAGCGGAAGGAACTCTCTTACGGCTACCGCGACATTGCGTTCACGGTCCCATGCGATATATGTTACACCGTCTCCTCCGGTTGAAATGGCTTTACCTATAATATATCTGTCGTTGATAACCGTTCTAAGCGGCAAAAGCGGAGATTCCTGAACGAAATCCGCATGCAAACCGCAATGGGGACAAACCTTTTCTTCCCCAAGCTCTCTCATACAACCCATACATAAGTTATCGGTCAACATCTTTTTTCCTCCAAAACCAAATAGCATAAATACCTTTTTATATGATAACAAACTTACACATCATTTGTCAAGAAAACGAACATAAGGCAATCGGTTTGTTTTTTCAGCCGAGTTGCTTGTTTCAGGCTTTACCCGTATGAAAACATTACACGTGCCGAATATAACACAACACGAAAAAAGGCAAAAAAATACCACCTGACGGTGGTATTTTTTACTGCTTTAAGTGTGGAGAACAAAAAGCAGCCGTGGCAGACAATCTGCCATAGAAAAGTGTATAAAAAGAGAGGAAATGGAATAAGCGAATTTATGCTGCGAATTTGCCGTTTGAGGATATTACCCCACCGCCGAAACGGCGAAGATCATAGACACGAACAACAAGTCTCGGCATTTTTGCGGCAAGCAGTTTTTCCGACACATGCTTGTTAAAGAACGCAACCACCGGGCCCATCATAAAGGCGGTAACCACAGTGCCGATGCCGACCGGTCCGCCGAAAGCAAATCCGACAGCCGTGCAGATAAGGTCTGTTATGACTCTGCACCATTTATATTTAATCTTAGTCCTGTCATCAAGGATAAAGCCCGTGGCGTCATAGGGAGCAACTCCGAGATTGGAAGTAAAGTACATCGAAGCCGCAAGAGAGAGGAAAATTACGCCGAAGAGCATTAAGACTAAGCGTAAAGCAAGGGATTTTTCTAAAGGCAAATGCGCGTCGTACAGCGAAGTGAAAAACTCACAAATATAACCGACGCCGACCATATTAACTACTGTACCGAAGCCGATAAGTCGTCTGCCGAGAAAAGCAATTGCAATAAGGATAACGCAGTTGATACACATCTGATAAAAGCCGAAGCTGATACCGATTTTACCGCTTATCGCCATATTCATTGATGTGAACGGGTCAACGCCCATATCGGAATAAGAGAAAAGCGAAATACCGAAGCCCATAAGCAGTATGCTGAATATCATCATAAAAAAGCGTTTTACGCCTTTTTCCTGTTTAAACACACTTACCAAATTCATTGATCTGATGATTTCTGCCATTTTAGCTCCCCGCTTTGTATCTATTGCACAAGTATTGCTTTCTTTATTTGTACACATCTTACAGCCGCGTTGTCGTTTTGTCAATAGTTGAGCTGAATTTTTTGTCACTTTCTACAACTTTTGTATATTAGTACAAAACGACGGTTTTGATGTCGTAAATTTAGTGCGATTGCACAACACAAGCAGCATACGCTATATAATGTAATGTATAAAAAACGACCGTCGTGCACTCGGCACGGCGGTCTCAACAGTAATAATAGTTTCGGAAGTACGGCTTTACGACATAATATTCTGCGGAATATTGTCAGCCGCTATAACGCGAGCGACACCGTTGCGGTCGTCACCGAATGTCGGATGCTCGTTCAGCATGGGAACAAAGACAAACATTTTTATAAACAGAGCGGACATTATAAACAATGTTATAAAAAGTCCGAAAAGACGGCTCTTGATTTTTTCTTTTCGAATTTCCGAACCGGCGGGTTTAACGCTATACTGTATATCCATATATAATATCTCCTGTCAAATCTTATTGTACTCTTATCAACTGCAATACAATATATATCATCGCAAAATTACAAACAAGAGTCGAAATTATTAAGATTAGGTTAAAAAGTGTTTTTCGTTTAAACCCGGGCTTAAAAGGCAATAATGTTGGCTTGTTACCTCTTTGGGTATATTGCTTAGTTTTTACGATTGACTACCGTACATTTTTGTATTATAATTCCATTATGTCATTTATGCTCTGCTGCGGATTTTTCGCAAACGAAATCAACTTATCAGCAGCTATGTAAAGTATAATGCTTTACAGGTTTTTGTTTTTTATAGGCGTGAAAGATGAGCTGCTACGGCTTATAAAGGCGCTATATAGCGGATTTCTTTCAAGTTCTGAAAGCAAAAGGTCTGCGTGTAAATGTAGTTTGCTTTACACTATCCGGTATCATCCTGTCAGGTATCGGAAAGCAAACAGCAAATGCAAAGTGGATAAAACACAAAAAAACGGAGGAATTGTATGAGCAAATCAGAAGAAGCTATGCACGGCATAACCTTTAAAGACAAAATAGGTTACGCCATGGGAGATATGGGCGGACTGCTGACATTCGGACTTGTCTCCGCATTTTTGAATATGTTTTACACGGACGTTCTCGGAATATCCGCGGCGCGCATAACCGTACTGATGATAGTTGCGAGAATTTGGGACGCAGTAAACGACCCTATGTGGGGTTCTTTTATCGACTCAAGGAAGCCCACTAAATACGGAAGATTCAGGCCGTACATACTTTGGGCATCTCTGCCGCTTGCGGTAGGTGCTTTCTTTATGTTCTTTAAAATTCCGGGCCTCAGCGACAACCGGTATCTTATTTACGCATATATCACGTACATATTTTACGGTATGATGTACACCGGCGTAAATATTCCCTACGGCTCGCTCGCCTCGGTAATAACAGATGATGAAATAGAGCGGTCTTCGCTTTCGATGTGGCGAAGCATCGGTGCAGGCATCGGCGGTCTTCCCGCCTCTATTATTTTACCGCTCATCGTTTATACTACCGTGACAAATGAAAACGGAACAACCGCAAAGGTACTCGACGGCACAAAGCTCTCGCTGTCGGTAGCCGTTCTCTCGGTTCTCACTGTAATAATTTTCTTCTTACACTTTAAATTGACAAAGGAGAGAATAACCTTACCGCCGACGCAGAATCAAAAGGATTATAGTCTCGGCAAAGCGATGCGCGCTCTTTTAAAAAACAAGCCATTTATTGCGCTTTGCATAGTATCAATGCTTCTTATCTGCTTCCAGATGTATACTCAGACCGTTTACAACTATCTCTTTAAGAATTTCTACGAAAAGCCGGGTCTTTACGCACTTGTTACCGTATGTACATATTTGCCGATGGTACTGCTTTTGCCGTTTATGGGCAAGCTTATAAGAAAATACGGCAAAAAAGAGATATGCTCCGCAGGAATACTCTTTGCTCTTATTGTAAACATAGCAATGTTCGTCATTAAATTCACTCCGGCTGTGAGTAATCCGTATGTATTTCTCGTTCTCTCGTTCTTCTCCGGGGCCGGTCAAACCTTTCTTATTATGCAAATCTGGGCACTTGTTACGGATGTCACGGACTATCACGAATACATATCGGGCAGACGAGAGGAAGGCACATCTTACAGCTTTTATTCGTTTGTACGCAAGCTCGGTCAAACAGTGGCCGGTGCAGGTGCGGCAGGCGTTCTCGGAGTTATAGGCTATGACGGCAAGCTCGCCGTTCAATCACCCGAGGTTCTGACAAGGCTATATGACATAGCAACAATAGTCCCCGCAATATTGCTTGCTCTTATATTCGTTGTATTGACGTTCGGCTATAAGCTTTCAAAGGAGCAGTTAGATGAGCTTCACAATGTTTTGCGCGAAAGAAGAGAAAAGGCAGAGGCCGAATCAAAGTAAAAACAGGTCTTAATGACAAAATCCCCGGATATGCCGAAGCAAGCATATCCGGGGCTCTTTTTTTGTAATTTACAATGTATTATTCTACCGTCAGTATTCTGTCGTCGGCGTCGCAAAGCACAATATCCGGGATAAATGATTTTTCACCGATATTCTCGATACGGACTCTGACATACTCGCTGTCGCAATCCACGGTGAACAGCAAGTGAACGCAATTGCCGGTTTTATACGCAAAGCTCTCGCCGTCATCTGTAAAGAATTCCGATTTAAAGCTGCCGCTCCTTAACGGATACACGGTAAGCCTTAATTTTTCCGAGGATTTGAACCCGTACTCCCCCTCATCGGTGGCTATAACGCTTCCGCCTCGTACAAAATACGGGACCTCACCGTCCGACGGAATATTCAGCATTACGGACGTACCGCCGTCGTATACTTTATCGTTTAAATACCAAATTTCGTTTTTGGGGAGATAAACCTCGGTTTCGCTCACTCCTTCATCGAGAATACACGCGGCGAGAATATCTCTGCCCACGAGGAACGATGTGCTGTCGCAGTCTATCTCTTTGTCATCATAGTAGAGTAACAGCGGAGCTGTCATCGGCACATCGTTTTCGACAGATAAAAAGGCGGAATTATAAAGATACGGAATGAGTTTTTTTCTTTCCGCCATTATTTTTCGTGCGGCAGGAATGGCATCCGGATAGCTCCACGGCATAGTTGCGGAGCCGTCCGAATTCCACGAATGTATTGTAAATCTAGGCTCGAAAATGCCGTGCTGCATCCATCTTAAAAGCAGCTCACGTGACGGCATATCGCCCGAAAAACCGCCGAGATCATGCCCGTAGAAGAAAAATCCCGACAAAGACAGCGTCATACCTATGTAATGGCAATAACGCAGGTCATGAAATGATGTAAAATTGTCACCCGACCAGGTGGTTGCGAGACGTCTTACGGCACTGCTGCCGCTTCGTGTCGATAAAAACGGTCTTTTGCCCGGATATTTTTCTGTTTGCGCAGAGTACGAGGAGGCGACCATAAGATACGTGAGTATCGGTCTTATTCTGCTCGCCTTTACGCTACCGTCTTTAAAGCCGTTTGCCACAGCGTCGGTATCTTTTATATCAAATTCGTTGTTATCGTTCCAAGTAGCGTCTATTCCGTAGTCCAGAAGCTTTGCCGTAACATTGTCGTACCAAAACTTAAAGCCCTCGGGCAGAGTAAAATCAATGTAGCTGCCCATACCGTCCCAAAACTCGGTTACAAACGGTGTGCCGTCTTTATTCTTTACAAAAAGCCCTTTTTCGGCTATTTCGTTGTACATCGGGTGTGACGTCAAAAAGGCAGGCTTGATATTGGGTATCAAGTGAATTTTCTCGCTGTTAAAACGCTCAATAAACTTTGCGGGGTTCGGGAATTTATCGTAATTCCAATTAAAAACACACCGCAAGTCGCCGATGGAGGTATAGCCCGAGGACAGATAAAATCCGCTGCAACTCATATTTAAGGTATCAAGCTTTCTGAGAAATCCATACAACTGTTCTTCGGAATTCGGCGCGTCGGTATAAGCCATGGTGCTGGCACAGTAATCAAAGCTCCATTTCGGAGGCAGGGTCTGTTTTCCGCAAAGAGAGCAATACTGCCTTAAAATTTCAAGCTTTGAGCCGAAGAACACATAATAAACAAGACAATCGTCATCGCTTTTGAAGAACTTGAAAGCGGGATAATAATTATTTATTTCTCTTCCGAAATCCATAACGGCACTGTCGGACGTATCGTAATAGATACCGTAACAACCGACGGAATTTTCACACATATAAAACGGCACGTGCTTATAAAGCGGGTCCGACGTTTCCGCATCATAACCCATACTGTCGCTCGTCTCTATGCGAAAAGTGCGCCCCGCCTTATTGACGCTGCCGCTCTTATCGCCGAGGCCGTATATTTTTTCGCCCTTTTCGCGCGTTAAATAATGATATGTACCGTTTCCGAATTCGTTCTGAAAATTATAGGCAAGCGGTGCTCTGTCGGCAAAAAGAAGCTTGCCGTCCTTTTTATAGCTCAGTACAAAGTTGTGCGTATTAAGCTCTGCTTCGACATTTCCCAAAGAGAAGCGCTCACCATCGGCTGTTTCATTTACTTGCGGAGCAAACAGCGAAAATCCGTCAAGGCTCAGCTTATCCCTACCCTCTGTAAGAAATTCGTTTTGCGGGTCTACGGTAAAGGTGGGCAGCATTTTACAATCGTCACGGAATAAGGCGACGCGCATCATACTGCCGCTCAAGAAGTCGATTCGCGCCGTAATATCGCCGCAAACGTAAACTCTGCTGCTGCCGCTATGCTCGGACAGCTTAAAATCATATGAAAACTTCATTACAGCACCGGCCCCTTATTGAAGAGTGTATTTTTTATAAGCGTTGCGGTCTTCCAGCCTGCAAGGCGCGTCTTTTCGCAAAAATTCATCACCTTTTGCGTTCCGGGCTTCCAGGTCGGGATTTCCCTGCAATTCGGGTCTCCGCACTTTACAAAAGTGCTGATTGCCGCCACCATTTGCTCTGATATGAGATAGTCGATATCGGTAAACGGCCGCCAACCGTTTTTGAGAGTTGCAAACACATACGGCAAGTCACTCGAATGCCATGCGCCGCAGTTATCGCCCGGCAAATTGCGCGCAAAAAGATAGACAAAGCATTTACTGCCCTTATCGTTTCGTACCCACTTTTTCACAAGCAGCTTTAAAACTATCGGTATCATATCTGCCGTTGTAACGCCGAGTATTTTCGGCATTGCGCTTATTGTTTTTATGTTAAATGTATCTTTCGTAAGGAGCTTTCCGTCATCGCACGGAAGCGTGTAAAAGAGTGTACTTTTAATTCCCTCGTCGCGGCACGCCTTAAGCCATGCATAGTAAAGGGTTTTCGCATCCGTATCTCTAAGCTCAGAAAGGCTTGTTTTACCGGCATTTTTGATTATTTCGTCCCAGAATTTTTTCATTTTTTGCGGCGACAGCGGGCGTGACAAAACTCGTTGAAGCGCGGCTCCGCTCAACATAACGGCACTCGACACCATATCCCTTGTAAGCGGACTTGACAGAAGCACATCTACGCTCATGGCTCCTGCGCTCTGCCCCAAAAGAGTTATTCTGTCGGGATCTCCGCCGAAGGAAGAAATGTTGTTTTTTATCCATTTAAGTGCCGCAGCTTGGTCAAAAAGGCCGAAATTACCGCATACTCCGTTTTCATCGGCGACATCGGGGTGAGAACAAAAACCGTACGGCCCGAGACGGTAATTCACAGAGACAAAAACAATGTCATTTTCGGCATATGCCTTGCCGCTGATATGCCCCTCGTTTGAGCTGCCGCCCGTAAAAGAACCGCCGTGTATATACAGCAAAACGGGACATTTTTTTGCGTTTTTGGGCGCGCTGATATTGAGATATTGACAATCCTCGCTGTATGTAAAGCTCATACCGCGCCTGAATTCTCTGTGATAAAACGGGTTAACCTTTGCGTCGTCCTCAAAACCGCGGTGCTGGTAGCAGCAATCGCCGAAAGCGGTCGCATCATATACGCCGTCCCACCTATTGGTAACGACCGGATACTCCCACCTGCCCGCGTCGGCATACTTTATGCCGCGAAACTCAACATAGCTGCCGTTATCGAGCCCGACGATATCTCCGCACTCGGTTTTTAATTTTACCGTATTCATTTTATCGCCCCTTACGTTATCGTATAAATCACAGTAATGAAAATCTCGGAAAACTTTCAAAACGTTACATACATCATTATGTGCAAATTATATGCCACAACGAGAGCGGTGTCAATTATTTTAAGACAATATATACAAATTAAAAGTTGTTTTCAGCTCTGCGTGAATTCAGCTTATTACCGACCGCCTTTTTATAAACAACGGCGGAAATTACGGCCGACACGGCTTCTGCTATCCAAAAGGCATTCCAAACACCGTCAGCGCCGAATATCCGTGTTAATACAAAAGCTGTCGGGATTATTATTACTGCATACCTGCAAAGTGATATTATGAGAGATTCAACGCCCTTGCCGAGTCCCTCAAGAGCTCCGGACGACGTTACGGAAATTGACGAAACAACAAACCCGGCACTGATTATTCTGAGTGCCTTTTTGCCTGCGTCTATCGTTTCGGGATTATCGGTGAACATTCCTATCAGCCTATGCGGCAGCGCAAGGCACAGCACAGTACCGAAAAGCATTATGCCTGCCGTCAGCACAAGAGTTATATCGTAAATTTTTTTTACTCTTTTATGCTCGGCGGCACCGTAATTATAACCGATTATCGGTCGCATTCCCTGCACTATACCGTTAGCGGGGAGGTATAAGAACGTCTGAAGCTTATAGTAGACGCCGAGCACAACAACATATATCTGTGAAAACGAAGCAAGCATTGCATTAAGGCTTGACACAAGCAATGACGGCAGCGCAAGATTTATCGACGCCGGGATACCCACAAAGTACAGCTTACGGTCTATAGCCTTATTACGTTTTAAATATTTGCGGTTTATGGTTACGCTCGGCTTTTTCACGGCGTACAAAACTACATACAGCAAAAGCGTGCTAACCTGCCCTATGCCTGTTGCGAGGGCGGCACCGTCAATTCCCATTTTCGGAAATGGGCCTATACCGAATATCAAAAGCGGGTCAAGTATGATATTTACAATACAGCCCGTCATAAGTCCTGCCATGGAGGCATTCATTCTGCCGACAGCCTGAAAGATTTTTTCGTATGCAAGGCTTATCATAATTACAATCGAAAACGAAAAAACTATTGTTGAATAGCGCACTCCGAGCGAAATTACGTTTTCGGACTGTGTGAACATTTTAAGGAATGGGCGCATAATCGGAATGCTGACTGCGGCGGCTATAATGCCGTGGAGTATTGAGAACAAAAATCCGTGTGTGGCGGCTGTATCGGCTGCCTCTTTTTCACCTGCGCCGAGGTGAAATGCGATAACGGCATTAAGTCCCACGCCGAAGCCTATTGCAAGCGCATTGACGAGGTTTTGCACCGGATAGACAAGCGACAAAGCTGTTATTGCGTCCTCGCCTATTTTGGCGACAAAAAAGCTGTCCACTATATTATAAAGCGAATTGACGAGCATTGATATTACCATGGGAGTGGCCATAGACATAATAAGCGGAAAAACAGGCTTTTCCTTCATAAATTTTTCGTTCATACAAATACATCTGCCTTTCGAATCCGAGCGTATTTTCTCAATTAAAAACGCCACGCAATTACTCAAAAATCGAATAATTGCATGGCGAAAACACATCTTTTTAAGACCGGAAAAATCCATACGTTGTTTTATCGGTATGTAATATAGCACACTTTCGCCGCTAAGTCAATAACGGCTGAAACATAATATATATGCCGAGAGAGAATGATGCTCTGCTCAAGGGCTTTTATTCGTCATCCTCCGAATAGTAATCGTCATCCTCAAAATAGTAATCGTCCTCCTCCAGCTCCTCCTCATCAAAGTTCCAGACATCATAGCTGCCGTTTCTGACCAAATCCTTTTGCCAATCCTCCAAGCAATAAGAATTCATTTCCGCTTCAAGCTTTTCATCGTAGGAGTTATCTTTTTCATCGGAACAATCCGTCATCAGCTCATCAAAAACCATAAAGCTCGCCATCCCGGTCATAAGCCCGTCTCTGTTCTCGCTTAAATCACAGGCTTCGGGAGCAACCGTATCGGATTCGGCGATTTCTTCGCTTAATGTGCGCTTAATTTTTTGCCTTAGCTCAAAAGAAACGGCAAATAAACTGTTAAGGCGGCGCAGCAGTATTTCCTCCGATAAATTCCCCAAGCGGATTTTTTCGTAATCTTGCACGTTTAGGCCGTACAGCCTTGAATAGCGTTTAAACTCCTTAACAGTCGAAGACGGAAAATGCTGCTTATTTTTTTCTAAATAACATTCCGCATTTTTAATCATTGTTTTACAGCCTTTTATCTGCCGGTTTATCTCCGCAATAATTTTTTGCTTGTTTTCGCCGCATTTCACCTTATACAAAAGTGCATATATGTGCTTACAGTTTTGCTTTCTCTCCGTATAATAGGGGCATGTGCAGCTCATACTTACTATTTTGTCGTTGTCTCCGAATGAAAGCTCAACGTTATAGTCGGCGGTACCTTTTACAATACAGGAATAATGAGTCCCCGTTTTTTTAAGGTCTCTGATTTTGCCGTCGGAGCAATATGCTTCTCCGCGTTCTCGTATCAAGGGGCGAAATAAGCCGTCATAAATTCTCTTATCAAATAAGCCTAATTTCTCCCTGCTCACTTCCGCCGGAGCTGTTGAAGTCTCTTCGATATTTAATTCGGTATCGACAAACGGGACGTCGGTAATGTCCTTTTCGGCTTTCTTTCTCCTGTGCCTTTTGACAGCATTCCTCACAGCCTTTACGATCACCGCCGTTATCAGGCACAACAGCTTAAAAGCCCATTTTAATATGTAATATGCGGCCACTCCGAGAATCAGCAAAACCATCACTATAAAATTCCCGGTCATTGCAATGTTTTTCTTCTTCATATCTGTATTCACAATCTCACAATCGGCAAGTACCGTATGTTATTATACTACTCTCAAACTATTACTTCGACAATTCTGAATGCTTGCTTGTTTCAGTACCTTATGAAATTATACTACTCTCAAACTGTTGCCCGTATATATTTCAAGATTGCCTTGTTTCAGTACCTTATGAAATTACACTACTCTCAAACGTATATTCAGTATCACAAGATAGCAACGGGTTTCAGCACCTTATGAAATTACACTACTCTCAAACGCGTTTGAAGAGCGTTACGCTTGACAACGTGTTTCAGTACCTTATGAAATTACACTACTCTCAAACATGACGATGATACACAAAGAAGTTCACACTGTTTCAGTACCTTATGAAATTACACTACTCTCAAACACCAATTAGATTTGAATGTTAAACGGTCTGGTTTCAGTACCTTATGAAATTACACTACTCTCAAACTTTCAAGGTCAGCGTAGCCTCTTTGCTTTCGTTTCAGTACCTTATGAAATTACACTACTCTCAAACTCATACTCAAGGCTTCGCTGATACTCTTTTGTTTCAGTACCTTATGAAATTACACTACTCTCAAACAATGAACGTGACCTTTTCAAATTGGTTACAGTTTCAGTACCTTATGAAATTACACTACTCTCAAACTCCACGGTTATGGAAGTATTTTGATTCATAGTTTCAGTACCTTATGAAATTACACTACTCTCAAACAAACCGCTGTACATTTCTGAACGAGAAAGGTTTCAGTACCTTATGAAATTACACTACTCTCAAACTGTTACCGCTTCCATCTGTGGTGTATGTTTGTTTCAGTACCTTATGAAATTACACTACTCTCAAACAACTACCTCTGCGGGCTGAGTTGTAGGCACGTTTCAGTACCCTATGAAATTACACTACTCTCAAACCCGAGCTTGTCAATAATACTCAAACAATCAGTTTCAGTACCTTATGAAATTACACTACTCTCAAACCTTGCTGCTCGATTTTCACCAATCGTTCCGTTTCAGTACCTTATGAAATTACACTACTCTCAAACATTCGGTACGTACTGCACCGAAAATCTTTTGGTTTCAGTACCTTATGAAATTACACTACTCTCAAACGTTTGATGATTTGTTCTAAGGAGCGGAAAAGTTTCAGTACCTTATGAAATTACACTACTCTCAAACGAGTATTTCAGGTCAACTGATTCTTGAAAAGTTTCAGTACCTTATGAAATTACACTACTCTCAAACCAATATTATGATAGTAATGGTAATTGGGGTGTTTCAGTACCTTATGAAATTACACTACTCTCAAACTATTATAATATGTTTATAAATTAAAGAAGGGTTTCAGTACCTTATGAAATTACACTACTCTCAAACATTTGTACAATTTGACTCAATAATATATGAGTTTCAGTACCTTATGAAATTACACTACTCTCAAACACGATATGGAGGACATCGGGGAGAGATATTGTTTCAGTACCTTATGAAATTACACTACTCTCAAACGTGTGCAGTAGCGTTATAAGTCTCGCATATAGTTTCAGTACCTTATGAAATTACACTACTCTCAAACCACCCTGATGACGGTGTTAACGTGTCTCTGGTTTCAGTACCTTATGAAATTACACTACTCTCAAACATACATTGATACATTATATAACTCCTTATAGTTTCAGTACCTTATGAAATTACACTACTCTCAAACCCTTATGTTTCTCTTGTGAGGGTGCTTTAAGTTTCAGTACCTTATGAAATTACACTACTCTCAAACTCTCTCGTTACAACTATTGCAAGCAACCCCGTTTCAGTACCTTATGAAATTACACTACTCTCAAACGGCGTTTCAGTTCCTACTACTGGCTCGACTGTTTCAGTACCTTATGAAATTACACTACTCTCAAACTTGTTTGGGCAAGCTCGGGCAGATTATCCAGTTTCAGTACCTTATGAAATTACACTACTCTCAAACACTTACGTATGCTATTATAATATTCATAGGTTTCAGTACCTTATGAAATTACACTACTCTCAAACTTACGGGGCGCGTTCCGCGCAAGGTATTCGTTTCAGTACCTTATGAAATTACACTACTCTCAAACCCAAAGCTTCATAAATTCAATAACTTACTTGTTTCAGTACCTTATGAAATTACACTACTCTCAAACAGGGCTTTAATTTTCTCGCAAATGAAATATGTTTCAGTACCTTATGAAATTACACTACTCTCAAACAGCAACAGTCTCTTGCTCGTATCTGTCGGTGTTTCAGTACCTTATGAAATTACACTACTCTCAAACTGCGTTATACTGTCTTTGCGCCTCGCCTGGTTTCAGTACCTTATGAAATTACACTACTCTCAAACCACCCCGACGAAGGTATAAACGTGTCGCTGGTTTCAGTACCTTATGAAATTACACTACTCTCAAACGCTGCATACTGTATCCTGACAGTACTACATGTTTCAGTACCTTATGAAATTACACTACTCTCAAACCTACATTCTGCAAATCTTGAGAGCGATTTTGTTTCAGTACCTTATGAAATTACACTACTCTCAAACGCGGCTGTTTCTGTTTAGGTGCGCTTGACTGTTTCAGTACCTTATGAAATTACACTACTCTCAAACCAGAATTTGTCAATATGGGGGTGTGTCGTGTTTCAGTACCTTATGAAATTACACTACTCTCAAACACCGAAACGAGAAGGAGGGGGTTGCTTGCGGTTTCAGTACCTTATGAAATTACACTACTCTCAAACACCGATACGAGCAGGAGGCTGTTGCTTGCGTTTCAGTACCTTATGAAATTACACTACTCTCAAACTTAATCGTCTCAATCGTGGAATGTCTCTTTGTTTCAGTACCTTATGAAATTACACTACTCTCAAACGGTATTCGATATACTGTTTTGAGTCAAAACGTTTCAGTACCTTATGAAATTACACTACTCTCAAACCGAACTTGCGATATAAACGATTATACTTCTGTTTCAGTACCTTATGAAATTACACTACTCTCAAACTATAGCGCCGAATAGGATTATACGCATTAGGTTTCAGTACCTTATGAAATTACACTACTCTCAAACTCATTTTTCATCTTGTAAAAAATTGAAGTGTTTCAGTACCTTATGAAATTACACTACTCTCAAACGGCGTGTCAGTACCTTTGTCTGGCACTACTGTTTCAGTACCTTATGAAATTACACTACTCTCAAACAATATGGTAAAAGCTGCTGACCAAGAAAAGGTTTCAGTACCTTATGAAATTACACTACTCTCAAACCTCAAATAAACTGCGCCACTACAATGCACAGGGTAATAACATAAGGTACATTTATTATACTATCTAAGTATCTCCGTCGTCAATAACGCAAAGGTCATTGTCGACAACATACAGTTTTTCGCCGTCGCAGAGCCTTTGCGGCTCCGAATTCTCAAGCATTAAAAAATTGATATGCTCAAGAGCTAAAGTCTTTAACAGCTCTGATATTTCATCCGGCGAAAAGTAAAGACAAATATTGGCGGCAACAAAAACCTTCGTCTTGAGATACTTTGCCGATAATTTCAAATAATTTACAAAGCATTCCAAGAGCGAAGAAGACTCCGCCGAAAACCTGAAGCCCATTAGCTTTATTATTGCTGAGGTGTCCGTTTCATCGGAATATTCACAATCGAAATCGCAAAACGCCTTAAGCTTATCGGCAAGCCTTGCTACCACTGCCTTTACCTCGGTTGTATCCTCGGCAAACTCGTCATTTGCGGTCTGCTGCATATAGCCGTCAAGCTTGCCGAGGAGCTTTCTGCTGTTCATATCGACAAAAATCGGTTCGGATATAAAGCATCCGTCCTTGGAAAACTCAAACGGTTTAAAATCCTCGGAAAAGACAAAATAATCTTCCTCGCACGAATTTAAGAATGACGACATCACACCTCTGTAAAGCTTTTTGTTTTCTATTACGAGAACCGGAAATATTCCCTCGCCTATTTTTATGCAATCATCAATATACGAAAACTTAGCTCTCATAATATCAACAGCCTTTCGTCCGAATCCACAACACTGCTGTGGCTTTTGCCGACAATCATTTCCATTTTTGCGAACTGCTTCTCGGTAACAGTAAGCATTTGCACAAGACCCGACGGCGGTTTCTGCTTTTTTACCGAATCGCAAATACCCGTTGCGACATTTTGGTTAAGCGCAATTTTTGAATAAACCGATTCCTGCATCATCATAAATCCGCTTTTAATCAAAAATTTACGAAATTTTGCATATTCGCGCCGTTCGCTCTTGGTAGTTGTCGGCAAATCAAAAAATACAATTACTCTCATAAATCTATAATTCATACTTCATTTCCGCAAACTTCACAAGTGAAGCGTCATTTTGCTCTATTGCGGCAAATACGCTTTTTACATAGAGCTTTATTACATTCATGAGCGTATTTGCCTTGCCGTCCACTATAAATTCCTTATTCAGTAAGCCTATCAGAGTGCTCTTCTGCTCCTTGCCGAATTCCTTGGGCATCATGGATTTTACGCAAAAATCGACTATCGGGCGAAACGGCTCCATTAAATCGCAGCCCAAATTAAAAGGGTTAAACATATTATCGTGAAATATACCGAGCTGAGTCAAATAACCGCTGCAAACTATTTCACGGTTAACGCATGACAAAATCAAGCTGTAGCCGTAATTCAGCGCGGCGTTTACGGGAACATCGTCATTTCTGCTGAAGCTCTTTCCGAAAATGGCATTGAAATACACCTTTGCGGCGTGCCCTTCGCGGTTTGTTTCATCGTTGAATTCAAGCTCATTTATGTACCCGTCAAGAAGCTTATACTGCTCAAGACCGTAATGCTTTAAAAGCAGAGCCTGATTTTTGATTTTTTCGGCAACTATACTTGTCCACACAAGCTTTTTGGCGTCGTCGGCCCAGGATATCTGGGTTTTCAGCTTTTGACTGCAATCGTGACAGCCGTAATATGAGACGAGCTCCGAGGACGGATTTCGTTTTTCGTCGCAGAATATCACCTTGATTTTTCGTTCGGTTAATTGGCTGAGCAGCGCCGCAGTAACGGAGCTTGCCGTATTCTCGACTATCAGAACGGAAATCTCGTCGAGGTGGACACGCGTTGTTTTTTCGACATCGCGCACAGCCAAATAGCCCATGGAATAATCAAGCTTAGAGGGGTTTGTAACAACAACCACACGCCAGCCCATAACAATCCCCCTTATTTCAGCAGGTCGATTTCCTGCTCAAAAAGGCCCGTTACCGACTGATTGATTAGCTTTATACTATGGATGCCTTTGATTTCTGAAAACTTAACGTTGGTTACCATTACTCCTGCTTGTCCGCTTTCATCTATAAGCTTAAGGTCTCCAGACAACACATTGGCGTGAAGGATTTTCAGAATTTCATTTAAGACGTAGCACTGCTCCTCCCGTGAACAGAGCACAAATTCTTCACGGCGTTTTTCGAGCTTTTTACCGATGCCGCTGAATTTTACGCTCAAAACCGTATTTAGCATTTTACCCGTTAAAACATCGTAAAGCTCAATATTTTCTTCTGCTGAAATATTGTCCCTCGGAATAATCTCCCTGTCCTTATGCTTTGTCAGGTAATTTGTGATATTTCTTATATACTTTTCATATTTATACCCCAAAACAAGCTGTATTCCGGGCTTATATCCTATCTGATTTCCGGCCTTTTTGGTTATAAACATTCTGCAGCCGTCAAAGGATATGCAGGCGTCATATTTAACACAGGGAATCAGAATTTTTACGTTTGAAGCTCCGTCTATACGGCTTGTAACAAAGCCCTGCATATCGGCTTCATATTCTTTCACCTCATACAGATTGACGGGGAACATCTGACGCACGGCTTTGCCCTTTTTGTCGGTATACTCCACATACGAAAAATATGCCGAGGTCGCTTTATCGTATCCGCCGTATTTTTCAATACAGCTTCTTGCGCCAGAAGCCTTCAGCGGAACCTGCCCGTTTCCTTTTTTCAAAGGATTGATTTTAAACAGTCCTCCTTGCTTTTTGCGCGGGAACCTTGTATAGCGAATGTTGTTCTTATTCATAAATCTGCGGACGGTATTCATACTGTCCTTAACCGACCACGCGCCGGGTATATCGTGGCTGAAAAATTTTTCGGGATTTACGGTATATCCTTTATCGTTGTTTTGCAATCCTTTTATGAAATTCACCTTATTATGAGTGACCTTTACATTGTATGCATTGCCGACAACAATATTGAGGTAAGCATCCTTTGCGTGATGCAAATCGTTCACCTCACGGCACTTGAGCATATCGTTGCTTTGCCTGAAGGCGTGAGCCAAAGCCGCTTTAACATAGACTATTTCGGTTTTCGGCTTCGGGTACAGCTGCTCCAATATATGCGCGACTGCCTTTGTAGACTGCTGAGTTTCGGTGAGCTGCCTTGACACAAACGCGGAGAGCTCGTCATCGGTAAGCGGCGTTTTACGGGTGAGACGCTTATAGGTTTCCTCGCTTATCAATCCGCTGCTACGAAGCATCCGCCAATACGGACTCATTTTAGCCTGTACAGCCGAATCAATGGGATAAACATTGGTTTTATCGGCATTTACGGTTCTGTTGACAAGGACTCTGTTTGTAAGGCTGTCGTCCTTTATCTTCGACTGAGGATAAATATGGTCAATATCAAAGCGGCCGTTACCGTTCATCAGCTCGCCGAGGGATATTTCCTCACCAGTATACATACATTTGCCGAGCTGAATATAATAGAAATAAAGCTTGTCACTTCTGAGCTTTGACTCGTCTTCATTACTCAGCTTTTTACTCAGGGAATCGAAATCGGAGCAGAAATTTTCCGCCTCTTTCTTACAGCTTTTGTATAATTCCATGAGTCTGCTTTTTCTTGAGTCCCTGTGTCTTTCTTCTCTGTTATCAATACCTCTTGCAACCTCTACGAATATCTTCTTCGGAGGCCTTTCCTGTATCTTTTCTATTTCCTTTGCAATCAGCAACGCACGCAATATCGGCCGCTTAACCTTCGGAGAAACGTAAAGCGCGTCAACAGCCTTTCGCAGAGAATGCTGATTTTCTGTATAGCTGAGCTCATCAAGCTTGTCATTTAAATTCTTTTTTTCATCGCCGTCACAGCAGAAATCTTCGGAATATAAAATCTGCATCAAATTGTAATTCGTTTCCCAAAGAGCCGTGATGACATTCATAACCTCGCCGGTCTTTTTATATGTAAACTCGACATCGCACAAAAACTCCTTTGACAGGCGGCTCCAGCCGGTGTACTTAAGCTTGCATATTTTTTTGATGTCTTCATCCGTCAGCTTTTCAGGGAAAAGCTTTTTCAGCCTTTTCTTGAGTAATTTTTTATCATCGCCGAAAATTACCGATGACGCAATAATACTCTCCTTGTCATCAAAGGTCAGGCTCTCAAAATCCTTAAAATCAAAATAAGACTTCAATGAGGATTTTACGGTTGTATCTATTCCGCTCAATACGTCGTTATTATCATAACAGCCTCTTGCCTTGAGATAGTCCTTAATTTGCTTTACGGTAACCTTGCGGCGAGTCATAAACAAATCGTTATAAATCCCCTGCTTTAATTCGACGGGTATATCCTCGCCGTTCAGTTTGAGATTGTTTATCTCGTTGAGAACGGTGAATTTCGAATAGAGAAGAGAGCATTTGGGAATAACGTCACACTCCGGCAAATAGGTGCATTTACTTGTGAGGTTGTTTATGAATTCCTCAGCCGAAGAGTCAATATCAACAACGTAGTCAAAGTTCCACGGATATATTTTTACGCCGTCTTTTCTTTTAAGCCAGCTTTTTTCGGTATGAGTATTAAGCGGCCCGACATAATACGGAATGCGATACTCAAATATTTTGATAATTTTATCGTATACGGAAACACCGTTTTCATCGCACGAATTTAAAAACGGCAAATAATCCTTGGCATTATCCAAAATTGCTTTAAGCTCTTCCTCATTTACCTGCATCGGAACTACGCCGTTGCTCTTTGTCACCTGCTTCGGCATAAAGGTCTTATTCTCAATTTCGTCAAACATTTCCTTATATGACAAATCGGCGTTTTTGCCGAGCGTCTTTTTAAGATAAGCGCAAAAATTCTCGGAATCACAGGTCTTTTTAAGCTCGCCTGTTTTGCCGCTTTCCTTAATGTGACCGGAATACGCCACATAATTGTCTTTTTTGCCGTCGCTTATTTTAAATATCTCGTTATACTTTTCCGGTAAATAAGTTTTGACATATTTTTTAAGCGTTTTTAAATCATTTTTATGTTTTTCATATACGGCGACCTTTGCCTCGGAGATATACTTCTTGCCGTCCAAAATATCGGCGAGTACGGCCCAATCATATACAGCCTTTAAAAGTTTGACAAGCTCAAAGCGATCGCCTAAAACGGACGCGTATATTTCTTCGTTTTCTTCATAGCCGCTTGCAAAAGATATATTGTTTTTCTCTACGGTTTTTAGTTCATCATCGCCAAACAAATCACACATTTTAACAGTCGAGCCGCTTAAAACCGCCATTACGGCGTAAGAAACGGGGTCGGATTTTTTTGTTATGCCGAAAAGCGAGGCAAGATTCTTCGTCTTTTCTATTTTACCCTGACGCCTGTCCTTTAATATAGCTTTAAATTGCTCAATATCGGAGCAATTAAGCTGTATCTCGTTATCACTGAGATAAGAGCACATAGTTTCGTATGCAGAATTAAAGTCCTCAGCCGATGACAGGGAATCAAAGAGAAAATGCCCCCTGTTTTTGATAATATGGTGAAGAGCCAAAAAGACAAGTCTCACATCGTGCGGCTCTTTATTTTTAATAAGCTCGTATCTCAGGTGATATATCGTGGGATATTCCTTGTGGAAATCCTTATCGGTATAATTTTCGTCTGCAAAAACAGCGTATTTATCGTCGCCGGACTTGTCCTCCGGCCACAAGTCGCTCTCGTGTAAACGTCTGAAAAAGGTGCAGTCCTTTTTGCAAATTTCTTCATCAAAGAGTGCTTCCAGCAAGGCTAAGCGTTCCCTTTTTCGCTGAGTGCGCCTTCTTGCGCTTCTGAAGCCTCTGCGCTTCACCGAGGTCTCTCCCTCGTCAAAAAGATGTACGCCCCACATGGCGTTGCCCTTGAACTTCGGAATGACATAGTCCTTATCGGTTACCGCCCATCCGACGGACTCGGTGCCGATGTCAAGTCCTAAATAATAATCATCCACATTCCGCAATTTGTTACCCATAAAAAAAGCTCCTTTAAAAAAATATATTGACAAAGCCTAAACAAGATGTTATGATGTAGACAATCTCAGTACCGAGATTACACTACGAGTTCAAATAAAAATTTATTCTAACCGTTGCTTTGGCAACATCACAGTGTGTGAGTTGAGACCTGCTTTTGCAGGTCTTTTTATTTTTCCCGGATTAAGCCTGAAATGTCATCACCACAGTGCCGCACAATTTAAAAACTGCACTATTGTCATTTTATCATAAAAAATAACGGGTGTAAACCGCACATTGTGTCAGAACGCAACAAATGTCCGTATTTATGTACATATTAAAGACCGTCCCCGATTAGGAACGGTCTTTGCTTTATATTTTTTACGAATGTGACCGCACCGTTTGCAGAAAACCGCTCCAAGGCAGAGCGTTAACAAGCAAAATCAGCGCGTTTTTTTGTTACATACCGTATCAAAGCTCGGATTAAAGGCGTAGAAATTTTTCTCGTTCATTTTGTCCGTCGCAATTCTGAGACCCTCACCGAAGCGCTGATAATGAACCACCTCGCGCTCGCGCAGGAATTTTATAACATCTCTCACATCCGGATCGTCAACAAGTCTCAAAATATTGTCATAGGTAGTTCTTGCCTTTTGCTCGGCCGCCATATTCTCATGCAAATTTGTTATGACGTCTCCCTTTGAAGCTATGGCACCCGCATTGAACGGCACGCCGTTCGCCCCTGCCGGGTACACCCCCGTTGTATGATTTACAAAGTATGCGTCAAAGCCGCCTTGCTTAATTTGCTCTTGAGTAAGATTACGAGTAAGCTGATAAACTATGGCACCTATCATTTCGAGGTGACCGAGCTCCTCGGTACCGATGTCGGTGAGAAGTCCTTTAAGCTCCGGATACGGCATCGAAAAACGCTGAGAGAGGTAGCGAAGCGAAGCACCGAGCTCACCGTCGGGTCCGCCGTACTGCTCTAATACTATCTGAGCGTATTTGGGATTTGGATTTTTTATATTTACAGGATATTGCAGCATTTTTTCATACGAAAACATTATTTAACACACTCCTCTTGTTTTTCCCAAGGCCACGGCGATTTCAACCATTTTTCACCGTTGCCCTCCGAGGGATTCAGCGGGCCGTATTTCTTTGTAAATTCAGCTCTGACTTCATCGTAGGCTTTTTTGTATCCCATATAACGTGCTTCTGCCGCAGCATCCATGGGATGCGTATCGAGATAAAGATGCAGCTCCCAAAGCGAGAACTGAAGAGAGCCGAGCTTTAACAGCATAGCCTTTCTCATATTCATATACATCTTCCCCCTAAGAACGGCTTGTTAAGGTCTGAAAACACAGTACCGTTTTTATACCCGGTTTCGACATCGTACATTGTCGTATCGGTCTGAAACGGAACGTAAGCCATTGTAGTTACCGTATTTTCCGGAAAAGGCGATACGCCGAGATACTTGCTTGCCGTTTTCATGGGACAACAATTGTCTGCGTTTTCGGCCTTGAGAGATTTTTCATAGAAATCCAAAAATTCATTCAACAGATATTACTCCTTATAATTTATTTGTGCAGCCTTTCGATATCATATTATTCGGACGAGACATCAAAAGTGACAAAAAAACCGATCCTCCGCGGCTGAGCCGTTTCGGACCGGTTTATTTGGGAGCAAAGTTAAAAATCAGGCGTCGAGGCGAACGACCTTATTGTTTTTATCGCTGCTTTTCCAAGTATGTATAACCTTCGGATTTTCGAATATATCGTCAAGCCTCTTAAGAAACGGAACAATATCGCCGAAATCAAGCGCACGGTGGTCAAATGCTATACATATAGGGAGCACTTTGCGCGCTTCAATGCTCTTATTGCCGAAGCTGTCTGTTATAACCATAGGCTTATCCTGAACGGCACCTACGCCGAACGCCGTAACCTGCGGCGGTATTATTTCAAGTAAGGCGGCGGCGCCGGACTGTTCGCGGTAAAGCGAGCCGAGATTTGAAATGGTGGTGGTTCCCTGCTCTATGTCACGCTTTGTAAGGCGTTCGGTTTCGGGAATTGCCTCATACTCTTTTTTTGCATCGCCCTTTAAGGTCTTGACCTTATGCTTACCTGTTTTAGACCCGATAAGACGATATACAGCCTGCATAAATTTTCCTTTTTTGAGAGCAGTAAGGGTGTTATCCAATGAAACGTCAAACATAGCCTCATTAAGGTCGGTATTCTCGGCTCTTCTTGCAACGTCATTTACGGCGTCGGTCATTTCGTCGAGATTTTTACTTTCAAAGCCGCGAAGATTTACGGTCATCATTTCACCGCTCGGAAGGATCATCGGCATAGAGACATTTATATCTTCAAATGTGTCGACTCTGCCGCGTACAAGCTTACGGTTAAACTCGATATGAGAATTCATAACGGGTGCTGCTTTAAGTCCTTCGGTGATGATTTTCATTATTACGGTATTGAGCGTTATTTTGCTGTCGCGGTTACGGTCGAGATTTAATTTTTTATACTCGTGCATAAGTTTTGTAACGTCGGGCTCATACATATATGTTACGTGGGGAATTGTCTCCCAGCTTTCCGTAGTCATATTTGAAACTATCTTTCTCTGTATTCCGAAGTGGATTGTATTTGTTTTTTTCATGGTTGTACGCTCCTTTTATGTTAATCGGTTTTTGGTTTTTTAGATGCGTTGGTTTTCGCTTCCGTTGCCAAAATAATACATAAAAGAGTGCGGTTGCGCTATACATTTTAGTTTTCAATTCGGTTTACAAGGGGGAAAAAATCGGTTGCGGGCACGCTGTTTCAACAAAAACGGGCAGTTGCCGTGAATTTAAGGCGAGAAAAACGAACCCCCTCGGATAATGCCGACGCATCTCCGAGGGGGCCTAGCGCACTGCTGTGCAAATGTTATTTTCAGGCAAGAGCTTTATGAACACTCAGCCGAATTACGGTCTGTCTTTTAAAACGGAAATAACAAAAATGAGGTTTTACAAAGCCTGATTATACCTTTGCTATAATCTCAACTTCCACAAGAGCGTTTTTCGGAAGGTCACCGACACCGACGCAGGAACGTGCCGGTTTTGATGAAAAATACTCACCGTAAATTTCGTTAAACGCACCGAAATCGGATATGTTTTTAAGGAAGCAGGTTGTCTTAATTACGCTGTCAAAATCGGCTCCAGCCTCTTTCAAAATCGCAGCGATATTTTCGCAAACTCTTTTGGTCTGACCCTCAATTGTATCTTCTTCTATGTTGCCGTTTGCAGGGTTTATTGCTATCTGCCCCGAAGCAAAGAGAAATCCGTCAACGATTTTGCCCTGTGAATACGGTCCTATTGCGGCCGGTGCCGATGAAGTGTGAAGTGTTTTTATCATTTGTTTTTCCTCCTTAATATGACTTAATGATAAATCCGGCGTCGGTCAGTGCCTTCTTTATCTGAGCTATATGGTCAAAGTTTTTGGTTTCGAGAACAATGCGAAGATAACAGCCGTTAATATCGGAGCCCTCGGACGCACGCTCGTGATGAATTGAAATAACATTGCCGCCCTCTTTTGCAATGATGTCGGCAACGCCCTTTAACTGACCGGGCTTGTCAAGAAGCTCGATTGTAAGAGAATATGTTCTGCCCGATTTCAAAAGTCCGCGCTTAATAACTCTTGACAAAATGGTAACGTCGATATTACCGCCCGAAAGGAGGCAGCAAACCTTTTTGCCCTTGACATCTACTTTGTTAAACATAGCCGCTGCAACCGAAACGGCACCTGCGCCCTCGGTAATGAGCTTTTGCTGCTCGATAAGTGCAAGTATTGCCGCGGCTATTTCGTCATCGGAAACTGTTACAATACCGTCAACATATTTTTGACACATAGCGAAGGTGATGTCACCCGGCTCTTTAACGGCTATACCGTCGGCTATGGTTGAAACGGAATCAAGCTTTTCGATTTTACCGTCATCGATCGATTTTAGCATACTCGGAGCACCGGTAGCCTGAACGCCGTATACCTTAACATTTGGATTGAGCTCTTTTATCGCAAAAGCAACGCCGGAAATAAGTCCGCCGCCGCCTATGGGAACAATAACAACATCAACGTCGGGTATCTGATCGAGTATTTCAAGTCCTATGGTACCCTGACCCGCTATAACGTCCTCATCGTTAAACGGATGAATAAACGTATAGCCCTTTTCATCTTTAAGCTCAAGAGCTTTATTATATGCGTCGTCATAAACGCCCTCTACAAGACAAATATCCGCGCCGTATTTTCTGGTCGCCTCAACCTTTGATATGGGAGCACCGTCCGGCAGGCAGATAAGTGATTTAATGCCGTTTTTGGTAGCTGCCAAAGCAACGCCCTGCGCGTGGTTACCTGCCGAGCAGGCAATTACGCCGCGTGCCTTTTCCTCTTCAGAGAGCTGTGATATTTTATATGCGGCCCCTCTGACCTTAAACGAACCTGTAACCTGTAAATTTTCGGTCTTGAGATGTATTTCACTTTCGGGATTTATGTTCGGCGCCAAAATCATATCCGTTTTACGAATTATGTTTTTTAAAACAAATGAAGCGTGATAGACTTTGTCGAGTGTTAACATCTTTATCTCTTCTTTCAAAAAATAGTATATATTAGTATATCACGTTACGGTCAAAAATCAATAAAAAGGTTTTAACGCTCCGGCAAAAAATAATCCCCGAAGACAAGGCTGAGCCAATGCTTCGGGGACATAAAAAGCTTAATTATTTCTGAGGTCCGTTAAAACCGTTTGCCTGCTGGAACTTATCTATTTTATCGATAACTCCGAGAATAACATCAAAGCCGTCACCGACGGTTTCGAGCTCAAAACGTTCGGGCATATCGTGCCAGGTGTGATAATAATAGGTAAGAGTGGGATCCTGAGCCGCAAAGGTAACCGATTTCATACCTGCCTTTGTCATAGGAGTGCTGTCGCATCCGCCTACGGGGTTATGTATGCAGCCGTTTGTCTTGCTGACTATACCGAGCTCGTTAAAGGTATCCTTAAACATTTTTTCAAGGTCGGTATCAAAGCGGCAGAACTGCCAATCATCCTTAATAACAACTTCAAAGAAGTCTTTATCGGCAACGGAGTCGATATTGATGTTCCATGTGTTTTCAAGTATCGGCTCTCCCTTATGCTCACGGGTGAATGCGATAGAACCGCGAAGTCCCGCTTCCTCGGAGCCGCAGTTGAAGTCGATTATACGGCAGTTCTTCGGCATCTTTTCGGGATGATCATGGAAGTATTTTGTAACGGCAAAGCTGAGAGCACAACCGGTGGCGTTGTCCATAGCACCTCTTGAAGCGTTGCGCGGATTCGGGTCAGCCCACATAACTACAAACATACAGCCTATTGCCGTAACAACGGGAAGGAAGTGCATAGCAAAAAGGAAGTTGGCGAATGAGGCGGAATTGGCGGTCTTTAAAGCCCAAACCTCACCGAAATACACACCGCTTGAAATAACGGTCATGGCTATTGAAACTGCAGTGAGGAAAAGGAAGCATATAACACCGAAGCCAACCTTGGCGAAGGTTGCAACAAGTCCCATGGCAGGCTTTGTCTTTTTAAACTTTGAAGCGTGAGCGGAATGTCTCCAGCACCAGCTTGTATCCGTGTGTCCCGAAAGAATTATGGTGTAGTCGTATTTTCCGTCGGGCGGTAAAAGCTCACCGTAAGTGTTCTGTGATATTTCCTGCTTAAAGAACATATCGAACCATGTCTTATAAAGAAAAACGCTTAAAATAAGCCAAACCCAGCATACAACCGAAGCAAGCGCCATACCGTACCAAACCGCGCTCAAATGCAGAGCCACATAAACAAGAGCGCTCATAATAAGTCCGAGATAACCTGCATACGGAATGCCGCCTATCGACGCTCTCGGAGATACGGCAAATTCCTCACGTACAGGCTCAATACCGATACTTCTGAGCTTATCTCCCATATAAGCCGCGTACTCTTTTTCGCCATCGGAGCCGGGCAGACGTGAGCCGATTTTTTTGGCAGCGTGCTCGACTATTTCGAACGCTTCCTCGGCATACCTTCTGTTTTCTTCTTTCATATAATAAACCTCCCAAATAAAATACATAAATAAATATATTGCATTTATGCAATAAATGCAAGTGCAAAATTCAAAAAACAGCTAAAACCGGCGTAAAAAAACACCTGTTTTGGCGCAAAATGAATTTTGTGTTTAAAGGTGAACCGAAATTCACTTTTGCTAATTGACAATCGGCAAAATAATTGTTTAGTAAAAGATATGACGCGGCACAGATAAAAAGCATTAAAATCTATGCCGCGTCGGTATTTAATTATGTTTTATTCAGTTCAATTTATTTATTGCGTCAATAAGGGCTTTTGAAGCGTTTTGATTTGTTACGAGCAAAGCGGCTCTTAACGCCTCCTCCTTATCCGAGGCAAGCCCCGTTTTTATGTAACGTGTTATCTTTTCCTCGGTGTTAACAAACGACAGGAAATCGTCGGACGATGCCGTTACCATAACATTTTTTCCTCTCTCCGACATATCGCTGTCATTCGCGTAATCGTAGTAAGCTATGTCGAGGTCGGCATATTCGCTTTGGACGCCGCCTATGCTTCCCTTGCTTGTATACTGCCATATATTATAAGGATATTTGAAATCCGTCACGGACGAAATATAATGCGCAAGCCAAATTTCGTATCCTCTGCTTTGAAAAGCGGCATAACCAAGATTATTATAGAAGAATGATTTGCTCGCATATACGCCTGGCTTATAGCCTGCATTTCTGACTGTTTCGCAAAAAGCTATCGCCAAAGAAGTACGCTCCGCTTTTGTAAGGCCGTCAGCTCTACCCGTGCGGTTTGGAGCTCCCGAATACTCGGAATCGAAATATATGGGCAATTTAATATCGTAACCCTTAATTATATCAAGCGCTCTTTCCGCTTCCTCCACAGCTTCTTCGGTCGTAACAGCCTGGCTGAACACATAAATTCCGACGTCGATATTTTGAGACAATGCTCCTTCAATGTTTGCCGCTATTTGAGAATCCGTCATCAAATTGCCCGAAGAACCATAGCCGCGCACCGCTGCTCTGAGAATTACAAATTCCACACCCGACTGCTTAACACTTGCCCAATCTATTGTTCCCTGATGCTTTGAAAAATCCGCTCCGAAAAGCGATGCCTTTGCACCGTTTGCATTAAAGAAATATCTTTTGCCGTCTATATATTGGTTTCCGCACAACGGTCTGCCGTCACTTCCTATATAATATGTATTGTCACCGTAATCATACCAGCCCGTTTTACCGTCGGCGTAAACGAGATTATAGTCGGTGTACTTAGACTTATATATTCCGGTTTGAGCAATGCTCCCGACAAAAATATATTTGACGCCGTTGTAATCCGCCGTACCGTTATAATCCCATGTTATCCTGCCGCCGTTTATATAGTAGAGTGTTTTGCCATATAAAACCGCTCCGCTGAAATCCCAATTTAAAACGCCGTTTTCTACGTAGTACCAAGTATCATAGTATTTTGTAAGCCCCGTATAGCTCCAATTTAAAACGCTCTTTTCCACATAGTACCATGTGCCGTAGTAATTTGTAAGACCTGTATAGTCGTTTTTAACCGATCCGTTTTCGACATAATACCACTCGTCGCTGCCTAATAGTGCAAGTCCCGTATAATCCCAATTGAGCACACCGTTTTCCACATAATACTTCGTGCCGTAATAATCGGTAAGACCGGTAAAGTTCCAGTTAAGCTCACCGTTTTCGACATAGTACCATGTGCCGTAATAATTTGTGAGCCCTGTATAATTCCAATTAAGGGCGCTTTTTTCGACGTAAAACCATCTGCCGCAAAAATATGTAAGCCCCGTATAATCGTTTTTAACCGCTCCGTTTTCGGCATAATACCACTCGTCGCTGCCTAAGAGCGCAAGTCCCGTATAATTCCAATTGAGCACACCGTTTTCCACATAATACTTCGTGCCGTAATAATCGGTAAGGCCGGTAAAGCTCCAATTCAGGATACTGTTTTCGACATAGTACCATGTGCCGTAATAATTTGTGAGCCCCGTATAATCCCAGTTAAGGGCACTTTTTTCGACGTAAAACCATCTGCCGCAAAAATATGTAAGCCCCGTATAGTCGTTTTTAACCTCTCCGTTTTCGGCATAATACCACTCGTCGCTGCCTAAGAGTGCAAGTCCCGTATAATCCCAATTGAGTACACCGTTTTCCACATAATACTTCGTGCCGTAATAATCGGTAAGACCGGTAAAGCTCCAGTTAAGCTCACCGTTTTCGACATAGTACCATGTGCTGTAGTACTTTACAAGACTTGTAAACGAGGTATCCTTTACACCGTCTTTTACATAAATCCATTTGCCGTCAACATTTTTAAGCCCGTCATCTGCCGCAGATGAGGCAAATGCCGAAGTGAAAAGCAATAATATCACCGCCAAAACAGCACTTAATGTCGCAATAATTCTTTTTTTCATTTTCCGTATCCTTTCTGTCCTATATAAACAGTCCCACCCCGCATTAGAAAGCAATCCGAGACAAGACAAAAATATGTTTTTTCAACGTATATTTTTTTCGCGGTAATTGCGCTCCTTACGATGAGAGGAAAGCGACTTTACCGCATACAAAGCGGCAAGCATAATGCTCATAAGAAAAGAAAATACCGTAAGCAATATGAATGCTCCGCTTAAATTTACAAGCAGCAATGAAAAAATCGAAGTATAAAATGACCAAGCCGAAAGGCGTATATATTTTTTCGGCGACGCGGCGGATTGGTTTTTTCTTGCAATATATGTAAAGCTTAATTCCTTTTCAGCCGTTTCTTCCGGGTTTCCTCCGCAGATCTCCCAAAGCAGCAGTCGTTCGCGTTTTGACGGCTTAAAAGCTCTGTATTTTTTACCGTCTCGATATTTTACCGGAGCAGACGCTGCCTTTACCGAAGCACGGCAAACATTAAAAAGTCTGTTTGCCGCCGAAGCTATATCGGCATTTTTATCACACATATTTTGCGGCACGGAATTTAATGTATACGCCGACAATTCCGCAAGCTTTTTTAAAGAGGCAAATCTGTGTTCCGCTCCGTAGATATTTGAATAGCAGAAGCGTTCAAAATATTCCGAATTCAGCCCGGAAAAGTGGCTTGCAAGATAATTTTCGGCGTAGACGCATACCGTTGTAAGCACAGACAGGTAAAGCTCTTCGGCTTTTTCGGGCGAATCTTTCGCGGTTATAAACAAGGAATTCACTTTTGCGGATAACACACGTATATCATAAAAGACATCATTTCCGAGCTTCGGCAGAGCATCGGTCGGAAGGGTTTCACTCATAAGTCATCGACTCCGTAATATGTGATTATTACATATTACGCGGATAAAGTCAATATGCCATTCGGCAACACTAGCTATTGTATTTTATTCTCCTCGGTCATCATTATATTTAAAACCTTGAGACAAATCGGCATTGAAAACAGGAATGCAGCCACGTCTGCTGCTGCCTGACTTATCTCGACTCCCGTAAGGCCGAAAAAGTGCACAAGCAATAACAGCGCCGGAACAAAAAACAAAAACTGCCTCGACATAGCCGTTAAGGTGGCTGCCTTTGCCCTGCCTATGGTCTGAAGATACATATTCGCCGTAACTATAAACCCCGAAAGCGGAAGAGATATGCACTGTGCCCTGAATGCAAACGAACCGATTGCAATTACATCGGTGTCATCGCGTCTGAATAAAGCTATAACATACGGTGACAGAATAAAGCCGAAAACGGCAACCACGGTCATAAATACGGTGGTCACCTTGACGGAGAACCAAAACGCCTTTTTTACTCTGTCGTATTTCTTCGCACCGTAATTAAAGCCGCATACGGGCTGGAAGCCTTGACCGAAGCCTATTACGGCGGCTCCGAAAAAATTCATTATCTTTGAAACAATGGACATAGCGGCTATCGCGGCATCGCCGTAACCGCCTGCAAGTCGGTTCATAGCCACCATGGCAAGCGACGCGAGACCTTGCCTTGCAAGGGACGGAATTCCGCCGCGGAAGATTTCTTTATAGAGCTGTTTTTTAAATCGGAAGTTTTTAAACGATATGCGGATATTTCCTTTTTTGGTACAGCCTATGAGCAATATCACAAAGCCTATTGCCTGGCTCAGCATCGTGGCGCAGCCCGCACCGCCGACCCCCATTTTAAATACAAATATAAATATGGGGTCAAGCAAAATATTGAGCACTCCGCCAGCCGTAACGCCTATCATCCCGTTTACCGCGCTGCCCTGAAAGCGAAGCTGATTATTAAGCACAAGCGAACTCATCATAAACGGCGTTCCGCAGAGAATGTAAAAAAGATACTGCTTTGTATACGGCAAAATGGTATCGGTTGAACCGAGCAGCTTTGACAGGGGCGAAATGAATATCAGCCCCAAAACGCCTATTATAACTCCCACGGCAAACGACGAAAAAAATCCCGTTGACGCCATTACGGACGCCTCTTCTGTCTTTTGCTCGCCGAGCTTGCGCGACATATAGTTTCCCGATCCGTGGCCGAAGAAAAATCCGCACGCCTGGATTATCGCCATAAAAGAAAAGACGACGCCAACCGCACCGGTTGCGCTGGTGCCTATTTTCCCGACAAAATATGTGTCCGCCATATTATATACGGCAGACACCAGCATTGTTATTATTGTAGGAACGGCCATTTTGCATATCAGCTTATTTACCGGCATTTGCGTCATCATGGTAAATTTATCGCTGCTTACTTTTTGTTTGTTTTTCATTTTCCGCCTCTCCGAATTCGGTATTACAGACCCGAGGATTTAAAAATATCATTCATCAGCTTTTTATTCTTATCCGTCAACGCCTCAAGCTCTTTTGACTTATTCTTTGCCTTGCCGCCCTTTTTAACGAGCCTGACGAGCCAATAAAACGGCAGCAAAAACGGCAGTCTTTTAAGCACGGGATAGTTTTTCACCATAACCTTAAGCGGCGGAAACGCCATTCGCATAAACGCCGAAAAGCGCGTGCTTTCCATATTTTCGGCTACTGCGCCGGCATTTTGTATGGGGGGACCCAAAACTATATACTGCTGCATTACGAACAGAGCTTTGTCGTCCTTTGCATCGCCGAACCAAATGTCGCCGACTTTTTTTATATTTTCCGCAAAGCGCGCAAGTCCGATTTTTTCAAGCTCGCCGCCTATATACGTAAAATCAAGCTCTTCGCTTTTAAGGCGGTTAAGCATAAAAATATCCATAGTCGGTCTGAAGCATGCTCCGCCGTCCTTGTAATGCTCCGCCAGATGTGCCATAACATATATATAAAGGTCATTGTCGGTCATTTTATATTCGTGCTCGCCGCATTTTACGGCTCGCTTCCAAACGTCGGTAAAATAGTCGTGCCGACTGTCGCTCTCAATAAAGAGCATATTGTGAAGCTCCACGGTTAAAAACGGCGGATTTATAAGGACTATATCCTTGCCGTTGTTCATTTCGCGAGAAAAGCCGCGTTCCGTCAACAGCTTTTCCGCGCGCAAAACGTCCTCTTTTTTGACAAGAATGTCCATATCCACCATAAAGCGCATTTCCGGCACAGGATAAAGTGCTTTGAGGTGTGCTCCCTTGAGGCACATAAAATCTATATTGTTTTCGGCAAAAGCTTTTCTTATGAAATTAAGCTCGTTTTGCTGTGCGCTCTCACGGAGAATCGCCGCCTTATATGAACGCTCAAGCTTTGACATATATTCCTGCGGCAAAGCCCCCGGCTTATCTTTAAAAGCAAGGTAGAGTATGACCTGAACGCTGTTGCGATATGCGAGCTTCACGAGGAAAACCTTATCGGTGCCCTCGGGTATATCGGACAGTGGCTCCGAGAGCAGAGCCGAACGAACCACGGAGCAAAGATATTCTCTTGCAAGCGTTTTTCCGGTCATATTTTTTATCCTTTCATTAAATACGGTATCAGTCTGTAAGCATAAGTGTAACGGCAATCGGGAAATGGTCGCTCGGATATACTCCGTCATATGTGTTTTTCACAATCTCAAAGCTCTGCGCCGTAACACCCGTCTTTGAAACCATAAAATAGTCTATACAGCTTCTGTCAAGTGCCTTGCCGAAATTCTGATATGTACAGGAGTTGTCGGGGTTATCCGTAAGGTACTTGGCGTCGTTAAAGTTTTCGGTTGCCATTTTATATGTTTCGCTGTTCTCTTTAGCATTAAAATCGCCCATAATTATCGACGGCTTGCCTCCGAACTGTGCAATTTTGTCAAGCACAACGCGAATTCCGTTTATGCGCGCCTCGTCGCTGATATGGTCAAGGTGAGTGTTAAACACAACAAAATCTTTACCTGTCTGTTTTTCTTTAAGTATAACATAGCTGCAAACTCTGTAACACGCTGCGCCCCAATCCTTACTCATAACCTCGGGCGTTTCGGAAAGCCAAAATGAGCCTTTATCCTCAAGCTCGAATTTTTCGGTGCTGTAAAATATGGGGCAGCCCTCCGAGAGATATGTATTATCTCGATACTCTATAACGCTGTCATATCCTTTAAGCGTATCTTGCAAATATGCGTAATGGATCTTTGTAACCTCTTGAAAGCCTATAACATCCGGCATAACCGAGGCCACGTTTTCAATTATGAGACCCGCGCGGTAACACCAGCTCTTTTTGCCTATATCGGTGGGGCTGATGCAGCGCACATTGGCACTCATAACGGTTATCTCGTCCGTCTCCGCCTTTGAGGATATATCAAACGGCTGTTTTTCGGTTTTCTTATATTTCGGATAATACCAAAACTCTATTGCCGCAACCGCAATTATAAAAACAAGAATTACCGAAAGAACAATACAGAATATTTTTAAACCCTTTTTCTTTGCTTTCGCCACAAGAAGCACCCCTTTTCATACTTTTTCACAGGAAAAATAATAGCATAAAAGCGCTTAAAAGTCTATATGTTTGTTGACTGTAATGCTGAAGATGACTATATTAAGCCTTTAGTTGCACTCCGGCAATTTATGGTATACAATAGCATAGAAAGAGGTGATTTTATGCGCACCGAAAAATGGATGAAAAACATTCCCGACGAAACACCGCTGTCAATGATAAGTATTCCCGGAACTCACGACAGCGCGGCAAGATTCACAACCGCTCCGACACCTCGGATATTTTGCTGCCAGGATATGTCCGTAAAAAATCAGCTGTTGTCCGGAGCGAGGTTCCTCGATATACGGCTTATATTGAGTCATAACAAATTCAAAGCGGTACATTTTTTTATAAGATGCCGCAAAGAAAAAGAGCTGTCAAGCGGAACGCTGCTTTTTGACGACATACTTTGCGACACAGCCGAGTTTTTAAAGGAAAACCCGACCGAAACCGTTATCGTGAGCATAAAAATGGATTTCGGCGTTAACGTAAAGGATTTTTACAAAAGCTTCAGAAGCCGATACATAGATTCGCAAAAAGACCTTTGGCACACGGAAAACAAGATACCGAAGCTCGGAGCGGTTCGCGGCAAAATAGTGCTTATGAGGCGCTGTATGCTCGGCACAAACGACCTCTCCTCTGTTGACAACGGACTTGATTTTTCGTATTGGGAGGATCAGAAAGGGACGGACAGTCCCCTGCCGCTGCCGTGTTGGTTCGGAAACGAAAAAAACGAAAAGGCAATAATACAGGACCGATACGCCCTTAAAAAAGAGGAAAAATGGCAGTCTGCCGTCACAACCATGCTCGGCGATTACCGACCGCACAAAAATATTATGGCGTTAAACTTTTTGAGCACAAGAGGCAACCCGAGAGAAAATGCCGAATATATAAACAAAATGTTTTCGGAATATTCTCTGCCCGATAAACCGTTCGGCATAATCATATTTGACTTTTTGACCGAGGCTCTTGCCGAAAAGGTCATTAACACCAATACGGAGGGAAAAGATGAGTCTGATATTTGAAGAGACGAAAACGCTGACGCCCAATGACACAAAAACCAACGTTCCGCTGCAATTTTATGTTGCGGAGGAGCTTGAAAAAATGAAAATTGAATTCTCGTATTCGCCGAAAAACCTCGACGATGAAGAAAAGGCGCACAAATACATAGACGACGGATTTGAAAAGTATGCTCCGGAGCCGTACAGAAAGGGATATAAGCCTTGGTACGAATACCTGCCGGTTAAAAATCTGCTCACGGTATCGCTTGACAGTCCGGACGGCTATATCGGCTGCGCTCACAGGCAGGACAGCCGCCAAACGCACATTATTTCGGAAACGGAAAGCTCTCGCGGATTTATAAAAACGAGGCTTCCGAGCGGCCTTTACAGAATAACAATAAACGTACACGCGCTTGTTACCGACGAATGTACGTTTAATATAAAAGTTTTCGGCGAGGTGAAAAGCAATGCTTAAATGGTTCCCGTGCGAAATGCACTGTCACACCCTGCACAGCGACGGCAAATTCACCGTGGAGTCGCTTATGCAAACAGCTAAGGAATACGGGCTCTCGGGTATAGCCCTTACAGACCACAACACCGTTTCGGGCTGGGACGAAATTACCGAGGAAAGAGAAAAGAAATACGTTTCCGTTTTGAAGGGAATAGAATGGACTACCTTTTTCGGCCATATGCTTGTCACCGACTGCAAGGAATTTGTGGACTGGCGCGACGCCGTTCCCGACAACATAGACGAAAAAATCGCCGAGGTCAAAAAGCGCGGCGGTATGGTAGGTATAGCACATCCGTATGAGCTCGGAAGCCCGATGTGCACCGGTTGCTTTTGGGACTATCACGTAAAAAAATGGGAAAATGTGGACTATATCGAGGTATGGTCAAAGCCGTTTCCGCCGTCAAAATCGGCAAACGAGCGCGCCTTTTCGCTTTGGACGGGTCTTCTTGACAAGGGGTATCACCTTGCCGCAACCTACGGCAAGGACTGGCACAAGAAATCCGACGAAACGGAGCCATACGGCTGCACTTACATAGGCACCGAAAGCGAAACGCTCACCGGTGCGGAAATAAAAAAAGCCGTGCAAAACGGAAGAACGTCAATTACCATGGGTCCTTTGATAACACTTACGGCACAGCGAAACGATGCTGAATATAACGTAGGCGATGTTTTGGAGGAGGGCAAAGCAAAAATTAAAATAGAAGTTTTTCCGAATACACGAAAAGAGCATTGGGAGAAATTCAACATCACCTTGGAATCGGTAAGGTTAATAAGAAACGGACGCCAGACCGTGTTCGAGTCAAAATACGGCGGCGACGCTCTGTCCTTTACCTTAAACTGTGAGCCCGGCTGGTATATAGCCGAGCTTTGGGGAAAGATAAACGGTCAAAGGTATATGATAGGATTTACAAGTCCTATGTACTTTACCGTTAAGAAATAACAATACGCCGTGCAAAACGCAAAAAACTGCTGTAAAGAATAAGCCTTTACAGCAGTTTTTTAATGTTCAATCGAAGTTTTTGTCACACCCGTGCTATGCCGCATATATGAAACCATTGGCAGTCGCCGCATACAAAGCGGAGCATATCTTTTTTTATGATATTATTTTCGACAACCGAATAAAGACAGCCGTACTCATACACCTTGTCAAAATCGAGATTGCACGAGCTTATTACAGCACTGTCGTAGCTTTTAACCTTTTCACCGTCGCAACACATATTTTTTCTGTTATTGGGGCATTTGCGGCAGATGTCATCACAGCCGCGAGTCAAAAGAACCTCGCTGCCGTTTTTCAGATTTGATATTACATACCGCATATTTTCGGTAAATTCATCCGAATAGCCGCAGCCTTGAAAATAGCGCATACACAAAAGGTGATGCGGTCTAATCAAAAATTTTGACATATTTCGGCACCGTCTTTGTTATAACTACGGCGAGGGCGATTTTAAACGCGTCCGGTATCAAAAACGGAACAACACATTTCATAAGGGCGGCCGCAAGTCCTATCGGTGCCGCTTTTTGCGCATAAACGACCATAAACCAAATCGTACCGAAGGCATAGCAAGCCAAAAGTCCGAGAACCATTCCGAGGATTATCGCCCAAAGCTTTTTTCCGAAAATCGCCGTTATGAGCCAATAGATAAGTGCGGTGAATATAAATCCCATTATATATCCGCCGGTCACACCGAACAGCGTGCCTATGCCGCTTGAAAATCCCGCGAATACCGGGACTCCGACAGCTCCGAGTAATACATATATGAGAACGGACAAGGTTCCCCTTTTACCGCCGAGCAAGCCGACGGCGCAGAAAACACCGAAGGTCTGAAGCGTAAACGGCACTACCATGGGCACCGAGATCCACGAACAAACGGCAATTATTACGGCAAATATCGCTATGTATACCATATCAAGCGTTTTTTGCCTGTTGCTTCTTTTAGCTTTAATTTCCTTTTCCGCCATAAAAATACTCCTTTAAGCTGAAACTTAAAGGAGTATAACATTAACCGTTTTGATTGTCAACCAAAAAATCAGTCTTGGGTGACAATATATTTTTTGAGCATATCGCGAACCATCTGCTCAACCGTTTCCTTAACCTCGGAAACCGGAACCTTCTTGCTGACGGATTTGTCTCTTGTAACAACCTCGCAGACATTTTCAGCCATATTTCTGGGGCTCACTATTACTCTTACGGGAACACCGAGCAAGTCGGCGTCGGAGAACATTACGCCCGGACGCACGTTTCTGTCGTCATATATGACCTCAACTCCGTCATTCTGCAAATCCTTGTAAAGGGAGTCGGCAAAGCTCTTGGCGTTTTCATCGTCGGAGCGAAGGCAGCAAAGATGAACCTGCCACGGTGCTATTGACATAGGCCAAATAGGACCGTATTCATCATGGTGAGCTTCACATACCGACGCAGCAAGTCTGCCGACGCCTATACCGTAGCAGCCCATTATGGGGTACTGCGCGTTGCCGTCCTTATCGAGGTATGTCATATTCATACTCTTTGTGTATTTTGTTCCGAGCTGGAATATGTTTCCTACCTCGATGCCGCGTGAAATTTTTATGGTATGCTTGCCGCAATTCGGGCAAATGCCGCCGGCGGTTATTTTGGCTACATCAACATATTCGGCATCGGGAACGTCGCGCTCCATACAAAGGCCTGTATAGTGATAGCCCTCTTTATTTGCGCCGCACGAGAGGTTGTTTGTGCCCTTAAGCGAGCTGTCATAAACAACTCTGAAGTCGCCGCTTAAATTACACGGACCGATAAATCCGGCTTTAAGACCGCACTCCTCCGTAATAACTCCGGGGTGGATATTTTCGCAAAGATAATTAGTAAGCTTGGTTTCGTTTACGTCGAGATCGCCTCTTATAAATACGACAACAAATTTGTCATCCGAATTCTGCTGGTACACAACGGCCTTACATGACTTTTCAAGCGGTGTTCCGAGGAAGGTGCAGATATCCTCTATTGTATGGATATTCGGTGTTTCGACAAGCTTCAGCTCCTCGTCGTCACCGTCCTTTTTGTTTTCCGTAATGCTCGCCGCTGCCTCCATGTTCGCTCTGTAATCACAATCGGAGCAGTATGCTATTGTATCCTCGCCTACCGGAGTTAAGAGCATATATTCATGCGAAACGCTGCCGCCCATCATACCTGAATCCGACTTTACGGCAACTACCTCCGGCAAGCCGGCACGTGCAAAAATGCGGTTATATGCTTCGTAGACCTCAGCGTAGTACTCCTCAAGATCCTCCTGCGAAGTATGGAAGGAATATGCGTCCTTCATGGTAAATTCACGAACACGGATAAGCCCTGCGCGCGGTCTTGCCTCGTCGCGGAACTTCGTCTGAATCTGATATATCATAAACGGGTATTTTGTATATGAATTTGCATACTCGCGAACAAGCTGCACCGACGCCTCCTCATGAGTCATACCGAGGACAAGACGAGCGTTATTACGGTCGGTAAAGCGCATAAGCTCGCTGCCGACGCTCTCATATCTGCCCGATTCGTCCCAAAGACTTGCGGGAAGCACTACCGGGAATTTAACCTCCTGGCCGCCTACCTTATCCATCTCGTCGCGAAGTATATCCTCGATTTTACGGCATATACGGTTAAGCGGTGTATACTGCGAATAAATACCGTTAGCGACGCCCTTCATATATCCGCCGCGCAGCATCAGTGCGTGGCTGTCAATAACGCAGTCGGACGGCTTTTCTTTGAATCTCTCGCCTACGAGCTTATCAAGTTTCATACATAATCCTCCGGTTCAACAAAAAATAAATCCCGAACGAAGCCATAGCTTCATTCAGGACAAACTAACAAAATAGCCTGCGGTACCACCTGTATTCGGAAAATCCGCTCTCATTTGTCTGTAACGGGACGCCCGCCGCGTTCTGCGCGGAGCTCAAAGACGGGTTCGATAATAACGCCGCAGGGCTTTCACCGACCGCCCGCTCTCTGAAGCGACAAATACTATCTACTGTTTCTCATCAACGCTTTTTTTATATCTCGGATATTATACTTCCGCAAGCGCAATTTGTCAAATCATATCATTTCATCTCGGCTTTATCGGCCGTATTTTCGTTACTTTCGTTCTTTTTGCGCTTTTTGTCAACCGCGGCTTTAATTATTATCGCTATAACCGCAACCGGAATGGCAAAAAGACATATGGTCATTATGAGCTTCATTGGGATATAATCATATATTTTGTCACCGAGAATCGTAAACAATATTACTCTCGGAGCAAGCCCCAGGAACGAAAACAAAATGTACTTTCCGAAATTATACTTACTGCTGCCGAGAAACAGGCTTACAAAATCAAGCGGAAACACGGTTATAAAGCGCATAAGGAAAACGGACGCGTCCTTTTTATTTTCCTGCATTTCAAGTATCTTTTTACCGTACTTTTGCTTTTGCATCATCTTATTTATATAATCGCCGCCGAGGAAAAGCCCGAAGAGGTATGACGCCGTAAATTCAACAAGTATTCCGGCGATATTCACAAGCACCGCCGTCAAAGGGGAAAATGCCATACCGACTGAAATATAGACGAGTGACGCCGGAATAACAAGCACAAGCCCCTTTACACAATATATCGCAAGAACCGACAATACGGCCGGCAAAAGCGACGGAGCCGCCGAAACAATTTCACGTACATCTATATTTACAAGCTCTTTATAGTTTATAAGCACAAAAACAAACACGGCCAACGCCACCGCTATTTTTGAAATCAGCTTTATCAGTTCTTTTTTATTTTCTTTCATATGCCGCTTTTCGCCTTCTTTTTTATAGCTTTAAACCAAGCGGAAGCGATGACCCTCGCGCCCGCGCGGAAACAACAGTAGTATACCACAGAAAAACGATTTGGCAAACAAAAAGAAAAAATATGTACAGAATTTTTTACAGCGGCGGCTGAACAGCTCACCCGGCATCGGCATATGAAATAAACATTTCCTTAACGGTCTTATACTTTTTTTGAGGAATCGAAATTTCGGTTCCGTCACGAAGTCTTGCGGCATACGGATATATCGCGGCAATATAATCAAAATTGACAACGAAACTCTTGTGCAGTCGAACGAAATTCGGCGGCAATTTATCGGTCGCTTCGCTTATTTTAATATATGCCGTATATGTTCCGGAAAGAGTGTGAAAAATCAGTTTTCGCCCGTTGCTTTCGCAGTATTTGATTTCATTTGTGTTCAGCACCGTAACGGCATTGTCATAACTCAACGTGATGTATGCGGGCTGCGCCTTAATGACATTTTGCAAAGCACGTATGAGAACAAGCTGCAAATCATCGGCATTTATCGGTTCCACAAGAAAATCAGCATACTTCACGGCACAAATATTCCGCGCATTTTCCGCATATGCGGAAACTAATATCACCTGAGCATCGGGGAAAGCGTCGGTAAACCTCAAAGAGAGCTCAAGTCTGTTTTCACTGTCGGAGTCTATACCGAGAAAAACTATATCGCAGACGTTGCCCCTTGTAAAAACAAAATCCGACATCTCTTTTCCGTTCGCAAATGAAAATATCTTATGCTCTACCGAGCATTTGCTTAAAATTATATCCGCAAGCGCGGCAATATGCTCTCGCTGTAAATCATTACTGTCACAAATCGCAATGTTAATCAAAAAAATACCCCTTTTGTTTTCATATAATAAAAGTGCGTCTTGCAAACATAAAAATTGTATCAAAAACCGTTTTTATGCAATAAAAAACACAATTTAAAATTTTACACGGGGTTTTGTGCAAAAGCTATTCTCCGTTTGAGTACAAAATCAAAATTTCTTTTTGCAGCATCCGACTTGTATTCCTGCCAAAAAGCGCGATAAATCGCCGTTTCTATTGACAAACCGCCGTTTTTTGAGTATCTTATATATAGACAATTTGTTGCGGTTTGTATACTTTTTTAAATTACTTTTGTATTTAAAAAAGTATTTTTATTGCGGCAAAACAGCACGAAAGGGGTATTTCAAATGACGGCGTCCGGGGTAAAAGCCTCAGAAAAAAACACAAATGACCTTATGGAGGAATTAAACGACGGTAAGGTTCCGATAGAAAACTATATTCAAAGCAATTCAGACTCTTTCATCAATATCGATTTGAGTAATTTTTGGAAAGAACTGATAAATAAATCGGGAATGACAAAAACCGATATTATCAACAAATCGGACTTCAGCTACGTGTATTTTTACGATGTGATTAACGGCAGAAAAATTCCGTCGCGCGATAAGATAATTCGTCTTGCCTTGGCACTCGGTCTTTCGCTTGACGAGTGTCAAACTGCCCTTAAATTTTGCGGAAGATCACAGCTTTACCCACGGATAAAGCGCGACAGTATTATAATCCACGGCATCAACCGAAAACTCAGCATATACGAGGTTTCGGACAAGCTTCTATCATTTGGAGAAGAAGATTTAAAATAACATTTTTTAAAGGACGGGGAAAAAATGGCAAAAAGATGTCCGTTTTGTCAGAAAGAGATGCCTGATGAGGCTAATTTCTGCCTTAACTGTTTCTCGGCACTCGGCACAGAGGCATCACCGGAAAGCTGCGGCGCAAAAAACGGCAATCACGATGAAAAGCCGACACACAAGCATACCAAAAAGCATATAAGCAAGCCTAAAGCGGAAAATGCTTTACCGCTCGTCAACAAAAAAGCGCGGCGAAAAATATTTGCGGCGGCGGTTCTTGTATGCACCTTTCTGCTGTGCGGTATTCTTGCCGTACTCACAAGAAAACAAATACGCACCGCAGCTTTAGGTGAGCCCGAAACCATGGCGGTTCTCGTTACCGACGAAAACGGGGAAGCCGTCACCGATGAAAACGGCGACAATGTTTACGAATATGTTGAAGTACCGCAAGAGGAAAAAGGCTTTTTCGGAAAGCTTTTCGGCAGTTTTACGCATAACAAAGACGACGCCGAAGGCACCGACAATACATACGCCGAAAACGGCAGCCAAGGCGAAGCGGTGCAGGACAAAGCCGAGGACTCCGTTTATTCGACCGGAAATACGGGTTCGGGAACCGTCGGCAGCAATACGGGGAGCAGCAAAACCGAAGAGAACATTACAGATAATTCTCCGCCGTCATCGGAGGGGCTGAAATACGAGACGATAGCCACAGCAAACGGCTCATACATTAAAATAGTCGGCTACGAGGGACACAGCGCAAATGTGCTTGTGCCCGCATTCATACATGACATTCCGGTAACATATATCGCAGGCGGTGCGTTTAAAAACAACGATGTAATACGGACTATAACATTTGAGGGTGCCGACGACCTCTCCAAGCGTCAATTCTATTTACCGGCTTCTTCGAATTGCGCTCCAGCCGTTTTTTACAATCTGCCGAATCTTACAAAAATCACATTTCCGTATGAATTGTCATACGGACGTTATTTAGCCGACTATTCATTGTACTCCTATAGTGATTCCTGGTGTTATCTTTTTGAAGGAACCCCGAAGCTTGCGGCAATCGAAACTACATCGAAGCCGTCAAAAGCCGACACCGCAAGCCGCAGATATGCTTATATGACGTCAAAGGACGGAGTATTGTATTCCTCTGATTTAGACGGCTTATACTTTTATCCATATGCAAAAAAAGACAAGTCCTTTACCGTTCCTTACGAGACGTGGTATGTTTTTATAAATGACTGCTTTTATCTTGAGGAGCTTCGCATAAATGCTACCCCGTCGCATTACTTCGACTTCAATATTTTGCCGTCGAATACCCATTTAAAAAAGGTTATCGCGGAAGGCGGAAAGCCGTTTGAAACAAGATACTGGACAGACGGAGACGTGCTTTTCTCCCGACAGGAAAGCACAACCGCCAATCCGAAGGCTGTTTCTGTTGCATATTATCCGCAAACCAAGAATGATAAAGCATACCGCCTGCCGGATATTCCGGAGGGATATTATTACAACATCATAAAACAATTCAACCTTAACACGTATATCGAGGAGCTGTATGTTCCGGCACGGGCAACGGTGTGGGCGGGAATGACGGAAAAATCATATCGTCCGCCTAATCTCAGAGCCATACATCTGCAGGAAGGCAATCCGATGTCACGATCGGATATTGACGATTTTACGCGACACGGAGTTAACATCGACTATAATTACTGATACCGAAACGGAGTTATTTAACGTGAGCGAATTAAGCAATTATATAGACGAATACCTAAAAACAGAATACACGTTAAAAAGCACACTTAAGGATTCTGTGCAGTCGAGTGTTTATCTGTATCAAAAAAATGATTCGGCAAAGCAAATTGTTAAGATAAGTCAAAAAAACCGCAACGATCACGTTCTGCGACGTCTCAGAGGACAACTCAATAAAAATACCGCAACGATATACGAAGTTTGCTCAAACGACGAGGACGTAACCGTACTTGAGGAATACATAAGCGGCGCAACGCTCAGACATATCGTGGAAGCGAACGGCGGAACGCTCAAACGGGAGCTTGCCGTAAAATACGCGCTCGATATTTGCAACGGGCTTGTGTTTATACACTCCCTCGGCATAATACACCGCGACATAAAGCCATCAAACATAATAATAACCGAGCAGGGCGAAGCGGTTATCATAGACTTCGGTATAGCAAGACTTACAGACGACAGCAAGTACGCGGACACCAAAAATTTAGGTACTGCCGGATATGCGGCACCGGAGCAATTCGGAATTTACCAATCGGGTCCCGTTACCGATATTTACGCCGTGGGAGTTCTTTTAAACGAGCTGCTTCTCGGAGTACACCCCACGATTGACACACCGAAAGGTAAACTCGGCAAAGTAATTAACAAATGTATCATGGCGCAGATGTCAAAGCGTTACCAAAACGTTTCGGAGCTTGCGGAAGTGTTAAATAAGCTTTTATAAAAAAACAGATAAAAAAACAAACCGTCCGTTGGGAGATCGGACGGTTTGTTTTTTGCTTTTAAGAAGGGGGAGAAAGTAATGAAAAAGTCTAAAAAGATCTGACAATCTTTTTATCAAATCAACAGCTTATGTCGTTCTCTTGATTTGATGTCTTTAGTATAAACACAAAATGTTTCGGCAAAAAGTACTTTTGATTAACATTTTGTAAACAGATTATTTAGTTTTCTTAATAACTTCCCCCACGGGATTTAGTCACAGCACTTCGGAATAGCTGCCGAGATACGTAAAATCGTCGATACTTTCCGACAGCTCGGTAATAACGCGAGAAAAGCCGTCTGAGTGAACGGGCGACTCTATGTCAAAGTAAAACATAAATTCAAAATCCCTGTCCTTTAAGGGTCGGCTTTCAAGCTTTAAAAGGTTTATATCATACGCAAAAAATCTCGCAAGTATATTGTAAAGCGCACCCGGCTCATGCGGCAGGGTCATCATAAGGCTTGTTTTATCGGCACCGGGATAGACTTCAAGGTCTTTACAGATACATATAAAACGTGTGTAATTATTGCCCGTATCCTGTATATCCGAGGACAGCTGGCAAAGCCCGTACAGCCCTGCACAGTTAGCCGAAGATATAGCCGCAACATCACGGCGATTGCTCTCTGCGACCATTTTGGCAGCCATTGCCGTATTGGCACAAACGGTGACCTTAACTCCGCTTAGAGAATTTAAAAACTCCGAGCACTGATTGATTGCCTGCTCGTGAGAAAAAATCTCTTTTACATCGGTGAGTGACGTTCCTTTTTTCGCAAGCAGCGAGTGGTCAACCTTGAGGCGTATACTGCGTACTATATAAAATTTATTTTTGCTCATAAGGTCGTAAACCTTATTTACGGAGCCTGCCGTGCTGTTTTCGATAGGCAATATGCCGTAGCGGCAAAGCCCGTTTTGAACGGCTGAAAAGACGCCGTCAAAGCTGTCAAAAAACATTATATCTGGATAACGGAACAGCTTTTCGCAGGCAAGGCTCGAATATGCGCCCTCTACACCCTGACACGCGACAACGGCTTCAGTCGGGAAAACATCGGCGGTATTTGCGGACGCCGACAGTATTTTTTCGGTCAAAACGGACGTATTGTCAAGGAAGCTGTGCTGATACGAACGGGAGAGATTTAACACGGTGGAATAAAGAAGCCTTGTGTATGTTTTCATCTCGTCGCCCGACATTTTTGCTACACGGTTTAAAAGCTCCCGCTCACGAGCACGGTCAAGCACCGGCATACCGGTTTTTTTCTTATACTCGGCTACCGACAACGAAACTCCCATACGCTTTATAAAAAGCTCCACAAATTCGCGGTCGATACTGTTTATCTCATTTCGTAATTCATTAATATCCTTATCCATTGCCATTGCCCTTTCGGATTTTTTAAAGAACTATATCAAGCATTGTCACAGCCGTTACCGCTTCGACTGCCGGTACGGCACGCGGCACTATACAAGGGTCGTGCCTGCCCTTTATCAAAAGCTCCTCTTCCTCCATAGTTTCAAGGTTTACGCTCCGTTGAGGCTTACCTATGGACGGAGTCGGCTTTATTGCCACACGGAAAACTATGGGCATACCGCTTGTTATACCGCCGAGAATTCCGCCGTGATTATTTGTTTCGGTTCGTACTGCGCCGTCCGATACAATAAATTCATCGTTATTTTCGCTTCCGCGCAGCAGCGCCGACGAAAAGCCCCTGCCGAATTCTATACCCTTTACGGCAGGTATTCCGAAAACGGCGGCGGCAAGGCGATTTTCAATGCCGTCAAACATGGGCTCGCCGAAACCTGCTTTTACACCCGTTACGGCACACTCTATAATTCCGCCGACAGAATCTGCGTCAAGCCTCGCCTTTTCAATTTCAGCCTTCATTTTATCTCCGGCAGCATCATTTATTACGGGAAATTCTTTTTCCGCGATATTTTCGTCCGTTATGCTGACGGGGTCGAATTTTTCATCCTCAATGCCGCCTATTGCCGCAATATGAGCCTTAATATCTATGCCCTTTAGTTTTAAAATCTGCATACAAACGCTTCCTGCAAAGCAAAGCGGCGCAGTCAGCCTGCCCGAGAAGTGTCCGCCGCCTGCAATGTCATTAAAGCTGTTGTACTTTACAGCTGCAGCATAGTCGGAATGACCCGGACGCGGAAGGGTCCGTATATTACCGTAGTCGTCCGAACGCGTATTTGTATTCTCAATTATCATCGCAAGAGGCGCGCCGCACGTAGTATTATCAACAAGTCCCGACAATATTACGGGCTTGTCCGCCTCGCGGCGCGTTGTCGAATATTTATTGCGACCCGGTGCTCTTCTCTCCATAAATTTTTCTATTGACAAGGTGTCAAGCTTTACGCCTGCCGGCAGTCCGTCAATAACACAACCTATCGCTTCGGAGTGCGACTGACCGAAAACCGAGACATTTATCTTGTTTCCTCTAAGAATTGATGACATTGTAACTACCTCCGAGCGAAGAAAAATCTTCAAAGAAATTCGGGTAAGATTTATTTACCGCTTCTGCCCCACGCAAAATAATATCGCCGCTTGAAACAGCGGACAAAACAGAGAGAGCCATAACCATACGGTGGTCGTTATAGCCGCTGACAGCACCGCCGCCGACAATACCCGTTTTGTTTATCACAAGTCCGTCATCGGTTTTCGATATATCGACCCCGAGAGCTTTAAGGCTTTCGTAAACTGCCGCGAGTCTGTCGGACTCCTTTATTTTAAGCCTCTCGGCACCCGTTATAACGGTCTCTCCGTCATTTGCCGCGGCTGCTGCCACGGAAATTATAGGAACAAGGTCGGGAATATTTCGCGCATCGATATTTATACCGTGCAAATCACCCTTTTTAACGGTTATACTGCCTTGCTCCACGGTTATTTCGGCTCCCATTTCTTTGAGAATCGTAAGTATTTGTTTATCGCCCTGAACGGACGAGACGTCAAGCCCCGTTACGGTGACTCTGCCCGAAACGGCACCTGCCGTCAGAAAGAATGCCGAATTTGACCAATCGCCCTCAGATTCGACAGTACCCGGCGAAGCATATTTCTGCCCTCCGGGTATAAAGAAGGAATTACTTTTTTCCGTGACGGTTATACCGAATTTTTTCAACGTATTAAGCGTCATATCTATATACGGCCTTGATTCAACGGGCGGTATAACGTTAATAATGCTGTTGCCGTTTAAAAGCGGCAGTGCAAACAAAAGCCCCGTAATAAACTGCGAGCTTATATTTCCCTTAATCGTAAATTCGCCCGATATCATTTTGCCGTTTATTTTAACCGGAAATACATTTATCGGTGAAAAAACGACACCGTGAGCCTCCATTTGTTCGCGCAGCGGAGACAACGGACGTTCCGGAAGTCTGCCGCCACCGGTAAACTCGGTGTTTGTACCGAGTGATGCGGCAACGGGAAGTAAAAATCTGATGGTTGAGCCGCTCTCATTACAATCGAGTACGGCACTTTTTCTTTTTTCTTTGATGGGTTTAACCGAAATGCCGCCATCAACAAATTTTATATCCGCCCCGAGCGAATTAAGGCAATTCACCGTTGCCGTTATATCGGCAGAACGCGCGTTGCACCTTATAAAAGTCGGTCTGTCGCTGAGCGCCGAGGCAATTAAAAGCCTGTGAGCGTCAGATTTTGACGATATTGCCGTGACTTCACCGCAAAAGCGGCACGGTTTCAGCCTTATATTCATTAACAGAGTCCCTCACCGATTATTTTTTCAAGCTCCGAAGTCGGTACACTTTTTATAACACAGTTACCGAGAGATTCGGGAATTATCAGTTTTATTTTGTCGCCCGACCGTTTTTTATCCGCCATAGCCGCAGACGAAAGCTCGCTTGCGGAAAAATCGGTACTGACGGGCAAAGAATATTTTTTATTGAGTGACGCTATAATATCGGTGTAATTTTCGTCACAGAAGGAGCATTTATATGCCGCCCTCGATATTATTACCATTCCGACAGCAACCGCACTTCCGTGTGGAATTTTATATCCGCTGCATTTTTCTATGGCGTGACCTACGGTATGACCGAAATTCAGAAGTGCTCTGACGCCTTTTTCCTTTTCGTCGGCATTTACAATGTCGCGCTTTAACTCCACACAGCGAGTTATTACATATTCGAGATTGTCTTTTGCCTCGTTATCGCGCAGAAACTCAAAAAACGCTTTGTCAAAAACCACTCCGTACTTAATGACCTCTGCCATTCCGTCGGCAAAAATCCCGTCGGTAAGAGTAGAGAGCGTTTCGAAGTCGGCTATAACAAGCTTCGGCTGATAAAACGCGCCGGCAAGGTTTTTACCTGCCTTTAAATCTATTGCGGTTTTTCCGCCCACGGACGAGTCAACGCACGCCAAAAGCGTAGTCGGTATCTGAATAAAATCTATGCCTCGCAGATAGCTTGCGGCGGCAAATCCCGCGACGTCGCCTACAACTCCGCCGCCGAGCGCCACCAAGGCGTCGGTTCTTGTAAGTCCGCTCTCGGCTAAAAATTCAAGTATTGAAGAAAATGTTGATATGTTTTTTGATTTTTCCCCATGCGGAAATACGAATTTAAAGGTTTCAAAGCCTGCGTCGGAGAGCGACTTCATAACGACATCCGAATAAAGCTTATCTACGGTATCGTCGGTTATCACAGCCACCCTTTCGGCGGAAGTAACCTCTTTTATCATATCGCCGCTTTTCGGCAAAATGCCCTTGTCAATTACAATATTATAACGCACGGCAGCGTCTACTTCAACTGTTTTCATAATGCCTCCGAATCGACGATTTTAGTTTTTATACATACCGTCTATCTTTTCTTTGCGCTCGCGACCCTCCTTGAGAAGTGCCTTCAGCGTGACTGCGTCGTGCTCCTTGAGAGCCTTTGAATATTTTTGCAGATTTGCTATAATGCCGTCTACCTCGTTTATGAGATTATCCTCATTTTCAAGGAAAAGCTCTGTCCACATAGTCTCATTGAGCTTTGCGACACGCGTTAAATCCTTGTAGCTGCCTGCCGAAAAGCCCTTGTGCACTTCCGCCTCGGGGCTTTTAACATAGGCGTTTGAAACGACGTGGGCAAGCTGAGAGGTATAGGCTATTATCTTGTCGTGCTCCTCGGGAGTCGATATTTGAATATTTGTAAATCCGAGCTTGAGATATAAGCTTTTAACGGCCTCCAAGTCCTCGATTTTGACATCCTTTGATGGGATAATTATCATGGAAGCCTCGGAGAACATACCGACATCGGAATATTCAAAGCCCGAGAAGTGAAGTCCTGCCATTGGGTGCGCTCCGATAAACGTAAAGCCGTTTTCGGAGGCTACCTTCCAGAGCGGCTCGCAGACGACGCGCTTTACGCCGCAGGAATCCATAACAATGGCACCTTTTTTTATCTTATCCGCATGAGTGCGTACAAATTCAAGCGTATCATTAGGGTAAAGTCCCAAAATCACCATATCGCACGTCGGGAGAATGTCACTTGTGAGTTCCTCGTCAACGGCTCCCAAAAGCTTGGCTTTCAGCAGGACTCCGCGGTCAATGTCATAGCCGTAAACGGTATTGTCCGTATTGTATTTGATTGCCTTGGCTATTGAGCCGCCGATAAGTCCCAAACCTACTATTGCTATATTCATCTTTATCGCCTCTCAAAATTACAGATTGTTTACCGTTTCTCTTATAGCGTTAACGCCTCTCGTTACCTCTGCAAATTCCTCCGGACGAAGAGCCTGAGGACCGTCGCAAAGAGCCTTTGCAGGGTCGTTGTGAACCTCTATCATAAGGCCGTCTGCGCCGCAGGCGGCAGCCGCAAAGGACATCGGCTTTACAAGTCTTGCGATACCCGAAGCATGGCTCGGGTCAACTACTACGGGGAGGTGCGTCATTTCGTGGAGCATTGCGACAGCCGAAAGATCGAGGGTATTTCTCGTGGCGGTCTCAAAGGTTCTTATGCCGCGCTCGCAGAGTATAACCTTTTGGTTGCCCTCGGCCATAATGTATTCGGCACTCATAAGGAATTCCTGAAGCGTAGCGCAAAGTCCGCGCTTTAAGAAAATAGGTTTGTCTATTCTGCCGAGCTCCTTTAAAAGCTCAAAATTCTGCATATTCCTTGCTCCGACCTGAATTATGTCCACATTCTCAAACAAATCAATATGAGACGCGTCCATAATTTCGGTAACTATCGGCATACCTGTTTCTTTTTTCGCCTCAAGCAAAAGCTCAAGTCCCTCGGCGCGCATTCCCTGGAAAGCATAGGGCGAAGTGCGCGGTTTGAAGGCACCGCCCCTTAAAATATTGGCACCGGCCTTTTTGACGTCTTTTGCTATCGAGATTATCTGCTCGCGGCTCTCAACCGAGCAAGGACCTGCAAAATACTGGAAATTTCCGCCGCCTATTTTATGTCCGCCGACGTCAATAATCGTGTCGTCCGGATGAAATTTTCTGTTGGCGTTTTTATACGGCTCGGAAATTCTTTTTACCTTTTCAACTATGTCAAGACCCTGAATAAGGTCAATATCAATTTTGCTCGTATCACCGATAAGGCCTAAAATCGTCTGGTACTCGCCTATAACCTTATGAACCGAAATTTTCTGATTTTCGAGCCAGTCGGTAAGATTTTTTACTTTTTTACTGTCTGCACCGTCTTTTAAAATTACTACCATTGTTTTGCTCCTTACTCTGAAAAATAAAAAGTCCCGCAGCGAATTTCACTGCGGGACGCATTTACCAAAATACCTTAAATCTCAGCACGCTATCTGTTTTGCAGCAAAATTCATACTAACCCTACCAAAAAAGTTGATAAAGTAAAAGTAATAGTATGAAGCTGTAAAGACAAGATTACGCATTGATTATTACCTCAATATTTTAGCGGTTTAAAGTATAATAATACCAAAGATTTGATTTGTCAACACTTTTTATAAAACTTTTGAAAGAAATTCCTGCAGCCTCGGATTTTGCGGATTCGTGAAAAGCTCCTCAGGAGCATTCTCTTCGAGAATCTTTCCATCGTCCATAAACAAAACTCTGTCGCCGACCTCGCGTGCAAAGCCCATTTCGTGGGTAACAACAACCATTGTCATACCCTCCTTGGCAAGTTCTCTCATAACCTCAAGCACCTCGCCTACCATCTCCGGGTCAAGGGCACTTGTAGGCTCATCAAAAAGAATGACATCGGGATTCATGGCAAGCGCGCGCACTATTGCAACACGCTGCTTTTGACCGCCGGAAAGCTGAGACGGATACACATCGGCCTTATCGGCAAGCCCTATTCTGTCGAGAAGCTCAAGAGCATTTTTATGCGCTTCCTCTTTTATCTGCTTAGTGGTCTTGACGGGTTCTTTGGTATCGGCTTTGCCGAGTGCCCTTTGACGGCGAAGCTTTCTCATTCTGCGTTTCTCACAAAGCACGGGTGACAGCATTATATTCTCTATAACGGTCTTGTTATTAAAGAGATTAAAGTGCTGAAAGACCATTCCTATCTTTTCGCGCTGCCTGTTAATATTGACTTTCATATCCGTAAGGTCTACTCCGTGATAAAGCACCTTGCCGGACGTAGGATCCTCCATACAGTTAAGGCAACGAAGCAGCGTGCTTTTGCCGGAACCCGACGGCCCTATTATAACTACCTTTTCGCCCTGCTCTATTTTAAGGTTAATACCCTTTAGCACGGAGAGGTCGCCGAAGCTTTTGCAAAGATCAATGACTTCTATCACTCTTCTTCAGGCTCCTTTCCATAATCTTAATGAAGAAGCTGATTATCAGCACCATCAAAATATAAATGATTGCCATAACAAGATACGGCACCATAAATTCATAGCTGTTGCTGCCTATATAGTTGAATGCAACGTAAAGGTCGGTAGCGCCGACAAAGCTTACTACCGATGTCTCTTTTATAAGAGAGATGAATTCGTTGCCGAGCGTAGGCAGAATATTTTTTATTGCCTGCGGAATGATAATTTTCATCATCGTGGTTCCGTAGCTCATACCTACGGCTCTGCCGCCCTCCATTTGGCCGGGGTCGACCGACTGTATGCCGCTTCGCATTATCTCGGAAACATATGCCGCGCTGTTAAGCCCGAACACACATACGGATACCGCAACCGACGTCATTTTAATGTTTAACAGAGGTAAAAGCACATAGTAAAACACAAGAAGCTGCACAACTACCGGCGTTCCTCTGAAAAGGCTTACATAGAAGCTGCAAAAGCCGTTTAAAATACGAGGCAGTCTTCTGTATTTCGGCAAAACTCTGATTGTGGCTATAAGAGTACCTATAAGTATACCGATAACAAGACCCAATACAGCTATTATAATAGTATTTTTAAGGCCTAACAGAACCTTGTTATAGGCACCTGCGTTTATAAATACATCAATAAAGCGCTTGACCCTAATATCAAAATTACCCATGTATCAAAATCCTTACTTTAATATAAACAATGCCCCACTTTTATTAGGTGAGGCATTGAAGTGTTAAGTCTTAACCGTAGTTCAGTTTACTTCGTTGATGGACTGAGCAATGCAAGCCGCGGGAGCAGCATCAATTATAACATAATTGATATTGCCGTTGATCATATCCTGAACGGCAAGAGAACCGCTCTTGTAGCCTACACAAACAGCTTTAAGTCCGGGGAACTCCATCTCCGCGTCGCCCTCGCAATAAAGCTGACCTGTGGTGCCGTTTTGAACGCCTATTTTTACACTGCTGTCAAGAGTGTTGAGGATAGCCTCAACAGAAGCGACGTCGGTACAACCGTCAAACTTGGTATCGGAGCCCTTAACTACAAGTCTCTGAGAAGCCTTGTAATAAGGAGTAGAGAAAGTGACATACTCTTCTCTCTCGGCCTTTACGGTAAGACCTGCCATTGCGACATCGCACTTGTGCTGACCTACCGAGAGGCAAACCGAGTCAAAGTCCATATTCTGGATAACGAGCTCTTTGCCGAGATAATCCGCAAGAGCCTTTGCTATTTCCATATCGATACCGCTGTAACCGTCGCCGTTTGTATACTCAAACGGTTCAAAAGCCGCGTTGGTGGCAACTACAAGCTGATCCTTGGTAGAATCAAGAGCAGCTGACTTGATTACATCGGGAGTGCCGCCGGCGAAATATTTATTGCATATTGCGTCGAAAGTTCCGTTAGCTTTGATTTCGGCAATAAAGCTGTTGACCTTTTCAAGAAGCTCGGGCTGATTCTTGTCAACGCCGAACGCATATTCTTCATCCGTAAGGTTAACGTCGATTACCTTAACTGCCGGTGTTTTTGCTTCCTTGGACGTATCCGAGCCGGGTGCCGTGTCATCCTTGCTGCCGCAGGCTGCAAACGACATAACCATTAAAACGGCTACGAGCATAAGCGAAATTACTTTTAATGCTTTTTTCATTACGATTCCTCCGTAATAATTTAATGGATATATAATATCACTATCAGTCAAATTATGCAAGTGTAATGTATAATTATTCGGTTTTGCACGAATTATATACGCAAAACGCCGTATTATTATGTTTATTTGACGGATTCGGTTTCATCATTTGCAAGTGACTCCGCGTGTCTTTCCGCAAGTTCCTTTTCGACCTGCGCACGCTGAGCCTTTGAATAACGTATGCATAAAAACGGAATGAGATAGAGCACAGAACCAAGTGCCGGAAGGAGCATAAAGAGCGGCCACTGAGCCTTATAAAAAGCCTGCGTCTGGCCCTCAAGGCCCAAATTCGCGTCGTAACCGAGCCCGGAAAGTACAAGTCCGCTGAATATCAGCTTTAAGGCGTCTACGAATTTGTTCGTCAAATTCTGCATGGAATTTGATATACCCTCGGTTCGCTTGCCGGTTTTCCATTCGGTATAGTCTATGGAATCGCAAAGAAGCGCACGCTGAGCTATACCGACCATATTCGTCGGTACGGATGAGATGGATATTATGGCGATTACCGCTATCATCTTGGGGAGCGTGTCAAAGCCTATAAAGAAAGCCACGACTCTGAAAGCGGCATTCATAACCTGCGCCAGTACGACCATATTTTTCATACCGCCGAGCTTATCTGCAAGCTTTACGGCAAAGAACATACTTACGGCGGAAAACGCACTGACAAGTATGCCGTAATAGAATTGCACCGTTTCACCGTTTATAACCTTGCCGCCGATATTTACGCTGACGCAGTATTTAAAGAAATATATCCACGCTATGGCTCCGTTGAAGAAGTTGAGAATCTGCGCAAGCAAGAGTAAAATGAGTATTTTGTTGTACCTTAGCATTGCAATGTCTTTTAGAAGCGACTGCTTAGGCGGTGCAACAAATTCAACTCGCTCCTTAGTCTTGTATGCAAGTATTGACATCAGCTCGCCGCCTAAACCGAATACAATGCCGAAAATAAGGAACAACAGCTTTTCACTTATTCCTATTTTTTCTCTTGCGCCCATTATCATCGGAATAAGGCTTATTGCGCCCCACGCCGCTCCGACGCCTATGTTAAGCCACTGAGAAACCCTCGCTCGCTCGTGAGGGTGCGGCGAAATCAACGACATCATACCCCACAGGGCAACATCCTGAAATGAATATGTAAAATCCCAGCCGATATAAACGCAGAGTATTATTACCATGGCCGCGGTTTCTCCCACGCCGAAATCCACAAACATAAGAGCAGTCAATATGCCGATAAAAATCGGCAGCTTACCGAGATACGGATGCAGCTTCTTACCGTTTTTACATCTTCTGCGGTCAATTACCGCACCTACTATCGGGTCGTTCAGAGCGTCCCAAATTCGTGAAAATCCGGTGAAAAATCCGACTTTTCTGGCACTTATTTTAAGTACGTCGGTACAGAAATAAAACAGCCATTGTGTTACAAACTGATAAGTGAGATTTTGCCCGGCGAGAGCCGCAGAATAAGCAAATAGCTCTCTGTTCGGCACATATCCTTCATCGGCTTCTTTGCTGAAAAGGCCGCGTCTTTTGGTCTTTACGCTTTCGGTATCAACCGACGAGCCGCTGTTTTGTGTCCCCATAAAATAACGCCTCCCAAAACAATCTTAATACACTTTTCCTGTTTTTTTTAATTGCCGCTAATTATTTTACCCAGCCCTTTTTATAAAGAAGATGAGTGCTGAGCAGGGCAACAACAACACCTATGGGTATAAGTACTCCGGAACCTACGGAGCCGTTGATAAGCAAAACTATGACTATTACGGCAAGCGGTATTATGGATATCTTCCAATGCTTGCGGAAATAGCTTATTCCGAGTGCGCCGAACAGCGCCGGAACAACCTGATTAAATGCCGGGGTAAGCGGTGAATCCTCTGCCGTGATATACGGGAGTAAGGGAGAAAACACAAGCACTCCGAGAGCTATTATTACCGTAGTAACGATAGATGAAGTGGCTATTGCGATTGTTGATACAACCTCGCCTTCCTCCGAATTTGCGCGAACGCCCGCATTCTCCATGGCATTGAGACCGCACGGAAGCTTAAGGTTTGTAATATTACCGGTTACAAAGCCGAGGTATGTTCCGCCGGCACCGAGTAAGGGGGTGTATGTAAGAACCTCTATAACCGCCGACGGGTAAAATATCATGGCAACGGGTAAAAGTCCCTTGAATATATATTTAGCCTCGGGCCATACATTCAAATGCAAGCAAATAGAAACCGGAATCATCATAAAGACAAGCAAGGCGGCAATATCCCATATAATTCCGTAAAAATGAACGCTGTCAGAGTAGCTTCTCTTTTTCTTCATCCTTAACCCCTCCATTCAAATGTCGCAATGCCCGACGGAAGAACCTTGGCAAGTATCATTACGAGTATCATTGCAAGTATCATACTAAACGGCATGGCAAAAGGCTTGAGCCAATTTATATTATGCTTATCGGACAGCTTTTCGAGAATGAACATAAAGAGCATTGACGAAAGAAGTGCCGCTACGGACATTACGCCGGCACCGTCGCCTACTACGAATTTATCACCGGAGCCTGCGAGTGCTCTGCCGATAAAGGCGGAAATAAGACCTATAAAAGCCGCGGCAGACATAAGGTCGGACCATCTGCTGTCCTTACTCGCGACCTTATTCATACCCTTTTGTATTTTTTTGAGTACAAACGGAACAAGCACAAGCGGCATAACACTGCCGATAGTCATAACCCATGCAGCAGTTGCAAAAATCTTGGGATCGGTTATCTCCTGTGAAATTCCGCTCGAAATTCCGAATGCTTCAACGGCTGCCTCAGCGGCCGGTACCTCATACTGTATTGCGCCGATTACCGAAAGACGTATCCACGGAAGAACTATACCGAGAGCCTTAGCAAGAGTTATTACCGTAGCAACTATCGCAAGTGCCGGAGCTACCGTGAAAACGGCACTGGATGAGATGGTTTTTTTGACAGTCGAGGTCTCAATTCCGAGTGCTTTTGCCCTCCTCACGGCGCGCACAAGGAAAAACACCGACTGTGCAATGACGAAAAGGACAATACATATACCCAATCCGTACATAAATGAATCCGATTTAAAATCCATTAAGATTCCCCCAATAAAAAATTTCATTTAATAATAACATAAAATATTATAAAGCACAATAAAAAATCCTCAAATTGCACAAACAATTTGAGGATCTGCTTTTACATCACGCCGATGTCGGTGACGACCGATTATTAAATTGGGATTATGGGCCTGTGTCGCAAAACGACATTTTCGCTGATTGCTTATCGCACTATATGACGCTGCTCTTCAGCGTTATAAAATCTTCTATTATATATTGTATATGACACATCTCCGGTCTGCCGGATCTCAGCATAGCCAGCAGCTCGTTGATTTCGCTCTTTTCGAGAGTTATGCCACGTATTTTAACATCGGTCGAACCTGTTTTACAGCATATTCCGTACTCGGCAAACCGATGACCTTCCTCATCATATGTATACTCGCAAAAAGCCGAAAACCGCAAATTTTCTCCCTCCGATTATTTAAAAGCCCGATTCAAAAGCCGCAAGAATCGTGCCGCAAAATACGGAACACGGAGATATATTCTGCCGGAAAGATAAAAAGCACCTCCGCTGACAATAGCGGAAGTGCGTTTTTTAGTTTGGTGGAGATAAGCGGGATCGAACCGCTGACCTCTTGAATGCCATTCAAGCGCTCTCCCAGCTGAGCTATACCCCCATATTCACTTGCCGCGGCCTGGCGTTTTTTTGTCTCTCGCCTTAGCGCTTGATTATAATACCACAGGCCTCCGGAAAATGCAACCCCTTTTTTCAAATTTTTTTAAAAAGATTTCTTGTCCCCTTTTCCCGCACCAAAAAGGCCGCCGGTGGATAGTATGGCATAGGCAGCAGGCGGAACCCACCCTTGGGTGATTAAACCGGCCCAAGCCAGGCAAAACTAAAGACAACCAACTTACATGGAGCGTGAAAACCGTGATTGTACACAGAGGAGAGATTTACTACGCGGACTTGAGCCCCGTGGTGGGCTCGGAGCAGGGCGGCGTGCGGCCGGTGCTCATTGTGCAAAACGATGTGGGCAACAAGTTCAGCCCCACGGTGATTGCCGCCGCCATCACCAGCCAAAAGGACAAGGCCAACCTGCCCACCCACATCGCCGTAAACGCCCAGGGCTCTGGGCTCATCAAAGATTCCATCATTTTGCTGGAGCAGGTGCGCACCTTGGACAAACACCGGCTGCGGGAAAAAATGGGCCGCCTGGACGCGGAATCCATGGGCCGGGTGGACCAGGCCCTTTCCATCAGCTTTGGCTTGCGGCCTACATAAGGTAGGCCGGGCCGCGCCGTGGGGGATAACCCCGCGGCGTTTCTTTTTATAGGCCCCGTTTCAGCAGGCGCTTGGCCAGCTCCCCCAGGGCGGCGGGGGTGTTGGCTGCCTCCCCCTGCTGGACGGCCTCCAGCAGGCGGCGCAGCAGCTTGCCCATCTCCGGGCCGGGGGCCACCCCCAAAGCTTTTAAGTCCTCCCCGGTGAGGGCCATGTCCCCCAGCGTCAGGCAGTCGCCCCGCTCTAAAATGGCGCGGGCCAAAGCGCGGCTCTCCTCCAAATCGGGCAGGCGGCGCGCAAAGACCCCCGGCGCCTTAGCGGACATATCCGCCTCCTGCAGCTGGAACAGGGTAAAGACAAACTGCTCCCCGTACCGGCCCAGCAGGCCCTTTAGGTGGGCCTCCCCCATGGGCATGGCGTCCTCGTGGTGGTCCACCAAGGCGGCTATCCAATCCCGCTCCTTGTTGGAGAAACGCAGCCGGGTGAGGAGCTGCCGGGCTATCCTGCCGCTTTCCGGGGGATGGCCGTAGAAATGGGCCACACCGTCGGCGGAGCGCGTCTTTCTGCCGGGCTTGCCCGCGTCGTGGAGCAGGGCGGCCCAGCGCAAATCCCCCTGCTGGGGGGCGTAATCCACCGCGTGGAGGGTGTGCTCCCACACGTCGAAGCAGTGGTAGGGCGTCTCCTGGGCGCAGCCCTTCATGGGGGCCAGCTCCGGCAGGACGGTAAACACCACCGCCGCGTACTGCCGCAGCACAGCGGCCGCCCCCTGGCCGCAGAGGAGCTTTGTCAGCTCCTCCCGCACCCGCTCGTGGGAGAGGGCCAGCAGCAGCTCCCTTTTCTCCCACAGCGCCTGGGCGGTATCGGGGTGGATGGCAAAGCCCAGCTGGGAGGAAAACCGCAGGCACCGCAAAATCCGCAGGGCGTCCTCGGAGAAGCGGCGGGCCGGCTCCCCCACGCAGCGGAGCAGCCCGGCGGACAAATCCTCCTGGCCGTGGAACAAATCCACCAGGCCCCGCTGGGGATGCCAGGCCATGGCGTTGACGGTGAAATCCCGGCGGGAAAGGTCGTCCTCCAGGCGGCGGGAAAAGGCCACGGAATCCGGGTGGCGGCCGTCGGTATAGGCCCCGTCGCTGCGGAAGGTGGTGATTTCAATGGGGTGGTCCCCGGAGGGCACCCAGGCGATGGTGCCGTGGGCCGCGCCGGCCTCCACCAGGCGCTCCCCGGCAAAGCAGGCCTTTGTCTCCTGGGGCAAAGCGCTGGTGGCGATGTCCCAGTCAGAAGGCGCCTTGCCCAGCAGGGAATCCCGCACGCAGCCCCCCACGCACCAGGCCTGGAAGCCCTGGGCCTCCAGGCGGCGGAGGGCCTCCCCTACCACGGGGGGCGGCACAATGGTCAATCCCTGGTTCATAGCAATGCTCCTTCCCTGCCTTTGGCGGCGCAACCGTTTCCCGCCGGGATGCCCGGCGGCAGTACCGCTATTATACTACAAAAGCCGCCGGGTGGGAAGGGCTCCGTTGACAGGGGCGGCAAAACATGGTAAGATACAACACCAGAGAACGTGGAAAAATACAGAACGCAGAGGAGAGATTCTCAATGGCATTGCTGGAGCAGTGGCAGCAGTACGCAGAAGAACAGCAGAACGGCCCCAAGGGCATGAAGTTCTGGGAGGAATATTTATCCCAGGAGGCGGAAATCTACAAGCGCATCCTGGAGAGCAAGCCCCGGAAGAACACGGTGAAGGGCTACGCCGAAAAGTACGGCGTGGACCTGCTGACCATGGTGGCCTTCCTGGACGGCATCAACGACAGCCTGAAGGAGCCCAACCCCCTGGAGACCATGGAGGAGGACACCGAGGTCAACCTGAACTACGACAAGGAGCTGCTCTACAAGAACATGGTGGAGGCCAAGGCCGAGTGGCTGTACAACCTGCCCCAGTGGGACAAGCTGCTCACCGAGGAGCGCCGCAAGGAGCTCTACCGGGAGCAGAAGCGCTCTAAGACCGTGGTAAAGGGCGAAAAGATTGGCCGCAACGACCCCTGCCCCTGCGGCAGCGGCAAAAAGTATAAAAAATGCTGCGGCCGTGATTTGTAAGCCGCCGGCTATATGGGCCGCCTTTCCCTTCCCGTGCGGGGGGAGGGGCGGCCTTCCCTTTTGATTAAAGCATCCAAAAAACGCAAAGACTACCTCCGGAAGGAAATTTTCGGAGGTGGTCTTTTTTCTATGCAGGGAAAAGTGGAGATATGCGGCGTGAACACATCCAAGCTGAAGGTGCTGAAAAGCGACGAGACCCGGGAGCTGCTCATCAAAAGCCACAACGGGGACAAGGCCGCCCGGGAGGAGCTGATTTCCGGAAACCTGCGGCTGGTGCTCTCGGTCATCCAGCGGTTTGGCAACCGGGGGGAAAACCCCGACGACTTGTTCCAGGTGGGGTGCATTGGGCTGATGAAGGCCATCGACCACTTCGACGTGGACCAGGGGGTGCAGTTCTCCACCTACGGGGTGCCCATGATTATCGGGGAGGTGCGGCGGTTTTTGCGGGACAACAACTCCGTGCGGGTCAGCCGTTCCCTGCGGGACACGGCCTACAAGGCCATCCAGTGCAAGGAGCGCCTGACCGCCCAGAAGAACCGGGAGCCCACCGTGGAGGAGATCGCCCAGGAGCTCTCCATGAAGCGGGAGGACGTGGTGCTGGCCCTGGAGGCCATTGTGGAGCCTGTCTCCCTGTACGAGCCGGTGTTCTCCGACGGGGGCGACACCATCTATATTATGGACCAGGTGGGCGACCCCACCGGCGACGGGGACTGGCTGGAGGAAATCGCCGTGAAGCAGGCCATCCAGAACTTGAGCCCCCGGGAGAAGAAAATCCTCTCCCTGCGGTTTTTGGAGGGCTGCACCCAGGTGGAAGTGGCCGGGCAGATCGGCATCTCCCAGGCCCAGGTGTCCCGGCTGGAGAAGGGGGCGCTGAACAAAATCAAAGAGGAGCTGCGCTGAGGCAGCAAAAAACGGGGCGCCGCCAACCACAGCGGGCCCCGTTCCTGTTTACTTCTTTTCGTGCTCTTTTAGGAAAGCCTGGATCTCCTCCTCGGTCTCCAGGGACATGGCCTTCTCGGTGACGGCCTTGGCCTCCTCCATGGTCCACAGGGAGATGGCCTTGCGCACCGGCAGCAAGGACACCGGCGCCACGCTGAAGGCCTCCAGCCCAAAGGTGAGCAGCACAGGGGTGAGGGCTGTGTCCGCGGCGGCCTCGCCGCACATGCTCACCTTGGTGCCGGTGCGCCGGGCCGTCTCCAGCACCTGGCGCACCAGGCGCAGCACCGCCGGGTGGAAGTAGGAATAGAGGTGGGCCACCCGGGCGTTGCCACGGTCCACGCCCAGGACGTACTGGGTCAAGTCGTTGGTGCCCAGGCTGAAGAAGTCCGCCTCCTTGGAGAAAGCGTCGGCCATCAGGCAGGCGGAAACCGTCTCCACCATCACGCCCATGGGAAGGTTCTCATCAAAGGCCACCTTCCGGCGGCGCAGGGCCTCTTTCTCCTCCTCCAGGATTTCCCGGGCCCGGCGGACCTCCTCCACGCCGGTGACCATGGGCAGCAGCAGATGGGCCTTCCCATAGGCGCTGGCCCGCAGCACCGCCCGCAGGTGAGAGCGGAACATGTCCTCCTCCCGCAGGGAGAAGCGCAGGCCCCGGCAGCCCAGGAAGGGGTTTTCCTCGTGGGGCTGGTGGAGGTAGGGCAGCGTCTTGTCGCCGCCCACGTCCAAGGTGCGGATAATCACCCGCTTGCCCCGCATGGCAGCCAAAATCTGCCGGTAGGCGTGGAACTGTTCCTCCTCCCCCGGCTGGGAGGTGCGGTCTAAGTACAAAAACTCCGTGCGCAGCAGGCCGATGCCGTCGCAGCCGTAGCCAGCGGCCCGGGTGGCGTCCCCCACGCTGCCGGCGTTCGCGCCCAGCTGGATGCGCTTGCCGTCGGCGGTGACAGTCTCCCGGCCCACAAACACCCGCAGGGAGGCCCGCAGCTGCTGGAAGTCCTTCTGCCGGCCCTCGTAGACGGACTTCATCACCTGGCCGGGGGAGAACACCACGCAGCCCCGGTTGCCGTCCACAATGAGGGTCTCGCCGGTGGCGGCGTCCAGCACCCGGTCCTCCAGGCCCAGCACGGCGGGGATTTCCAGGGCCCGGGCCAAAATGGCGCTATGGGAGGTGGGCCCGCCCTTGCCCAGCACAATGCCCGCCACATTGGCGGAGTTGAGCACCGACACCGCCGAGGGGGAAAGCTCCTCGGCCAACAGCACGGTGCCCGGCTGCAGGGCGGAGAAGTCCATCTCCGGCAGGCCCAGCAGCAGGCGGAGCATCCCGCCCCGCAAGTCCCGCACATCGGCGGCCCGCTGGCGGGTGACTTCATCCTCCGCGGCGGTGAACAAATCGATGAACAAATCGCAGGAGGCGGAAAGGGCCGCTTCCGCGGACTGGCCCGAGGCGATGCGCCCCTCCACCTGGCCGTTTAAGTAGGGGTCGCGAATCATGTCCGCCTGGCAGCGGATGATGTCCCCCCGCTCTTTGCCGGCCATCTCCGCCACGCGGTCGGCCTTTACCTGGGTGACATGGCAGAAGGTCTCCACCGCGCTGTGGTAGCGCTCCAGCTCCAGCTTGGGGTCGGCGATTTCCCGCTCCAGGCTGCCCATGGGTTTTTCCTTATAGACCAGCGCGTGGCCAATGCCGATGCCCGGGGAGGCCGCCACGCCGTAGAGCACCCGCTCGCCTGTCATACACGGCCACCTCCCGCTTCGCCCAGGCCGGATTCAATCAGCTCTACCGCCCGGGAAAGGGCCTCTTCCTCGTCGGGGCCGGAGCAGCGTATCTCCACCTCGTCCCCGCACTGGATGCCCGCGGCAATCAGGTTCATAATGCTCTTCCCGCTGACGGCGGCCTCCTTGTGGCAGACCCACACGTCCGACAGGAACCTCTGCATCTCGTTGGAAAACAGCCCGGCGGGCCGCACATGAAGGCCCTCCCGGTTGTTCAGCATCACTTTTTTCGCTACCACTACTGATTTCTCCTTCCCTTGGAGTTTTCATCCGGAGACTGCCCTGGGGCAAAAAGCGGGCTCACTGCCCTGGAGCAGGGGGCTCTCCGGGGGTGACAAAGACGGTTTTGTATTGGACGTAAATCACCATGCCGGGCTTGGCGCCGGCCGGCTTGGAAACATGGCGTATCTGGGTGTAATCCACCGGCACCTGGGAGGAATCCTTGGCGCGGCTGTGGAGGGCCGCCAGCTGGGCGGCCTGCTCCATGGCGGTCTCCGTGGGCTGCCTGCCCTGGGTGACCAGCACCGTGTGGGAGCCGGGGATGTTCTTGGTGTGGAACCAGATGTCGTTGTTGTTGGCGGTCTTCAAGGTGAGCTTGTCATTCTGGCGGTTGTTGCGGCCCACCAGCACGGTGAACCCGTCGGAGGTGGTGAACTCCATGGGCGCGCTGATACCGGCGGGCTTGTCCTTTTTGCTGCGCAGCTTCCGCAGGTAGCCCTGCTCCTGCAGCTCCGCCCGGATTTCCGAAAGGTCCCGCTCCGTCTCGGCACGGGCCAGGGCGTCCAGCACGCTTTCCAGATACTCCAGCTCCTTGCCCGCCAAGTCAATCTGCTCGGTGAGTTTCTCCTCGGCGGTTTTGGCCTTGCGGTACTCCTTGTAGTACTTCTGGGCGTTCTGGGAGGGGGTCAGGGCCGGGTCCAGCTGGATGTGCAGCAGGGGGCTGCCCTCCTCGTAGAAGTTGGGCAAATCCACCGCCTCCAGGCCCTTTTCCATCTGGTACATGTTGGCGCTGATCAAATCCCCGGCCACACGCAGGCCCTCCCGGCCGGCGCACTGCTCCAGCTCGCCCCGCTGGATGCCTATCTTTCGGGAAAGCCGCTCGGAGTGGGTGGAGAGCAGCCGCAGCAAGTCCTGCTCCCGCACGCGCATGCGCTCCTGCTTATCCCGCTCCCGGTAGAACTCGTCCAGCAGCTGGGAGAAGCTCTCCCCCTCCTTCACCACGGCGGCGGTGCCGTACTGGTGTATCTCCACAAAGGAGAAGTCCATGGGCTTGCCCTGGGGGCTGACGGCCACGAAGGGCTTGCCGGAGACAGCCTGGATGGTGTCCTTCAGCTGCTGGTAGAAAAAGCCCGCCCGGAAATACTGCTCCTCGTCCATGGTTTTCACGGTGAGCTCCCGGCCCCGGCCCACCTGGTGGGCCAGCTCCCGGCAGACAATGGGCGAAACGCCCTGGAGCACCGCCAGGTAGCCCTTGGAGAGCTCCATGTCCCGGGGCAAAGCTTGCAGGGCCCCCACCACCTGCTGGGAGGTGGCCGACAGGGGGCACAGCTTATCCTGGGGCGGGGGCAGCTGGTAAGAAAGCCCCGGCAGCACCAGCCGCTGGGAGGACATCTCCGCGTCCACCCGCTTGAGGGCGTCGATGATTTTGCCGTCCTCCCCGGTGAAGATGATGTTGCTGTACCGGCCCATTACCTCCATGGTCAAGGTGAGGGTGACGTGGTCGCCCAGCTCGTTGATGGCGTCAAAGTCAAAGTGGAGCAGGCGCTCCAGCTCCGGCTGGCGGATGGCAACCAGTTTTGCCCCCAGCAGCTTTTTGCGCAGCAGCATGCACAGCATGGGCGGCTGCTTGGGGTTCTCCAGGGGGATGGTGGTAAAGTGCACCCGGGCCGAGTTGGCCCTGGCGGAGAACAGCACGCGGTAGGCCGCCTCCCGGGTGCGGAAGGCCACCACCAGCTCCTCCCGGTTGGGCTGGTGGATTTTATCCACCCTGGCCCCCAGGAGGCTGCCCTCCAATTCTTGTTTGATATGCCGCAGAAACGCGCCGTCCAATGCCATAGGTATGGTTGTCCTTTCTCAGATATGTGTTACAGGGCGCCCATGGGGGCAGCCTCTGCCTGGGAGAGCAAAAAGGCCGTGTCCGGCACCCGCTTGCGCAGGTAAGAGGCCAAAAACTCCCCAAAGACCTTCTCGGTGTGATAGTGGCCCGCCGCCACGCAGGTCAGCCGGGACTGGGCTGCCTCCAGCTCCTCGTGGTGCTTCATCTCCCCGGTGAGGTAGGCGTCCGCCCCCCGGCAGGCCGCCTGGTGGACGTACTCCCCGCCGGCGCCGCTGCAGAAGAACACCCGCTGCACCTTGCCCTGCCCGGGGCAGAACTTCACCGCCGGGGCGGAGAGCTTCTCCTTTACCAAGGCGGCGAAGGCCTGGGGCTCCAGGGGCTCCTCCAAATCGCCGGAAAAGAGCACGCAGTCCTCCCCGAACACGTCCTCCCGGCGGACGTTGCGCAGCCCCAGCTTGCTGCCCAGGGCCACGTTGACCCCGCACACTGGGGACAAATCCAAATTGGTGTGGCAGCACAGGGCGGCAATGCCCCGGCTGGCCAGCTGGTAGGGCACGTCCTGGGGGCCCAGGGATTTGAGGGGGTGGAAAATCACCGGGTGGTGGGAGAGGATGAGGTTGGCGTTCATAGAGGCCGCCTCCGCCACCACGGCGGGGGTGATGTCCAAGGCCAGCAGGGCCCGGGTGACGATAGTGTTGCCGTCGCCCACCAGCAGGCCGGCGTTGTCGAAGTCCAAGGCGGTGGAAAAGGGCGCCACCGCGTCGATGATGTCGTAGATGTCACGAATCCTTGCCATAAGTATGTTCTCCTTTTCCGTTTGAGAAGTGTGGGACCGCACCTTGTTCCCCTTCTCAAAGGAGAGGCTCAAGCCTGGGGCAGATAGGTCTGTCCTATCTGGGAGAGGAGCTCCCCCAGCTGGGCGGCCCGCTGGCTGTCCCCCTGGTGAAGGGCGCCCTGGCGCTGGGCCTCCAGGCCCCGGAGCACCTTGCGGGCGTAGTCCTCCACATGGGGGGCGCCGGGGATGAGCTTGCCCAGGTAGGGGTAGAGGGGGCCGTTCTCCACGGGGGCCCCTTGGTAGGCGGCGGAAAAGGCCGAGTAGACCTTGCCGCCGTCCACTACGGCCTGCTCCTGGAGCACCTGGAAGCCCAGCTCCGCCAGGCCCCGGCGCAGCTCCGCCACGGAGCTCATGGGCTGGAGCACCAGCCGCTTGGCCCCATCCCGCAGCCAGGGGGTCTCCCCCACAATGCGCAGGATGAGCTCGCCGCCCATGCCCGCCAGCACCACGTCCCCGGCCTCCTGGGGCAAGACAGCCCGCAGGCCGTCGGACAGGCGGAAGGAGAGCGCCTCCCCCACCTCGTACTTGGCGCCGTCCCGGCGGGCGGCCTCCAGGGGGCCGGGGTTGATATCGCAGGCCAGGGCCCGGGGGATTTTCCCCGTTTTTAACAGCCAGATGGGCAGATAGGCGTGGTCGGTGCCCACGTCGCAGAGGGGGCTGCCCTCCCGGACAAGGGCGGCACACAGGGCCAGCCGTGGGCCCAGGGAAAACAGCGGTCGCATAGAAACCTCCCCAGATACAGCGCTGCCGCCCGGCAGGACCTGTCGCGCGGCAGTGGAATTTCCTTCTTACTTGTTCTGCAAATGCTCGTTGAGCTTTGCCACCAGCTCATCCGCGTTGACGCCGTGGACCATGCAGGCCTGCTCCACTGTTTCCCCGCGCGAAGAGGGGCAGCCCAAGCAGTGCATGCCCATCTCCAGGAAGAAGGGGGCTGTGGTCTGGTCCATATCCAGGATATCGCCGATGATGGTATCTTTTGTAATGGAAGCCATTGGTACATTCCTCCGTTTGCTATTTTTATGGATACTAGTATTATAATACCCTTTTCGCCCCACCGCAATACAAAAATGATAAAAAAAGGCCCCACCCGCAGGTGGAGCGCTGGGGCCTTATTCCCATTCGGCTTTCATCTGGGCGTAGCACTGGCTGCAGTAAACCAGGCGGTCATCCCGGGGCTGAAAGGGCACCCGGGCCTCTTTGCCGCAGGCGGCGCACACGCCGGTGTACATCTCCCGCTGGGGCGCTACGTTGCCTTTGCGGGCCTGGCGGCACGGGCGGCAGCGCTGGGGCTGGTTCTGAAAGCCCTTTTCCGCGTAGAATTCCTGCTCGCCGGCGGTGAACACAAACTCCTTGCCGCAGTCTTTGCAGATGAGCGTCTTGTCTTCGTACATGGTCTTTCCCTCGCTTTTTGCTTTGTTGCGCGCCCTGGACGGAGTTGCACCGTGCCGGCAGAAGCCGCCGCGGGGCAGGGCGGAAAGTCACATCCGTTTCAGCTTGGAGCGCACCCGGTGCAGGGCGTTGTCGTAGGAGCGCAGAGGAAGCCCGGCCCGCTTGGCGCCCTCCACCCGGCGGTAGCCGCTGAGGTACAGCGCCAGCACCCGCCGCTCCAGGGGGGACAAGGAGACGTCCATCTGGCGGCACAGGGCGCCAAATTCCTCCCGCAGCTCCAGCAGCGCCTCGGGGCCGGCCTCCACAGCGGCCTCCCCGGCGTCCTCCAGGGGCACGGATTCATTTAAGGGGCGGTTGCCGCTGCTGCCGTGGCGGCGCACGGCGCTGGCCATCTGGTTGTAGACGCACACCCCCGCGTAGGTGGGGAACGAGGCCCCCCGCCCCGGCCGGTAAGAGATGGCGGCGGCGTACAGGCCCAGCAGGCCCTCTTGCCACAAGTCCTCTTTCTCCGGGGCGCTGGCGCCCTCGAAGAGCTTGGCCTTGGCCCGGATGAGCCCCAGGTACCGGGCGGAGAGCTCGGCAAAGGCCTCCCCCTGGCCAGCGCGCACCAGGGCGGCCAGCTGGGCGTCGCCGCAAGCTTGATAGTCCATGGCCAGCCCTCCCCTCTCTTTGCCCTTATCATAGCCTAAAAGGCCCCGGTTCGTCAAGATGCGTTTCTCTCACCCTGTTTCTCCATGTTTTTTCAACAATCCGTTGTATATATAGGGATTTCGTCGTATAATGAAGAAAACCACGCCTGCTTTGGCGGAAAGGGGTAAACACTATGGTGGAAAAGACCTACAGCATGGGCCTGTACGGCCTGGAGGCCTTCCCGGTGGAGGTGGAGGCCGACCTCTCCCAGGGGCTGCCCGCCTTTGAGCTGGTGGGACTGCCCGACGCCGCGGTGAAGGAATCCCGGGACAGGGTGCGCTCTGCCCTGAAGAACTGTGGGTTCGAGTTCCCCGTCAGCCGCATCACCATGAACCTGGCCCCGGCGGACAAAAAGAAGGAGGGGCCCATCTACGACCTGCCCCTGCTGGTGTCTTTGCTCAAGGCCTCCCGGCAGCTGTGCTGCCACACCGAGGACGCCATCTTTTTGGGGGAGCTCTCCCTCTCTGGGGAGCTGCGGCCCATCCGCGGCCTGCTGCCCATGGCGGACAAGGCTCGGGAAGAGGGCTTTAAGCGGCTGTATGTCCCCGCGGAGAACGCCGGGGAGGGCGCCGTCATCCAGGGGCTTACGGTGTACGGCATCCGGGACGTGCGCCAGCTGGTGGACCACCTGCAAGGCATGCTGGAGCTCTCTCCCGCCGTGCCCTCCTACGGGGAGCCGGAAGCCATGGAATCCCTGGACTTTGCCGACGTAAAGGGCCAGCCAGAGGCCAAGCGCGCCCTGGAAATTGCCGCCAGCGGCTGCCACAACGTGCTGCTCATCGGGCCGCCGGGCTCGGGCAAGAGCATGCTGGCCAAGCGCCTGCCCACCATCTTGCCGGAGATGACCTTTGAGGAATCCTTGGAGACCACCAAGATACACTCCATCCGGGGGAAGCTGCCCGCCGGGGTGTCTCTCCTCCGCACCAGGCCCTTCCGCGCGCCCCACCACACCATCTCCACCGCGGGGCTGGCAGGCGGCGGGCCCTCCCCGCAGCCGGGGGAGATCTCCCTGGCCCACAACGGCGTGCTGTTTTTAGACGAGCTGCCGGAGTTCGCCCGGCCCGCTATGGAAGTGCTGCGCCAGCCCTTGGAGGACGGCAAGGTGACCATCTCCCGGGTGGGCGGCACTACCTCCTATCCCAGCCGGTTTATGCTGGTTGCCGCCATGAACCCCTGCCCCTGCGGCTACTTTGGGCACCCCACCCATCCCTGTTTGTGCCATCCCCACGCGGTGGAGCGCTACATGGGGAAGGTCTCCGGGCCCCTGCTGGACCGCATCGACCTGCACATCGAGGTGGACCCGGTGGCCTTTTCGGAGCTTTCCTCCACCAAAAAAGAGGAGAGCTCCGCCCAGATTCGGGAGCGGGTCAGCGCCGCCCGGAAACGCCAGCAGCAGCGCTTCGCTGGCAGGGGCTACGCCTGCAACGGGGACATCCCCGACTCCCAGCTGCAGGAGATGTGCCAGACCACCGAGGCCGCCGACCGCCTGCTCCAGCTGGCCTTTGAGCGCTTTGGCTTCTCGGCGCGCACCTACAGCCGGGTGCTGAAAGTGGCCCGCACCATCGCCGACCTGGAGGGCAGCGAGAAGATAGACTCCTCCCACGCGGCGGAGGCGGTGCAGTACCGCACCCTGGACAGGAAATACTGGCTGCAAAAATAGGCGCGAAAAAGCCGCCCCCTCCTGGCATGGAGCGGGCGGCTCTTCGCTTTTCCAAAAGTAGTTTACTGCCGGCGGTCGTACTGCTCGCACTCCTCGGGGAAGTGGAAGCCGTAGGTGTTGTAAGAGTAGTTGGCGTTGGAGTGGTAGGCCTCGTCGTAGTTGCCGAAGAAGAAAATCTTGCACTCCGCCAGGCGGCGCCACACCAGGCCCGCCACCACACCGCCGGCCTTGTTCCACTGGAGGAAATTGTTGGCCAGCACGGTGGAATCGGCCCAGGCCAAATCCCGGGTCCAGCTGCCGGAGAGCTGGACATAGCCGGCGGGCATCCAGCCCACCTGGCCGCCGGAGGTGGTCACCTGGTACCAATACCGGTCATAAAAAGAAGTAGTGCTACCATCTGGATTTTTTACTATGCGTGTTTGAATGAAATAATCTCTTACGGTAACAGTAGAACCGATACTCAATTCGGTAACTATAGTACTCGAAATATCCCTATTGGAATACACAGGGGCGGCGCCCAGGTCCACGTCATCCACATTCACCGTACCGGTGGCACTGCCGGAGAACCCGGACACATCCACCGCGTTGAGCAGCGCCCGGCGGAAGCCGTAGTCACTGGACAAGGTGCCGACGCCGCAGTTGAACACAAAGCTGGTCAAGGCGTCAAAATGGGCCTGGTTCATCTTGATATTGTAGGTAGAGCGGAAATTCTCCACCGCGGGGGAGTAGGTCTCGTTGGCAATCTGCACCAGCTGGGCAAAGAGCTCCGAGGTGGTCAGGTTGTTGTAGAAGGTGGTGTTCACCGGCACCACGTAGCCGTAGCCCACGGTGGGGTTGCCGGAGGCCAGCACGTCGTCCTCTATCTCCGGCACAGAGCCCTCGAAGTTGGCGATGATGTTCAGCCCCTCGGTGCTCACCCGGCGGGACTCGGTGGTGGTGGTGCTGGAATGGATATCGCTGGAAGTGACCACCACAGTGAACTCGCAGTAGTCGGTGGACCAGCTGCCGCCGGAGGTCTGGGAATAGGCCCGCACGGTGTAGGTGCCCGCCCTGCCAAAGGACACGCTGCGGGTGAACACCCGCACCTGGTTGGTGGGCAGGCCATAGCTGGAGACGCGGCTCTCGCTGGTGTAGGAGGTGGTGTCCCAGCTGCCGGTGGCGGGGCCGCCCACAATGGTGAACCGCACGCCCGTTTTGCTGGAGTCGGTAATGGCGGTCAAGTTGAAGTTGTCCCCCACGCCGATGATGTTCTCGTCGGAATAGGCAAAGCGCACGGACTCCGCGGCGGTGACAGTCACCGTGCAGGTGGCGGTGGCGCCCGCGCCGTCGGTAAAGGTCAGGGTGGCGGTGCCGGGGCTGGCGCCGTAGACGATGGCGCCCTCGGTGTTGCCGCCATAGGGCACGGTGTAGCCCACATAGGCCACGCTGGAGTTGCTGCTGGTCCACTCCATGGCGGAGAGGTTGGAGGTGACCGAGCCGTCCAGCCGGGCGCTCTGGTACTGGGCGAGGGTCAGGCTGTTGGTGCTGACGGTGGCCCCTGTGGCAGTGCCTCCGCCGCCACCACCGCCGGTGTAGACCTCCACGTAATCCGGGTGGACGTAGCCCTCCACGCCGCTGGCGGTTTCCACGCCCAGCCAGCCGTTGCTCTCAATGGAGGTGATGGTCAGCCGCACGCCGGTGGCCAAAGAGGTGATGGCCTCGTAGTTGGTGCCGGGGCCCGAACGCAGGCGCAGGCTGGGCTCGGCGGTGACGCGCACCGTTTGGCCCACCTCAAAGCCGTCGGGGTCCGGGTCGGGCTCGGGCTCCGGGTCGGGGGTGTCCGTGGGGCCGGAGACGTACTCTACAAATTCCCCGCTGACGTAGCCGGTGCGGCCGCTGCCGGTGCGCACCCCCAGCCAGCCGTTGCTCTCCACCGAGGTGACGGTCAGCTCGGCGCCGGTGGGAAGCACCGTCACCACCGAGGAGGTGGTGCTGGCGCTGGAGCGCAGATTCAGCCCATTGGTTGCGGTGACCCGCACGGTGCAGCCCGTCTCGATGGCGCTGCCCACAGGGTCGGCGGCCTCGGCGATATGTTCATAGGCCCAGTGACTGCTGGGCACGTCCACAAACTCCGGTGTAACAGCGTCGGCGGCAAAGCCGGAGCCGGTGCGCTCCAGGGCTTTATTTAAGATTGGTGTTACTTGAGCACGGGTCAAATTGGCGTTCGGTTGGAAAGTTCCATCTCCCATGCCCACAATCCATCCCCTCTCGACAGCGGCATTGATATAGCCGGATGCCCATCCTGAAACATCTGAAAAGCCGCTATCTGCCCCATCCGTAAGGTCAAAGCACTTGCACACGGCGGTGACGAACTCCGCCCGGGTGACGGCGTTGTTGGGCCGGAAGGTGCCATCTTCATAGCCGCTGAGAACGTCCAGCTCCACCAAGGTGTTCACCTCGGTGGCGTACCAGGCGCCTGCGCTGACGTCGGAGAAGCTGCCGCCTGTCACCGGCGGGTACGAGGCCAGCAGGTTGTAGAGCACCTGGGCCATCTCGGCGCGAGTCATGGCCCGGTCGGGGTAGAAGCGTGCGCCCGCCTCACCGGACATGTACGCTTCGTGGCCGCCCACCACCAGCAGGGGGTAGGAGGCGAAGGTCTCCTGCTGGCTGTCCTCCATGGAGATGCCGCTCTCCTCCCCGGAGCTCTCGTCCTCCGGCGCCTGGGAGGAGGACTCCTCCTGGCTGGAAGAGGGCTCTAGGCTGGAGGGCTCCTCCTGGGAACTCTCCCCTTCCCCGGGCTGGCTCTCCTCCCCGGCGGGCTGGGAGCTCTCCGGCGCGGAGCTTTCCTCCGCCGGCTGGGCGGCGCTCTCCTCCCCGGAATTCTCCCCCTCCGGGGCTTGGCTGGAAGCGCTGGAGGCGCTTTCAAGGGCGGACTCCGCCGCCAAGGCGCTGGGTGCCGGCAAGGTGAGCAGCAGCGACAGCAGCAGCGCCGCAATCCTTCTGGTTCGCTTTTTTCCCACGGTAAACCTCCCATACATTGCAAAGGCAGTTGCCCTGGTTTACAAAATACACGGCACCATTATACCGGAAAGATTACAAATTTGCAACCTTTTGCCCCCAGAATTCACAATTTGCCACAAAATGCCAACAAAAAAAGGCCGCCAGGTTTTGGCTGGCAGCCTTTATTTCTAGGGGATTTTTTACAGCTTTTCCACCAGGGCCTTGGTGTCCCGGGCGATGACCAGCTCCTCGTTGGTGGGGATGACGTACACCTCCATGGAGGAATCGGGGGTGGAGATTTTGCCCTCTTTGCCCAGCACCATCTTCTCGTTGAGCTCGGGGTCAATCTTCACGCCCAGGAACTTCAGGTACTCGCCTACAACCTGGCGGTGGTGGGACTGGTTCTCGCCCACGCCGGCGGTGAAGACAATGGCGTCGCAGCCGCCCAGGGCCACCAGGTAGCCGCCGATGAACTTGGAAATCTGGTACTCCAGGATGTCGTGGGCCAGCTGGGCGCGCTGGTTGCCCTCGGCAGCGGCCTTGGTCACGTCACGGTCGTCGCTGGAGACGCCGGAAATGCCCAGCAGGCCGGACTTCTTGTTGAGGATCTGGTCCATCTCAGAGGGGGTCAGGTGCTCCTTCTCCATGATGAAGGTGACCACAGAGGGGTCCAGGGTGCCGGTGCGGCTGCCCATCATAAAGCCGTCCAGGGGGGTCAGGCCCATGCTGGTGTCAATGACCTTGCCGCCGTCAATGGCGGTGATGGAGGAGCCGTTGCCCAGGTGGCAGGTAATCATCTTCAGGTCTTTGATGTCCTTGCCCATCAGCTGGGCGCAGCGGTGGCTCACATAGCGGTGGGAGGTGCCGTGGAAGCCGTAGCGGCGCACGGCGTACTTCTCGTAATACTCATAGGGGACGTTGAACATGTAGGCCTTGGGGGGCATGGTGGCGTGGAAAGCGGTGTCGAACACCACCACCTCGGGGACCTGCTCGCCGAAGACCTCGCGGCAGGCGCGGATGCCCTGGCTGTGGGCCTTGTTGTGAAGGGGGGCCAGGGGGATAAGGCTCTCAATATCCTCAATGACCTTCTCGTCCACTAGCACGGACTCGTGGAAGATAGAGCCGCCCTGCACGATGCGGTGGCCCACGGCGGCAACCTCATCCAGGCTGTTGATAACGCCGTACTCCCCGTCGATAAGGGCGTTTTTCACCTGCATAAAGGCGGCGGCGTGGTCCAGCATGTTCACGTTCTTCTTCAGCTCCCGGCCGTCGGCGGTCTTGTGGGTGAAGATGCCCCCGGGCATGCCGATGCGCTCGCAGTTGCCCTTGCACACCATCTGTTCGTTGTCCATGTCGATGAGCTGGTACTTCAAAGAAGAGCTGCCCGCGTTGATGACGAGAATTTTCATGGTTCGAATCTTTCCTTTCCTCTTTCCCCAAAAAGCCTGCGGACCCGCATTTCCCGGCGGGCGCCTTTTGGGATGGTGGTTATTTCGCCCGCCCTCTTGCGAACAGGCGGGTGCTTCGTGTAAAATGATTTAGAAAAAGTCGCAGTCCCATTTTAGACCATTTCCCCTGTAAATTCAAGGAGTTTCAAAGGAAAATGCGAGAGAAAATGAAGATTTCCGCCATCATCTGCGAGCTGAACCCCCTACACAGCGGCCACCAGGCCCTGTTCGCCCACGCGAAAGCCCGCTTTGGGGGCCTGGTGTGCGTGCTCTCCGGGAATTTCGTCCAGCGGGGGGAGCCCGCCCTGCTGGACAAGTGGGCCCGCACCCGCCTGGCCTTGGAGAGCGGCGCAGACCTGGTGCTGGAGCTGCCCCTGCCCTGGGCCCTGGCCGGGGCGGAGCGCTTCGCTGCGGGAGGCGTGGCCCTGGCCCGTGCCCTGGGCTGCGTGGACACACTGCTCTTTGGCAGCGAGGAAGGGGACATCCAGCCCCTGTGGCAGCTGGCGGAAGCCTTGCTCTCCCCGGCGTTCCCCCAGGCGCTCCAACAGGTGGACGCCACCCTCCCCTTTGCCCAGCGGCGGCAGCGGGCGGCGGCCCGCCTGGTGGGGGAGGACACCGCCGCCCTGCTGGAAAAGCCCAACTGCATCCTGGGGGTGGAGTACCTAAAGGCCATCCTGTCCCAGGGGGGCGGGCTGAAGGCGGAGACGTTCCCCCGCCAAGGCGCCGGCCACGACCAGCCGGACCACCAGGGGCCCCTGCTCTCCGCCAGCCACGCCAGGGCCCTTCTCTGCCAGGGGGCGGATTTGACCGGCCGCCTTCCCCAGGCCACCTTGTCCCTGTGGGAGGAGCTGCGGGCCCAGGGGAAGTGCCCGGCCTCTTTGGGGCGGCTGGAGGTGGCCGTGCTGTGCAGGCTGCGCTCCCTCACCGTGGAGGGCTTCGCCCAGCTGCCGGACATCAGCGAGGGCCTGGAGAACCGGCTGTACCAGGCGGCCCGCCAGGCAGGAAGCTTGGAGGAGTTCTACGCCCTGGTGAAGTCCAAGCGGTACTCCCACGCCAGGGTGCGGCGGCTGGCCATGAGCGCCTTCCTGGGAGTGTCAAGGGATATGCCTTGCCTGCCCCCCTACCTGCGGGTGCTGGGCATGACCCCCACCGGCCAGGCCATTCTCCGCCAAGCACAGCCCAGCCTGCCCCTGGCGCTGCGGGCGGCGGACTTCCAAAGGCTGGGCGGGCGGGCCCTGTCCCTGTTCCAGCTGGAGGCCCACGCCGGCGACCTCTACGGCCTGGCGCTGCCCTCCCCCGCCCCCTGCGGCCGGGACTACACCCAGGGGCTTATCAAGGTGGGATTTTAAGGGAAAGGGAGGATCGACCATGAAAGAGTCAAAGCGCTGGCAGGACATCCTCATCAGCGCGGGGATTTTTGCCGCGGCCACTTTCATCATTGCGGGGTTGTGCGGCCTGGTGTGCGCGATTTTTATGCTTCCCCTGGGATTTCGCTATGAGAGCTTGTGGGATATTGTCGTATTCTTTTTCTGGGGCAGTATCGTGGCCATCCCCATCTCCCTGGCGGCGGCCGCTCTGCCCAAGGCCCTGTACGCCCTGGGGAAGCTGCCCCGCTGGGGCGCCCGGCTGCTGTACCTGGCGCTGGACTCCTTTGCCACGGCCCTGGGCCTGGCGGTGGTGGATATGCTCCTGGAAAGCGTCTCCGCCACAGACGCCTCCTTGTGGATGGCGGGCCTGCTGCTGGCCTTGCCGGGACTGAAGGATATCGCAAGGGAAAAGAAAGAATAACCGCGCCCCGCGAAATGAAAGTTCTTGGGTTCCCTTACTTTACACAAAGAAAAAGGGCAAGAGAGCGCTCTCCTGCCCTACCATAAAACGCGGACATTTGGCTTAAAGCCCGCGCAAGTTAAGCGGCGGCTTGCGCCGCGCCCCGCGAAATAAAAGTTCTTTGGTTACTTTCTTTCAAGGAGAGCAGCCAGGAATCGGTCCCCGCCCAGCCATACACCGCGGACACTTGGCTAAAAATCCGCGCAAACTAAGCGGCGGCTTG
>OLOQ01000056.1_pt1 | contig 113626 bp, 151 predicted proteins | sample 1673101 | NCBI WGS metagenome assembly OLOQ01 (sample SAMEA3136754, study PRJEB25190) | human gut metagenome | biome: human gut; feature: human-associated habitat; material: faeces | place: Austria | collected 2013 | reverse complement strand
GAAGCCCAGGAATATTTTGGTAGGCACCCACCTGTTTTTAGGAGCAGGTCCTTAAAAATTCAAGACATCTTACGGCTAAGGCGGGGTATTTTTTTGCCAATAAAGTAACTCTATGTATTATCTATTTATATTAAATATTATTTTCTAGTTGCATACACGGTTGCATACATTTTTATAAAATATTACTATAAAAAATTGACTTTTTATAAAAATCTGTGTATAATAAAAATAGAAAATGAGAGCCACGAAAGTGGTTGCCGAAGAAATAGATAAACCATTCACTCGGTCAAAAGCAGAATGGTTTATTTTTTATTGCCTATGTAGTAAAATACAAATGATGATTAACAAGGCAACATTTATGATAGTCATTCCTACTAATCCAAAGAAAAGTAGATATGTAATACTTAATAATGCTGATTCTACCATATTAACCACCCCCATATATCAATCTCACAACCAGAAGTCGTGGAAGTAGTATGTAAACATCAAAGAGTTAAAGGTGGCAACACACTCCGCTTATTCTCATTTTCTATGTATAACACTATATAATATTTTTTACTAAAAAACAAGCGAACACAGTAAAATTTTACAATTATTTTGTTTTATACATATTGTCATAGAAATGTAATATTTATTAAATAGTTTTTTGTAAGTTCATTTATAGTAAAAATAGTTATATTTTCAATTTTTATATTATCTATAATAAATTATACTGTCATCATCTAAAAATCCCTCAGTTAAGTCATTAAGTAACTAATCTAATTTACTTTTATATTAATTCTGTACGAGCCTTATATTCAATTATTGTAAAGGTTTCTCCTTATACTGTTCTATCCAATAAGTATAATATGGATTGTCCCAAGTTGTTCCATCATAATATGTTACATCTTTCACAATAGCAATTACCTTTGATATTCCGTGAGCTGAATCTAACTTCCAACCATAATTTTTGCCACCAGTTGCACCTGCAACTACATTTACATTATCTGCTTGTCCTGTAAATTCAAATCCTCCACCATTGTAGTTAAATTGAGGCTTTATTTTTAATGGATAATTATTATTATCATAAGCTAAAACTGCTACATTGTAATCTTTAATTGTTTTATTAGAATTATTTTTTATTACAACTTCTATCATATCTGGATACAATGATTTATATCTATCATCTTGTACTAGGATTTTTGCACTTTCAACAGTTACTTCTTGTTCATTCTTATATTTTTCGATTTCTTGTTCCTTAGCTTTATCTTTTATTTGATTGCTTTTTTCTGTGATTTCGGTATCATTGCTTATAACATCTTGTAAATCTTTAATCTTTTGGTTAGCTGTTACATAGTCATTGTTTGAAATTAAAGAATCTACTTCTGCTAAAGTTTTGTCCTTTAAATTTTCCTTGTTGTTCTTAATATAATCTTGTGCAACTTTGTAATTATTTTTGTCTAGCTCTATTACTTTAGAATAACTCTTTATAGCTTCTAATATATTTTCATCTTTTTCATATTTTTGTCCCTCAACAAAACTATCTTTTGAAGATTTTACATTTTCAATATCATCTTTAGCCGATTTTATACTGTTTTCAAATTCCTTTATATTAGAATATCTATTAATTTCTTCTATTGTATTATCATAATCTTTTGAACCATTTACAAATGATTCTACAAGATACTTTAATTTGTCTTGAAAAATTTTTTCGATTTTCTTTTTTTCATCATAACTTTGTGTAGTGCTATATATTTCTTGTAATTTTGAAACATCTACATTATCAAGGTTTTGTTTAAATTTCACAACCGGATTATTCAAATACTTTAAAAATGCTATTATAATAACAATTATAATGATTCCAGCTATACCTAGAACAATTTTTTTATTGTCTTTAATATTTATTTTTTTATCTTCCATATATTACATCCCCTTTAAATTTTATTTATAATATTGTTATAATTTACGTCATTATATACAGTTGCCTTTTCCCAAGTTTCATTTATTGAATTTGTCAAACCATCAAAAATTACTTTTACAAAGTCTTTGCCTAAATTTATACCACCATTATTTACTGTTGTATTTTCCATTTTTTCTAAGCTATCTGCATAATCACTTTCTACAAATGTGCAACCAACTATTTCTCCATTTTTAGTTACAAATATTCTTCTTATTGTTTCTTGATTTTTCCCTATTGTTTCCATATCGAATAAATATATTGTTTCTCCATGTTCGTTTGTTGTTTTCCTAGCCTCATATATTTTTTTACAAAAATCTTTTAATGATGTTGGCTCTGCTGGTTTTGCAATTTCTGTATAATCTGTTGTATTTGCATTTTCTTTTGTTTCTGGATTTTGTAATTTGTTATTTACATTTATCAATTCTGCAAGTAATTCCTTTTCATTATCATTCAATGTTATTTCTTCTGCTATCGTTAGGGATTTTTTATTATTTTCTGTCGTTCCCCTGTAAAAACATATAAAATATAACACTACTATTATTGCCAATATCCCTATTAATGACAATATAATTTTTTTAGTTTTCTTTTCCATATTAATTTTTCCTTTCAAAATTTTATATTTAATTTGCTTAGTGTAGATTTTGAGTTATCTTGTTTCTAGTTTATGCCAAAATAGATTTCCTATTTATTCTAATAATCTGGTTAAAATTCTTACGTACTAGGGCTTTCTACATATAATTCCATTTTATTCTTTTGATTGTTCACCCCCTTAAAAAATACATATTGGAATATTAATAACAACTCTACAATTTTCGACAATATAATTATATAACTATTATTCATATTTGTAAATAACTTTGACGACTAAAAATAATTAATTTTCCTAATATAATATACTTATTATTCATATACTATATAAGGAGGTATTCTTCAATGGAAAATCTTAGAAAAATAAGAGAAAAAAGAAATATAAATCAACTAAAAATTGCTATGGATATTGGAATAACTCAGGAATCTATTTCTAAATATGAAAATGGAAATGCTTTTCCATCGAAAGACGTTCTTATCAAATTAGCTGACTACTTAAATTGTAGTATTGATTATTTATTAGGAAGAACAGATAACCCTAATGTAAATAAGGATTCCAATAATACAAAAAACGAAAATGTAGAAAATTTAATTTTTAGATATAATAATTTGACCAATGAAAATAAAATAAAACTAGAGGGTTGCTTACTTGCAATAGAAAAAGAGCAAATCAAAAAGTAGGAAGAAACATCTCCTACTTTTTATGTACTAATGTAAATGTTATAATTTCCGTTCATTTGTAATATAATTTCTTGTCCTAATTCTATATCAATTACATCATCTAAACAAATTTCCACTTCTTCATTAAGTTTAAAATTATAATTGCTAAATATTATTTTTCTACTTGTAACCATACTTTTTAAATTATGTATTAGAATCCCCAGTTTCAAGCATTATTTCTAGTTAAAAAAATCTCGTTGCATACATTTTGCATACATTCTCAAAAAATCGCAATAAAAAAAAGCCCTCAAATGAGCTAATTTATTGGTAGCGAAGGTGGGAAATGATTTTAGTATTTTTCTGCATTTCTATTTTTTATTTTTCCTTGATTTTTAACCATTTTCAGGTTCAATCATTTCTAATCATTTCTACATTATGCTAAACTTAGTGGCTAAAAAGTGGCTAAAAATATTAGCTATTTTCACCTATTTTTTTTAAGAATTGTTCTATTTCTATTTTATAATTATCTACTTTAAAATCATTACATATTTTTCTTAAAAGATTTATAAATCCTTCATCGTTTTTTGTTAATATTTTTACTTCTTTTTCTACTACATTTTTCATAGTTAAAACTTCCTCTCATATAAAATTTGACATTTCATACTTAAAAAGTTATACTGTATATGTACTTATTCTTAAGTATGAAAATTTGGGTTAGAAGAAGATAAAAGATTGCCGTCAAGTATCTTCTTCTTTCTTATTTTATATGAATGAAAAATAATGTCAAGTTTTCCAATCTCGTTTTCGACAAAAAAGTCCGCAAAGTCAGTAACTGTGCGGAAAAATTTTTTCAATTTTTTTTATATATCCATATTTAATTCTCTTAAAATTTTAGTTCTCAAATAATTCCAATTGAGTTTTGAAATATATTGCATAGACATACTACTCAATAAGCAATTTTCTTTTGCAAATTTATTCCACTCTTGTGTAGACGGAAATCGTTTTAATTGTTGTGTTACGATTTTCAGTTGCTTATATGACTGTTCATAATATACTTTCATTTCGCTGTCCGTGGGATATTCTATTTGTTGTATATTATCATAATATTCGTTTATTAACTTATCCATCTCATCACTTATTTTTCTTGTTTCTTCTGCATTTACTCCGTATTTTTTGATGCTTTTATGCAATTTATTTCTCAAACTCTTTATTCTCTTTACATTATCTTGTTGCATCTTTTTCCTCGTTTTTTCTTTTTAAGCCAATAATTTTCTTTATTTTATTCTTTAAAATTATTAAACGTTTGTCTGGAATTATTATAAACATTTCTTTTAAATATTCAAACTCATTCTTACTATGCTTTTGTAATATTTCTAATGTATTTTCTGTTATTTCATGAGAACACAAAGTAAGTGCACTAAATAAACAATTTTGGTGAGCATACTCATTCCACTCTTCTCTTGTCACATATGGATTCTTTTTTATATATTTTATAAATTCTTTTTTACTTTTTTCATAATAATTAATCATATTTATATTATTTACATTATTTTAAAAAATATTCAAAAAAAGTCCCATTCGGGACTATTTCTCTTTTAGTATACTTGTAATTATACTTTCATAACTCTTTTTTGACATAAATTGTAAACTCTGTATGCTTAATAAGTTAAATCTTTTTGCTAATTCTGTATATTGTTTTCTTGTTAGTCTTATTTTTAAATATTTCATCATTTGTAGTGATTTAATATATGCTTCGTTCATATTCATCACCTCTACATATATTGTAGCACATTATGTTAATTTTGTGTGTCGAACGGTGTCGATTTTATATATCTATTTTTTATTGATATTTCAACCAAAAATCAAGCCTTTAAAATCAATTTTAAGCCGTTTTATTTTTTAATTAATGTAATTATATGCCTTGATTTTTAGTCATAAAACATTATTTTATTTTTATTGACAATATTCGACATAAATTTTATTTTTTGTGTGATATATTATAAAAAAGGAGGGATTTATTATGAATGGAAAGTGTCATATTATTTCAAAAGACAATATAAATGAATACAAAATTTTAAAAAAATATTATGAAAGAAAGGATTTCAAGACTCCAAGGATAGGAAATGAAGAAAAAATCGAACTTGAAATTATAAGAGAACTTTATGATACAAGTCCTATAGCACGTTCTATTATTGATGATTCTAGTAACTATTTAGAAAAATTAGATAATATGGATACATTAACTGAAGGTTATGATAATTTTATAAATAGGATGCAAAATATATTAGCACAATATATTGAAGTAACAAATGAATAATTTAAAAAGAGGTAAATTGAAATTAATCAACTTACCTCATATTTTTATCTATAATTATTAACATTTATATAGGCAATTCTACCCGTCATTCTAACTCTTACTTTATCTACATATGAATTTATATGTTGTAAAACTGTCACAGTAGTATTTACTTTATATTGATATCTTACACCGCTCAAATTTGATTTTGAGTATAATGTACACGCTTTTGTTTTTCTAGTTGTATTTTGTGTTACTGATACATTTGTGTAATTACTTTTGTTTATGTATGCAACTCTACCAGTCATATTAACTCTAATTTTATCTACATTACTTGATATGTTTTGTAGTATTGTTATAGTTGTATTTGCTTTGTAATTATACTTATAGCCTGTTAAATTTGAATTACTATATAAGATACTAGCTCTAGCTAATTTCTTTGTCTGTCCGACTGTTTGAACAGTATTTAATGTGTTGATATCTCTACTTGTATATGCTAAAGATATCCATCCTAGATTTGTTTTTCCAAATCCATTTGACTCTGCTAATATAGTTACTATCGAACCTTTTGCATATCCACCAATTATTGAATATGATGTACTTGCTCCTGTTCTAATATTCAAACCACCATTTGCAGTAATTCTAACTTGGTAATTTACTGTATTTACATTTGATGTTGTGTTATCTGTTACTACAGTTGTAGTTGTATTTTCTTTTATGTCTGTTCTATCATTTTTAAAACAGAAGAATTTTTGATAATTAGCATATGCTCTAAAGTTTTCTATTGATACATATACTGTATTACCACTAACTGTTGCTTTTCCTCTACGGCTAGCAACATCAAATTTTCCGCTGTACAAGTAAGGGTCATATACTTTTATATAATCTCCTTCAACTCCTGTTAAAACTATAAAATGTCCTCCATATGTAAATAACCCTTGATTACAACTTGCTATTATGTAATGATTATCTTTTAATTTTGCTACTGCATCATCTAATTTATAGCATTCACTATATTCAATATCAAATACATCTGCTGTCCATTTAAATGCACTCCAATATGTACCTTGATTTGCTGAACGATACCCATAATTTACATATAAATCTGCCATCTGGTCTGGTGTTATATTTCCTTTTATACTTGAAACTACCATTGCAGAACTTGTTGGTCCACATCCTGATGTTCCTATTGTTTGTGAACTATCTCCTACACTAGAATACATATTATAACGCCATCTATTGTCTAGTTGTGAATAATATGTTAATCCTGCATATTCTCCTAATTGAACATTTGGTGCTTTTTCTGAGCCTTCATATGCTACTATTCCTTGTTCTTCAAATCCTTCTGCTTCTGTTTCTTGAACCTCTAATGATTGTTCGTCTGTTTCTGTTAAACTTGGTATTTCTGTACTAGATTTATTATCAATATAATCTAATACTTCATTTACAGCACTATTAATTATTTCATCATTTGACTTATCTTTATTTGCATTGTAAAATCCAAATCCACCTAATAGTCCTACTAAAATTGAAACAATTATTAAAGTTACATTTCTATATTGTTTATCTTTCATAACTATTTTTCCTCCATTCTAATTTCTATTTTTTCAATATCTTTTTCTATTGCTTCACATCTTTTATCATGCACTTGCAAAAACTCCGACTGGTTGTCCATGCTTTTTTGCAAAAGTTCAAGTGACTTAGCCGTATTTCTATTTGTATTTTGTATTTCAGTTAAACACTTACTGTTTTGTTCTAATGTTTTTTGCATATCTTTTCTTGTTGTAAACCAGTCATATAAGAACAATGCAACTATTACAAGCGACACACCGAATTTACTTATCATTTCTAACATTTCTTGCATTATCTACACCTCACTTTCTTTTGAGGTTAATAATGTTTCTAAATCTTTTGCATAATCTAAACTTAGTATTGCTTTACTATCTGTTGTTATGTTTGTTACGTTTTTATATGTTCTTGCGTTGTTTAGTTCTTTTGCTACTGCTTTTTGTTCGTCTGTGAAATCAAGTTCGTTTAGGTTAAGTATTTGAAAATATAAAGCAAGTGGCTTTCCTGAATTATGCATTTCTACTAATTTCTTTTTCCATGCTTCCAAAGTTGTTATGGTTGAGCTTGAACCAAGACAAAATCTAAAATCTACATGGTCCTGTCTTAAGTTTGCTGTGTCAAAACCAATTTCATCTATTCCCCATATGTTGCTTTTTTGACTAAAATAATTGCAAAAAGCTTTCAAACCAGCTGGTATGCCAAATTTAGATGTGATTTTGTAAGGTGAAATATAAAAAGTAGGATATGTATTTCCTGATTGCAACCAATTTTCTGTTCCATCAAATATTAATTTAATCCACTTATGCTCTTCTTTTTCATTATCAAAATCAAAGTAATCTCCTTGCAACATTTCTTGTTGAACTGGCATTATGTATGATTGTTCTTCGTGTTGTACGTAGTCTGTTAAAGTATTTAACTCTGCCCACAATTGAAATTCGAACACATCTGAACTAGCATTTCCCCACAACTTTATAAAAATGTCTCCGTCTTCACTGGCAGTATATGTTTTTTCGTAGACTTTATTTAAATCAAAAGAAGAACTATTCTCTAAATGTGCAAACGATGCTATTCCTAAATTGTCGAAATAAATTGTCCATGATGTGTCCTGAGTTGGTCTTGAAAATAGTTTTAGTCCAAATTTTATAGTCTGGCCTTTTTTAACTTTAAAACGTGTTACTTCTACTCCATCATTTCTTTTTAAACTCTTAATGCCGTTTTCTGTATATTTGTAGTTATTTCCCAAATTTAAAATCGGCATTATATTCTTATTGCATTTTGTCACTTTTACACAACCTTGACCGTGTTGTGACCATTGTGTTGCTACTGTGCCTTTTTCCAATTTTATTTTTTCTCTTGTTACTAATTCGCCACTAACTGATACACTATAAGCAATTTTCATATACTTAGCATTGCTTACAACTTCAAATGTGTTATTAAATGTACCACGAAAGCCATATGACTTTCCTGATAAAAACTTTTTATTTTCATCATAATAACATACGTTTACTTGAAAATAATCTGAACTACTCTCCCATCCAAAAGTATACGTTTTGTGTAATATTTCTATAAAATCTGAACATTTCCAAGAATTGTTTGAAATTATTTCACCTGTTTTTTCATTCAAAAATCCATCTTTCACAGTGTCTATATCAAACTCATTCACATTACTTCCAACACACTTAACCTCACTTAGGTAGTCTGTACTTGGCATTACTCCGTATTGTTCGTAAGGTTTATCTTCTGTGCCTTCATATATCATTGGATAAAGTGTAGCATTATTCAATGTTGGAGCGCCTACAGGTATAACTAAATATACGGTAGCCTTTCCATCTTCCGCTAAAGAAAAGGTACTATTTTGGCTAGTGTGTTGGAAATTCCCAATAGTCTGCAAAAATACATTATTAATATTATCTAATTCATCCACAAATTTATATGTTCCCGCTTTTAGACTCATATCTAGCAGGATAAAAGATGTATAATCTGTTGGTGTTCCGTTTACTGTTATTGAACAATCTTCATTTATTTTATAAGTAACTCCATTTTTAGTTTCTGTTTTTCCAATCAATGATGTTAAGTCTAATAAGTTATATCCTTCTCTCGTTGCTTGCTCATGATTCCCACTTATTCCAATTCTTGCTCTACAGTTGCTACTGTCTTCTACGTGTATGTATTCTCCGCTTGTTTGTCCTCGTATGCTATTTTGATAAAAGTCTTCTTGTGTTTCTTTTAACTCTTTTTCTAGTTCTGATATTTTATTACTTGATGTTTCTGTGTTTTCTTGTAGTTGTCCTATATTTGTATCTTGTTCTTTATTCTTTGAGTTTATGTTTGATATACTTGTGTTAACTTCTCCCACATTTTTGTCTATCTTATCCCAATTGCCATTTAAGTAATTTTCTATATCAAACTTATCTGTGTTTGTTTCTACATTATCATGCTTTTTTAATTTTAAAAAATCAGTTTCACTCATTTTATTCCTCCTATTTATAACCTAGAACTTGTACAATTTTTACATTATCATCATTTCCTGCTGATGTAGCATTGTTACTAACATAGCAAAGTCCATGCTTTTTATATTCTATTTTATCTTCATTTATTGCTAGTTGAGATGAATACATATAAAAACTATTAGTATCAAAGAAACTTGAAGTCGCAACTACTGTCTTCCCATTTGCATTTCTATATCTGCCTGAAAAATATCCAGTATCTCTCTTGAATATTATTTCTATACAATCAAAATCAGCTACACTTTGGGATAATGTTATGTCATTTTGTGTTCCATTTTCATTTTCATACAAAACAACTCCACTTTTATATCCAAATTCTTTTTCTATATTTTTTTGCATTAAGTTCAAGTTTGTATCGTTTATCGCAGGTTGGCTACCATTTTTAAAATCAATTTTGTCCATTTTTTTCCTCCTTTAACTGTTTTTCTAGTTTTTCTACTTGCTGTGATAATTCTTGTATTGCTTTACAGCATAGACTTGTAAATGAATAATTGTCTACTCCTTGATTATCTATGCTTGTCACTTCTTTTGAATAATTGTAGTTGTCTCCAATTACAAAACCTATATGTTTCTTATCTGTATCTTTTTCACTTTTTAAGTTGTATTTATATATATCTATATTTTTAATTGTTTCTAGTGCATTATCTTGTATTTTTTCAAAGTTCTTTTTATGCTCCGCCAATGATGTTTGAATTAAAGATGGAGTAGTTATTTTATCATTCCTTATTTCTGACGAATAACCTGAATTATTTAGTTCAATAGATGATATATTATCGCTTACCGTTATATAAATTGCTTTGTCTACTCCTCCTCTAACAAAACCTGCTCCTATTGGTTGCATATATGAAAATGTAGATGCATCATTAATATTTTCAACCCTCAATATATCTTGTGATGCCCTACTTCCTTGCACTTTTATTTTTCCACCCGTAATAGTTGCATTGTTACTTGTTATAGTTCCTGATACATTAGCATTATTACAAGTCATATTTCCGTTTTTATCCACATTAAAGTTAGTACTTGATATTATTGTATTATCACCTGTTAAATTTATATCTTTACCGTTTAAGGCTGATTTTATCTGCTTCAATTTGAATTTGCTCAGCACTTTGATTAATTTTTGAAATAACTTCATTTTCGTCAACCTTCTTCCTTACTTCAAGATTTATTGAATCTGCTGTTTGTTTTATTTCACTATTCATTTCAACCTTAGTTGCAAATACATCTGTATAATCACTTTTTATTGCCCATTTTGCTTTTATTTTTGCAGTATAGTTTTGAATTGTTATTGTATTAGTTCCTTCTTTTAGTAATATTTCAAGTTTTCCTAAATCTTCAACGATTTCTTTTGCTTTTGTTGTTCCACTCTTATTTACTCTTCTTATCACTTTTGCTTGACCATTTTCTAATATAAACTCATCACATACTTCATCATTTTGCCTTAATACATCTAATACACCTAGTTCATAAATAATTTGATTGTTATCTTTATCTGTTACCACTATTCTGCTATCTCCGCTTGGATATAAATTATCACTCGGATACAATGTGTCACTTGGGTACAAATACTTAAATACTGTATTGTTTCCATATATATGTAAATTCAATAATTTGCCTTCTACACAGTTTCCAAGTGTTATTGTTTTTACTCCCTCAACGTCATTTGTTAAATCTTCTATGTCTGATACTCTTTGATATATTCCATCTATATCTTGCGTTATTGATGTTTTTTTCTCGCTTCTATCTCCAATTTCTTCTACTAATTGTTCTATTTTCCCTTCTGCTTGGTCTATTCTGCTCTGAACTCGTCTATTTACAACCTTTTGGCTTTCTTTTTTAACTGTCGTTTCTTCTTTTTGTTTTATTTGAATCTTGCTTGATATTTGTGCAATAAATCTTCCTTCTAATGACATTTCACCTTGATAAATAACATTTTTACCATTTATAACTATTTTGTCTCCAATATCTATTGCTGGATCTATTACTGTTTTTCCTTCAAATGTATTTACTGTTAAGTCTTTAATTTTGTTATAAATTTTTTTAAATTGGTCTTCATCAACAATGTACATATTTTCTTGATTTATCCAAAGATTATTTCTTGTGTCATCTCCAAATTTAAAACTTCTTACCCCATCTTCATAAGATACTTTTGAAATTTTAAATTCTTCTCCCCATTTATATTCTCCAAACATTTCAAGTGGTATTTCTGTTTCATCTTGGCCAAATTCTCTGAAACATAATTTTCCTTTTCTATCAATACAAGCAAAACAACCAGCACTCTCTGCAATATAACTTATATATTCTCTTGCGGTTACGGTATTGTCATAAACTGAGACTTTTTTATCTGAATTTAAAAAAGAAGTAGAACCCAATTCTACTCCTGCTTTATTACAGATATCTTGTGCAACTTGTAAAAGAGTTGCTTCGCCTTTTGATATTAATTCACTACCATCGTAATTAAACTCAAATTTAATCATATTATCTAGTGCTTTTATTGTTATTGTATTATCATCATTGTCTGTGTAATCATCTACATTATAGACTCCGTATTGGTATCATTTCGAAACTACTATCATTACTACTTAAACTTTTAACTGATATTCCATTTAATGTTCCTACCAACATTGCATTTACTTCTGCTACTGTTAATGCATGATTGATTAAAATGCCATATTCTACTCTTATTTTTGAAAAAGTTTTTGGCATTTTATCTTTATATAGTTTCATTTCAATGTATTGACTTGGTGTACCACCTAGACAAAATTCTTCTTCAAATGCATTGCCACCCTTTTTAAATTCCAAAATATAATCTGGATTTATTAATACATCATCTATATAGATATTCATTGCACAAACTGGGTTTTCATATATATTTTGTTTCCATTTTTTACTTGTTTCGTACATTAACTCAACCCCTTTGCTTTATTTACTGTTGCTTTTTGCTGTGCTGTTAATTCCTTTTGCATCAAATTAAAAGACACTTTCCATTTTGATTTGGAAGTGTCTTCATCATTACCTGTTTTATGCATTTCACTTGTTCTTTTACTTACTCTGAATTTGGCATTTTCTAACATACCGCCTTGTACGCTAGGACATTTTACTGTAACTATCATCGGATTTTGGTATGTTGCTTGTAAAAGTTCTTCTGCTTCATCTTCTGATAAGTAATCCCATGACATTTCAAGTTTTAGCATTCCAATTGCAATTGGGTTGTCTATTAATGCTCCTGTTACCTTTGATGTATAACTATCGTTGTCCGTATCTTCTATATTGTCTTTATATGTAGATGGTGTTTTCATTAATTTACCATTTAATTTCCATAACATATTCTTTCTTCCTCCTTGTAAAATTTAATAAAATAAGTTATACTTTCACTTATAGAAAGTGAGGTGACTATAATGTCTAACGAACAAAGAGCACATGATATAACAATGCTTTATGTAAAATTATTTGTAAATACAACTTTGCCTGATGAAAATGGTAATATAAATATTGATATTTATTCTAAATACAAAGAAATATATCCTGTTGTATTAGAAGAAGTTAATAAAGATTTTCAACAATAAAAGGTATCAATATGATACCTTTTATTAATTTACTTTTATTACACATTTTCCTGTTCTTCTTGTTTTTTGGTTTATATAATCTATTGTATCATCAAATATTTCTTTACCTAAATATTGGATTGTTACATGCAATGGTTGTCCATTTCCACTATAATTAGATAATACATCTTCAAATGTATCCCTCATTATGTTCTGCGGCGTAACAATTTCTGGGTTTGTTTTGGCTCCTGAATATTCACCTGCTAATACTGTTGTTGCTTCTGTTAATACACCACCTTTAGCAAGTCTTGGTATCTGTGGTACACTTATTGTACCTATCCAACTAAATGGTCTTAATCCCATTATTTCTGCATTTCTTATGTTTCTTAATACTGTATTTAAACCAGTAAATGGTATACGTATTACTTTGTTAATTCCATATATAATTGCATTTACTATTGATTTTAATCCACTTAATATTCCTTCTTTTATACCATCAAATATTCTTCCACCTGTACTAAATACATTTTTTACTGCTTGCCATGCTTGACTAAATTTATCTCTAAACCAATTAGCAACATTTCCAAATACTCCACAAATTCCTTGCCATACTCCACTAAAGAATGTTTTTACTGAACTAAATGCATTTTTTATCCCTTGCACAGCATTGTTGAATTTGTCAGAAAACCAGTTCCCTATATTACTAAATGCATTACATATATCATTCTTTCTGTCGGAAAACCATTGACCTATATTTTGAAAGGCATTCATTACTGCATCTTTTGCTTCATTAAATCTATCTCCAATCCATTGTCCTATGTTTGAAAATGTATCGCATATATTTTGACCTAGTTTACTGAAAAATTCCTTTATATCTTCCCAATGTTGTTTTATCAGTACTACAAGTGTTGCTATTGCTGCTACAATTCCTGCTATAACTGCAGTGATTAATGCTGGTGCTCCCAAAATAATTGCACCTACTGCTACTAATGCTATACCTATAATCATAAGCATTTCTTTTATCCAACTAAAGCCATCTTTTAACATACTAACAAAATTAGTTACTGCTGTTACAATTCCTGCTATAATAAGTATTACTCCTCCTGCTGTTCCTGTTAAAATACTTTTTATAGTTTTTATTGCAGTTTCTATTTTAGGTATTATAACTTTTATTGTTGTCAATATTCCCTTACCAACTTCAGTGCAAATCTTACCTATTGATTTTATACTTTCTATGAATTTTGAAACATTTTTAATTAATTTTAAAGCTGTACTTAATGTTTTTATTGCTATTGCAATTCCTAATATAATTTCACCTACTGTTGGATGCTCTACAAACCACTTAAATATATCAACTAATCCACTTAATATATTTAAAGCTATAGTTCCTATATTTTCACCTATTCTTGCTAATGCGTCAATTAATGGTTGCCAATTAATACTTGCTATTTTTTCTGATATTATTCTAAATTTATCTGAACAGTTATTTAACCAATTTTGGAATCCTTCACTTTGCACTACATTGTTTATTGCTGTCAATAGATTATTAAATGCATTTGCTAAATTTTGTACTATTGCATCTCCATTTCCATTATAATTCCAAGCATTTGCAAATGCCTCCGCTATATTTCCTATGATTGCTAAAATTAATTCTAATGATTTGTATACAGTCCCATTTGTAATTATTTTCTCAAAACTTCCCCATACTGCTGATATTAACCCTGTTACTTGTCCTGCTGTTGTCTTTATTTGTTCTACTAAAGCAGGTCCGTACTTATTCCATGAGTCAACAAGCGGTTTAAAAAAATCATACAATTTTTGTGCTAATGGTGACATTTGGCTATCTATTTTTGACATATCTCCGATATTAGGACTTGTATTACTATTATGGTCTCCAACATTATTTATTTCATTATGAACATTTGATAACTGCTTACTTGTATTTTTGGCTTGCTTTTGTGCATTTTTGAAAGCAGATGCACTTGCTTTAGCAAATATATTTACTTTAAATAAAGCATAAACTACAGATTGAACTGCCTTTAATAATTGATATACACAGTTTGTTGCAAATTGTATTACAGGCGCTAATGCACTTCCGCACACTGTATTTCATATAATCGATATTTGCATTTAATTGTTTTGCTTCTGCATTTTGACTTGATAACCATGTATGTGCTGCTCCACTCAATGCTGAATATACTGATTGCATTGAGAATAAAGCACCTGCATATTTTAAAATATGTCCTAGACCATTTCTAACACCCGTACTCATTCCTTTTATGTTGTTTGTAATATTTTGAGTTATTTTTGGTAATTCTTTAAAACTACTATTTATATTAGATATACTAGGTTTTACTTGTTCTATTTTTTGTTTAAATGCTTCAAAAAAGCTACCCAATTTATTTTGAGTAGTTGCTGTCTTGTTTGTTTCTTGATTTAATTGTGTAATTTTATTTTTTGCTTCACTTAACTGAGTATTATACATCTCTATTTCCGTATATAATTTTTGTGCCTGACTATTTAATGATACAAAATCTTTATTTGTTCCCAATGCATTATCAACTGTTGTATCCATTGCTTTATCATTAGGATTTATTCCTTCTGGCGTTACACTTTTTCTAGTATCATCCACAATTTTATCAATCTGAGGATTTATTACGTTTAATTTCATTTGTCGAGCATTTATTTTTTCTTGTAAACTATCTATTTGTTTTTGTACTTGAGATATTTGTTTTTGTGCATCTTTATTATTTACTTTAATTGCTATTTCGTTGTTTTCAGAACTCTTTTTTAAATCCTGCATTTTCTTTTTCATAAAATTAACTGCTTGATGTAATTTGCTAGTCATTGTCTTTGTGTCTACTTTTGAAAAAGCTTCTTGAACCTGTTTCATTTTTTCTTTTATTGCAGGTAACATTTTTTCAAATTCTTTCAATGCTTCTTCTACTTTTGCAGTTACAATTATCTCAATTTCTTCTACTGTCATTGTTATTCCTCCTTCCATATTTTCATTATAAAAAGCACCAGTTTAACTGATGCTCTATTGCTAATATATTGATATTTGTTCTTCTTCCATTCTTGGAAGTATTCCTTTTGCCTTTAGAAACTCATATAAGAATAGTCTTCCTTTTTGTGTCCACATCATACTAGTTCTACTTCCTTGAGTTCCATTTGAATGTGTAAATTCAAATGTCTTTGTTTGTGTGTATCCTTTCCCTCTATATTTCTTATATAATAGCCAACTAGTACCTTCTTTATATTGAATGCTGAATTTCTTTAACATCTTATTAAATTCAGGTGCTGTAAATCCATAATCACATGCAATTACATTTACTTTAGTTAAATCATCACATTGCAAAATTCTATCTGTATAATCTGCTTTTGGTTTTAATTCTCCAATAAGTTGGTCTTTTTTATCATTCTCTGCAAGTAAATTTCTATTTTCATTTCTTAGTTTTTCAACTTTTGCATTTAATACATTCATAGCCTTTAAAATCAACTCGTCCTCATTCATATTTTCTTCGCCTGCTATGTATCCTCCTGTTTTTCTTATGCTTGGTAATACTTCACTTGTTACCCATCTTTTGAACTTTTTAGCACTTGGTAATTTGCTTGACATTATTAAACTATATAAACCACTTTCATTTATCATTATTGTATCTCTGTTTTGACCTGAAGTACCGAATCGGTACCACAGCTCTATCTTCTTCCTCTACATGTCTGCTCACATCTCTACTGCCATTTTTATAACCTAATATTGTAGCAATTTCTTTTCCTACAAAATATGGTTCATTGTTTATTTCTAAACTTCTAATTTCTCCAAATTCTTCATTTTTAAATATTTGTAATTCATTCATTATACTTTTTCCTCCTTTTATAGTATTAATTACATACATTTTGTTTTCTCAATAATTTTAATTAATTGTTCCCAAGTTGTTTTGCCTTCTTCAACTAATTGATAAGCATTTTTGCAAATATTATAAACTTTTGAATCAATTCTTTTGTTTATTTGACTTTCATATTCAATAACGTACTTATCAAATTTACTTATTTCTAGTTTTTCTTCTTTGCCTAGCCAAGTTCTCTTTCTTAAATCATTTTCTATCCATTTAACCAACTTTTCTAGTTTTTCTTTTTCTTTTGTTCCGACCCATAGTTCTGCTATAGGTTTAACAAAACTCATTCTCATTTCTGTTTCTTCACAATGAAACATTTCTTTTGTTTTATAAACAATTTTTAATTTTGCCATAATAAAAAGACCTTCCTTTCAATTTTGTATTGAAATTTCAGTCCTACTGTGATACAATATATTTGTAGGAACTAAAATTTCTACTTGTGAGATAATTTGTGTGTTCGCCAAAACCTAGCAAATTATCTCTACTTTTTTGTTTCTTCATCTATTTTTTCTATGAGCCATTCTGTTTTAGTTTTATTTTTTTCTTTCAATGTTTTGTCTATAATATTATACTTATCTTCTGGAAGTAATACATTGAAATTTTTTCTTGTTTTTCTTCTTTCTCTAAAATATTCAGCTCTACTTCTATTACCGTCTATTTTAATGCCCCCTTTCTGTATCTTGCAACCATTATACAGTAGCAAGATACATTTGTCAAGAGGTATTTTAAAATTTTCAACAAAATAAAAAACACCTATCTAAGTAAGTGTTTCTTCGTATTTTAATGGTATTTGTATATATATTCTATTTTCTTTTTTAGAATTTCTGACGATTTTTATTCCATCAATTTGAAATTCCTCTATTATTTTATCTGATACAGACAAAATATCAGATTGAGTAATATTCCTTGAAAATATTACTTCATATTCAGTTATATATTTTTTCTTTACAATATCTATAACTTTAACCTTAAATCCCAATCCACTATACAATTCTTGTATTTTCTCAACTGTAACTTTAAGTTCTGTATCTGTTATTGGAGATAATATATATTCATTCTTTGGTATTGCAAAATCTATATTTTTATGTTTATCATAATAGTATAATTTTTCGTAATAATTATCAACATTACAATTATATTCATCATTATAATCTTTAGAAATATTCAATTTATTTTGATTTATTTTATTAATTTTTGATTTTATATTTACTCCTTTATATCCGTTTTTGATTTTTTTCTTCTGGTAAAAAACATTTGATTATACCACTTATTATTTCTATAATAAAAATAAATGCATAAACACTTATTTCTATAGATATATACATAATGTAAAACGGTAAGCATATTAATAACCATATCAATTGGAACATTTTAAATTAACCTTTCTATTTCAATAATTGTTGTTTTTTTATTTCAAATTCTTCTTGAGTTATTATTCCATCATCTAATAGTTCTTTATATTTTCTTATTTCATCTGCATTTGACTTTATCTGAATATCCTTTTTCACATTTTCTTCAAGATTTCTTGCTTTATTTATTGCTTCTTTTAATTCTTTACTCAATTCTTTTTTGAATATTTTTATTACAAAATTTTCTGTTATTCCATTTATTCTTAATTCTCCTGTTTTTGTAAAACCACTTATATGTTCATCTATTGATTGGATATCCTTCACTAATATTTGTTTTTCATTTACTGTTCCTAATGTTGAATTACAAAAAATAATTCTTTTATCCGTTATAGCAATTACCCCACTTAAGACATCTTTAATTTGTAAAGCTCCTCCAAATATTTGATTTTGGTTTTCAAAACTTGTATTATTATTTTTATTTATTGATACATTAGTTACTAGTGCATACAACAACTCTTCGTTTTCTTCAATTAAAGCTTGTGTTTTCTTTATAGCTCCCTTATTAAAAAAATCATAAGTTTTGTTATTTTTTACAAAATCCTCTACATTCATGATTATTCTCCTTCTACATATTATAAAAAGATTATATCACTTTTAGTTAGAATTTCAAGTCGAATTTTGTCGAAAAGTATATTTTTTTAATTTTTTTCTGCTTTCATTATACCTCTCATTCTTCTTATAATTTCTTCAGGAGATTGAGTTTGTTGTTCTTCTTCCTTGAATAATTCTTTGTAATTATCTCTAATTGGTATTATTTTAGGATTTCTACTCATACTATCTGCTCTTATAAGTTTATTTGTTACCGCTTCTTGTAAATTAATTTCACGCTTTAAATCATCTATTATTTTTATAAGGTGTGTTTGACAATATGCATTTATTTCTGAATATCTACTATTCCAAAACTCATACGGTTTTATGTCAAAATAATAAGCTAGAGACTCTATTGAATATATTAATTCAACTAAATTATGAGCCTCTTTTATTTTTTCTACTATATCATTTAAGCCTCGTAGCCTTGAAATTCCTGTTCTTGAAATTGTTTCTCTGCTATTTTGCTCATTGCATTTTCTGCTGATTTTTGAACTAAATCGTTCATATTCATTGTTGATAAAGGATTTGATGTCATTTCTTTTAATTCTTTCTTGTTCATTTTCTTTTTGAAAAAACCCTCTTCATTCAATGCCTCTGCAATCTTTCCATATAAATCATTTGCTGTTATTCCTTCTATTCTGCATTCGTCCATAAAGTCGTACACTTCATCTGATGATACGAATACACTTTTACCATCTTCATTTTCTGCTAATTTAAATATTATTTTTGATAAAGCTTCTCTATCGCATATTGCATATGCTTTTGTAAATGCTTCTTCAAAATTTTTATTTTTTAGTAGATTAGCTATGTCTACTATTTTTCTTGTTTTTAGTACTAAATTTATTGTTTTATTTTTTGTTTCTATAATCATTTTTAATTCTCTCCTTTGCAAAAGAGAGAAGGCTTATTCTGCCTCCTCTGTATTTTCTTCTATTGTGCTAGTAACTTTCTTTGTTCTACTCCTAGCACTTAATGTAGAACTATTCTGTGGGAAATCCTTTGCTTTCTGTTATTTCTGAGCTTCTATAAATTGTTAATTTTGATTTTAGCATATCATCTATAGCTATTTCACTCATTCCAATATAACATGTACCTGTAAAGTACCATGTTAATGGTTTACCAGCTTCTGATGTACTTTCTGGTAATTGAATTGCCCAATAACCATTTGTTTTTGCTGTTTGTACAGCTTTTAATTCATCATATTGGTCTTCTTTAAATAATATTTCTATTTCTAGATTTTCTGCTTTTTGTCTTCCTTCTGCTTGTCTTTCATCTGGAATGTCTAAAGCACTATATGTTATTCCTTCTGGTGCTTTTAAAAATTCTGGTATGCTTTGTACAAAAGCTATTTGTTTTCTTTTTCCTGCTGATTTTAAATCTTCTAATGTATCAGCATGAAATAGTTTTGTCATTGTACTTGTTTTTGGATCCATTTTAAATTCCTCCTATTTTATAAAATTAAAAGAAGTTGTTATAGAATTATAACAAACCTCAAATGTTATTGTTATACCGTATTTTTGCAGTATTTGATCATATACTGCAGGACTGGTATTTGTCCTTGTAAAATTAAATTCTTGAAGTTTTTTATCAACTTCATCTGCCATTTTCATTGCTTGGCGTTGTTTTTCATTCCAACAAGTTATTGATATTTGAAATGTAGAAAGTATTGGAAATGCATTTTCAGTTTTATTTACTGACTTTAAAGGCGTATGCAATTCCAAGCAAGGAAATTTACTTGTTGTCGTTGGATTTGTTAATATTTGTTTATATTTTAATGATTCTAGTTTTTCATATACTAAATCGCTAAACTCTAATTCGCTTAAATCTTTCATTACTTACATACCTCCAAAAAAAGAAGAACATTTCTGTTCCTCTTTATATTTCCATATATATCCATAGGCCTTTTTATATTTTCCTAAACAACAAGCAGAAATATATCCATTATCGTATCCTGTTTTTCTTTCCGCTTCTCTAATTCCTTCATATTCTGCAATTTTATTCATATTAATATCATATTGAATTATTTTTCTAGAAAGCTGATTTTCACTTCCATACCTTGGTTTATTAAGTCCTGTCTTATATGCATGTTTTACATTTTCCGAACAAGTAACCCATTCTAAATTTTCAACATTATTGTTGGATTTATTGCCATCTTTATGATTTACTTGTGGTAAGTTCTCTGGATTAGGTATAAATGCTTGTGCCACCATTCTATGAACTATAATATGTACTTTTCTTTTATATCTCCAAAGAAATATAGTTGGATATCCATCTTTATCATGTACTAATTTCATATTAATATTTCTTTTTAGGCTTTTTATATTTCCTAAATTGCTAACTTGATATTTTCCTTTTAAGCCATCTATATTAATATCCTTCCAAATTTCTTTCATTAATCAGGCCTCCTGTTTTTTATTTTCATTTACAAATATCTCTAAACATTTGATTGAGTTCTTTTACTAAAATTTCCTTATTTTTTTCTCTAGTATAAAACTCGCTATCGGTAAGAAAGTGGTTAGCGCGAACACCTCTTGCTACATAAAATTGCATGCCATTTATTTCAATAATTGGATAACGCAATTCTTTTTCAGCCTTTGAGACGGGAATGAACCACTGACTTCCTCCTGTTTCCAAGAAATGTTTTGTAGTTCCTACTGGAGGTAGTTCTCTAAAATCTCCTGTACCGAAATGTTCAAACATAGCCCAAGGGAACTTATCTTTGTCTGTATATACACGCCCCTTCACTTCTTTAGTAGACATATCAATCATTTCAACTAATATACCTTCTTCATTATGGCCGTTTTTCCAACCTTATAGCATAACCTCTAATGTTTTTTAATACATCTTCTGTTATTATTTTTGCAGTTTGTGGTAATTTTTGAATTATAGCATCTATATTTTTAAAATTATGTTTTACTTTTATATTACAATTGAAATTTATCATTGTATTTTCTCCATTCTATATACAAAAGTACTTCCTATTTTATTTTTATCTAGTACTCTATACTCCGGAATAAATTTCTCTAATTTTGAGACATCTTCAAATGATATTCCATTACCTTTTTGTATATCATAATTTCTAGTCGTACGACCTTTATATGTACTATAATCCACTTCACCAGTAGACTTTCTATCTAACTCGTTGACATCTTGTTGCATATTTAGCCAAGCCTGTCCTTTATATTTCCATACTTTATCACTCTCGCCGTGGTCTTCTATTTCTTCATATTTGGATATATATACTTTTGTTAAATCTCGTAATAACATTACTTAAATATCCTTATCGAAGCAACATCTATTCGTAATTTCTTTTCTATATCATTAAATGAACTAGAAATAGAACCTTCGTTTCGACTTAATAGTCCTTCTGAACCTCTGGCATTATATTCAGATATAACGGCTTTTTTTATGTATGGAAATAATTTATTATCAGTTTCTTTACGATTAGAAGCATCACAGGCAATAGAAGTCATATCTGCTATGATGTCTTGTATTATATTATCTGTATCTTCAATATAATTTGCTCCTAATCTTTGTTTTATTTGTTCTAACATCTATTGCCTTCCTTTCTATCCTTTTGAGATTATTCTTGCTATAGCAATTTCTTTATGGTTATATGTATTTCCATCAGAACCTACTACTAAATCCCAGTTTGCTCCATCTGCTAATTCTTCATCTGTTGGTGAATCTGTTGCTTGATTTTTCATTAAGTAACTAACACCATGAGGAGCCATTACTTTTCTTTGTCTTTCATATAAGTAATCTTTATCAGCATCAGCATCTCTATACATTTCATGAGGTACTTTTGCTCCTAAGTCTTCATAGTCAAATGCACCTTTACCGAAAACATAAGTAACATATTTAGAATCTCCATATCCTGAAACTTCATAATAGTTTCCAATATTTTCAACAGAAGGTTCTGCAACTGCTGTATAAGTTGTTCCGCTTTTTGTATAATATGTTTTTCCTTCTGTTAAAGTTTTATCAGAAGTTTTTGCATATATTGGGTCTCCCTCTTCTTCTGTTATTTCGTCATATTCAATTAATAATTTTCCATTCCATGTATAAACATTTAGTTCTCTTTCGATTCCATTTGGGTCATTATATCTTAGGTTTGTTACTAATTTTTTACCTTCTAGATTTGTTACTATTACAGAGTTTGCTACTGCTAGTTTGAAGTTTCTTCTTCTATCTCCACATGCTTTTTGTAACGCTGTATTTAATGTTGTTTCAGCTACTGATGACTCAGTTTCTCCAGATATATCATATGTGTGTTTTGAAGCAAAAACTTTACCTGCATCTGATTTCATTGAGAATAATGCTTTTGTTATGATTAATAATACATCTTCCCATGCACTATCCCAGTAATCTCCTAGTTGGTCTGCAACTTGACTCATAAAGTCTTTTTTAGATGTTACATCATATGTAAAGTCATCTTCATAAAACTTGTCTTTTCTACCAATAACAACAACACCTTGTTTATATGTTGATAATGTTTTTCCTTCATCATATTTTGTTTTCCCATCATAGTTTACTGGTTTGCCTTTTAATCTTCCTATCATTGGAATTATTCCATATTCAGCACCAGTTTGTGATGCAAACATTTCTCTTATTCTATTGTTTCCTTGTAATACTCCTGATTTTATTAATAAATTTAATCTTTCTTGTGGAATTGTGTCACAATAAGCACCGAATGCTCTTTCATTAAAATATTTCTTGTTAAATGTTCCTGTACTTGTAAAATCTGCCATTTTTTATACCTTCTTTCTTTTAATTTTTATATTTTGATAATTTGCAAAGTTCTTCATAAGTCATTTGACTTTCTGGTTTAGAACCTTCAATTGAATCTCCTGTTTGAGGAGCAGGTTCTTTAGAATACTCATTTATTGCTTTTTCTCTGTCTGCTTTTGATACTTTTTCAAATATATCTAATTTTGAATTGATACTTTCAGCAGTTTCTCTTGAAAAATCAATAGTTTCTATGTATCCTAATGAGATACCTCTTTGACTTGCTTGACGAATTGTTTCGTCTTTTAGTCTATAAGCATTTAGTTCATTTTCAGCCTTATTTGCTCTTGCTCTTTCTTGCTCTAATTCATAAGACTTTTTTTGGTCCTCGTCCATTTTTGCAAGTTTGTCAGCCTCTGCTTTTTTTGCTTCCATTTCTTCTAAAATTGCTTGTCTTTCTTTTTGCTTTTCAGCATTAATCATTTTGTTTACTTCATCTCTTGTAAAAGTTTTTTCTTTGTTTTCTTCTACTTTTGATGTTTCGACTTTTTCTACACTCTCGGCAGTAGATTCCATATTTGTTTTTGTTTCTTCGTTATTTTCCATAACCATTTCCTCCTTAACTTTTACGGTGTTATAACCAAACTATTTTGACTTTTTACGGAAGTCTAACCAAACAAAAATAGACAGTTTAAAGCCATATCTAGGGCATAAAAATAAGAACCTGTCGACTTGGCTCTTTAAATTGGTATATAGGTTAGGATTTGCACCTAACATGAAAGTTTCTCTTCTCGGCTACATACTTCCTGCAGAAAGTTGATGTATTTTAACCTAGCGTCTACTATTTTCCACCTTGTCGGTGTCTTTTCCGCCACTATATACTTATATAATTTTTAAATGTTAATAACTTATTTATTTTTTTCTTTAATATTAAGATATATTGCATATCCTATTATTCCTGTTAATTCTGTTAATATTGTGGCTATTACTCCACACCAAAATGGATTTATATACATATTATTTTTCCTCCTTATCCTTGGAAATGAAAAATCTTTCTATCTCTATTACAGGTTTTTCACTTACTTTCTGTGTAAATTTCACTTCGGTTACAAATTCTATTTTATTTTCATTTATTAATATATTAGTTATTCCACCGTCGCTTTTTATTTCTAACGTGTCACCTTCTTCTATAATATATTTTTCCATTACTTTTATTGGCTTTTTTTCTTGTATCATTTTTTAACCTTCTTTCCATAATAAAAGCACCTACTTTTTAAAGTAAGTGCTAAAATTTGATTCTCATCATTTCATTGTAATATTTTTCCCATTCTTCATATTCTTCTATGATTTTCTTTGGTGTATTTTCTTTCCATTTCCATGGTTTTTCTTCTCCTAGTGTATCTATTTGCCAATCCGTCCAAGGGTGTTCCATAGGCATCATATTAAATCATCCCTTTCATAACTTCTATTATGTTTTTGCTTAATAATGAAGCATTTTGTTTATTAGCATAATAATCTGCAAAAGCTTCAGCTATTATTTCTTGTCCTTGTTTTTTATAAGCATAACCTGAAATATTTCTTATTAGTAAATCTTTTTCTTTTATATCATTAACACCTATTTTATTCAAGGCTTTATTTAATATTTTATTTACTGTTATATTATTTTCGCTATCAAAAACTATTGCATTATTATTGTTATGATTTAATTTTTTTATTATTTCTGTTACTGCTATATGTCCTATTTCATGTATTGACATATCTTTATAAGTTGTGTTATTAGGATGAAAATGCTTCTTAACATCCATTTCATATAATTGTTTTGGAACTTTACCATTATAAAATTTATTTTTATTTATATACATTACATATGTTCCATCTTTTTGTAATTCTACTGCTAGTCCACCATTTGGATGGTCTATTTCTTTTATTTCTTTAATCTTTCCTCTTATATTTGGAAAATCATTATATACTCTACTCATATTGTTTAATAATTCTTTTAAAACTTCTTTATCTATATGCCTTGTATTCATTTTTTTAATATTGTATTTTTCTTTTATATCTTTTTCAAATTTTGTATCAAATATATTAAATTGTTTTTCTGTTTCTAACTCAATATGCTCATTATTAGAATTATACACAATTGTACTTCTACAATAGTGAAAGTGATGTTGTATTGGTGGGAGATTTAAGCCTAGTACTAATCCATTGCATCTAATTCTTTGTACTGTTAATTCTTTTTGTGTCTCACCATAATATCTATCAAATACATTTTCTTTGTTAATATAAAACTCTTGATTATTTAAACTATCACACATTAAAGTTGTTTTATCATCTTCTACTGCAATAAATCTAACTTTTGAATTATCTTTCGTTACTTCTTTTATTCCTTCTACTTTTGCTAGATTATTTAAGCCAATCATTTGTAAATCTGCTGCACCTGATATTTTGCCATTATTTATATTAAGTTTTTGATTATTTTGTCTATTTATTATTATCTGAAACTCACTAGAATCGATTTCTAGGCCTTTTTGTTGTTGTATATTTAAAATTAATTGTTTATATATTTGTTGTGCATTATACTGCATTGTTGCTTCAATGTATTGTTTCCAATTAAATCCACTATAATTTGGTTGGTCTAATAATGCAAGAAATAAAGCCATCGCTAATATTGATGGCTTTTTCTTTTTATTTACTTCTTTTTGTCCGTTCTTCATAGTAATAATTAGCATCTTCATACATTATTTGTGTTTCTTGCTCTTCTAATTTGTTTTGTTCTTCTATATACGCACTATAAATTAATAATTCTAGTATTTCACTGTTCTTTACCCTTGTTCTTTTATAAATATTGTTTGCTAATACAGTAAAATAGTTATTATTCTTTAATAAGCCTTGTTCTTTCCATTGTTCTATATATGTATTTATTCTTTTCTTAGTTTTATTATCTGCAATATTATAGATGTTTTCTGTTGTAAAATTAAATGTATCAAATAGTTCTTGAAGTCTGTTTTGAGTTTGTTTTGATGTTTTATTATATAGTTGTTTTAATTCTTGCATTTTTGTATCGTGATAATTCCATATATTCATTTATCTATCACCTTTCCAAAACCAATGATACAAATCTTTTCCCATTTCACCAAAAAACCTAAGATAATAAAAAAAAGAATTATAAATATTCCTTGCATTTATAACACCTCTATTCTTTATTGATTTGCTTATTAACTATTTTGCTTTGTTCTTTCTTGTTATCTGCTGTTAACTTCTGAACTTTTTGTTCATCTGTTAAATCTGTTACTTTGTCATCTTGTTTGTTTTCTTTATTTTGTTCTGTTCCTGTTTGTCCCATGATTTGCATTTGTTCTAAATTTTTCTGAATATTTTCTTCGTTTTGTAAATCCATTTTTGCCAATTCACTTGTTGCATCTAAATCAAGATTTAATAAATTTATAACCGTTTCATCTGGTAATAAACCTCTTACTTTCAATGCATTTGTTATGTCTGTTGCTTTATCAGAAGGTAAATTTCTATTTAGTTTTATTTCTATATCTCTAAAGTCATAACTTTTACCTTTTTCTTTATTAAATTTTTCCAATATTATTCTCCATCTTCTTGTTAATCCCTCAAGAAAATCTCCTTCAAATGTTGCTATATACTGTTGTAAGCTAAAGAATTTCTTTTCAAGTGCTGAATTATTATCAGCTGATGTAAATCCAAGGTCTGTCATATTAGGGCAGAATGAGCATAAACATATAATATCCATTAATGTCTTTTTATGGTTCTGTAATGCTGTATCATTTACATTCTTTTCAACCCAAGCTATGTCGCTATTTACATCTTTGTTTCCATCTAAATATCTAACTCTGCTTGTTAATACATATTCATCTTCTTTTTGCCTTGCTGGATTTATGATATCTTCGCCTTTTTCATTTTGGATAATCATTGGATTTTCTGGTTGATATCCTATAACTTTCAATATTGCTTCATCATTATACTTAAATACATTTCTTGAATTTTGAATACATCTTTCATATGCTTTTATTAAACTTATTACTGGTTCAAATATCGCCATTCCGTCGCAATTTTCTATTGCTGTTGCAGGAATATCATCATCCCATTTTTTAGGCTGTTTTTCTTCTTCATTTTCTTTAAATAATGGTTCGTCTTTGAACTCTTGTTCATAAGCCAATGTGCCAAACAACTTTCTTTTTTCAGGTGTATCATAATAATATCTTTTTCCATCTGCTGTTGTTAATTCTACCATTTGTTGATATTCACCATTTGCCATATATGTACGAATTATTCTATATATTCCTATTAGATTCTTAGGCAATGAATAATCCCATATAGCAACTGTTTCTAATGCATCACTTCTTGCTATTGTTATTTCTCCTGTTGTTTCATCTTTATAATATATTTCATAACATGCTCTTTTTACTAAATAATCTAATACCATATGTAAGAAATGTGAACCATCGTTGTTATAATCAACTATATGTTTTATTAACTCTTCTATTTCTTTAATTTCTTGTTCGTCATTAGTTTCGTGATTAAATAATTCTTTAATTATTTTGTCTTTATCTTTATTAAATGCTTTTACTTTATATGTCGGTGCTTTTCCTCCAAAATAACCAGCAGACATAACACTTATATATCTTTCAAGTGGTACTTTTATGTCCTCATCATCTAGACTTGCTAGTTCTTCATCTGTTAGCTTTCTTCTGAACTTCTCATATAATTCTTTTCTTATATCTAATTCTTCTTGTGCTTTAAAATATATATCTGTTATACTTCTTTCTTCTGCTAATTTTTCTTTGCTATATCTTAACATCTTTTCCTCCTATTAAAAAACATCTACCTAGTAGATGTTACATTTTTATAAATGGTTTATTTGTCATTCCCATGTTTCTATTTCCTTTTATGTATTTTTCTACTGCATATCTCATTGCATCCATCAAATGGTTAAAATCGTCTATTGGTCTATTTATCTTATTTCCAAACTTATCCTCGTCCCAAGTATAATTACTTATTTCTGTTATAAAATTTACGCATCTAGGATGTATTATTATTTCAAAGTCTTGTATAAATTGAATACCATTATTTATACTGTCTTTTCCTTTTAATGCACCTGTAATATGCCTTAATCCTAATCCTCTTAATTCATCTATTGACTTTGGTTCTGCACTATCTGCCGTTATCTTTTCTTTTGAATAGCCCATTTGATTTATTTGGTCATATATCGCTTTGTTACTCATTCCTTTTTGATATATTTCATCATATACATAAATCTTTTTGTTTTTTAAATCTATTGCACCACAAAATAGTGCTGTCGGGTCGTTTGTATAACCAAAGTCTAACCCAAAAGTACTATCTAAGCTTCTTATTGTATTTAATTCAAATTTTTCTTCTTTCCAATTTTCATATACTAATCCATCTACAATACCCCAGTTTCCTAACCCTGCAACTTGATATCTTCTAGGATTATTTTTTTTCATTCTTTCGAACACTTTCTTGTCTGCTTCATCTAGCCACTCATTACACATATAGTTTGTTGTCATTGCTAATACATCGTCATCTTTAACATCAAAAAATCTTTTTTTAATCCAATGATGTTCATTCCAAGGATTTAATGTTATTGTTATTTGTTTAAATAAACCTTCTGGAACTTCTCCGCCTTATACTTTCATCTATTACATCAAAATCAGATTCTTTTGTTATTTCGTATGCTTCTTCTATCCATAGCCAACATAAAACACCAATATCTACTGATATTGATGTTACCTTTAATGGGTCATCTAAACCTCTAAAATATATTTTCTGTCCTGTAGGTTTGTATGTCATTTCTAATGGGCTTTCTTTTATTTCCCAGAAACTGTCTACTTGTAATCTATGTATTGCCCATTTTAATTCTGTAAAACAACTATCTTTTAATGTTCTAAACGTCTTTCTAATTACAAGTGTATTAGCTTCTTTATATTTCATCATATTGCTTATTATCCATAATGCTGTTGTCTTGGATTTTTTACTTGCTCTTGAACCTTTGCATACTCTATATCTACATTTACAATGCCAATATTCTGCATAGCCTTTTCCAACTATACTTTGCAATGATATGTTATTTACTTGTTGTTGTGTATTTTTGTTTATTATTTTATTCTGTAATATCATCTGTTATCACCACTGGTATATTTCCAGCAACTTCAACTTTTTCTTTAAATGTACCATATCTTTTTCCAAGTAGTTCTGCACATTTTGTTCTATCTTGTAATGAAGCATCTAATCCAAATTGGTCTTTTTCTTCTCCTCGCATTACTTTTGTTAAGTACTGTAATACTTCGTCCTGTGAGGCAATTCTTTGGTCTTCTTTTTCTTGAAGTTTTATCTTTATAAATTTGTCTAGTTTTGACAAGTTTTGTGAACCTATTCTATTAAGATTTTTTCCCTTATATCCAGCTTTTTTACAAGCTTCTGTTGCATTTGCAGTTTCTATATAATAATCAATAAATCTCTTCTGCATTTCTGTTAATGCATTATATTCCTCTTCTATATTTTCATATTCCATCTGCCTCACTTCCTTTTCTGTATTCTTCTATTAGATATTTCATTACATTTACTTTACTATAACATTCTTCTTTCGTTTTATATCTATCTTGTAGTTCAACCTCATCTGTTTCTTTGTTATATATTTCTACTTGTTCTTTTTTTAGTATTTGATATTTAGTACAATACTTACAATTCTTTTCACTATAAAATTGGAAAGTATTTATTTTATATATTTGTCCTTTTATAGATAATGCATATAATAATTTGTTTATGTTTTTATTTATGTTCATTTTTGCCTCTCACAATATAAAATTGGTTTTCCATCTAATAAAATAGAATCTATTCCTTGTTCTATATTTACACCATTATTTCGTTCATATTGTTCTACTATTTCATGTATAATGTCATAAGAATTTGCTACTATGTCTGCAACATCTTCTTCTGAATATTGTTTTTCACAATGTGTTATATAATTATCTATATAGCAATGTGTTAATTCATGAATTAAAGTAGCTTTCTTTCTGTCTGCTGGCAAATCTTCGTCTATATATATTTTTTGTATATCACAATATGTAATACCGTAATATCTTGTATCTATTGATTTTAAGTTTTCTTCTTCATTTGCTTTTCTAATATTTTGCATATTTTTTATTGATTCTTGTGATGTCTCTGTTATTTTCCATTCTCTGTTGTTTATTTTGAATTTCATTCTTATTCTCCTTTTTTGGTCTATATCTAAAACAATAATCATAATATCTGCATTGTTCACATTTTCTTTTTATGCAATTTGCATAGTTAATTTTGTCTCTCATAATATACACACTTTGTACATATAGTATTATTGTTTTTGAATATTCTTATTTCACAATCAAACTTGTTTTTGTTTTTACATTTTGAACAATGCTCTTTTTTATATTTTTCTATTCTTTCTTGATTAGTCATATGTACATCTCCTTTTTATTTATAAACACTACGAAATATGTAAGTTATATATAATATGGTGTGCTTTCTAAGAATTGAACTTAGGCACTCTGGGCTTCAACCAGATGCTCTACCAACTGAGCTAAAAGCACATATATTAGAACTCGCTAGGTAAGTTCTGCAAAAGTTTATATAAAAAAATATTCAGAAAGGAGGTTTATTACATTCAACCAAACATAACAAACTATATATTATCAGTTACCTAGCATACTGGTAATAACTAATTTAATCTAATCTGATACATTTATTTTCAAATTTCTTATATGCATCAAAGTATAATTCTTTTTTATCTCCGTTATATGTTAATTCATAATACATTCCATCTTTTAACGATGTACTTAATAATGCTTTGTGATTTTGTAATGCCTTAACTCCCCACACAACATATACATCAAAATTTGGAATTTCTTCGCTTTTATCTAAATGTTCCATCGCATATTGTTTTACTATTTCTTTGCATTTTTCTATAAATTCTTTATTTCCCATTTTTATTCTTCCTTTCATAACATAATAAAAAGAATAGACATTTAAGACATCTATTCTTATACACACAAACTATTTATAGCTAATACTTTTGTAATCTTGGGCTTGTCCATTACTGAACGATTACATTTTTCATTAATAATATTTTATCATCTTTTAACCGGACAAAACGGACATTTTTATTTTTTTCTAAAAATCTTATTAATTTTTTTCTAGCTGTATCTTCATTGTTGTATTTCATTAAAAACATTATTTGTAACCACGTCTTATTGTCATTATATCTATATCTTATTATATCCCTTAATTCTGCGTTTTCTACATAATTTAATTCATACTCTAATTGTAATCTCATTTTATCTAGCTTATATGTTTTATCTTTAATCATCTTTTTATATTTTCTTTTTAATCCTGCATTTTTCGGTATTTCAACACCGTTCTATTACACAATTATGTTTTATGTATGGATAACTTGTACTGCTTCCTTGTACACTATCTTTTATTACTATACATTCTTTATTTTCTATTTTTTGTAATCTTTGTTTTAATCTTTCTAGTTCATTATTTGTATTCTCTATTTTATCTAAAAAGTCTTTATTCATTAGTGTACCTCCTCATTAAATAAATAATATATTTTATAATGCTGCCTTACTGTGTTGTTTTTCTTTAATGCCCTTCCTAGCTCTCTTGCTGTTAAATTTAAAAATCTTACTATCTCTTGCAAAGTTCCAACTCTCATACATTGCTCGTTATTCTTTGTATCGTATATTCCATATATGTTCATTTGTGCCTCCTTTTTATATCTTCTCTTATTAATTCATCTTTAAAGTTATCTAAAATTTTATATGCTTCATTCAATTGTTGTTGATTATATTTTCTCTTGTCTAAACTTATAAAATCTATATTTTCTAATTTATTCATTATGTCTATTACTATGTTGTATATATGATTTATTTTCATTTGTATCACTCCATTCCGTTATAATAATCTCCTACATTTATTTTATGATACGTATCTCTGTCAACAGTTACCCATATTGATTTTATTTTTCCATCAATTTCTTTTTGAATCTGTATTCTATAACTTTCTGGATAATATTGTGGTATTAGTGATTTTCCACAACTCATCATTGTTGTGTACGCTGAACGATAATCTTTATCAACAACTTGTCCTTCTTTTACTCCATAATCTTTTTCTTCTTTTATCATTATTCCTATTGCTGTAAATAGTATTATAAATAAAATTATAACAATTCCAATTACAAATATTTCTATTATACCTTTTTCAGATTTCATAGTTTTTTACCTTCTTTCTTTTATATACTCATATTTTTAAACTATATCTCTTTAGATTCTCTTTAGAAACTCTTTAGATGTAGTATAATTTATTAATTAACTTCTATTTAACTATTTTAAGATTATCTAATTCTCTTTTGATTTGTTCTATTCTATCATTTAATATAAGCGTATCTAAGTCTTCCCATTCCTGCCATTCTTCCATATCGACTATATCTCTCAATAATAAAACTATTGTATTTATAGTGCTTTTTCGAGAATCGTTTGGTGCTTTTAAAGCAAATACTACACTTATATATTCTTGATTATTTCCTTCCATTACTTCACCTCTTTTGCTTTATTTTCAAAATATTGTTTTATACAGTTATCACAAGTTTTTCCATTGTCTCCTGCATAATATTTACATTTAGTTGTTATATCTAAATACTCGCATAAGTCACTATCACTTGTTGCTATATGATTTGCCATTAAATCTATTTGTTTGTCTTTTTCTTCTAGCATAGATAAAACTGTTTTTAATACTTCTACATTTATTGAAGTATTACTTCCATTTATGTCTTTAGTTAATTCGTTTATATGTATTGACCATTTTATTTTTTCTATTGCTTGTTCTTTTGTCATATGTTAGTCCTCCTCTGAATTATCTAATATAAACTGTTTTACTGTTTGTCCTGTATATTTATAGGCTCTATCATCTATATATAATTGTGCTGGTAATTTTCTATTTGTTACACCTATACATTTCAAATCATTCCAAAATGTTTTGTCATTACTTATGCTTATTGCTTCACACCAAAATCCTTGTTTATTCCACCAATTTATTATTTGCATTGGCTCTCTTGTAGAACATATAAATATTGGTATTTCAAATTTTTGTAATAATAACATTAAATCTAATACTTCTTTATTATATTCATCATATATGTTTCCATCTTGCCAACCTTTTGAATATTTATGTATTACACCATCAAAATCAAAACATACTGCATGTCCTTTATTTAATTTTAAATCTAAACTTTTTTCTTTTATTTCCATCCTAATTCCTCTACTTTCTTATTATTTATCCTCTTTTCATTTTTTTGTTTAAGAATTTTCTTTGATATTCTCTTACATTATTTTGTCTTTGTTTTTCTTTATTTCTATTTTTTATGAATCCATTATCATTTCCATTCATTTTATTTTCTCCCTTCTAGTAGTTCTTGTAAGGCATCATGCATCCCATATTTTGTTGCAAATAACCTTTCCCATTTTGATTTTCCGCCATATTCTTTATATCTACCATACATATTGTCTACTTTCATTATTTCTAGTTCTTCATCTAATTCTTCTATCTTGTCTTTTACTTTTTGAACTGGAATAAAGTCTTTTAATTCACTTTGATGAATCCAGCCTTCTTTAAACTTTTCGGTTGTCATTTGCTCTAGTTGTGAAGTTATTGAATTATTATACACTTTTAATTCTTCATTCTCTTTCTGTAGTTTTTCTATTAAATTTAATATTGTTTTAGCGTTATCATTTCTTATAGCAGTTGTAACATCATCAATATTTATTGCTAATCTTAGTTGTTTTCTAAATTCTTCAATCGCATTCTTTTCTTTCTCGTTCATACTATTTTCTTTCACTTAAAACACCTCCTATGCCAAGCACTTCATAACTTTTTTCAAATAATTCACACACAAATTTCTTCTGTTTCTCATCTATTAAATCTAATTCTTTTTCTGTTTCATGTTTATAACTTCCGATATGGACAACCCATACAGCCTGTCCTACTGATGTGTTCATAAACTTTCGGTACTTCTATGTCGTATTTTTTTATGATTTTTTCAAGTAACTCGTCTGTTAAATCCCAAATCGGTGTAAATTTTTTATCTTTTGTAAAACAACTTTGATATTGTTTTTTCCTTAAAATACTTTCTTCTCCTCTAACTCCCAAAATTGCTTTTTTATTTGTCTCTTTCTCATAATCGTGAAACGGTTTTTTCTTTAAATAATAACAGCATAAATGTGTTATTTTATGTGCATTTCCAGATAAAACATATTCTCTAGCTTTTTTACTAATCCCACTAAATCCTTTTTCATAAGTTCCATTTATTTTTTGCAGTATTGTTTTGCTGGGATTTTTCCCTTTCCTTATTGCATTTTGATAATAATATATGTAGAAGTCTTGCTCTTTACTGAAACACGGAATACCATATTTTTCTTTTATTTCGAGTGGTTTCATTGCTGGTAGTAATACTCTATCACTATTTTTATAAATTCTATCTCTAATTTCTGGGTGTTCCATATATGTATTGCAACCAACTACTTCTATGTTATCTATATGTGCATATTCTTTTATAAACCAGTAAAGAAAGTGACTGTCTTTTCCACCGACTATAACTCAAATAATATTCATTCGGATTTATCTTAGTAAATTTACTTTTTAAATCGAATAAATAAAAATCAACAGCATTCATATCTTATTTACTCCTTTACCACTAAATTTGATAATTCTAACCTTTGAATATCTTGTTTTGTTATTTTACGTTCCTCGGTATAAAATCCCATATCTTTTAGTTTATGTATTATTCTGTCTTCATCTATTATATATCCTATCGTCCTATACCATTTTTCATATAAGCATATTTCAATTTTAAATCCAAATTTTTCAAGTTCTTTTAAATCTACATCGTCTCTTATTTTTAACATATCTATTCTCCTCCTAATACCTCTGGATTATCGTATATATTACCGATTTTTTCTAGTTCTGTTAAATAATATCCTCTTATATTTTCAAATGTATAAACGTTTTCTTTATCTTCTAAATCAACCAAAAGCCACATTCCATTTATTTCATCGTATATAACTTCAAATTCTCCATCAAAAACTGGTTCTTTGTAATGGTAACATGCTAATAAAACAATATCTCCTTCGTATATTTCTTTTCCGTTTTTATCGTCTAGTCCTGTGTATTGCCCTACTGTTTCTGGATTTACATCAGCAAGTTTTATATGATTCTCCATATTTAAATCGCCTTGTACCTCAAATATTATTTTATGTTTGATATTATTCTTTATTTTCTCGTCTATTTCTTTAGTTCTACTTCCATCATCTAAACAAAAATAGTTAATTGCATTGTATATAAAATAACTACCATAATACCATTTATCTTTGTCGTATTCTTCAATTCCTTTTCCTCTAAACTTTATCTCTCTGTTCATCTTCTACTCCTAATCAAACCAACCAAATATTGTCGGTGTACTTTGCCCTGCTACTGCTAATGCCCATTCATTGTGCCATTCTAAGTCAATTATGTATTTACAAATATGGGCTAATTTATTTTTGTTTTTTGTTTTAAATGTTACAAATAATATCTTGTTTTTAGCTTTATATTTCTTAATATATTTTTCTATTTCTTTTAATGTAGTATCTCCATCTATGGATTGCTCCATATTGCCTAAAAATTCTCCAAGTTCTTCATATTGTTTTTTATTAAGACTATGTGCTAATTCATAAAGATGATTAAAGTATTCGTAATATTCTTTTTCAGTTTCCATCTTCTTCACCTACTTTATAGCAATTAGCCATATACCTTTCTTTTGTTAGTATTGTTTTTATATCCCAATTTAACAAAACAAAATTAACTTTTGTATATTTGCCTTCAACAAGAATACTTTTTTCTTTATTGCCATTTACACATTCATACCCAAATCCAACGACAATACAACTATTTACTATATCTCCAACTTCTATTAAGTCTATTAGTTGTTTACTGTGTTTTACTATGTTCTCTATTAAATAAAGTCCCTTTTCACATTCTACATATATGCTCATATAAAAATTAGAATTTATAAGTTTATCAATTTTTCCATCTTTTGTTCTTACATATTCGTTTACTTCTATCATTTTCTACACCTCATTTCCCCAACAATCCCAGCCTTCTGCTTCTCTTCTTGCAAACAATTCTATTTTCTTTGTGTCTTCTCCGAATATTTTTTCTATTCTTCTCATCACCTCGTCTGGTTTTACTGAATGTCCTCGTCTTTGTTCCATGACTACTTGTCTTACTGTTTTATCTACACTTTTTATATGTCCTCGCATAGCCAGTAAGCATAATTCTGCATTTGATTTTGTATAACTTCCCATTCCTGCAAGCGGCTGTCCGTCTTTTTTTGTTTTTACCCACGTAAACGCACATGTCTTATATTTAAATCCCCATGCTTCAATCACCTTAAAAACTTCGGGCAAGCATGGCATTGTTGTCCATATGAATAATGCACAATTTTTTTCTCTAATTGTTTTTATGTATTTTCCTAACTCGCAAATCTCTTCTGTTGACATTGTTTGATAATGCTTTTCTGGGCAAAAATTTTCTCCGTTTTTACCTTTCCCCCACAAGTATGCCCATGGTGGGTCTGCATATATTATGTCGTATTTTTTATCTGTATTATATATATTTACTTTCATCTCTTATGTTCCTTTCATTTAATTATTCTTAATTCCAAATCTGGATAAACTTTTTCAAATATTTTATGTTTTAATTTGAATACATCTGTCTGCATTCCTTTTACATCTTCCACTATTGTTTTACCGTTTTCTATGTACTTAAAATCTGCAACATATTCTATTTTTCTAAATGTCCTTCCATTTTTCTTAAAACTATCTTGTAGCAAAAATCTTGGCTGTAATTCTAAGTCTGTTATTGTTCCTGCTCTTTCTAATAGTTTTAGTTCTTTGTATCTTCTACTTTCTTGGATACTATCAAAGATGTAGTCATCTACTATTACTTTTTTGTTTCTGTATTTGTTCACTTTTCTTTAGCTCCTCTCTTAACTTTTTTTGCCAATTCTCTATTTCTGGTACAAAATATTTGCATCTTGCTACTGGCTTATATTCTTCACATTCTTGCTTGTTACAGCCTAAGCAGTAATAGCATAGTGTATTCTTTTTTATTTGTTTCATAGGCTAGTCCTCTGGCATTTCATAAATTGGTGTATAATCTGCAAATGTATAACCCAAAATGTTTGACATACTGTGTTCTCTCTTACAAAGTTCTATTGCTTCATATCTTAAACTAATATCTTGTAATACTTCTTTTGCTCTTTTCATTGTTTTATATTTACCTAATATGGTAAAATTATTTTTTTCAAAATATGCATATATTGCGTATCCGCTTAATTTCGTATTATCTATTCCTACATTTGCTTTTAAAATTGATGCAAATATATCTCCTAATTTATCTTCTAAGACTTCATTTTGTGCTTCATAATAAACTATTTTTATTTCTGCTACCCTAGAAAAATTTACAATATCTTCTTTATTTTGTTTTACTATTATCATAACTACCTCCTAAAATTTTTAAACCTTTAAACTTTGCTATTTGTAATTCTTGTTTTGTAATCCATTTTTGCCATTTCCCACATTTACCACAATATAAGCCTCTTCTATTTCCTTGTATTTCTACAAATAGTTCTTCACTATCACATTTACTACATTTTTCTTGCATAATTACCTCCTAAATTCTTGGAATATGGTTCATATTTTGTTCAACCATTTTCTCAATTTCTGTTGTTTCTCTATATACTGCAACTTCTTTGTTTGTAATACTACATTTCTTTGTTTTGTCAGTTGTTACAAATCCTAAACTTTCTAATTCTGTAATTCTTGGTCTAGCATTATTAACATCTGCTGTATTTGTATAATGTCTTTTATATAATTCTTGTGCTATTTCTCTTGTTGTCATTTCTTTATTTTTTAGTATTTCTAATATTTGTTTATGTCTTATGCTTAAATGTTCTAACATATCTTGATAACTTTTGTGTCTTGTTTTAAATGTTATTGTATTCATTTGTTTATCACTTCCTTTAATCTATAAATTCTCCCCACTCTAAGTTTTTGTATAAATTTCTTTTGGGGTCGTCCACATAATAATCTATTGGATTTACTGCTATTCTTGCTCTTACGTCTGCTATTTTGGGTATAAATTTAACTTCTTGTATAGTTCTTTCTATTGCCTTTTCAAAATGTTTTATATCTGTCTTTTTAAATTCTTCATACCAAACTGTCATTTCCTCTTTTGTAAATATCTTGTTATATGCTGTTTGAATTTTTGATATTTGTCTTTTAAATTCATCTTTATTCATCTAAAAATCCACCACCTTGCTTGTATCTTTTTTCGGTTTTTTAAAATTTTCTTTTTTTACTGCATCTACAACCCATTTTTTGATACATAGATAATGTGATTTTGCTTTGTACCCTTTCATTTCAATGTACTCATCAAGATATTTTATAAGTTCTTGCCAATTTTGATATTCTTTCTGTAGTTTCTGCAATTCTTCATCTTTCAACAATACATTTTTATATTCTCCATATTTGTGCTTGTTGGCTTTTACAGAAGCTGTAGAAGATTTTTCTTCGGAAGCTGGTATATTATTATCTAACTCTATACTATCCTTACCTAACTCTAACCTATCTCTAACCTGGGTATCCATTTTGGATACATCTTGTATACATTTTGTATCCATTAATGTATAAGCTTTATTTTCATCAAGTTGTAGCATTGCTTTTTCTTCTTTATATTTTGTTTCATGATATCTGTCTTTTTGTATGTAATTATGTATTTGCCAATGTTTTATTACTACTACACCACTTTCAAATGGTAATAAAAATTTTTTAGTTAGTAATATTTTTAAATCATCATCTTTGCAACCTATCATTCTCATTATGTTTTTTGGATTATTTATAAATCCGTCATCATCTGCTCTCATACTTAAATGAAAATATAGTAATTGAGTTGTATGTGGCATATCAAGAAAGGCATCACTATCTATTATTGTTTTTGCAAACATTCTTCTTTCTGCCATTGTTTTCTCCTTTCGTACAATATTAGGGATAAAACTTTATTTTGTCTTATCCCTGTTGTCTAATATTCATTATCTTTTTGATATTCAATACTTATCTTAGTTCTCCAATTATTGTCTAAATTATCTAAATTACTACTTATAAAAGCATCTACAAACTTATCTAGTGTTGCTTTTTTATTTAATTCTTTTCTAATAATTTCTTGCATTTTAGGTCTTTTTTCTTCCACTATGTTTTTCATTTCTTCTTTAACTATTTCTCTAATCATTTTATTTACATATAATTCTAGAAGTGTATATTTATTATCTCTACTATAGCTACTTATTGCTCCGTTTTCATCTACTTTTGTTTCTAATACCGTATTTACTAGACCACTAACAATTTTATCTTTATCTAAAGCCTCTGCAATTCCTGACATTACAATACTTTTTACAGCTTCATTTAGATAGTTATCATCTATATTTAAATCAATTCCTACTATATTTCCCATTTCTTTTCCTCCTAATATTTTTTATAAATCAATTTTTCTTTGTTCCATTTTGCACCATAAATGCCTTTTAAATAGTTTTCTATGTAATCTTCGTATAATTTAGTATCTTGTCCAAAATCTTCTTGATAATGGCATTCTGGACATAATGTAACTGTGTTCTCTTCTATACCGAGACCACCGCTGTGACCTCTTAACAAAATGTGCATTTGCACAAGTTTTTGGAACATATCTTTCACAATAAATACATTTATGATTATCTCTGTTTCATACTATTTCTTTTACTTTCTGTGATATTTCACAAGCTTTACTTCTTTTAGATTTCATATCTAATCGCCTCTATTTTCTTTTTTAAAGCATTTTGTTTACTGTCTATACTCTCATATGCCTTTTTAAATCTAAATAGTCTTGACCCTAATTCTGCTAGTTTCTTGCTATCTTCTTTTACATATTCTTTTGCCATTGCCTCAAAATAACTCATTGCTGGTGCTTTTTCTTTATTAGTTTCTTGCCATTGTTTTCTTTGCATATACACTTGTTTGTTTTCTGCTATAGAAATATCAGTTTTTAATGTGTCATATTCCTGTTGTATCCTTGCTACCATCTCTCCTATTAAGTAATTCATATTTGCATATATCTCTATATTTTTTGATATTTCAAATCCTGTTTCAGGACTTTCTTTTAATTCATTTTGTAATTTTGTATATGTATCTGCTATTTGTTTGCTATCTGCATTTTGAATTGTAAAAGGGTTGAACATATATAATTTTTCAAATTCCATTTTTTGTTACCTTTCTACATGTTGATGCATTAAAACATATTCTGAATTTTCTCCCATGTTATTTAATAAAAATTCACTTGCTTGTTGTTTACTTAAATGGCTGTCTTTTGCTCTAAATTCATATACATATTTGCAGTCTTGTTGTTTTTCTTTTATTCTTTCTTCTATCTCGTCTTCGTCATAATTGCCTTCAACAAGATATAAGTCATAGTTTTTAGCACTTATTCCTTCAACTGTTTTTGTGTCCGTCATGTAAATTACTTTATAATCGTTAAATAGTACTCTATAACCACATTGTGGTACATCATGATATAATTTAATTGGTACTATTTTAAATAGCCTATAATTGTATTTCGTGCCAATTTGAAGTACATCTATATTTTTTCTTTCAACTCCACATTCTAAAAGTGGTTTTAATAACCATTCACAACAAGCAAATCTTAATGTTGGTCTTTCTTGTGCCAATTTCTTAATTGTTTCTTTTTTGAAATGGTCTGAATGTATGTGTGTTAGAAGTACTATTTTTAATTTCTTATAATATTTTTCTAATTTCTTAAATGTAACTCCACAATCTATTAAAATTATGTCTTTTATTATTGTTGCATTTCCTGTGCTACTACTTGATATAATTTTATAGTTCATTCATTGATACCTCTTTTGTTGTTGGTATATTATCTTCATTTTGTACTTCATAATCATTTGAATAAATAATATTATCATTTTTTATATTTCCTTTGTTGTCTATTCTAGATATTGAATTTTCATCATTGTTAATTGCTTGTGCTAAAATATAATTCACCTTACTACTAAACAATGTAAACAATTCTTTAGCCATTTCCTTTACTACTTTTGTTTTTACCATTTTTACTGGCATAGTAGTCCATGGACTATATGAAGATGTTGCACTTGGAGATACTCTTTTTATTACATCTATATCTTTTTTACTCATAAATATTGTTTTTTCAAATCCATTTGCAAATTTTATATAACAATATGCTCCTTCAATGTCATCATATTTATCACTTTCAACAACCTTTTTGTGTTTTAGTTCTTCTTTTACAGGGTCAAAAGAATACTCATCTCCTTTGAATATTACATTTGCAGTAAATCTCATAATTTCAGCAGGTTTTATCATATCTATAATTTTGAACCATCCTTCTTTTTTTCTAGTAATTACTGGTTTTCCTTTGAATGGTACAATGTCAAAATCAGTTCCTGCTTCCAAACCAACCATTGCTTCTTTTAATACTCCATATAACATTTGTAATTTTCCGTTACCATCAAGTTTCATTAAGTCATCTCTATTGGTTATATAAAAACCTGCACTATTCTTTATTCTATCTATTGCAATATTTTTAGGTAATAAAGAATTATTTTTTATTACCAATTTTTCAATAGCAATCTCTACTCCTGTTTGGTCAATTAAAGAAATCATGTTTTCTTCTTCTTTTTTTATCAAATCATTTTTATTCCCCTCATTACTCATAATCGTAACCTCCACTTTCTAAAAATTGTTTTAATTCTCTTAATTTTGTTCTTGTTCCTCTTACTGTAAATTTTAATGTCAATATTTCTTCATTCTCTTCTTTGGGTTGTTCTAATGGTTTATTAAATGCATTTTCTAATTGTTCATAACTTTTTTGAGTTATTTCATGATTTTCATTCATTTCAATATGTACTACTTTTTGTTCTTGTCTTGTCTTTTCTTCTTCAATAGCTTTAAATCTATTTGTCACACTTGTTATTGCTTGTGATACATTTAATGTTTGTTTATATTCAACTAATATTTCCGTTTTATGCTCTTGTGTTTCAATTAGTTTTAAATCATCTACTATTTTGTCAATAAATTGTTTTGCTTGTTCTTTTAAACTTTTCATACTTGCTGATAATGTTACATTTATTCTTGCTTGTCCATATGTAATAAAACCAATATTGTTTGCTGTTTTATATTCTTCAAAATACTCTTTTATTTCTTTTTCTTTTTTTGCTTTCAATTCATTTTCAACATTGTCTATCTTTCCTTTTAAGATTAAATCTGCATTTCTAAATTTATCAGATATGCATTCTTTATATACATTTTCAAAATCATTGTAAGGTTTTAATACTTGTTCTTTTACTAATTTTCTTTTATTTTCAAATTCTTTATAATCTTTATTTAATTCTGCTCTTATTTCTTTTATTGTTTTTACTGACTCTTCTGTACATACTAAACTTGTTGCATTTTTCACTCTTTCATCTACAACTGTACTTACACTTCTTAATTGTTCCTCTATTACAGGCAACTGTTTTACTTCTATTAAGTCTTTAATCATCTAATTTTCTCCCTTCAATTTTTTAATTTTTTCTTTTAATTCATTTGCATATTTATAATCTTCACTGTCCCATTTATCTTGCATTTCTAATAAAAAATATCTGTGTTCTAGTTGTTCTAATGTTTCCATTTTTTTCTCCCTCTTGCATCTCTACTAAAATTGTGTTAATATAATAGTAGAGTAGCTTTTATATGTTATTTTTGAACTAGTTTGATTTTGGTAGGTCGACTAGTTCTTTTTTATCTAGTATTGTTGTTATTTTCTTTTTTAAGTTATCAATATTGTTGTAATCTTGCTCTTGTAATACTTTTCTTATTGCTAATAATTTTCTGTGATTTCTGTAGTTTTCTAAATGTTCTTCTTCAATTTCACTTCTTAACTCTTTTTGACTTTCTTTCATCTTTTTGATTTTGTCTTCTGCAATTTTTAAATTTTCTCTACTTGCATCAACTAAACTTTGTAATTCTTTTGTTCTTTTAAACATATGTTTCAACTCCTTTTCTCTATAATTAATATGTTAAACCTTGTAAGAAAGCCCAGTAGCCAAATGCTGATAATAATAAATTAAATGCTATGTATGTTACTGCTTGTCCTATTCTCATGTAAACTTTGTTCTTATCTATTCTGAAATTCTTCCAACTTCTTTTCATTTGTTTTCACCTTCTTTCTAAACTTTTATTTGATTCGATATATTCTGTATTGTTCTTATGTACGATTTTAATTCTTCATTTTCTCTAATCAATTTTTCCATTGTTTCATCAATTTTCTCACTTTTAGAAACCTTAATTTTATATTTATTTGTTCCTGTTTTTTCGTACTCTACTTTTCCACTATTTATTAATCTTAGTGCTGTTTCATATCCTATATGGTTTCGTTTCATAAATTGATTTAGACTAATCCATTCTTGTTCCATTTTTTTGCCCTCTCTTTATTCAATTTTCTTGAAGTTTAAAGTTAAAAAATTTTGTTACTGGTCTCTTTAAAATCTCTGATATTTTAATCATCTGACTAATTTTAGGTTCTACAATTCCTACTTCAATATTGTAATAACTAATTGGGCTCTTCATTCCCATTTCTGTAGACATATCTTCATAATTTTTTTTACTCTTATATCTAGCTTTTTTTAATTCTTCAGTATTTACATATATAGCATATTTATTCAACACTTCCACCTCTTTTCTTCAACTTTCTTGAACAGATTATATACAAGTTTTTTGAATAAGTCAATACCTTTTTTAAAAAAAATTCAATTTTTTTGTAGTTAATGTTCAAAAGTATTGAGATTATGGTATTTACAATCAAAAAAAAATATGTTATAATTCAATTAAATTGAATATTGTAAAGGTGATTATATGGAAAATGAAAATAATAATTTAAATTTAACAAGTATTAGAATAAAACAAATGAGATTAGAAAGAAATTGGACTCAAAAAGATTTATCAAAAAAATTAGGATTAAAAAATGATACTGCTATCGCTAATTATGAAGCAGGATATAGTACTCCAAAAGATGATATAAAATTAAAAATGTCAGAAATTTTTGATTGCACACTAGATTATCTCATGGGCAAATCTGATATTAGAAACTACGACAAAGATGAGCAAGAATTTAAATTTGCTTATCATAAAGAAATGGAAGGGCTTACTGACGAAGAAATTGCAGATGCATTAAGATTTTACAAAGAAATGAAAAAGAAATATAGCAAATGATTTTAGTGGAGGCTAAAATGGAATTAAATAAATTGTATGATATTGCAACTAAAGAAAATATAGATGTAATTGATTTTAAAATGAAAAATAAAGCCATTATTGGGTGCTTAGGTGATAATTATACTATTGGAATTAATTATTCAATTATAGGCAATTCTAGCGAAGAAAAAACCATATTAGCAGAAGAATTGCGGCCATTATTATTGCAATGCTTTTTATAATTCTAACAATTCCAAAGATGAAATAGAAAAAAGAGAATTTAGAGCAACCAAATGGGCTTTTAAAACATTAATACCATATTATAAATTAAAAGAAATCGTAAACAAAGGATATACTTATTATTATCAAATTGCAGAAGAATTAGGAGTCACAGAAGATTTAGTAAAAAAAGCATATAATTATTATTTGGAGGGAAATCGTGGCTAAAAAAACAAATTCAAAAATAAATGGAAAAGAATATTACAGGATTAGAAAAGTAGTTGGCCATACTGCTAGTGGCGAAAAAATCCTAAAAAATTTTTATGGTGAAAGTAAAAAAGAAGCAGAACAAAAAGCAAATGAATATCTTAATAATATTGAAAATGGATTAATAATTGATTTTGAAAATTTTACTTTGGCTGAATTAATGCATACCTGGTTATTTGACTTTCTTCATAATTCGTCAAAAATAAAGCCTTCTACATTTCAAAGATATGAAAGCTTATATAGAAACTACATAAAAGAGTCTGAAATAGCAGGAAACAAATTAATCAATATAAAAACAATACATTTACAAAAATTTTATAATAATTTATCTAAAAAAGGTTATTCTTATTCACAAATAAATACTTTAAACACAGTTTTAAAAGTATTTTTTAATTGGTGTATTGACAATGACTATATTCTAAAAAATCCGTGCACAAAAGTTAATATAAAAGGAAACAAGAATGAAATTATAAAAAACGAAAGAAAAGAAGTTGAAATATTGTCTGAAACAGAAATAAACATTATAAAGGAATATCTAAAAGGTACAGATTTTGAATTATTATTTTTACTAGATTTGGCTACTGGCTTAAGACAAGGTGAATTACTAGCATTAGACTGGAAGCACATCAATTTAGAAGATAATACTTTAAAAGTGGAAAGAAGTGTTAAAGAAGTTTATGTATATGATAATGAAAATGCCAAACACATAGAAACAATTTTTCAAACTCCAAAAACTTTAAACTCTTTTAGAACAGTTCCAATTCCAAGTACGATGATTAATATTTTATCAAAAATAAAGAATAAAAAAGGATTATTATTTAGTGATGCAAATGGTAACCCTTTAAAAGGTAAAAATATATCTGCTAAATGGACAAAAATTTTAAAAGAATGTAACATACCACACAAAAAATTTCATTCTATTAGACATACCTATGCTTCTATGCTATTATCAAAAGGTGTTGATATTGAAACCGTAGCTGAATTAATGGGACATTCTGCTATAAGCATTACACAAATTTATTTACATTCTTCTTATACTTCAAAGAATAAATCTGTTAATAAATTAAATTCTATATTAAACTGAGTGGCTAAATAGTGGCTAAGAAAAAAATAAGATGTCTCAAAACCATTGAAACATCTTATTTTTAGTCATTTTTATATTTTTGGTAGCGAAGGTGGGATTCGAACCTACGACCTGCCGGGTATGAACCGGATGCTCTAGCCAACTGAGCTACTTCGCCATATGTATTGCGATATTTATTATACATTGTGTTTTATAATTTGTCAAGAAAAAAATGCAAGTTTTTTAAAAATTTATCCAATCAAGATATTAATCACTTACATTTTTACTCTATAATTATTATTCTCTCTCTCTTTCTTCACCTGAATTTTCTTTTTCTTCTTTCACAACTTTTACATTTACTTTATCATTTATTTTTGTATCCATTTTTTTCTTATTATTTTTTGTTTTTCCTACTTTAGGTTCTGCCACCATTTTTTCCAATAAAGATATATTAATTTCATCTTGTTGTTGTTCAATTTCTTTTACTCTTTTATCTACTTCATCCTCATTATCAATTGAAGTTGCAAAAAAAGATTTTATTACATCAAAAAAAGAATCTTTAGTTTTAGCTTCATAATTAACTGGAATATCCATTTTATTACCTCTTTCTTATTTTTAAAAATAAAACTAAAACCATTATACCATATTTTTACAGTTAAATCAATAGTTTCTTAATATTTTCAACAACTTGATCTATTGTTAAACTTGTAGAATCAATAATAATTGCATCATTTGCCTTCTTTAATGCCCCAACTTTTTTATGCATATCATTATAATCTCTCATTTTTACATTTTCCAAAACTTCTTCATAAGTAGTATTTATACCATTTTGAACATTTTCTTCATATCTTCTTTTTGCTCTTACTTCCTCGCTTGCATCCAAATAAATTTTAACATCAGCATTTGGAAAAACCACAGTTCCAATGTCTCTACCTTCTACTATAACATTTTTTCCCTTGGCTAAATTTCTTTGAACTTCAACCATTCTTTCTCTTACAGGAATAATAGAAGAAATTTGTGACACAACTTCTGTTACCTCTTTTGTTCTAATTTCTTTGCTGACATCTTCTCCATTTAATAAAATAATATCTTTGTCACCTGTATTATCAATTTTGATATTAATATTATTTGCTATTTTTATAATTTTTTCTTCATTATCTAATTTAACATTTTCTCTTAGCACCTGTAAAGCCACACATCTATATGTTGCTCCTGTATCTAAATTTAAAAAACCTAATTCTTTTTCGATTCTTTTTGTTACTGTTCCTTTTCCGCTTCCTGCAGGTCCATCAACTGCTACTATCATTTTTTACACCCTTTCCTTTTAATTAATTTTCTTAGAAACAATTTTATCTATTGATATTTCTTTGGGAATAATTACTTTACCACGCACTACATTTCGAGGTTGTTCTATTTCATATAATTTATTTAATAACTCATTTTCTTTTTTAAAAAATATTGCAAATAGATTTTTCCTTATTTTTGAAAATATATCTTCTTTTACAATTATTAAGCCTGTTTCTATTTTTTTGCTCATATTATTCCCTCTTTTTGTTACTATTCACTGTCAGTGAAATGTAGCCTCTTTTTTCACATTATATATTTTTTTCTTTTTTTTATCAATACCTTTACTTGAATTTTAGCGTATAATGATGTATAATTTTCACATACTAAAAAGAAGATACTTGTTTAAACTTTCCAATTAAATCTGTATCTTAGGAAGGGAATGAAATCAAAAATGGAAAAATTAGTTATAAAAGAATTATACAAAAATACAGAAAACTATATTAACAAAGAAGTAACTTTAGAAGGATGGGTTAGAACAGTAAGAGATTCAAAAACATTTGGATTTATCGAAATAAATGATGGAACATTTTTCAAAAATGTACAAATCGTTTTTACAGATAAATTATCAAACTTTAATGAAATTTGTAAACTTACAATAAGTTCTTCAATTAAAGTTAATGGAACACTTGTAAAAACAGAAAATGCAAAACAACCTTTTGAAATTCAAGCCACAAACGTAGAAATAGAAAGTTTATCAGATAGCACATATCCACTTCAAAAGAAAAAACATTCTTTTGAATATTTAAGAACAATCGCACATCTTCGTCCAAGAGCAAATACTTTTAACGCAGTATTTAGAGTTAGAAGTAGCCTAGCATATGCAATACACCAATTCTTCCAAGAAAGAGATTTTGTATATGTAAACACTCCTTTAATCACTGGAAGTGACGCGGAAGGTGCTGGAGAAATGTTTAACGTTAATTCTTTTGATTTAACAAACTTACCAAAAACAGATGATGGAAAAATTGATTTTTCAAAAGACTTCTTTGGAAAACCTGCTCATTTAACAGTAAGTGGTCAATTAAATGGTGAAACATTTGCAGAAGCATTTAGAAACATCTATACATTTGGTCCTACTTTTAGAGCAGAAAATTCAAATACAGTAAAACATGCCGCAGAATTCTGGATGGTTGAACCTGAAATATGTTTTGCTGATTTAGCTGATGATATGGATTTAGCAGAAGATATGATTAAATATATTTTCAAATATGTTTTAGATAATTGCCCAGAAGAAATGGAATTTTTCAATAACTTTATAGACAAGGGTTTATTAGAAAGATTAAATCATGTTATCAATTCTGATTTTGTTAGAATTTCTTACACAGATGCAGTTAAAGAATTAGAAAAACATAATGGTGAATTTGAATATAAAGTTAGTTGGGGTATTGATTTACAAACAGAACATGAAAGATATTTGTGCGAGCAAATATTTAAGAAACCTGTTTTTGTTACAGATTATCCAATGGATATAAAAGCTTTCTATATGAAGCAAAATCCAGATGGTAAAACTGTTGCCGCTGCAGACCTTTTAGTTCCTGGTATTGGAGAAATTATTGGTGGCAGTCAAAGAGAAGAAAATTATGATAAGTTATTAAATAGAATGAAAGAATTGAATATGCCTATCGAAAATTACGAATGGTATTTGGATTTAAGAAAATATGGTAGTTGTGTTCATTCTGGATTTGGTCTAGGTTTTGAAAGAGCTATTATGTATTTAACAGGAATGCAAAATATCCGTGATGTTATTCCTTTCCCTAGAACTCCAAAAAACTGTGAATTTTAAAATTCACAGTTTTTTATTTATTATTTTGCTAATCTATTTATTAATTCATCTAATGTATATACTTCTTTTTCTCCTGTTTTTGAAGTCTCTAATTCATATTTTCCATCTTCAAACTTTTTACCCATAACAAGCATATAAGGAGTACCTAAAGCATAAACATCATTAATTCTATTACCCATATTCAAATTTTCTCTATCATCAATAATAGCATTAACACCATTATCTTGAAGTTTATTGTATAATTCAAATGCCTTTTCTTTATTTTCGTCACTATATATAATTTGAACTTTATATGGAGCAATATTTTCTGGTATTGCAAAACCTTTAACTCTATCATTTTTGATAATAATATTGTTTTCAATTGTAGTTGCAATTATTCTACCTAAACCAATTCCATAACATCCCATATAATAAGGTTTGCTTTGACCATTTTCGTCTTGATATGTTAATCCCATTGCTTCTGAATATTTTGTTCCCAACTCGAAATTATTTCCTAATTCAACAGAATTATATTCTTTCATATCTTCTAGGCTTAGTCCTTGTAATCTATCAATAAATGTTTCTTTATCTTCAAAGTCTAAAACTTCTTTATTAATTCCAACATTTTTTTCTTCATTGTATAAAATGATGTCTTCACCTAATTTTGTAATGGCTTGAAATTCTTCTGAAACTCTTCCGCCCATTGTTCCGCCATCACTTACAACTGGAATGATATTAATTCCAATCCTTTTGAAAATATTCATATATACGTCATGCATTTTTTCAAAGTTTTTGTGCATATCTTCCTGTGTTTTGTCAAATGAATATGCATCCATCATTACAAATGTACGAGGTCTAAATAAATATCCTCTTGCTCTAATTTCTTTTCTAAATTTTTCTCCAATTTGATAATATGTTGCTGGTAGATTTTTATATGATAATAGTCTGTTTGCTCCAAAAATTGTTGCACATTCTTCTGCTGTTGGTGCTAAACCATAATCACCTAAATTGTTACTCATATTGAACATTATATCTGCTTCTTTTGTATATACATCCCATCTTCCAGATTGCTCCCATATTTTTCTTGGTTGTAATTTTGGAAATTCTGCTTGTATACAATCTGCTTTGTCTAATTCATCAATAATTATATTTTCTACTATTCTTTCCATTTTTGTCCATATGTTTCCATATCCAAAAATCCCACTTTCAAATTGATATAATTCTCCCAATTTCATTAATATATCTTGTCCTGAATAATTTTTATCTACATCATTAAAGTTTATTTTCTTTGGGTTTAATTTACTTAATTTCATTTTCTTTTACTCCTTCTTTTTCTTTGTTATTTTCAACCAAATCATCAATTACAATTTGTTGATTTTCATCCAATTTATATTTTGGAAGCTCCGGCAAATCATTTAACGATGTATACCCAAACATTTTCAAAAATTCATTTGAAGTAACATACGTCATAGGTTTACCAGGTAAATCCGCCTTTCCACCTTCTTGTATTAATCCATATTCCAATAATTTATAAATACAAGCATCTGCGCCAACTCCCCTTATAGACTCAATTTCCGCTCTTGTTACTCTTGGATTATATGCAATTATTGCAAGTGTTTCCAATGCCGCATTTGACAAATTAGGTTTTGATCTTTTATCTAATATCGGATACAAAAATTCATATAATTCTTTTTTTGTACATAGTTGATAACTATCATCTACTTTTATAATCTCAATTCCCCTACTTTGTTCCCTATAATCTTCTTGCATTGAAACAATAATATTTTCTAAATCTTCTTTAGGAATTTCTAAAGAAATCATTAATTCTTTTATTGTAACTTGCCTTCCTGCTGCAAAGAGAATTGCTTCAATGATAGATTTTATTTTATCTATTTCCATGTTGGATTAGTTCCTTTCTAATTTTTTATATATAGTATTAATTTTGATTTTATTTATACCTCTAATTCTATAATTTACTTGTTAATTATATTATATTTTTCTTTAAAAATCAATGCAATTTACTGCTATAATTAAATTTTTGTTGATTATTTATCTTTTTTGTGTTATTATTTATTTAATATTTTATGGAGGTATTTCTTATGAGCGAAGAAAAAAAGAAAATTGAAATAGTTGATGGTGATGGTTCAAATTTAGACATTTCTGAAGTTTATGACCATTTAAACCCTGCAAAGCCAAAATCTAGTGATGATAAACCTAAAAATATAGTAGTTCCTGAAGAGCATAAAAATGTTAATAAAAAATAATTTTTGTAAAAAAAACAGATTTAAGATTTTGTACTTAAAGGTAGGCCTCTTGGCCTATCTTTTACTATCATTATAATTTACAAACAATAATTTTATGAGCTGTGAATTGTAACTTACCATCCCCAATTTGTTACTATTCAGACTAAAAGTAAATGAATAGTAACCCCCAATTTACAGAAAATTAAGCAAATCTCTTGCCAAATGCAAAAATTTATGATAAAATAATCAATGTTATAATAAAAAGACCAAGAGGAGGTGCAAAACACATGCCAAATATAAAATCAGCAAAAAAAAGAGTTAAAGTAATTGAAAAGAAAACTTTAAGAAATAATATGATAAAATCTGCTTACAAAACAGCAATCAAAAAATTTGAACAAGCAATTGAAGCCGGAAATATGGAAGAAGCAAAAACATTATTCTCAGAAGCAACAAAAAAAATCGACCAAGCTTGTACAAAAGGTGTTATTGTTAAAAACACAGCAGCTAGAAAAAAATCTAGTTTATCAAAAAAATTAAATGCAGCAATGGCTTAGGCTAAAAATGAAAATTATGCATAGTTTTTGTTTTAAAAAAGAATTTCTATTTTATGTAGAAGTTCTTTTTCTTTTTATACTCCAAAAATAAATATATATTTTTCAAAATTTTTCATAGAAATCTTCTGTTACAATTCACAGTCCATAAACTATAACAATCTTCTAGAACTCAATCTTAAATTGGTACAAATTTCCATTGCTGTTTCTATCTATAGATGCTATTATTTATATAGGTGATGTGATTATGTTAAAAAAAATTTTTAATAGTTTTAAAAACTTAGATAAATTAACAAAATTAATTATGAACTATGGTTTAAAATTCTGCTTTTTTATTTGCATAATTTCTTTTGTAATTCTTCTTACATATAATTTTTCATTTACAATACCAATACTTTTCACTATTGGATTTATACTATTTAAATTAAGTTTAATCTGGGGAATTGAATTTGTCATTTGCGGATTTGTTGTTGACGGAATAAAAAAACAAATTATATAAAAAAACGGGATTTGAGACCCGTCCCCCAATCCCGATTTTTTTTAGGGATTGGGGGACGGGTCTTTAATCCCTATTTTTTATTTATTCAATTCTGCTAAGAACATTTCATTTAACATTTTTGGATTTGCTTTTCCTTTTGTTTCTTTCATTGCTTGACCAACCAAAAATCCTAATGCTCTGTCTTTTCCTGCTTTATAATCTGCAATTGATTGTGGATTTGCTTCTAATATTTTAGAAACAACCCCTTTAATTGCACCCTCATCAGAAATTTGAATCCATCCTTTTTCTTTTATTATGTCTTCTGGATCTCTTGGATTTTCAAATAATTCTGTTAAAACTTTTTTACCAATACTTGAACTAATTGTACCTTTATCAATTAAAATAACTAATTTTCCTAATTGATTTCCATCAAATGGGATAGCAATTGGCTCTGTTTCAGTTTCATTTAAAATTCTTGATATATCTGATATAATCCAGTTATTTACTGCTTTTGGATTATTACATACTTTTATTGCACTTTCAAACAAGTCTGATAAATATTTTGATGCAGTAATAATATTTGCATCTTTTTCAGATAATTCATATTCTTTCAAATATCTTTCTTTTCTAGTCTCTGGTAATTCTGGTAAAGTTTTCTTGATATTTTCAATATATTCTTCTGAAAGTTTTATTGCAACTAAGTCTGGATCTGGGAAATATCTATAATCTTGTGCATCTTCTTTATCTCTCATTGAAAATGTTTTTCCAGATACATCATCCCATCTTAATGTTTCTTGTTCTACTTTTCCGCCATCTTCTAGCACATCAATTTGTCTATCAATTTCATATTCGATAGCTCTTGTAATGCTTCTAAATGAGTTCATATTTTTCATTTCTGTACGTGTTCCAAATGGTGTTCCTGGTTTATGAACAGATACATTGACATCTGCTCTTAATGAACCTTCTTGCATTTTACAGTCTGAAACTTCTATATATTCTAGTATTGATTTTAATTTTCTTAAATATGCTTCTACCTCTTCTGCACTTCTTAAATCTGGTTCAGAAACCATTTCTATTAAAGGAACTCCTGCTCTGTTCAAATCAACTAAGCTTCCTCCTCCAAAGTCGTCATGGTTTAGTTTTCCGGCATCTTCTTCTATGTGAATTCTTAATAATCTAATTTTCTTTTTACCTTCTGATGTTTCAATTTCAATATATCCATGTTCACATAGTGGTTTATCAAATTGTGATATTTGATAAGATTTTGGTAAATCTGGATAATAGTAATTTTTTCTATCATTTTTACTATCTCTTGATATTTCACAGTTTGTGGCTAGCCCTGCTTTTACTGCATATTCAACAACTTTTTCGTTTAATACTGGTAAAGTTCCTGGCATTGCCATACAAACTGGACATACATGCGTATTAGGTGCCGCACCAAATTCTGTTGGACATGAGCAGAATATTTTTGTTTTTGTTGAAAGCTCTGCATGAACTTCTAGTCCTATTACAACTTCATAATCACTTCTTGACATTATTCAGCACCTCCTTTGAATTCTGGTTTATGATTTTCTCTAAATTTAATTTCTTGTTCTAGTGTGTATGCCGCATTTAAAATAGTTTCTTCTTGAAATCTATTTCCTATTAATTGCATACCAATTGGCATTCCTTCTTTGTCAACTCCTACTGGTATTGATATTCCTGGAAGTCCTGCAATATTTACAGATACTGTACAAATATCTGCTAAATACATTTCCAATGGATTGTTTGACCTTGAACCTATGTCAAATGCTACTGTTGGAGATGTTGGTGTTAATATAACATCATATTTTTCAAATCCTTTATTAAATTCATTCATAACTAATGTTCTAACTTGTTGTGCTTTTTTGTAGTATGCATCATAATATCCTGATGATAATACATATGTTCCAAGAATTATTCTTCTTTTTACTTCTTCTCCGAATCCTTCACTTCTTGACTTTTTATATAATTCTTTTAAATTACTGTATTCTGGTGTTCTATATCCATAACGAATTCCATCAAATCTTCCTAGGTTTGAACTTGCTTCTGCACATGCAATTATATAATATGTTGCTAATGAATATTGAGCAATGTCTAGTGAAAATTCTTCAACTTCTGCTCCAAGTTCTTTGTATTTTTCTATTGCTTTTTGTAAAGTTTCTTTTACTTCTTCATTTATACCTTCACCAAAGAATTCTTTTGGAACTCCTATTTTTAAACCTTTTACATCGTTTTTCAATGCTTTTGTATAATCTTTTTTAGACATTTCTGCTGATGTTGTATCTCTTTCGTCATGTCCTGCAATTAAATTTAAAAGCATTGCACTATCTCTTACATCTTTTGTAATTGGACCAATTTGGTCAAGTGATGATGCAAATGCTACCAGTCCATATCTTGAAACTAATCCATATGTTGGTTTTAGTCCTACAACTCCACAGAAACTTGCAGGTTGTCTTATTGAACCACCTGTATCTGAGCCAAGTGCCCATGGAACTAAGTTTGCTGCAACTGCTGCTGCAGAACCACCTGAAGAACCTCCTGGTACTTTGTTTAAATTCCAAGGATTTCTTGTTTTCTTAAAATATGAATATTCTGTTGAACCACCCATAGCAAATTCATCCATATTTAGTTTTCCTAAGTCTATCATATTTTCTGCATTTAATTTTTCAACAACTGTTGCATCATATGGTGAAACAAAGTTTTCTAACATTTTAGAACTACATGTTGTTTTTACACCTTTTGTACACATATTATCTTTTATTCCTATTGGAATTCCTGCGAAATCTCCACTGATTTCTCCATTATCTATTTTTTCTTGTACATCTTTTGCTTGCTCTAATGCTTCATCTGTTAGAGTTGTAACAAATGCTTGTACATCTTTTTCTTTATCATTTATTCTGTCTACATATGCTTTTGTTATTTCGGTTACTGTAAGTTCTTTGTTTTTTAGTTTTTCTTGCAATTCATGTACTGTTAATTCTGTTATATCCATCACATTTTCTCCCTTCACTCTTATTATCTCTTATTATTTGAAATGTCCTTTTGGGGACGGTTCTTTTTAGGACATCTGTCCCAAAATGGACATTTCTTTTTCAAAATCTTTCCAAGAATAAACTCTTTTCCAATTTTTTTCTTCTAAAGTTTTATTTATTCTAGAATCCATCATATATGTTTTTATACCAAGTCCCGCAATTTGTTCACAAGTTTTATAACTATCGTCTATGAATACATCTATTTTACATTCTTCTGATATTTTTCTTTTATCTGTATGACCAATAAAAATTTTTGTATAATTTACCTTATTTTTCTTTAGCCATTCTTTTGTTATTTTTGCTATAATTCCACTTTCTCTATCCCATCTAGCTGTAATAATTATTATATTATTTTTTACAGATAAATTATTTATTACTTCAACTGCATCTTCTTTTGGTTTGACATTTTCCATTATTTTTTCATAATATAAATCCCAAAACTTATCATTTTCTTCATCTGTCCAATTATATAAATGTTTTGCCCACATTGGATCAAAGATTTCTATATTTTGAGGTTCAAATTTTCTTTTCAATATACTTTCTGTATATTCTTTTGCATAAATATCAGTTTCTTCACTAGTTTTTGTGATTGTATCATCTATATCTATTCCTATATTCATATGCTATTTTCGTATAATCAATTATATATAATTGATTAATCCCTTTCTCATTAAAATTTTATAAAATAACAGCTCTATTCATTTTCAATGATGTCCTTTTTTTATCACGATGTCCCAAACAGAACCGTCCCAAAAGGACATTAATTTATGACTTTTGGTATCTTAAACATATGTTGTTCCTCTGATGGTGCATTTTGTAATAATGCTTCATTATCTTTGAATACCTTAATCTCATCTTTTCTAAAAACATTTTTCTTTTCATTTGCACCAACTGTAACATCAAGTCCATCAACTGGAGCATTGTTAACAACTTCTGCAAATTCTAATATATCTTGCAGATTAAGAGCATATTTTTCAATTTCTTCATCTTTAATTTCTAAATCTGCTAATTTTGCAATGTGTAAAATTTCTTCTTTACTAACTTTCACCTTATATCTCCTCCTTAAAAATCTATTTTATTATATACTCAAATGCATAAAATTACAATAAAATTATAATAATAAAATAAAAAATTTGACATATACTAAAATATGAGTTATAATACACTCAAGACGTCAAAAATAGTTCTAGAGACAAAAGTATAAAAAAAGACTAGGAGCCTTCCATAGCATTCCTAGTCTTTTTCTTTTGCCTAATCCTCTAAGTTCTTTACAATTAAGTAAATTAAATAAAGTTTCAACACTTTGAATAGTTCCTTCAACAAAAGTAACCTCCTCCCTGCCACTAAGCAAGTCAGCAAGTATATATTAACTTATTTGTATGTTTTTGTCAAAAACTATCGAATACTATCTTATATAATAAACACTATTTTTTTATAATTTCAATGTGCACATCTCTTAATTGATCTCTTCTTACATTACCAGGAGCCCCCATCATCAAATCTTGTGCCTTACTATTTAGTGGGAATGCAATAACTTCTCTAATAGTATCTGAATTTGATAAAAGCATCAACATTCTATCAATACCAGGTGCAATTCCTGCATGAGGTGGAGCACCAAATTGAAATGCAGTATATAAAGCTCCAAATTTTGTTTTAACTTCTTCCTCTGTGTAACCAGCCATTTCAAACGCTTTCAACATTATTTGAATATCGTGGTTTCTAACTGCACCAGAAGAAAGTTCAATACCGTTACAAACTATATCATATTGATATGCAAGTATTTCTAATGGATTTTGATTTTCTAATGCATCCAAACCACCTTGTGGCATTGAAAAAGGATTGTGGCTAAATGCCAATTTATCATGGTCATCTAACTCAAACATTGGGAAATCAATTATCCAACAAAATTGGAATACATCTTCATCTATTAAATTTAATCTGTTTCCTAATTCAGTTCTAATTTGTCCTGCAAGTTCTGTTGCTCTCTTCTCATTATCAGCAATAAAAAATATTGTATCATTTTGTTTTAAATCAGCTAATTCTATTAAAGTTTTCTTTAAATCATCTGGTATAAATTTATCAATTGGGCCTTTGAAACTCATATCTTCTTGAACCTCTAAATATCCAAGTCCTTGCATTCCAATTGACATAGCATATGCTAACATCTTTTCATGGAATCCTTTTGACATATGTCCTTCAACTTTTATTGCTCTTACAGTTCTATCAATAAATGGCTTAAATGTACATTTTTTGAAGAAATCTGATAAATCTATAATGTATAATGGATTTCTTAAATCTGGTTTATCTGAACCATATTTAAGCATTGCATCTTTGTATGTTATTCTTGGGAATGGATATTCTGCAATTTTCTTATCGGAGAATTTTTTAAATGTATTATACATTACTGGTTCCATTACTTGGAAAACATCCTCTTGTGTTGCAAAACTCATTTCCATATCTAGTTGATAAAATTCGCCTGGAGCCCTATCTGCTCTAGCATCTTCATCTCTAAAACAAGGTGCAATTTGAAAATATTTATCAATTCCAGAAACCATTAACAATTGTTTAAATTGTTGGGGTGCTTGTGGCAATGCATAGAATTTTCCTGGATGTAATCTACTTGGCACTAAATAATCCCTTGCCCCCTCTGGTGAAGAACTTGTTAATATTGGTGTTTGAACCTCTAAAAAACCTTGTTCTTGCATTTGATTTCTTAAAAATTGTAAAACTTGTGCACGAAGTTTCAAATTATTTTGTAATCTTTCATTTCTTAAATCTAAATATCTATATTGTAATCTTAGATCTTCTCTTATTTCTTGGTTTGTGTTAATTTCAAAAGGAATATTTTTTGTTCTTTTTCCTAAAATTTTAATATCCTCAATTTTAATTTCAACAAGACCTGTTTTTAATTTTGGATTTACAGTCTCTTCATCCCTCTTTTTTACAGTTCCATAGACTGTAACTGTTGACTCTATTGGAATATGTGATGCAAAATCAACATCTTTCGCTTCTCCTGATGTTACAACTTGTGTTATTCCATACATATCTCTAATATCCAGGAATACTAATCCTCCTAAGTCACGGATAGTTTGTACCCATCCGGCAATTCTAACTTTTTTTCCTACGTCTTCTAGACTGATTTCGTTACAAGTATGTGTTTTGTACTCGTTCATTTTTAACTACCTCCTACTATTTTTATCCTTTTGGGATTTATGCAGTAGGACACAAAAAACGTCCACTGCATAATGCAGGGACGAAATAATTCCGCGGTACCACCCAGCTTGAAAGTATTTGCTTTGCAAATATTTTCCACTTTATAAAAATTGCTCCAATGTGTTTCACAATTTAGGTTGACCTTAAAGGGCTTTCAGCCGGTGACCCTTTTTCTCTTTTAGTGACTTCTAATTGCTTTGTATTGTTCTAACGCAATGTGTTTTTATTATTATGTTACTTATTTTAGCACCTTATACACTTATTTGTCAATAAAATTTTTAGAATTTTAGTAATTTAATTATACTTATAACACTATTTTATAATTAAGATGAAAATGTATAATTTTTACCTGATTTCACTTCAATTGGTGAAACATTGTGTCTTGATGTCATATTATTTTCCACATATCCTTAATTTTTGTTTACAACATTTTCCATTTAGTTATATTTTTTCAACAAAAAGTGATACAAATTCGACTATCCCACTTGTCTTACATTAAAACTTCAACATTAAAAACTCCATTATCTTCAAGTTTTATCTCTTTTGTTTCTCCCAATTCAATTCCATTAACTGTAACTTTTTCAACTCCCGTATTTTTGCCATTTGGATTTTTAACAACAATATTATAAAAAGCATTTTTCCACTTATATTTGATGTTATACTCTTTCCAAGATGATGGAATACATGGTTTGATTCTAACAAATCCATTTTCTATTTTTAACCCCAAAATATTTTCAATTCCTGTTTTGTAATACCAACTTGCAGAACCTGTATACCAAGTCCATCCACCTCTACCTGCTAAGTTACCTGCTCCATAAATATCTGCTGGTATTACATATGGTTCTACTTTATATTTTTTACAACTTTCTTTTGTTCGTGCATGTTCTATTGGATTTATCATTCTGTATAATTCTGTTGCTTTGTCCCCAAACCCTAACATTGATTCTGCTATTATTACCCATACTGCTGCGTGTGTGTATTGTCCTCCATTTTCTCTAACTCCTGGCAAATATGATTTTATATATCCTGGATTTAGTTTTCCTTTTTCAAATGGTGGGTCTAGTAATTTGATTATTCCATTTTCTCTGTCTATTAAGTGATTTTCTAGGCTTTCCATTGATATATATTTTTTGTCATTGTCTCCTGCGTTTGATATTGTACTCCAACTTTGTGCAATACTGTCAATTCTACATTCGTCATTTTCCATACTTCCTAATGTGTTTCCATCATCCATAAATGCTCTTTTAAACCATCTTCCGTCCCATCCGTTTGTGTTTAATGATTTCTTTAATTGTTGCATTATTGTTTTGTATTTTTCTATTTTGCTTTCGATATTTTCTTTATTCTGATTATTATTCTCTTCGTTTAAATTATTATTATCATTTATTTGATGCTCTTCTAATATAGCTTTTTCTGATACATGCTCCATAATTTTAGTAAATCTATCTAGTACATTATACAAGAAAAATCCAAGCCAAACACTCTCACCTTTTCCTTTAGGGCCAACATTACTAAAGCCATCATTCCAATCACCACTACCAATTTTAGGCAAACCATTTTCGCCAAAATTCAAACTTCTTTCAATTGCTTTAATACAATGTTCATAAATACTTCCTGTTTCTTTAGTACTCTCAAATTTGTCATATCTTTCATCTTCATTTTCTTCCAATTCTTTTCCAATTAAATATGGTGTTTGCTCTTCTAATATCGAATAATCTCCTGTAAATTCTATATATTCAGCAGTCAAATATACAAGCCATAACAAGTCATCTGAAAATTTAGTTCTTATTCCTCTTCCTGTTTCTTCATGCCACCAATGTTCAACATCACCTTCTAAAAATTGTTGTTTACTATGCTTTAAAATTTGATTTTTCAAAATTTGTGGGTCAATATATTTTAATGCTAGTGTGTCTTGCAATTGGTCTCTAAAGCCATATGCACCACCTGATTGATAATATCCTGTTCTACTTAATAACCTACTTTGTAGTGTTTGATAAATATCCCATCCATTTAAAATGATGTTCATAGATTCTAGTGGTGTGTAAACTTGGAGTCTTCCTAAAATATCTCTCCAATAACTTTTTACATTTTCAAGTTCTTGTTTGCAATTTTGAATTTTGCTATATTTGTAAGCAATGTTTTTGCTGTCTATTACTGCATCTTCTGCTCCTAGCAAAAATACAATTTCTTTTTCTGATAAACTGTCTAATTCTACTTCTATTTCATATGCTATACATGGTTTTTTGCCTAAACTGTTTTCATTATTTAAACTTGATTTTTTTAGGCCATCTGGATTTGATATATTTCCATTTCCAAAAAAGAAATTCTTATCACCTGTATAACTTTGCATTTTTTCACTATTTGATACATATATTACATCATTTTTAAATTCTGAATTATATAAATTTTGTGCACAAATTATATTGTTATTTTTATCATATTTAAAATCGATATATCCATTTGATTTAAGTTCATCTTCACCTAAAACAGGTTTCATATAATATACAATTTTCAATTTTTTTCTGTTCAAATTCATATTTTTTAATTTCAAAATTTGTATTTTCACACTATCTTCTTTTGGGACAAAAACTTCTAATTCCTGTTCTATTCCATCACTTTTATGAATAAATTTAGTGTAACCAAATCCGTAAACTACATTGTAGTTTTTATTATCTGGCATAGGGTTTAGTCCAAGTGACCAAACCTTTTTCGTTTCTTGGTCTTTTAGATATATTATTTCTGATGGAATATCAAAATTTGGTTGATTTTCCCAGGCTGTTACTCTATTTAGTCTACTGTTTTTATACCAAGTATATCCACCCATACTTTGTGTGACCAATGTTCCAAACTTCTTATTTGCCATAATGTGTGACCATACTGTTGGAAGTTGATTATCTTTATTTGCTTTTATCAGATATTCTTTTCCATCTGCCGAAAATGCTCCATATTCATTATAATATTTCAAGTTTTCTGTGTTTTGTAAAATATCTATATTTTCTTGATTTTCTGGTTCTATAATTATATTTTCTGGCTCATTTGGAATCTTTTTATATTTTTCCAAATATTCTTCTTCAATATCTTTTAGTGAGTGACTTATTCCGCCTTTTTTACTATCTATTATTATTCCTGCAATAAATTGCAATAAATTCATATCTTCTTTGCTTATTTCATTTTTATTTAACTCAAAAATTCCGCCTCTAATATTTTTTAAATATGATAACTGACTGTTCAAAACCGCTTCTTCTATATCTTCCATAACATAATTTTCGTAACTATATTTTTCTTCATCTATTATTACTAATTCTGTTTCAAATCCCTTTGTTCTCATAAATTCATATGCTTTTAAAACTTCTTTTACAACATATGTGTCATTACTATCTTTTATTTTTACAAGTATTATTGGCAAATCACCTGAAATTCCATATTTCCAAAGCTCACTTTGACTATATTTTTGTTTTGGCAATTTTTCTAAGTTTAATTTTTTAGATGGATTATTGAAAATTATATATGACAACATTTTTTGGTAATCTCTTATTTGTGAACCTTTTATTCTTAAATATCTTGTTTGAGCTTCATTTTTTGCCTTTGATAGTTCAAATGCTTTTTTGATATTTTCTTCAACCGTGTATTTTTTAATATTTTCAATTACCTTTTCTTTTGTTTCACCTACTGCAATAATTAAATTAACAGTTGATTTTTCTTGTTTTTTAACTTTCATTGTTCTTTTTAATACCACAACAGGTTCTGTTACAAGTCCTATTTTTTTAGAAAATGGACTTGAATTTTTAACCATTTGGGGAATTCCTATATTCCCTCTGCCTGTAAATTTTTCTTCATCTATTTCGTACTCTAAATCCCCAATTATTTCACTATTTGTTGATAAATTTACTGCCATATATACTTCTTTCTCATGTTCATATCTTGTTCTTCTTTTTACAATTATACTATTTGTTTCATTGTCAAAATCAAATATTAAAAATAAATTGTTAAATGCAGGATGTGCATAATCTTGCTCTTTTGGTGATAATACTGGTTCAAAGTGTGATGTTATTTCTAGTATTTCGTCTTCATTTCCTAAATTTTCTAATGTTAGTTTTCTTATTTCTACTGGCTCATCTGGTGCAATTATTGTTTCAATTTTTGTTTTTATATTGTCATTTATTAATTCTTGTTCCATTTTGTCTGGCATAAAACTAATTTGATATTTGCCATTGTTTGGTATATATTTTGAACTCCATATTTTTTTTGATTTTATATTTTTTATATCAAAAAATATCCCTTGTGGGTAATCATCTGTGCTTTTAAATCTATTTATTAATATATTTTTATATTTACTTGCCCCTTCTCCCTTTTGGTTCATCGCTATCAAATAATCTTCGTTTGCTATGACATTTCCGCGTATTAATCTCTCATCAATTTTTTTGTAAGTGTCTTGAATGTAATCTTCATAATCAACATATTTTAATTTTTCAACCTTTTCTTTGTTTTCTTTTGTTATTATTGCTGTTTCTGGCATTGTTTCTTGTAGCAAAATGCTTATTGCATTTATTTCTGGATTTTGCATAAATCTTTTTTGCAAGATGTTGTTATTAAATAAATTGTTTATTGAAAGTAAAATCAGTCCTTGGTGATGTGCCATATATGTTTTTACTGTTGCCGATTTACTTCCTTTTTTTAATCTTTCTGGTGTAAAATCAATTGATTCATAAAATCCGTATTTATTGTACATTCCATATTCTTCAAGCCTTTTTAAATTTTGATATACTTCTTTTGGGTAATCTGTTATTGCTAATATGCTTCCATATGGAGCCACAACCATTTCATCTGCAAGCCCTCTTTTTAGCCCTAGCCATGGTATTCCAAATGCTTTATATTGATAGTTTGAATGCAAGTCTTTTAAGTTAAATGCCGCTTCTGATATTCCCCATGGTATTTGCAATTTTTTTGCATATTCCATCTGGCTCATAATCATAAATTTGCAAGATTCGTCTAATAAACTTCCTTTGTATTTTGGTATATTGATATTTGGCATTAAATATTCAAATGATGTTCCTGACCATGATACAAGCCCTTTATATTTTCCAAGTGTAGTTAGTGTTCTACTTAATGAATTCCAATGTTTTGCCGGTACATCTTTTTTTGCTATTGCTATCAAACTTGCTTGTCTTGCTTCTGAAGCTAATAGGTCATAATATGAATTTGTTAGTTTGTTTTCTTCTACATTGAATCCTATTGAGAATATTCTTTGTTCTTTTTTATATAGATGCGAAAAATCTGTGTTTTCTATTAATTTGTTTACTATTTCTAGTAAACCAGAAATCAAATCTATGTTGCATTTATTTTGACTTTCTAACCAATTTTTTATAACATATAAATATCCTACAAAGTTACCGCTATCTACTGTTGAGACATATCTAGGAAATAATGGTTCTTTTGTTTCCGTATTATACCAATTGTATAAATGTCCATTCCATTTTTGAAGTTCATTTACTGTGTTTAAAATATTTTTTAGCAATTCTATTGTTTTATCATTATTTATAAAACCTAAATCATTTGCAGATATAACCGCCATCATCGATAATCCAATATTTGTAGACGACGTTCTTCTTACTACTTTATTTTTTCTATCTTCTTGATAATTGTCTGGAATTAAAAAATTATCTTCTTGTCTTAGGTACTTTTCAAAAAATGCCCATGTTTTTTTACCAATTTCTAAAACATAATCTTGCTCTTTCTGTGTTAATAATTCTACTGCCTCTTTTTCTGTTTTTTCTTTACTTATGCAATACATAATTGCTGGAGTCAAAATCCATAATAATCCAAGCATTAATGCCAATATATTATTACCATTTCCATAAATTATAAATGCTACAATTCCTGTTATAATGTTAATTGCCATATTTTTGTAGTATGAGATTATATCTGTTTTTGCCATTTTTTCTGCTTCTTCTGATGTTGTCCATTCAAGCAAATTTTTATGTGTCACTTTTACTCTATACATTGTTTTTACTATTGCTTTTAAAGATGTGTATGCCTTGTATGGCAAACATCCAAGTGTAATTATTGTTCGTGCAAAAATTCCTTTTAACCCTGATATTTTTGGCGTAAATGTTTTTTGTTTTTCTTCTCCTTCTCTTTTTCCAAATAGATAATTAATTAATTCCAAAATAAACGGAATGATTGAAATTAAAATTATTATAAAATTAAATGCAAAAACATCTATATTGAATATTTTTCCAATTATATTTATATAAATTAAAGCAAATATAATTGAGATTTCAAATAAACTTCTTCTTAAATTATCAAAAATTTTATATTTCGAAAGCATATTTAAAGGACTTTTTTTGCTTAGCCATTTTGTTATTTGCCAGTCCCCTCTAATCCATCTAGAAAGTCTATTCACAAAACTCATATATTTTGTTGGATAACCATCCATTAGCATGATGTCAGAAACCAGTCCACATCTTAAATAACTTCCTTCGAGCAAATCATGGCTTAGTACCGTATTTTCAGGAATTGCATTTTCCATTACCTTTGCAAATACTCTTAAGTCATATATTCCTTTTCCTGTAAAAATCCCCTCTTTGAAGTTATCTTGATATATGTCTGATATCGCATTTGTGTAACTGTCTATTCCTCCTGCTCCTGCAAATATTTTTGTAAATAGTGTTTTATAACTTATGTCCAAATTAATTCCAACTCGTGGTTGCATTATTCCATATCCGTCTATTACTATGTTTTTTTGCTCATCTATTTCAGGTCTGTTTAATATGTGTGCCATTGCTCCAACTAATTCTGATGCCGTATTTAAAACCAAATCTGTGTCTGCATCTAATGTGATTATATATTTTATATTTTTTAATTTCTCTTTAATTATTTCATTTCCAGTATTTTGATACTCATTATCTTTGTTTTTTTCTATATCTTGATTTTCTATTTGGTTTTGCATAGTATTAATTCTAAATGGATTTTTTCCTTGTAAAATATACTGATTTAACTGATTTAGCATTCCTCTTTTTCGTTCCCATCCTAAATAAGAGCCTTCTTTTTCATTCCATTCTCTTTTTCTATATATAAAATTAAATATTGGAAAATCTTGATTTTGATATTTTTTATTTAATCTTTCAACTTGATTCAATCCCTCTTGAATTACCTCTATATCGAATTTTTCTTCTTGCATATTACTTTCTGAGCAGTCACCTAACAATGTAAAATATAAATTTGGTGATTTGTTTGCCAAATAATAAACCTCTAGTTTTTTAAACATTTCGACTACTTTTTCTTTGCTTTTTACAATTGTCGGAATTACTACCATTGTTGTATTATCTTCATCTATCCCATTTGAAAAGTCCATTTTTGGTATTAGTTTAGGCTTTACTGTTTTGCTTAAAATTGCTTGTATTATTTGTATAATCACTTCACTTGATGGTATTAAAAATAGTATAAAACTTATAACCGCAAGTCCTGTATTTTTTATTTTTAAATTTAAAATGTAACTTAAAATTGCTGATAATATTATTGTTAAAATTTCTATTGTTGTTATATATATTTTTGTTTTTGCTTGTGGTGTTTTTTCTTTTTTATTTGTGTATTCTAATTTTTCGTATAATTTATTTATTCCATTGTCTATTAGGTAATATCCAATGTGTGATTTTTTTGATGTTTCTTGCAAATGTTCTTGTGCCAGTTCCAGCATTTTTCTTGCTATATAAATTTCAGAAATCTTCGTCTTTTTACTTATTTCCTTTATCTTCCCCCTGTAATACTCTTTTGTTTTATAGTCCATTTTTTCATACACATTTGCTGGATCTTTTTTTAATATTTCTTCTACGCCATTTATTTTTTCGAATATATCCAAAAAATTAATTCTTTGAATTTCTTTAATACTTGTAATGCTATTTCCCATTAAAACTTTTTGCGTAGCAATTTCAAAATGTTCCTTTTTTATAACATCAGATACAGTTGTCCCAAGTTTTTCAACAACTTCTTCAAGTACATTTAAATACGCATTTGCCTTTTTACCATATCTTTTTAAAATGTATGACATATATTCAATAAATGGATATCTCATATCTTGAAAAAATTCTTTTTCTATTTTAGTGTTTTTAAATTTTGTTTGTGATTTATCCTTATTTTCAACTAATCTTTCTGCGATATTTTCTGCTCTATATTTTTGAATTTGACTGCTATATATTTGTGCACAAATATCTGTGATGTTTTCTATAATTGCAATTTGCAAAAAGATTCCTATATTCCAGATTTCGTCCATACTTAATGTCTTTTTTCTTTGATAACTTATTAGGTAATCTTCTAACTTTTCTCTTTCTATTTTGTTGTCTGTGTATGCAACTATTTCTGAAGCTAAGACATATATTCGTGCAAATCCTTTATATTCCCCATTTGATATTCCTACAAAATTCATATATTTATTTAAAGGTAGTTCTTTTTGAATTTGTTTTACTGTTTCTTCTATTATATAAAAATTGTCTAACAGCCATTCTCCTGCAGGGTGTATGTTTATTCCTAATTTTAGATGTTCGTTTAATATGTTGTAGACTTCTTCTATTGTTTTAAAATTTTCTATTAGTTGTGGCACAGGATATGTGTCTTTTTGTGATTTTGATGTTGTGTTATGGCTTGATGCAATTTTTTCTAGGTGTTTTTCTAGTTGACTTTTTTCTAGCATTGTCCCTGTTATTTTTAGTTTTTGGTTTTCTTTCAAAAAAATTCCACTCCTTGCAAACATTTTTTGTTTTTATTGTTTGCCAAAGAGTGGAAATTTATTCATTTTGTTTTGTTTGAGTTTCTATTGCGATGTTTTAATTTATAAAAATATCAATAATTCCAAAAGGAAAAAGCCCGTATTAACGAGCTTTTTTCATTTTTTTGGAAAAATATTTTTTATATTTCCAATGATATGTATCTATCATTGAAAAAATTCCAGATACACATATTATAAATCCTGTGATAAACTGCCATGGTTTTTTTAATGGATCTGAAAAAATGCCTTTTGCAATTAAGATTGTTCCAATAACAATAATTATCAAGCTAATAATATATAAAGTAATCTTTTTTATCCTCCAATCTCTGATTTGTCTTCTCCGTGTTGTATTCATATTTTTCTCCTTATCTGGCCATATTTATAGCCTTTAATCTGTTTCTACAGTTACTATACTTATATTATACAACTTTTTATTAAAAAATGCAAAATTTTATTTTTCTTCCCCTAAATTTTCCGTCTTTATCTCTTCTATTTGATTTTCTTTATACTCAACAATTGATTTTATAAAATTTCGTTTATATCCTCGTTTTATTTTTGGATCTGTTTTTTGATTATTTATACTATCTTCCCATGTAATTCCTGTATCTATTATTTTTTCTACTTTTTCTAATGCTTTATTATCATAGTTTGCAATTCCCGTATAATTATTATTTCCATCATTTAAGACTTCTTGAATTATTTTTGAATTTTCATCTGTTACTACTACCTTTATTAGTCCTCCACTAATATCTACTTTATCCTCTTTTGAATCATATTCATTTTTATATCGTATTATCTCGTTTCCGTTTTGATCTCTGTCTTTAACTAAAAAAAATCCATTATCTTCTCTAGTTCTATAAATTTCACTAACACTGCTTCTGTCAAAATTTGTTTTGTACTCATTATTATATTCTTGGATATAAATATCTTTTAGATAATCCAAAACTTCATTTGGTGTTTTTTTACTTTCAACTTCTTTTACAACAGTATCTTCTAATGTTGTATCATTTATTTCTTCTAATTTTTCATTACTTACTTTTATACCTTCAATAAAAACTTCTCTATCTCCAAGATTTTTAATTTTTATGTCTTTTTCTGCTTCTCCTACATCTACTGTTATTTCATTTTTTGATTTTTCTACACCATCTTTTCCAGAATTTAATAATGCAACACCCTCACCAATATTCAATATTGATGAAAGTCCCAAAGCCGCTAATAGTCCCTTTATTACCTTTCTTAAAGAATTACTTTTATTTTTATCTTTATTCTTATTTTTCATACTCCTATCTCCTTTTCTTTTAGCACATATTAATTATATAGCATAAAATTTTTTATTTCAACAAAATTGTATAATATTCTTTATCTTTTTTTAAAGTTTTTCATATTATATATTAAACAGACATTATGTTTGAAAAAAATATTATTTGAAAGGATGTAATTTTTATGGAAATGGAAGAAAAAAGACCTGGATGTCCAATATTAGATGTTGATGGTGTTATATCAGGTGGCAAGCAATTTGACTTAGATATAAGCCTACCAGAAGATAATAGAGATGTTATATACGGAGTTATCAGAGACTGTTTCAAAGAACCTATTTGTGACGCAGTTGTAAAATTAACAGAAGTTGCTTATGACTGTGGTAAAGAAATAAGAAAACCAATAGGTCACACATTTACAGACAAAGAAGGAGAATTCGTATTTGGCCCTCTTTGTCCAGATAGACACTATGCTATACAAATTTGGGCAAATGCTACAAAGAAAATAAAAATTTGTGCAAAATGTCATCACGAAGGCAAATGCTTAAAAGGTGATAAACATGATAAATGTGATTGCTTTATAGGCAAAAACGATGGTCATTGTGATGATAGAAATTGTGAAGATTCTAAAGAATGTTGCGATAAATAATATTGTCCTAATAAAAAAAAATGCTATGTATGAATTTTTTCAAAGTTTCATATATAGCATTTTAAAATTAAATTTTTATATTATTCCCATTTTCTTGACAAATTTTTTTCCCTTTTTCATCATTTTATTTTTATTCAATAAATCTGTATCGTTATACATCATTAACAAACCTGTTGCTAATAATCCTCCTACTACTAATCCCTTTGTAAATTTCATATTTACTTACCTTCCTTTCAATGCACAAAATTTGATTAATATATTACATTTCATAATTATCTTCAAACTTTTCTTTTGCCTCTTTCACTAAATAAAATTTTATCCATAAAATTTTATTTAATTTTTTCATTTTTATTCTGTCCTTTTTTACTTTTTTTATGCTCTTTATAAATGGTATATATTTCATGTATAGCAATAATTAACAAAAATATTCCAAACATTTTTCTTAATTTGTTTACATCTGTATGAATTGATAAATTTGCTCCTACAATTGCTCCCAAGATTCCAAATAATGAAATTATTATTGCAACTCCTAATCGTATATTTTTGTTTTTTATATTTACAATTATTGCAGCAATTGATGTTGGAATAAAAAATATTAAATTTGTTGCTTGTGCTATGTGCTGTTCTAATCCACAAATATTTGTTAATAAAAAAATCAAAATTGTTCCGCCGCCCATACCAGTTCCACTTACTATTCCTGAAACTAAGCCTATAATTATTGCTCTCATTATTCACCACTTTTTTATCTTTCTTTATTCTTCAATTCTTCTTCCGCAATTTTTGTTAAACACTTATCACATTTTAACATTTGCGATATTATATTTTTTCTTAATTTTTCGTCCTTTATATTATCCGCTAAATCCAAAAACTTTTGTAATTCAAAAAGATATTGTTTATTATTTGTTTTCCACATATTTTCGTGTATTTTTTTATTCATTTTTATTTTGTTCTCACCTTCTTTTATTATATTCTGTTTTTTATCATACTATAATTCTTATACTTTTTTACATTTTTTTCACGAAATCTTATTTTTATTTTACGACTAATATATTTTTTTCACTAAATTATCATTTTTATAGATACATAAAACAAAAATATTGTGAATGCTATTTTAAAATATTTTTCCGGTAATTTTTTTAATAGTTTGGCACCAATATATCCTCCTATTGCTCCACCTATCCCACATAATATTGCTATATTCCAATTTATAAAGTTTCCTTTATAATAAAATATACTACTTGTTAAAACCATTGGAAGTATGCAAAATACTGATGTTCCTCTTGCTTTTTGAGAATCTATTTCTAATAAATACAAAAAAGCTGGTACAAGTATTAATCCACCTCCTGTTGAAAAAAATCCACTTATCATTCCTGCAATAAATCCTATTAATGATAATTTAGAATATTTTTTTAATTGTTCTTTATTTTTTTGAAGCATAAAAAAACCTACTTTTCTTTTTAAGTAGGTTTCCCAATTTTTTCTTTTTTATTCTGGAATATTTTCATCTTTTATATAATATTTTGTTCCAACCATTTTGTCTGGTAAATACTGTTGTTCTACCCAATGGCCAGGGAAATCATGTGGATATAGATATCCTTCATTATATCCTAGTTTTCTCATTTCTTCTATTGGTGCATTTCTAATATGCATAGGAATTGTCCCTGTATCTTTTGTTGATACATCTTTTAAAGCCTTGTTTATAGCCAAATATGAAGCATTAGATTTTTTTGATGTTGCTACATATACTGCCGCTTCTGAAAGTAATATTCTTGCCTCTGGCATTCCAACCATATGTACTGCTTGCATTGCTGCATTTGCTACAACCAATGCATTTGGATTTGCCATACCAACATCTTCTGATGCAGCAATTACAATTCTTCTTGCCAAAAACATTGGGTCTTCTCCGCCATTTAAAGCCCTCGCCAAATAAAACACAGTTGCATCAGGGTCTGAACCTCTCATAGATTTTATAAATGCACTTATATTATCATAGTGTGTGTCACCTTTTTTGTCAAAAACTGCTTTTCTACTTTGAACACAATTTTTGATAACATCGTCTGTTATATGAATATATCCATCTGCTTCCATATTTGTTGTAAGAACTGCTATTTCTAATCCATTTAAAGCCGTTCGTACATCTCCATTTGATATTGCTGCCAGTTTTCTTAAAGTATCATCTTCAACTTTTATACTATACTGTTTTAGGCCATCTTCTCTTGTTAATGAATTTTTTAAAATTGTATAAATATTTTCTTCTGTTAATGGTTCTAGTTTTATAACCATTGACCTTGAGATTAAAGCCTTATTTACTTCAAAATATGGATTTTCTGTTGTTGCTCCAATTAAAATTATAAGTCCATTTTCTACATATGGAAGTAAAGCATCTTGTTGCAATTTGTTAAATCTATGAATCTCGTCTATAAATAGTATGCTTTTTCCTGTTGGATTTATCATAAAATTTTTTGTTTCTTCAATTACTTTTTTTATTTCTGATACTCCAGCAGTTACTGCATTTATTTTATAAAATTTATATTTTGTTGTCTCACTTATTACTTTTGCAAGTGATGTTTTTCCACATCCTGGAGGTCCAAATAATATGATACTAGATAGTCTATCTGCTTTTATTGTTCTATATAATATTTTGTCTTTGCCCAACACATGCTCTTGCCCTACGTATTCGTCTAGTGTTTTGGGTCTCATTCTATACGCTAGTGGTTCATTACTGTTCATCATTTTTCTCCTAAATTTCGGGATTGGGGGACGGGTCTTTAATCCCGAAAATTTTTTTAATATTTTAGGGATTAAAGACCCGTCCCCCAATCCCTATTTTTATTTTCCAAGTATTGTTAGCCCTTTTCTAATTAATTCTTCTGTTGACATATCTTCTTTTGCCAATTTATCAAATGCTTTTTCAATTTCACGTTTATTATATCCTAAAACTTGTAAAGCAGCCATTGCTTCTTGGATTTTTTCCTCGTTTTCTATTCTTTCTTCCAGTTTTGTTTTTACTGAATTTAGTCCTTTTGTTGCTTTTGTTAATTCTTGGATTTGTTGTTCCTTTTTCATTTTATCCTTCAATTCTAAAATTATTCTTTGTGCCGATTTTGCACCTATTCCTGGTATTTGTGTTAATGTTTTTACATCTTCTGATATTATTGCAAGTGCAAATTCTGTTGGCTCACATACATCGAGCATTGCTACTGCTGTTTTTGCTCCTATTCCACTTACTGAAATTAGTAATTCGAACATTCTTAATTCTTCTAGGCTGTTGAATCCAAATATACTGATGTCATCTTCTCTTACTTTGTAATATGTGTGTACTTTTACTTGTTCTCCTATGTTTCCTAATTTTTCTATTCCTGATTCTGACATGAATACTTTGTATCCTAGTCCACCTACATCTATTACTATGTACCCTGTCATTTTCATTTCTAGTGTTCCTTTTATATATGCTAACATAATTTTTCTCTCCCATCATTTGCTTTTGTTTTTTGTCCTTTTGGGGACGGTTCTGTTTGAGACATTAGATATCATAAAAATAAGTTGCCTCTAAGTCTGCTTCGTGCATTAATAGTGCCAATGGATATTTTTTGTACGCCACTCCTATTGTATTGTATAGTTCTTTTGGTTCTGTATACCCCATATGCCAACGGATTGAGTATTTCTCTTCTGGTGTTAATTTCATATATTCTGTAATCATCATTACTGATTTTTCTCCGTGTCCATATGGTATTGTGTCATCTACTGTGTAGTATGGTACTTTTTCCCATACTCCTAGTGCATTTTTTGCATTTCTATAGTCTATTTTATAAAAGTTTGCTTTACATAAATCGTGTAATAATGGTACTAATATTAATGTTTCTGGATTTACATTTAGTGGTTCCATGTTTGTTTCTACTTTATGTTTTAATATTTCATATACCTTCATACTATGTTCTACTAAACCACCTTCGTAGTTTCCGTGGAATCTTGTACTTGCTGGTGCAGTAAAAAAGTCTGTTTTTTCTATGAATTCTATTAGTTCATTTATTCCTTCTCTTTTGACTTGTTTTAATAATTCTAAAAATTGTTCTTTCATTTTTCTCCCTGCTTTCTTGATATTTTTTCTCTCATTTTCTTTGCTTATTATATAAATTAAAATTGAAAAAGTCAATAGTCTTGTACAAATTTTTGTTTGTATTTCTATTTGAAAAATAAAATAAAGTTGAGATAGAATTCAATTTCCATCTCAACTATTTGCATTATATCATACACTAAAAATATAACTTTCCTAATATCCACCTATTGCAAAAACAAATTTTTAATTCTCTCAATTGCCTCAACGGTATTTTCCTTAGTATTAAAAGCAGTAAGTCTAAAATAGCCCTCACCATGTGGGCCAAAACCGCTTCCAGGTGTACCAACAACATTTGCCTCATCCAACAATTTATCAAAAAATTCCCAAGAAGTCATACCCTCTGGAATCTTAAGCCAAATATATGGTGAATTAACTCCTCCATACACTTTAAATCCAGCTTTTTCTAATCCCTCTCTAATAATTTTTGCATTTTCCAAATAATAATTAATATTTTCTCTTATTTGTTTTTGACCTTCTTCTGTATAAATTGCTTGTGCCGCTCTTTGAGTAATATACGGAGTTCCATTAAATTTTGTACAAGTCCTTCTATTCCATAATTTGTTTAAACTTATTTCTTCTCCATTTTCTGTATAACCCTTTAATTCTTCAGGTATTACAACATATCCACATCTAACACCTGTAAATCCAGCAGTTTTTGAATAGCTTTTAAATTCTATTGCAACTTCTTTTGCTCCATCTATTTCATAAATACTATGTGGTATATTTTCCTCTGTTATAAATGCTTCATATGCAGCATCATATAAAATAATTGATTTATTTTCCCTTGCATATTTAACCCATTTTTCTAGTTCATTTTTATCTAATACTGTTCCAGTTGGGTTGTTTGGGAAGCATAAATATATTAAATCAACTCTTTCTTTTGGTAATTCTGGTTTAAAATCATTTTCTGCAGTTACTGGTAAATATACAATTTTGTCGTATGTTTCTTTTTCTTTATTATATTTTCCGCTTCTTCCTGACATTACATTTGTGTCCAAATATACTGGGTAAACTGGGTCTGTAATTGCAACTTTGTTATCTTGTGCAAATATATCAACTATATTTCCGCAGTCACATTTTGAACCATCTGATACAAATATTTCGTTTACTGATATGTCTATGTTTCTTGCTTTGTAGTCTTTTTTTGATATTTCTTCCCTTAAAAATTCATATCCTTGTTCTGGTCCGTATCCTCTAAATCCTTGTGCTGTTCCCATTTCTTCTACTGCCTTTTTCATTGCTTCTATACATACTGGAACTATTGGCTTTGTTACATCACCAATTCCTAATTTTATAATTTTTTTATCTGGATGTTCTTCTGTATATTTTGCTACTTTTTTTGCAATTGTAGAAAATAAATAACTATCTTGTAATTCTAAAAAATTTTCATTTATATAACTCATCTAATTGCCTCCTCATAAAGTTCTCCATCAAATACTGTTACTGCAGGTCCTGTCATATATATATGATTATCTGTTTCATTCCATTCAATATTCAATGTTCCACCTAATAATTCTATATTCACTTTTCTGTCTGTTAGACCATTTAAATTGCAAGCAACCGCTGTAGCACATGCTCCTGTTCCACATGCTAATGTTTCTCCTGCCCCTCTTTCCCAAACTCTCATATTGATGTTCTGCCTGTCTATGATTTGTGCAAATTCTATATTTGCCTTTTTAGGAAATGCTTTATCAATTTCTAATACTTTACCATATTTTTCTACATCAAATTCTTTTGTGTTTTCTACTATTGTAATGGCATGTGGATTTCCCATTGATACACATGTGAATTTGAATTTTTTGTTTTCTGCTTCTAGTTCAAGATTTTTTACTGGTTTTTCTGTTGATATTACAGGAATTTTTTCTGCTTCTAATATTGGTTCTCCCATATCAACTCGTGCAGTTTCAACTTTTCCGTCTTTTGTATTTAATATTAATGTTTTAATTCCGGCAAGTGTTTCAATTTTTACTGTTGTTTTATTTGTAAGTCCTTTGTCATATACAAATTTTCCTACACATCTTATTCCGTTTCCACACATTTCTGCTTCACTTCCATCAGAATTGAACATTCTCATTTTAAAGTCTGCAATTTCACTTTTACATATTAAAATTAAGCCGTCTGAGCCTATTCCAAAATGTCTATTGCTGACAAATTTAGCTAGAGATGATTCGTTTTCTATTTTTTGATTTATTGCATCAATATAAACATAATCATTCCCTAGCCCATGCATTTTTGTAAATTTTATCATAAATATCACCTCATTTAGGTATTAATAGTAAATAAAATATAGTTATATTTTATTGTTTTGTATTCTATCACAATAATTTTTATTTTACAAGATTTTTTTGACATCCTTTCATTTTTTATATATAATGTAGTTGCAAATACAAAGGATGGTGTTTTATATGAAATTTATAAAAAAACTATTATTCACAATAATATTATTAGTAATAATTTTCTCCTTAGCAATTCTAGGAATCGGCAAATTATATTATAACCAAGCACTAAAAGAAAAACCGTTAATAACAAGAATTGACGAGATTACAGGAAAAGAAAACTTTGTCAAATTTGAAGATATGTCCGCAGATTATAGAAACGCTGTAATTAGTGTCGAAGACCACAGATTCTACGACCATGGACCTGTAGACTTCATTGCCATAGGACGAGCCCTATTCACAAATGTAAAAAACAAAGAACTACAAGAAGGTGGAAGTACAATAACACAACAAGTTGCAAAAAATATCGTATTTTCTCAAGATAAATCCTGGTTAAGAAAAATTGGTGAAATTTTTGCCGCATATGATATAGAAAAAAATTATAGCAAAAAAGAAATCTTTGAAATATATGTAAATACAGCATATTTTGGTGATGGTTATTATGGAATTTATACTGCAAGTTATGGCTATTATAAAAAAGCTCCTAAAGATTTAAACCTAGATGAAGCCTCAATGCTTGCAGGCGTTCCAAATGCACCATCTGTATATGCTCCAACAGTAAATCCTACTTTAGCAAAAAAACGTCAATATCATGTTTTAAAAACTATGCTTGAATATGGTTATATAACCAAAGAACAAGCAATGTCCATAAATTAAATTTATAATATTTAATAACACATAATTTATTATTTTATGTGTTATTTTTTTGTTTCCTTCATATATATTATTATGGAGGTAAGTATGAAAGTTTTATTTATAAAAAATAGAAAGCATTTATATTGTGGAATCATTTTATTTTTTTTATTGTTAATTTCCTTTTCCACGTTTTTTTTGCATATTTCCCCATCTTACGCAATAGAATTTGCCAAAAATTCTTTTTTTAATATTGATGTAACAATTTCTTTAAACGACATAGAAAAATCTGATGAAAAAAGGGCATATTTAACTTTTGATGACGGTCCAACAACTAAGGCAACTGCAAAAATTTTAGATGTTCTAAAAGAAGAAAATGTTAAAGCAACTTTTTTTGTTGTTGGAAAACATGTTAAAGAAAATCCTGAATTAGTAAAACGTGAGTATAAAGAAGGTCACTATATTGCAAACCATGGATATAATCATAATAATAAAATTTTGTATAGAAATATGGAATCTTTTAAAAACGAAATCACTTCAACAGATGCAGAAATTGCTAAAGCACTTGGTATTGATAATTATTGCTCACATATTTTTAGATTTCCAAATGGTTATATGTCACATATATATACCAGTCAAAAAAAAGAAGCTCTTAAGGTTTTGTCTAATTTAAATTATGTTTATGTTGATTGGAATTGTTTAAATAAAGATTCTGAAAGAAAATATTCTGATTATCAATTAATAAATAATTTAAAAAATACTTCTAAAAATAAAGGTACTTTAATTATTTTGATGCATGATACTGCGGATGTAAATAAAACTTATAATATACTTAAAGAGTCTATTTCTTATTTAAAATCTGAAGGCTATGAATTTAGAAATTTTTATGATTTTATTAATAATCAGTTTTAGTTTGTTGTTTTTTGTTTTTATCTTTGTTATTCTTTACTTTTATTACCGTTTGGTTAAAATAATTATTATTTTTATATTTTAGGTAATTATCCATGTAACTTATTGGTTATAGTTCTATAATAGTTGGTATGGAGGTATTCTATGAAATTTGATGCAGAAAAATTTAGTTATAGGTTAACTGTTTTACTTGATGAAAGCAATATGACTCAAACTCAATTAGCAGAAAAAATTGGTACTACAAATGTAACAATTTGTAGATATATTAATGGCGAACGAGTACCAAGAATCGATGTCGCTTCTAAAATAGCAGCCATTTTTAATGTATCTCTAGATTATTTACTTGGAATCTCTGAAAATGTTGATTCAGAAAATTTAACAAAAAACCAGGATTTAGATATTGCTTTATTAATGAAAAACTTATATTCACTTGATAATGACACACATCTTTCTAAAAAGCAAATTGAAATGATAAAAGCACTTTTACTAGCCAATAAAGACTTCATTTTATCGGCTTAAAAAACAGAATCAAGATTTTTTGTGCAATACAAATTGCCACAAAATCTTGATTCTGCTATTTTTATATCATTTAATTATTTTCTGGTCTTTTCTTTCCACAAGCTCCACAAAATTTAAATTTTCCTGGATTTTCTACTCCACATTCACATACCCATTTTTCTTCTGTTTCACCATTTACTTGTGCTTGAGCAGTTGTTGGTTGAGTCGGATTTTGTTGATTTTGTTGTGTTACCGGTTGAGGATTATTTGCCCAAGGCCCTGTTGTTGCTCCACCTACAACATTTCCTGATGCCATATTCATCATGCCTATTCCCATAAATCCATTTGCTGCACCATTTGCATTCTCTGCTGCTTTTTGTGTTGCATCTGCATATGCTCCAACAAGTCTTCCCTGTTGCATATAAGAATTTGCACTTAATTCGTATTCATCTATTTTCTTTTCACTTTCTTCTGTTAAAGTAACAGATTCTACAGAAAATCCTGTAATTGTTAGTCCACGTCTTTTTGTATTTTCATCATATACAGCAACATCCATCATTTGCTTTATTTCATCTGTGTAACTTGGCATTTCAAGTACTGGTACTTTATATTTTGAATTTCCTAATTCATTCGTTACATTTTGGAATACTGCCATAACTTCTGTTCTAATTTGTTCAACAACATCTTCTTTTTTATATACATCCGCAACTCCAGCAATTTCACTCATAAATAATGCAGGGTTTGATATTTTAAATGTATATTTTCCAAAACATTTTATTTCTACTCTTAATGGTATTTTTTCTCCTGTCATTTGGTTTGGAATTGCATGTGACCAATCTTGGAATGGTATTGGTGCAGGTGTTCCAAATTTATTATCCATAATTTCCTTAATGTTAAAGAAAAATACTGCTTGTTGTTTTGATGTTGCTCCATCATATGTAAATCTTTGCCACATTTCTTTGAAAACGTCTCCAAATTGTCCCGCAAAAAATGATGGTGATGAAGAAGAGTCAAATTCATATATTCCTTCCTCTGCAGTTGCATCTATTACTTTACCATTATCATATATAATTGCACATTGTCCTGGTGCAACTATTATAGTACTTTTATTTGTTATAACTCCTGTTGGTGTTGTTTTTTTCATCATTAATATTTCATTTCCAAGATCTTCACATCTTATTGCCTCTTTCCATTGGTCATGCATTGTGCTTCCTATAGCACTTGCTGCTGATTTAATTAATCCCATATCTTTTTCCTCCTACTACATTCTTTCTAAATTAGACAATACCCATCCATGGTCTTCTATTTTTATTAGACTTCCACAATATTCACATTTTCCCGCTAACGCTACTTTTGTTGGTGCCCCGCAATTTGGACAATTTGCAGATGCTACTTTTGGTCCTCCTGCTTGTGTTAGCACACCTCTTTTTCTAACAAATGTTAATATATATGTATGTGTTAGTCTCGTTTCTGTATTTCCCTTTAAAACATTTCCTGTTTTTTCATCTTTAATATAGTCCACCATCGATGAATTTAATGCAATTTTTAGTATATCTTTATCTGATGTTTGATAAAATTTGTTTAGTTTTGCATAATTTACACAAATTCTATCCATCACATTTATTGTTCCGTTGTTTATATATCCTTGTAATTGTGTTTTGTGTTGTTCAAATAATTCATTTGTTTCGTATAATCTTATTTCTTCCCAATCACGTTTTGTCCACGCCATTTGTAATTTTACAAATACATCTTTTGACCATGCTAAAAATTCTTCTCTGTTAAAGTTTGCATCTATTGCTTTTATTTTATTTGCTATATCTTCTTCATTTTCATAGAATGTTACATTTGGAGTATTTATACCTTGTTGTTTACTCATATATGGTGGGTTTCTTTTGCTTTTTTTAGCAATATAAATCAAAATTGCTATTAATATTGCAAATGTAATCATTTCACCTAGAAAATCTCCAAAAGAACTTCCTTTTCCATAATTTGAGCTACTTTTTGAACTTCCATAATCACTACTACTCCATGATGGACTATCATAATCACTACTGCTCCAAGATGAACTTCCATAATCGCTACTACTACTGCTCCATGAACTTCCACTATCATATGATTCAAAACTTCCTACATCTGCAAAACTGTGTGATGTTATTGTTGTAATTATTATAAAAACTATTGCTATTATCATGCTTTTTATTTTTTTACTTTTCATTTGTTTTCCCCTTTTTTTATATTGATTTTAAAATATTTTATTATTATAATTTAATGCTCCACAAATAATCATATTATTGAATGTAATTTGTAACTTTTTATTTTTTACTTTCTACTATTTTTTCTAGTGCTATTGCTAATTGATCGGGGCATGATGTTCCCTTATATCCGCATTGTATTCCTTTTAGTCTTTTTATTGCTTCTTGAATTTTCATTCCTTCTATTAATCTTGAAACTCCAACTGTGTTTCCTGCACATCCACCTTGTATTGTTACCTTTTTTATTGTATCTCCATCTACTTCTATTATCATTTCTTGTGAACATACGCCTTCTGGTTCATATCTATATTCCATTTTTTCTTCTTCCTTTCTTTATTTATCCTTCTTTTTTATTATAACAATACTTATAATAAAAGTCCAGCAAAAAACTGGACTTTTAAAAAAATTAATTTGAGATTTTTAGCAAATAACTTAGAACATATTTTTTACATGTTCTATAACCTCGGCCGGTAAATCACTAGCATACAGTTCATTCACATAATTAAATGTGAATTTTTTTACCTGAATTCCTTCCTTATTGCCTAGGAGCATATAATGTATACTAACTGTGCCCTTTCCTCTTCTGGCAATTATTATACTATCAGGGGTTTGAATCTGTTTCTTATAAGTAACATCTATGCAGTCATTTTCATACATTGCAAAAATTTCTGCATCCCCATTAAGTCTTTCAAATTCAACCATTTGCCAAGATATTTTTACATCTATTCCCAGATGATTGTTTTGCGGTCCTGCGTTCTCTGTAACATTTTCGGTTTTAGGTTCCTCATCCTTCGGCTGTTTTTCAACAATTTTTTCTACCTCAACAGGTGTAACGGTTTCGTTGGATTCAGTTTCAACTACTTCATTTACTTCTGTGGCAACTGGATCTTTTACCTCCTGCTCTTTCTGCTCTGGTTTATGAACTTTTTTAACCTTTTTTTCACTTGAATTGTCTTCCTGATTGTTTGTTACATTTTTGTATATTTTATAAAATATATACTCAAGTCCCAAACACTTTGCCTTTAAAGATAAATTCTTGTCAGTAGTTAATAGCGTTGGGCGCTCAACTACTGGAAGACTCATTAAATAGTCAATAATAACATCGTCTGCCTGACGTTCGTCATTATATCCATATGGAACAAGTCTGTATTTTCCCGACTCATCCTCTAATAATTTTGTCATTATATCTCTTGTTTTTGCCCCAAGCAATGTTGAATTATTATTTATATTTAAAGAATCCAACTCTTTTATAACAGAGTATACAACTGTTACCTTTTTTGCTTTAAAAATGATTTTCAAACATGAGTCATATCCAACAGAACAAGTATCTATTATTATACTATTACTATTGGCATTTGGTGTTTTAAAAAATCCTACATCCAAATCATTCTGTCTTGTTTTTCTAATTTTAGATTGATTTGTATTAATTGGTGCTTTAGAACTCTCTTTAGTTACTTGCGTCCGATAAGAAGAATTCGTTTTTTCATTTTTTCTAAATCGGCTCAAATAAACCTTCGCAGTACCTTCAGTATATCCAAGACTTTCAAAATATGATAAGTCAGGATTTTCTGGAAAATCTTTTATTTGCTTTCTAATCTCCTTTCCTGTTAATTTTTGGTTAATAAGTTTTCCTATTTCGCTTCTTTTAACCATACATTTCTCCTTCTGGTAGATATACTTATTACTACCATTGTGCTTGTTTAACTGTTACAGTTTTAATTATATCATATTATGTAAATTTTTACAACAATTTACTAAAAATAATGATATTTTTCAATTTTAATAGATAAAACACAAAAAAGGCAATACAACTATTTGTACTACCTTTTAATACTACATTATTTTTTTACCTCAATATGAACATCTTTTAATTGTTGTTCAGAAACAACTGAAGGTGCTCTCATAAGTAAATCTCTTGCTCTCTTATTTTTAGGGAAAGCAATAACTTCTCTAATATTTTGAGAATCTTCAATAAGCATTACCATTCTGTCTACGCCAGGTGCTGCACCTGCATGTGGAGGTGTTCCATATTGGAATGCATTATATAATGCACCAAATCTATTTTTAACATCATCTTCTTTGTATCCTGCAATTTCAAAAGCCTTTACCATTATTTCTGGGTTGTGGTTTCTTACTGCTCCTGATGCCATTTCATATCCATTACATACTAAATCATATTGATATGCTAATATGTCTAATGGGTCTTTTGTTTCTAATGCTTCCATTCCGCCTTGTGGCATTGAGAATGGGTTATGGTTAAAGTCTATTGTTCCTTCGTCTGATAATTCATACATTGGGAAGTCTACTATGTAGCAGAATCTGTAAACATCTTTTTCTAGTAAATCTAATCTTTTTCCTAATTCAATTCTAACTAAACCTGCTATTTTTTGTGCTGTTTTAAATTCGTCTGCTATAAAGAATACACTTGAGTTCTTGCTCATTCCAAATTCATTTACTAATTGTTCTTTTATATCATCTGTAATGAATTTTGCAATTCCTCCTGTAACTTCTCCTGATTCTTCATATTTTGTCCAAGCAAGACCTTTTGCTCCTACTTCGTCTGATGTAGCATACTCTGTCATTTTATCAAAGAATTTTCTTCCTTGTTCTGCTCCATTTGGAACTATTATTGCTTTTATAGTTTTTCCTTCAAATGCTTTAAAGTCTGAGTTTTCAAAACATTTTGTTACATCTTGTATTATTAATGGATTTCTTAAATCTGGTTTATCAATTCCGTATTTTTCCATGGCTTCTCTATATGGAATTTTTATAAATGGTCCCTCGTCTACTTTCCATGTTGTAAATTTTTTGAAAGTATATGGTACAACTTCTTCTATTACTTTAAATACATCCTCTTGTGTTGCAAAACTCATTTCAAAATCTAATTGATAGAATTCTCCTGGAGCTCTGTCTGCTCTAGGGTCTTCGTCTCTAAAGCATGGAGCAATTTGGAAGTATTTATCAAATCCTGATACCATCAATAATTGTTTAAATTGTTGTGGTGCTTGTGGTAATGCATAAAATTCTCCTGGATTTAATCTACTTGGTACCAAATAGTCCCTTGCACCTTCTGGTGAAGAATTTGCAAGTATTGGTGTTTGAATTTCCGCAAATCTTAATTCATCCATTTTATCTCTTAATGTTTTTAAGATTTTTGAACGTAGTAAAATATTATTGTGTAACTTTTCATTTCTTAAATCTAAAAATCTATATTCTAATCTTAAATCTTCTCTAACTTCTTGGTCTGTGTTTATTTCAAATGGAAGCACATTTTTGCATTTTCCTAATACTTTTATTTCATTTGCAATTACTTCTATTTCGCCTGTTGGAATTTTTGTATTTTTATTGCTTCTTTCCACAACTTTTCCTGATATGTGAATACAACTCTCTGTTGTTAGATCTTTTGCTTGTTTTTGTAATTCTTCGTCATTTATTACTATTTGTGTTATTCCAAATTGGTCTCTTAAATCAATGAATATCATTGCTCCCAAATCTCTTATTTTTTGTATCCATCCTGCTAGTTCTACTGTTTCTTCTACATTGTTTATGTTTAATTCTCCACATGTTTTTGTTCTGTACATTGTCTTTCCTCCAATTTCAATCTATGTATTATAATATCACATTTTACTTGACTTTTCAATTATCTTACTTCATTTTGTTTTTCTTTATCGATTTCTTCTGTTAAAAATTTTTGATATGCTCCTTTAAATTCATAAAATCTTTCACCAAAAAAGTTTTTATAATGTTCTTTTATTTCAGTAGGAATCTCTATTCCTGTTTCTGTTTTAGCATTCTGTATTGCTTTGTTTATATCAAAATCTTCTATTACCTCTTCTACGTATTTATTAAACCATTTTTTATCTCCAAAATCCCTAAAAAATGCTCCAAAATCATATTTGCTTCCATCACTTGTTGTTCTTACTTTTTTTCTTAATGTACCTGACTCGCAACAACAATCTAAATCATAAATTGGTGCAATTCTTGCTCTTTTTTCCTTTTCATTTAACAATATTCCCCAATTATGATTATTTTCATCTGTCTGCTTTACAAATCTATTAAATAATGATTGCTTTATAAATTCTTTTTTTATTGTATCTATGTCTTGACTTTTAAATCCTTTTTCATTCAAATATTTATTTATATGTTTCATTATAGATTGAATATTTAATTCATTTATATTACCATCTGATTCTTCTAATATTTCCTCACCATGTACCAATTCTTCATTTTTCTTTTTAAAATCTACTGTTAATATCTGTTTCATATTTCTATTAAATTTGTTACCTGCAACTATATAATATTCGGCACTTTTGTTTTGGAATTGTTTTGCTATTTGTGGCAATAGTATATTGTTATATAGTGAAACATAATATTGTTCTTTAGTTAGTTCTCTGTATATATCTCCAAATGGTCTTTTTAATAATGCCATAGTTTTTTGGTCTTTTAATAAAACCCAATTAACACAGTTAGTATATTTTTCAACATCAAGTGCTGATGTATTATAGTCTTGCTTTTTTAATATTATTTCCCCATTATCATTATGTTCAAAATAATTTTCTTCTCTTAAATCTGCATTTGTCACTTTTTGTTTTTCTATATATTTTTCATAATCTTGCTTATCTTTAAACATTTTATCTCCTACTTTTCATTTATTTTTATATATTAAACCACATTTTATAAAATTTTACAACATTTTTTTACTGTTTAACTTGAATTAAAAAATCTTTTTTGTTACAATATTTAAAGAATTAATGTGAAAAGAGGTAACTTTATGCCAAAAGAAGAATTTGATTTTTATGATAAAACTAGCCTAAAATCTTATAACCTAGATAAAAGTATGCAATATCAATTAAATATTTTAGGAAGTTTAGATGTTTTTACAAGGAAACATTCAGAAAATGTAGCAAGCATTGTTTGTAGAATCTGTAAATATTTACATCTTTCTAAAGATTTTACTGAATATTGTACAATTTGCGCTTATCTGCATGACATTGGGAAACAATTTATTCCTGCAAGTATTTTACAAAAAAAATCACCTTTAGACGATAAAGAATTTGAAATAATGAAAACTCACACAACAATTGGTTATAATATTTGTATGGATGATTTAAAATTGCGCCCTTATTCTGCTGGGCCAATATATCATCACGAGGCATTAAACGGAGTTGGTTATCCAAATGGTATCACCGGAAAAGACATTCCAATAGAAGGGCAAATTATCCGTGTTGCTGATGAATTTGATGCTATTATTAGTAAGCGTCAATATAAATCACATATTGATATTATTGATACTTTAAAAATTCTAATACAGGAATCAAAACCTATTGAACATCCAGAAAATTATAAAGTCCCTGTAAAAAACCCAAAAGTAGGCCTTCTAAATCCTGCTATCGTAAAGGCTCTAATTAAAGTTATTATTGATGACACAGAATACGAAATTTCATGTATTATGGATTATTTAAAAGACTTAAAAGTTGAAATAAAACGTCTTGCAGAAATTGAAAAATATAATAAGAAACGACTTTCTACCAAAGACAAGAAAAAACAAAATTACTATTTAGAAGGAATGAAATGCCTTTTAATAGGCCAAGAAACCATTGAAAATTATGATGAAGTTTTAACTTCATATCGCAATATTGTTAACGAAAAAAATGCTCTTATTGATAAATTATTTAAAGAAATTAAGGTATTTAAAAAATTAAAAGTATAAAAATTTCGGGATTGAGGGACGGGTCCTTAATCCCGAAATTTTTAATCTTCTAGTCCAAAACTTACTCCAAGTGCACTATTTATTTTATTAATTATTTGTTCATCTTCTATATGACCTATTTTTTCTTTTAATCTACTTTTATCAATTGTTCTTATCTGTTCTGCCAAAACTACAGAATCATTTTTTAATCCACATTGTTCAGAGTCTATTTCTATATGTGTTGGTAGTTTTGTTTTATTCATTTGTGATGTTATAGCCGCTGCAATTACTGTTGGACTATATTTATTTCCCATATCATTTTGAATTATTAAAACAGGTCTTATACCTCCCTGTTCAGAGCCAACAACCGGGCTTAAATCTGCATAAAACATATCTCCTCTTTTTATTACCATAATCTTCACTCCTAATATTGGTATATGTCAAGATTGCTTCTTTTTTTATATCTATCTCATTATATTTTATGTAGATTATAGTATTTTGGTTAGTATCTTTTATTTCTATTTTTATAGGTTTCCCATCCTTTTTTGATACATAAAGTTTTTCATATTTTTGATATTTATTTCCTGTTTTTACAGTTGTTTCCATCACTATTTGATTTTCTTCTTCTTTAAATTTCGAATTTGAATTATTTTTATAATTTTCTATAAAATTTGCTAAATCTAAGTTATTTTGTGTTATTTCCTGATAATTTTCTATAATTTTTGTTAAACTTAATTGTGTATTTTCTATTTTTAATTTATCATTTTCCCTTATTATTTTAACACCTTGTATATTGCTTGGTTCTAGTACTTCTTGTTCATTGTTTTGGCTATTTATGTATTTTTGTTTTAGTTTGTATTTATTGCTATTTTTGTTGCTTTTTACTTCTACATCTATTTGTGCTTCATATGAACTAATATTTAAAATATATTCTACAATTTCTTGACTACTACTATTATTTCCAATTTTAATATTTTTATCCTTATTATTGCCTTTTTTTATTAAAATAATTGATGTGCCCAGTGTACATATTATCAAAAATATAATTAAAATTTTTTTTGATTTTCTTTTTTCTTTTGATTTGCCGTGTAATTTATGATAATTAATTCTTTGCATATTAAAAGCCCCCTAAAAATTATTTGTTATTAATTTTTATTATTGTTTTTTTATTTTAATGTTAAATTTTTTATTGTTTTCACCGCAAATTTTGACTTTATTTTAATATTAAGAAAATTGCATAAAATACCCAAGAACAAATCTGAAAATTTTCAATTTTCAGTCTTAACTCTACTTTTTATCATACTATGATAACTTTCCTAGAATATAAAAAAAAGAAGACCATTTCTAGTCTTCTTCTATACGAATTCATATATTTATATATTCACAAATTATTTATTATTTACTAAATCTTTTAATGCTTTACCAGCTTTGAATACTGGAGCTTTTGAAGCAGGTATTTTGATTTCTTCTTTAGTTTGAGGATTTCTACCTTTTCTAGCAGCTCTTTTTCTAACTTCGAAAGAACCAAATCCAACTAATTGAACTTTATCTCCTTCTACTAATGCATTTGTAACTGTTTCTACGAATGCATTAACTGTTGCTTCAGCTACTTTTTTTGTGTCACCTGTTTTTGCAGCTATTGCTGCGATTAATTCAGCTTTGTTCATTTAAATTACCTCCTATAAGATTGAATATTTATGTACTTTTATCGCCTGAACTAAGCAATAACTGTACTTACTAATAACTCTATTCGCCAACTTTCGATAAAATCCTTCTTTTTTTCTAATAAATTTTAATTTTTTCTAGAAATTTAACTATTTTATCACCTGCAGGCATCATTTTGAATTCATCTTTTGTAAAAATTTTTAAAACAACAATTGCTAATGTATATATTACAACAGCAACAAATAATGCTATTATTGTAGCCAATCTCTGAATTATTATTCCTTTTAAAGCTGAATATATAAAATATGAACATATTCCCATAATAGCCGTCGCTATAACTGGTTTAATAACAAATTTTGAAAATGTTAAATTCAACTTTATATTCTTTCTAAGCATTGTAAACACAATACAAAATGCAACTAAATGGCAAGCAACTGAACCCCAAGCCGCACCATAAACTCCAATGCTAGGTATTTTTATTAATGTAATGTTAAAAATAAATTTAACAAATACACCTGTTGCCAAGGAAATTGTTGGAATTATCAATTTTCCAAATCCTTGTAGTGCTCCATTTATAGTTTGGTCCAAAATTGTAAAAATTATTGTTAATGCACTAATTTGTAATATTAATGCTCCATCATTTGCATTTGGGAACAACAAATTCAAAATTGGTTGTGCAAAAATAAACATTCCAACTGTACAAGGCAAGCCTATCAACATTGAAATCAACAATGAAAATGATGTTTTTTCAGTAATTGTTTTATTATCGCCTTTTGCTTTTGCTGCTGATATTGCTGGAACTAATGCTGTCGCAAAAGCTACATTTATGGCTAATGGTAGACTTGTTAATGTATCAACTTTTCCACCTAAAATTCCATATAATGCTGTTGCTTGGTCCTCTGGCATAAATGCCCTCAAATTTCTTACAACTGTAAATGAATCAACATTTTTATTTATTGAAGACATTATAGCTGTTAATGTTATTGGAATTGAAACCAACAAAATTCTTTTGATTATTGTTGATACTCTTTCATATTTATAATTTACTGTATTTTTAATTTCTGTTGCAACTTCTTTTCTTTCTGACCTGTAATATAAAAATAAATAACTAAATCCTAAAAATGTTGCAAGTGTTGTTGCCAAGTTTGCACCTGCCGCCATCCACTCTGTTGAAACATTTGATAAGATTGCAACAACTTCAACAACTATAATTGTAAGCAATGTTTTAAAAACTTGCTCCAACGTTTGAGATTTTGCTCCTACACTAATTTTTTGTCTACCATTAAAATATCCTCTCATAACTGATGCAACTGTAACAAAGAATATTGCTGGTGATAATGCAACTAATGTCATTTCAGCATCTGGTATTTGTAACCATTGATTTGCTATAACATTTGCTCCAAAGAACAACAGTAAACTTCCAACTAATCCTATTACTGCAAATGTTGCAAATGCTATTTTAAAAATTCTATGTGCTCCTTTGTTATCTCCAACTGCAACTCTTTCTGATACCAATTTTGATATTGCACTTGGAACTCCTATCGAAGATATTGTAAGTAGTAGTGCATATATTTGATATCCACTTGCACATATTCCATTTCCTTTGTCACCAAAGCCTTGTCTGTTTGTTAGATATAATGTATATACTAAACCTAAAATTTTTATAAGTACTTGTGAAAACATGAGAGTAATAACACCTTGCATGAATCCTTCTTTTTTAGGTTTATTATTTATTTCTCGTTTTTTACTACCTATATTTATCATCTTACCTCCTACAACTTTTCTATTATAATTATTATTAAAATAGTATTTTCAATATGTTTTATTTTTCAAATTTTATATATAATTTTGGAATACCGCTTAAGCGATCAAAATTTCAAAATTATATTTACATTATAATTATAATTAAAAATTTTATCAATACTTTTCATAAATTTTTCAAAAATCATTGACAAATGCCCTTTTTTGTAATAAAATATTTAAGCATTATGTAGAATATGATTTAAATTAGAACTTCTCCCCGGTAGTTATAATTTAAATGTCATATATAAAAATAAAAAATAAAAATAATAGGGAGGGTAATTATTACCATGAATAATACAACATATAGCCCAAAAAAGGCTGAAATAGAAAGCAAATGGTACATAATTGATGCAGCAAACAAACCATTAGGTAGAGTTGCAACAGAAGCTGCAAAATTATTAAGAGGAAAACACAAACCAACATTTACACCTAATATCGATACAGGTGATCACGTTATAGTATTAAATGCTAAAGACGTTATTTTAACAGGAAACAAAATGGATCAAAAAATTTATAGACACCACTCAGGATACATTGGTGGAATGAAAGAAACTCCAGCAAGAGTAATGTTAGAAAAAAATCCAGAAAAAGCTATGACATTAGCTATTAAAGGAATGTTACCACACAACTCTTTAGGAAGAGCTCAGCTTAAAAAATTAAGAGTTTATGCAGGAGCAGAACATGAAAATCAAGCACAAAAACCAGAAGTATGGGAGGTAAAATAATATGGCTAAATCAGAAAAAATAGTTTACGCTGGAACAGGAAGAAGAAAATCTTCAATTGCCAGAGTTAGATTAGTTGAAGGATCTGGAAAAATTACTATTAATGGTAAAGATATTGATGAATTTTTCGGATTAGAAACTTTAAAAGTTATAGTAAGACAACCACTTACAGTTACAAACACAACTGATAAATATGATGTTATTTGTTCAGTTCAAGGTGGAGGATTTACAGGTCAAGCCGGAGCAATCAGACATGGTATTGCTAGAGCATTAAATGCTGCTAATATCGAATACAGACCTGCTTTAAAATCAAACGGATTCTTAACAAGAGATCCTCGTATGAAAGAAAGAAAAAAATACGGTCTTAAAAAAGCAAGAAAAGCTCCACAATTCTCAAAAAGATAATATGCTTTTATGCAAATTATACAAACCTCGGAAGTTTTAATATTCCGAGGTTTTTTATTTGCATTTACTACTTTTCATTTTTAATTATTTTTTACTATTGTTTATTTTTTTATATCTTTGTTTAATATTTAATAATCTGGTCCGTATCTTTAACTTCAAGAAATCTATAAATTTCATTTAAAAATTTTTCATCAGTTATAACCTCATAATCATTCTCTTTTTCTATTAGAAAAAGTTCTTCGCTCTCTAGCACATTATGCACTCTATATAATCTCATATCTTTAAAAATAAAAATCTGTGTACACATATATTCTTTACCATTAATTTTAATTTTCTCTGCTACTCTCATCGCTATTATCCCTTTCCTCTTCAACCTCTGTTATCCAATTTTCATGTTGTATTATATCCTTTTCTTTATATTCTTCTAAATCAGAAATCCTATTTATAAATTCTGTATGGCTATCATAATTAGTTATATTAGGTTCTGGCAACAATTTTGCCTGTTTTAAAGCTTTTCTTTTCTTCATCCCATTAATTTTACTCAATATAACTCCTGGTCTATCTTTTAATGGCACTTTTCTTATAGGATATTTAAAAAAACTTTGATATAATCTTTCTATTAGTTCTTCGTTATCATACTTTTTTTGCTTATCTTTTTGATTCTGCATTTTTATTAATTCATCACATTCTATATCATAAAGTTCCTCTAAGTATTTATCATCATATCCTAGTGCTGATAACATAGTATGTATATCCTTACTTTCATTTATTTTTAATTCAGAACTTTCTATATTAAATTCGTCAAATAACAACGCTAGTTCACTCTCTGCATGACCTTGCTCTATACTTAATTTTGCCAAATCTTTTAAAGCATTATCAGAATTTCTTATAATGTCATAAAATCTCTTTTCAAATAAATCTTTAGATAAAGTTTGTAACGAATCAATTTGTAAGATAAGATTTTGTCTTTGTTTTTCATTATTCGAAAATATAAATATGTCCTCTTCCTCATCATATATAGTATCTATGGAAAAAATATATATTGCATCTAGAATTTTTCCAAAGCTATCCCTATACATTTCAGAAGAAATTCTTCCAAGATTATTTGCAATAAGATTTTCGTATTCTTCTCTTGCATTTGGTTTGAATTGCAAATCAGCTAATTCAAGCTCACTTATTCCTAATGAATTTAATATAATTTTTCCTGCTGTTTGAATCGTCTCATATCCTGAATATTTATTATTTTTAATGTTTCCATTTTGTAATCTAGCTGCATTAATTATTTCAGCAAATTCATTTATTATGCAATCACTTGAAAAAACTCTCTTAATTCCATATTTGTTGATTATTCTATCTTCACAAAATCCACAATTAACTTTATTTTCTTTTTTTTGATATTGAATAGAATGTCCCTGCTCATGCATAGCAATATTTATAAATTCTTCTATTTTTTGTTTATCAAATTCTAATATATCTTTTAAGTCATCTACATCAAAACATACAAATATTCTTTGTTTTTTAAACTCATAATTAGAAAATGCTCTACCTTTTTTATATTTTTTTAGTATATGCCCTCTTTCATACATATTTATAAATTTAATATTTACTACTTTTTCATATCTTTTAATAGCATTATTTAATTCTTCATCATTCCAGTCCAATTGGTCAGACGCTCTAAAGAAAAATTCTTCTATAATAGGAATGAAACAGTTCTGCAATTTATTTTTATCTACAACTTCTTTTACTAGTTTTTTAATTTTTTCTTTTTCTACCACTTTTCTCACCTAATTTTATTATAACATAATTATCTCTTTCTTTCAAAAAAAATCTCTGCCTGAACTAATCAAGCAGAGTTTCCATCACAATTAAATATTCCATTTTCCCCAATACATTATAAGTCACGCGTTTAACCAACAATGAAATATTCAAAATTTCTCTAATGCCACATTATTAGATGATGGAAATAAAAATTCTATTGGTTAAACCACTTTTATTATAGCACATTTCATATTTTATGTCAAATCATTTTACATTTTTTTCCAACATTATTGTAACTGGTCCATCATTTACTAAACCAACTTTCATATCAGCACCAAAAACACCAGTTTCAACAATTTCAACTTGTTTCTTACATTCTTCAATAATATACTCATATAATTCATTTGCAAAATCAGGTTTTGCAGCATCTGTAAAAGATGGTCTATTTCCACTAGAACAATCAGCATATAATGTAAATTGAGATACCAAAAGCAATGAACCATTAACATCTTTTAATGATTTGTTCATTTTTCCATTTTCATCTTCAAATACTCGTAAATTAATTAATTTTTTTACTAAATAATCTGCCACTTCTTTTGTATCAATGTGTGTTATTCCAATTAATACCATATATCCCTGTTCTATTTTTCCAACTGTTTTTCCCTCTATATCTACTTGTGCATTTTTAACTCTTTGAACTATAAATTTCATTTTTTATTTCTCTTTTCCTCTATTTTTTATATTTATAAATTATATCAAAAATAAGAATTTTTTTCAATTAAATTTCTCCGTTAATATGTAATTTTTCGAGATTTTCCCTACTAAATTGTAACAGATTTTGTGTGGTACCCCTTTAATCCCAAAATTATTCAATAATATCCAAAACATTACTAGAATCAATACCATCAAGATTATAATAAGTATTTGGAATTTTACCAACAATTACATTCTCAATAAGAAGAACCTGATTAGAGACCTTTTCAGAAATAGTGTTATAAGGAGTCAAAATACTAACCTCACAGTCAACTTGCAAATACAACCTATGCAAAGTTTGATTAATTCCCTGAGCAGAAAATTCACTACGCAAGTCTGTTTCAACATTACCAATAGACGATATTTTAATTGGAATTCCAGGGCCTCTGCCGGAAAGTAATTTTGAACCTGTAAAGCTTCCAATTGTAATTTTTATATTTTCTCTGCCTCTCTCATTAATTGAATTCTGTATTTTGACTGCAACATCTGATATTATTTCATTCATTTGAATTACATTAGATTTTATCATTGTTATATTTCCATCATTATCTTTTTCAATTGTAAATAATTCATCATATGTATGGTCTTTCATAACATTGGTTGCTTCATTATTAGATATTATTGTTGCAATTGATTTTGCTTTATCTTCGCATAATGCTTCAAAAATTGGAGAAATTGCATCTAATACAATTTTTACTGTACTAAATGCAATTATCATTATTATAAAAATTTTTACTATTTTTTTTTTTCTTTTTAAATTTTTATCTCCTCCACTTGAAAAGAAAATCTTTGGAAGTCGTATTCTTGGCCTCGAATATATCTTACTATTCATAGTTGCAAATCCTTTCATATTTATATACTATAAAAGAATTATTCATACACTTTTTCTGAAATTCTTTCAAATTTTGGTATATACAATTTTTGACCTGGATATATTTTATTTTTATCCTCAATACCATTTGTTCTAGCAATTCCATCAACAGTACTACCAAATTCCTTAGCAATATTCCATAAAGTATCACCTTTTTTAACAACATAAATTACCAAACTATAATCTTGCTCTTCCCTTTCACCATCTTCAACTATGCTATCTATCATATTCAAATTTGCAGTTCTGTACATACTTGTGTTAGCCTGAACATCAACATTGCAACTAATATCTCCACCATCTTGAATTATAAAATCTTGTGATTTTATTTCCATATCACAATTTGTATTTAATAACTCTCCATTTTGAAGATTTTCAATTGTATATTCAAATGGAATTTTTGCATCTTTTACATTAATCTGTTTTCTAGAGTTTTCAAAAATAAATTTCATATTCAATTCTGCTTCGTACATAATTTTAGTATTTATTTTGTTTTCATTTATTATAACTGGTATTGTTTCTACATCAAGCAAATTAAAACCATCAATATCATTCATATTAATTTTCTCTCTTATTTGCTTAACACCTGAAATATTTTGTTTGCTAGTCATTGTTGTAATTTGCTTTTTCTCAAAATTCAACTTTTGAGTTGGGCTATACATATCTTGAATCAAATTGATTTGCTTTTCTTCATATGCACAGCAAGTTACTTCTATTTCTATTTCGACATATATTGAATGCTCATCTTGTGAATTAGGTTTTATAATTATATTTCTGATTTCATAATTTACATCACATATATTTTCTTCTGACACATCTGGTATATCAATAAATCCAACAACCGGTATTTTATATGTAACAATATTTATTCTATTATCTTCAGTTAGATACATTATCTTTATTTCCGCTTCTGCTTTAGTCAAAATCTTATTATAACTGATTTTTATATCCTTATCAACTAAACATACCTGTGCTTGTAAAATCTCAGCCAAATTGTCCATATTATCAATTTGAATATTATCTTTTGCATAAATCTTTGTACTACCTGTTCCCACCAATGAATTTAATTTTAAATCTTCCTTTAAAATTTGAACATCATCTTCGTTTTGAACTTCATTAATTATCTCAACATTATCATTTGAATAAATTTTTAAGTTGACTTCCAATGTTGCCTTAATACCTATTTTTCTTCCATTTATGACCTTTGCTTCTATTGATTTTATCTTAACATCAGAAATTACATTCATTCCTTCTTGACAGTTTGGAACGTTCAAACTTTCTGAAAAGTCAACACTTGTGTTTAGTCCTCTTACTGTGTCATCTGCCCCGTCTGGCATATACATTATATAGGCATTTACCGTTCCATCAAGTCTTACTTTTTCACTTTGCACCTCTTTTTTATATATTGATGCTATACCACTTGTACCAATTGTGTTTAAAATGTCCGGCTTTGAGTCTGGTACTATCATATCTCCCTCTGCTAATATGATTTCTTTTCTTTCTGCTATTACTTTATTTATATTTAAGTTTTCTCTTTGTGCTTCTATCATTTTTTACCTCCTTACAGTTTTTCTTTATAAATGTATATGAGGTTGTTTTTGTTTTATTCCTAATTTAATTATTTTTTGATGGTACTATTACTATATTTAATGTTGGATCATATTTGTATTTACTTATTATATCTTGTGAAAAACTTGCTAATTCATTTGGTATTACTATTGTTGTATATTTTTGTTTTTTTAGTTCTTCTATTTTATTGTCAATTTCTTCTGGTTCTTTTATTTCTTCTATGTTCATTCCTAATAATTTTGGAAGTTGATAGTCTTTTTCATATTTTATAAAAGATGCTTTCATTTTTTGTCACTCCTTTTTTACATTTATTTTAGTTTGCTTTTTTATCGTTGTTTTATTCTATTACATTATAAATTTTGTTTTTATGTTATAATGTGATTGATACTTATTTAGCATAACTTATGAAAGGTGCTTATTATGAGAGAATTTTTTGTTACAATAATTATGATGATGAAAATGAAAAAATTAAAGTTTAATTTAAAAAATAATAAAATTTTTCTCATAATAAAAAACTTCTCTTTTTCAAAAATTCATGTTTTAAGTATTCAAAACACAAACCAATGAATAAGAAAAGTTAATTTTTATATTATAATATATTCTTCTATAAATTTATGTACAAATTACGCACTCTTTAATTCCAATCTCAACTTATCAGCAATCATTGCAATAAATTCACTGTTTGTTGGCTTTCCTTTAGCTGCTGAAATTGTATAACCAAATATTTTCTCAACTGTTTTTTGGTCACCTCTACCCCATGCGACTTCTATTGCATGACGTATTGCACGTTCTACACGGCTTGGAGTTGTGTTAAATTTATGTAAATCTCTAAACTCAATAAATATTTGAATTTTTTAATTTATTTGTTGGTTTATGCTTTGTTTATTTATAGCCTTATTTTATCTCTTTTTTTGAATAAAAACAAGACCAATAAATGCTAATTAGTCTATAAAATTATAAAAAATATTTTATACAACTTTGATTTTTAATTTAGTTGCAGAAAAACTTATAATTATGATATAATCCATAAAAGGGAGGTACTATATGAATAATTCAAAAATAAACATTGTTGATGGTATAATGGGAAGCGGTAAATCTACAGCAATTATAAATCATGTTAAATATATTAAACAGAACAATCCAACACAAAAAATATTAATTGTACTACTATATCATAAAGAAATATCTCGTTATTCTTCTGAATTAACAAAGTACGGTAATTTCTTTTCTATTTCAGAATCAATAACTTATAAAAAAGGTGCACTTGAAAAAGCTTTAAAAAACAATAAAGATATTATTTGCACTCAAGCACTTTTTCTTGAACACAGTGAACTTTTCCAATCTAACTGTAATGACTATATTTTAATAATTGATGAAGTTATAAATTCAGCTATTCAACAAGTTCAACTACCAACTTATGAAATATTAGAAAAAAGTGATAATGAAAATAAAACTAAATTAACTACTTATAAATTTACTTCAAATGATATTGATATAATGCTTGAACAAAAAATACTTTTAGTGTCTGAAGATAATTTAATACACTGGAATAATGAATATAATAAAGAAAGTATCTATAATTTATTAAAAGATTTCTTTTCTAATTCAACAATTTATCTACAACAGAGCATTAATTATAATTCAGAAAATACCAAATATGCTTTTATTAAAACTATACCAATAGAATTGTTTGAAACTTTTCAAGATATTTATATACTTACATATTTATGGAAAGCACAAATAATGAAATATTACTTTGATATGAATAATATCTCTTATAGATATTTAGAACCTATTGAAATATTTACAGCTGAATCCTTAAGTTTTCAATTTCAAATTGCAAATAAAGATTCTAATTTTGACACAGATAAGTTATTTAAGGCTAATGCAAAAGAACTAATCAATATGCCTACAGTAGAAAAAAAACAACTTTATTCTTATATAAATTCAAATAAAAAGGCTGTAAATTTAAGTTATTCATTTTACACTACTCAAATACAAGAAGAACAAAATCACATTGTATTAACACAATTAAAAAATAATATTAAGAATGTTATAGAAAATATATTCAAGCTTCCTATAAAAGAAAGAAGAATAATGTGGACAATATATAAGGAATATACTGACCTAATTGTAAAAAAACAATTTGACAAACCAAAATGCAGACATTTAAATATAGACAACTTTGTTTCAATCAGTAGTAAAGGTACAAATGATTTTGCAGATAGAAACATATTAATATATTTAGTTGATAGATACATTAATCCTGTATTGAAAAATTTTATAAATTCCAAATGTCAAAAATTGAATATTGAATTTGATGAAAATTTATATTCATTGAGTGAACTAATACAATGGATTTGGAGAAGCCAAATCAGAAATAGCAAACCTATATACTTATACATCGCAAGTTTACGAATGTTTAATTTATTCAATGATTGGCTAAATGATTATATTTAGTCCAATTATTATTAAATTTTAAACATTTTTGGACTAACTTTTAACAAAAACATTGTATTTTCAGTTGTTTGAAAAGGCATTCCTTAAAAGAAAATATATTAATTTATCTATTGTATGGGGAAAGCAAAAGTCCTTTCTTTCCCCACACCCCTATCTAGACTTTGAATTCAATAGCTACTCTATTAAATTCAAATGATATTTTTTATTTGTTATTAATATTTATCATATAAAAAAAATTTTTAGTTACCCCCGATTAATTTATTAAAAAAAATTACATTTTAATATCTATTTTCCTTAATACAGTGCGATTCAACCGATAAATTTGTAATCGGATTATTTTATGTATTTTCGAGGGGGTATATTTTCGACTTTTCTTTATTTTTTATTATATTAATTAGCTCATGCACTTTTAATCTTGCAATAATTTATATTTTTTAATAAATTAACCTTTACATTTAATTGTAATCAATTATTCTTTGTTATCTCACCCTTTATATCTATTAATATTATACAATTCTATAAATCAATCCTCATAAGTGTTAAACATATAAAAAGCATATAATACTTAAATACTATATGCCTTATATTTTTTATTTTTACTTAATCTTTATTCTAATTTGCATTAATCTTGAATAGTAGTTATATTGAACATTTTATTTGTTACTCTAAAATTTCTACTAATGTAAAACATTTATTATCTTTTGATATTTTTTCAATTTATCTGTTTCTGAATATCTTCGTAATTAATTTTGTTTCAATGTTCTTATTTATATTTCTATTTTACAATATAACCTTTTATATCTTTATATATATCTTGTGTTTTAGATTTAAATTTATGATTATCCGCATACGAAAAGCAATCATTTGATATTTTATTCATATCAATACTTAAACTAGATACATGACTAATAAAATCATCATCCTCAATATGTTCTAATACATTAGAAAAGTTTTCTTTGACATACTTCAATATATTAAAATATGTTGTATAACTTTCTTGTAATTCGTTTGATACCATATCTTTTGATATTTCATCTTCTAATAAAATGTAATTGCCTAAAGCCTGTACATCTATATTAATGCTATCATCTAAAGTATAATCTATAGCATCTCTATCAATCTTTTGCACAACATTTGTACATTGTTGTGCAATATTTCCTACTTTCACAATTCCACTACTTGCCCTATCACAAAATATAGTAGTAATTAATTCTTTTACTATCACTTTATTTTCTTCATTATTTTTACTATTTATATAAGAATACGCTGCTTTATATTCTCCATCTTTTAGATAATTCACTGCTTTATTTAATTGTATTTTTGGAATCACAACCATTAATATTCCCATTACAATTAATATAATTATTACAATTAATAAAATTATTCCTTTTTTACTTTTCATAGCTTTCTCCTTTTTTATACACTTTTACGAATTTTTACAACTTCTTTTACCATTTTGTAAAACCAAAATCATAAGACAATGTTGTTTCTTCATTTTCATTTATCTGAATATTATTATAATATTTTATGCTTCTTATAAAAGTTTTATTGTTTATAGTTTGTATAGTAAGCCATTCCTTTTGTGATATTACAGAATCTAATGCATTATATTCAGGATAATTTCCATTTGCATTATTTGAAACGATAAATATTGCATAATTTCCACAAGGTATTTTATCTATTTTATAGTTTCCATTTCCATCTACTGTTGAAATCCAAATACCATTAGTTCCTTGTATTGCATTTGTGTCAATTAAACTATCTGATGGTTCATGTATTTCTAAATTTATTGCAAATATTTTTGCTCCTGTATCTCCTCTATTACCTACAAAATTGTTATATTTCCAACTTATAAGCCCTGTCATCGTACCAGTATGTTCTTTACCATAACATATTTTTGCTTCTTTTAATTTAATTTTACTATCTTTGTACTCATCTAAATTATTAAATATATTTAATGCACTTTCATATTTTTTATTCTTTAAAAGTCCACTAGCCAATTTATATCTAAATGATTTTGTCTGAATTATACAAACGATAAATATTATAACAACAACTATTATGCTTCCTATTATAATTAACTTTTTATTATTTCTTTTATTTTCTTTCATTTTTTCCCTCCCTATATTATTTTATATAATCTATATATTTCTTAGGTATATCTAAACTTGTTCCATCCATATATATAATTCTTACACTTTCAAGTTTTACACTCTTTATACTATAATTGTACCAAGCATTTTCCCAATAATATTCTGTCCCTTTTGTTCCTTGACCTTTACTATACGGTCCTTCATCTTGAGCATTAAATCTTGAATAATGTCTAATTGTACAATTAACAATATCATTAACAGAATTGTATGGTATTACCGTAAAATATGCATATTTAATAATTTTATCTGATAAATTTTTCCAATTAATATATAAATCTACCCCTCCTGCTGAATTTGGAGTACTTGCCCATATTTTTGTTACTTTAATAGCTGATTTTATTTGTTCTATTTCTTGTTTTTCTTTTTCAGTATCTTCTTGAGATTGTTTTAATTTTTGCACTTCTGATAACAAATCTAAAAACTCTTTATCTTCACAGTAAAAATTTTTTACTTCTTCCATTACTTTTTCAGCATTAGAATAATTATTTTCTTGCTTAAATTGATTTACTTGTTCTAAAACAGTCTGCTTTAATTTATTTTTGGTTTCTGTTATCTTTTCTGTTAAATCATCATAATTATTATCATTCAATTCTATATATATTGGTAATGTTTCTTTATAATTTTTTTGTTCAACATATTGTTCTGATTGTTCATATTTTTCTTTTTCTTTTTTTATTTCTTCTAATTTACTATTATAATCTTTATATTCCTCAAATTTACTTATGTATTCCTTTAATTCCTCATAAGTAATTATATTATTTTTATATTTATTTATATATTCATCTGATTTTTCAGAAAACATCTTATCTACATAGTTGTTAAATTTAATATTATTCTTATTAAGACTATAAACTTGTTTTGCAATACAATTATTACTTTCATATAGAAATTTAAAAATTATAGATTGTAAATTATAGATAACAATTCCTGTTATTATTAAAATACTAACCATACTTAATAAAACTATATACTTTTTACTCTTTTTTTCTTTTTTAAACCTTCTCATATTTTTTCCCCCTTTTTCTCTATATCTACAATATATCACAAAATTTTTATTTTGTACACATATTTGTACACTTATTTTTAACTTTTTTTTGGTTACAATAATTATGGTGATGAAAATGAAAAAATTAAAAATTGAAAAAACAAAAAAAAGCAATGATACAGTAACTAGAACAATAAGAATAAGTGGAGAAACTTTTGATAAAATTAGTGATTTAGCCGAAAAAAATGAATTAAGTTTTAATAGTGTAATAAACCAAATAATTGAGTTTGGATTAAAAAATTTAGAAGAATAATAAAATTTATTGACTTTATCATTAATTCAAAGTATAATAATAATAGGAAATGGAGAAACCACAAACGTGGTTTGCCAGGTTTGTATGTAAAAAACACATCGCCCGGTCAAGACAGATGTGTTTTTTTATTGGTTATCTGCTTTTGCTAATAATTATAACTAGTGCTATAATCAAGGCAAAAGCTATGATAGTTACTCCAATTAATGAATAGTATAAAATAAATATTGTTTTTATTAGTAATTGCATTTCTATCATAAGCCTCACCTCCTTTATAGAGGCAAACCACATCTGTTTATTCTCATTCCCTATGCAGAACATTATAGTACACATTTACATATTTGTCTAGTAAAAATACTAATTTTTTTTATTATTTATTACTGACAATTTTAAATCTTGTCCATTATCTAATCTTATTTTCAAATACTTTTCTTCTTCATCAAAAATCATTTCATATTGTGAAGCCAAATCAATATTTATTGAATTTAGCATATCAAAAATAATTAATATTCCTGTTTTATACTTGTATTTGCAAACTGCATTTATAAAATAAATATTACAATTTAAAACTCCCTCCATTTCTAATAAAACATTATTCAAATAAAAATTATCTTTTACTATTTTGTTTAGTTCTTTTTCTCTTACAATCATAATACATTTTCCTACTTTCTTTTTAGATTTGCTAAAGGTGAATACCTTTGATAATTAGTCCTTAAGTCATTTGTATCTAAATCCAAATATGCCTCTTCTGTAACTTTAACAGAGGAATGACCTAATATTCTAGATAAAGTATAAATATCACCTCCCTGCATTAAAAATCTTTTAGCAAAATTATTTCTTAGCATATGTGGGTGAATTTTCTCTAATCCAATTCTAACACCATATTTCTTAAAATTTGTTTCATAATTCGAAACACTTAATGGCTTTCCTTTATTTGTACAAAAAATATATTCTGATTGTCTATATCTATCTTTATATTTCAGCCATCTTCTCAACTGTTTCAACATCTCTTCTGAAAAAAACACATATCTATCTTTTTTTCCTTTTGTATTTTCTGATGGTAACAATATTGTTCTATTTATATAATCTATGTCTTTTTCTTGTATTAATAACGTTTCACCTAATCTCATACCAGTATCGAATATTAATTGTGTTATTATATAGTCCCTATATTCATGAAACTTAGATAAATCAAATATTCTTAATAATCTATTAAATTCATCATTTTTTATAAATCCAACTACTTTTCGAGAGCATTTTATTTCTTTTATTCTTGTTACTGGATTGCTTGTAATATATCTATTTTTATATATATAATTGTAAAATACTTTTATATTTCTAATATAATTATTAATTGTTGTAATTTCAATTTTCTTTCCGTAATCTTCCCTATTTTCAGGAAAATTTATATTTTTGGTTTCTTCATTACTTGTTACAGTATATTTTCCTCTATCTTGTAAATATTTAATATATTCTCTTATGTGTAATTCTTTTGTATCTTCTGCTGATTTAACATTTTGAACTTCTATTAAATAACGAGATAATAATCGTAATGTTTGTTCATAACTATTGATTGTTTTCTCAGCTAAATTTTTAGCAGTACAATAATCCATAAAATCATCAATATCATAATCAATTTTTTCCATAATAAAAAACCTCTCTTTTTCAAAAATTCATGTTTTAAATATTCAAAACACGAACCAATGAATAAGAAAAGTTTATAGGTTTCTTTTTGTTTCATTTATTGATTTAGTAGCAGATTTTTCACATAATCTATATGTATTTTCAAACACTTTATAGCTTTAGGGCTATTTTTATATCATATTATAACCCGCTTCTCTCTAAATATTAACTCAAATCACGCACTCTTTAATTCCAATCTCAACTTATCAGCAATCATTGCAATAAATTCACTGTTTGTTGGCTTTCCTTTAGCTGCTGAAATTGTATAACCAAATATTTTCTCAACTGTTTTTTGGTCACCTCTACCCCATGCGACTTCTATTGCATGGCGGATTGCACGTTCTACACGACTTGGAGTTGTATTAAATTTTGTAGCAATTTTAGGATACAAACTTTTAGTAATTTGATTTATCACATCAATATCATTAACAACCATAATAATAGCCTCACGCAAATATTGATATCCCTTTATATGTGCGGGTACACCCACTTCATGAATTATATTAGTTACTAATGCTTCCAAATTATCTTGATTTTTAATTCCATCCTCAGGAATTTCTACATATTGCGTTTTTACATCTCTTGTAATAAAAGTATCTGTACTTCTATTTGGTATAAAATTCTTTAATTCCTTTATTCTTTTTATTAATAATTCTATATCAAAAGGTTTTACAACATAATATTCTGCTCCAAGTCCAACCGCTTTTTGAGTAATTTTATCTTGTCCAACAGCAGAAAGCATTATACAAAGTGGCTTTTTATCACATTTTATCATATTCATTTTTTCAAGAACCCCTATACCGTCTAGATGTGGCATAATAACATCCAATAATGCTACATCAGGCATTATATTAGCAATCATATCTATTGCTTCTTCTCCATCTTTAGCAATACCTATCACTTCCATATCCTCTTGCTCTTGAATATATTTAGCAAGTGTTTGAGCAAATTCTTGATTATCATCCGCTATTAAAATAGTTGTTTTTTCTTTCATCTTTATCTCCCCTATCTTTAGTTTCTTTTAAATATTTTATGTATATTATTTTTTCTAATCCTCTGTTTTCAATAAATAAAAGAACTGTAAATTTTTTACAGTTCTGATTATATTATTATTTTTAATGTTTTTCAATTATTTTTTTCAATTATTTACAAAAACATTAATTTATTATACTTTTCTCTATTAATTTTTTAGATAAAAACTTTAAATTTATCAAATTAACTTTTTTTGTATTAAAATCATCTTCTAATCTTCCTTTATTCCCCTCTTCTAACTGTATTTTACAAATAATTTTCTCTGAATAATCATATTCTTTTATATAAATATTATTTTTTTTACAATAATATTTAAAAGATTCCAAATTATTATAATCTAATTCTACTTCTGCCTCTATTCCTATACATTTCTCAACTTTTTCTGAAATGTCTATTGCATCAAGCGTTGCATCTGAATACGCTCTAACTAAGCCTCCTGTTCCAAGTAATATTCCACCAAAATATCTAGTTACTACAACTAAAATATTGCCCAAATTATTTTTTTGCAAAATATTAAGCATAGGTCCACCCGCAGTCCCTGACGGTTCACCATCATCACTTGATTTTTCTACTACTTGTTCATTCTCTATAACCCTGTAAGCTACACAATTATGTCTTGCATCATAATACTTCTTTTTGATTTTTCTTATATAATCTTCTGCTTCTTCTTGGCTTTCTATTTTTATCAGATTACATATAAATTTAGATTTTTTTACAACTATTTCAGTTTGTACATTCTCCTTAATTGAAATAAATTTTTCCATATTTCTCCCTTTTTGAGACAAACAGGACAGTCTTCATTTACCTCAAATTTTATTAAATACGGCAATTATAACTGTCCGAGTTTGTCTCACACTTTTATCAAATTTTGTCACATATTATTCCCAGCTGTATATCCTGTTGAATACGCTATTTGAAGATTGAATCCTCCAGTGTAAGCATCAACATCAATAATTTCACCAGCAAAATATAAACCATCAACTAATTTAGATTCCATTGTTTTGGGATTTATCTCTTTAATATTTATTCCACCACTTGTAACTATGGCCTCATCAATAGGTCTAAATCCTTTTATGATGATCTCAAAATTCTTTAATAAATTAACAAGTCTATGTCTTTCTTTTTTATTAATTTCATTAACTTTTTTATTAGGATTTATTCCACTTTTTTCAATAACTACTGGAATCAACTTTTGTGGCAGCAATTTATCCAAACTATTTTTAAATTGCTTATTTTTAAACTCTGCAAAGTCTCTTAATATTCTTTCATCCAATTTTTCTTCAGATAATGCTGGTTTAAAATCTATACTTAAAACAATTTTTTTATTTTTCAAAAGCTCATCAATATTTTTATATCTAACCAAATGCGCTGAACCACTTAAAATTGTAGGTCCTGATACTCCAAAATGTGTAAATAGCATCTCACCAAAATCTTGATAAATAATTTTATTATTTTCCTTATTTTTTAATTCGATATTTACATTTCTTAAAGATAAACCTTGCAAATCTTTACACATATTTTGTTCAAAAGCCTCCAAAGGAACCAATGATGGTCTGATTTTAGTTACAGTATGTCCCAATTTCTTGGCCAATTCATATCCATCACCAGTTGAACCTGTTAGTGGATAACTCTTTCCACCAGTTGCTAATATTACTTTATCTGCTTCAAAAATTTTAATATTGTTTTTATTTTTATCCCTGTTATTGATATTGCCTCTGTTATTTTCTTTGTTCTCAACAGTCTTCACTTTCAATTTTTCATTTTCATCTTTTGGGACAATTTCAGTAACTTCCATATTATATTCAATTTTAACATTTAACTCTTTCAATTTTTTCGTAAAACTTTTTAAAACATCCAAAGATTTGTCTGTTACGGGAAATATTCTATTTCCTCTCTCTTCCTTAACATCTAAACCTTCTTCATTTAAAAAATTTATTATATCATTATTGGTATAATTTTTAAAAGCACTATACAAAAACTGACCATTACCAGGTATATTTTGTATAAATTCCTCAATTGGTAAAGAAGATGTTATATTACATCTTCCCTTACCTGTAATCAAAAGCTTTCTTCCAAGTCTTTCTTTTTTTTCTAATAAAATTACATTATTTCCATTTTCGGCAGAAGCAATTGCTGCCATCATTCCAGCAGGACCTCCACCAATTACTATTACATTCATATTTTTCTCCCAAATTTTTCGGGATTGGGGGACGGGTCTTTAATCCCGAAAAATTATATAAATTAATTATTTGTGATACTTTTAAAATTTCGGGATTAAAGACCCTCCCCCCAATCCCGATTTTTTAATTTTTCATTTTTTGAATTGCCTTAAGAATACCAAACTTACCATACTCATAAGTAAGCCCACCTTGCATATAAGCAATAAATGGCTCACGAATTGGTCCATCACAACTCAATTCAATTGTTGACCCTTCTGTAAAAGTTCCAGCTGCCATTATAACCTTGTCCTCATAACCACCCATATCACTAGGAAATGGAATTACATTTGAATCGATTGGTGAACCCATTTGAATTCCTTGACAGAATTTAACTAAATTTTCTTCACTTCCTAGTTTAATTGTTTGAACAATATCTGCTCTTACTTCATCATATTTTGGTTCAACATCATATCCTAATTTTTCTAATATTCTACTTGCAAATATTGCTGTTTTTACACTAGATGCTACAACTTGTGGTGCAAAGAATAAGCCTTTTAACAATTGTGTATTTTGTCCTAATGATGGTCCTATTTCTTTTCCAATTCCAGGTGCAGTTAGTCTTTCTGCACATAGCTCTATTAAATCTTTTCTACCAACTATATATGCTCCAGATGTTGCAATTCCGGCTCCAAGGTTCTTCATTAATGAACCAACTGCAATATCTGCTCCAATTTCTATTGGTTCTTTATCTTGTACAAATTCTCCATAGCAATTGTCAACCATAATTATTACATCTTTGTTGACTTCTCTAATTGCTTTTATTGCCTTTTCAATTTTTTCAATTGTCAAACTTTTTCTTGTTGAATATCCTCTTGACCTTTGAATTTCAACTAATCTCACATCTTGTTTTTTTAATCTTTCTTGAATTGTTTTTATATCAAAATCATTTTCTACAAGTTCTATTTGTTCATACTTAATTCCAAATGCTTTCAATGAACTTTTGCTTTCTGTATCATTACATCCTATAACAGTTTGAAGTGTGTCATATGGTTCTCCTGTTATACTAATCATTGTGTCATTTGGACGTAATAATGCAGATAAAGTTATTGCTAACGCATGTGTTCCTGATATGAATTGAGCACGTACTAGTGCATCTTCTGCTTTAAATACTTTTGCATATATTTCCTCAATTTTGTTTCTTCCTGCTTCATCAATTCCATATCCTGTTGATGAGTTTAGATGCATTTCTTGCAAGTTACATTCTTGAAATGCTGATAGTACTTTCATACTATTTTTTTCACATATTTCGTCCATTGCTTTAAATTGTCCATTTATTTCATTTTCTACTTCTTTTGATAAATTTTCTAGTTCTGTATTGATCCCTAATTTTTCTAACATTTTTTAACCTTCTTTTCAATTTTATTTCATTCATACTTTTCAGCAAAATTATTTTTGCATAAAATTTATTTATAACTTCCAATTAATCTACTATATTTTACTATATTTTCTAATAAATTGCAATTAATTTGCAAATTTATGTAAATTTTGCTATACTAGATATTAGAAGTTTAAAATTCATAAGGAGGTAACACTATGCACAAACCATTTGACGATGAATTAGAAAAAGACTAGAAACACATTGATGGTTCTAGTCTTAAAATATTAAAGACCAAAACTCAAAATATAACGTTTCAGTCTTTTTATATTCATATTATTGTTGAGCATATGGTAATACAGCAATATGTCTAGCTCTTTTAACTGCTGTAGTAATATCTCTTTGATGTTTTGCACAACATCCTGTTGTTCTTCTTGGTAAGATTTTACCTTTATCATTAACAAATTTCTTTAATTGGTCAGCGTTTTTGTAATCTAATTCAAAATTTTTGTCACTACATAAAACACAAACTTTCTTTCTTTGTTTTCTGAATTTTGGGTTATAATCTTCATCATAATTTTTATTATTTCTTCTTTGTTTTTTATCAGCCATTTTTATTTTCCCCCTCTCTTATGAAAGCACTTAACTTTCATATTCTATTAAAATGGTAAATCATCTGTAGATGATGTTTCAAAATCAGATCCCATACTTCCTGGCATTGTATTACCAAAAGTATTTTCAAAAGTTCCAGCGCCCATATCTCCTTCTCTTTTACTATCTGCGAAATACGCTTCTTCTGCAACAACTTCTGTTACATAGTGTTTAACACCTTGATCATCATCCCATGTTCTTGTTTGGATTCTTCCAATTATACCAACTTGTTGACCTTTTTTAAAGTATTTACTACAAAATTCTCCTAATTTGCTCCAAGCAACTATGTTAATAAAGTCTGCTTGTCTTTCTTCTCCTTGTCTTGCAAATCTTCTATTTACTGCTAAACTAAAAGAAGCAACTAGAGTATTGTTTGTTTGTGTGTATCTTACTTCTGGGTCTCTTGTAAGTCTTCCCATTAATATTACTTTGTTCATTTTCTTTTCTTCCTTTCATTACTTTAATCTAAGGTCCCACTTTTTATTTTAAAATTAGTCTTCTTTTCTTACAACGATGAATTTGATTATGTCATCTGTAATTCTGTATACTCTTTCAAGTTCTTTGATTGAATCTGGGTTTGCTTCAAAGTTAAATAACATATATGTACCTTCTTTGAATTTTTTGATTTCATAAGCTAATCTTTTTTTACCCATGTTTTCAACTGATTCAACTTTTCCATTTTCATTGATTAATCCTGTGAATTTTTCTTCTAAAGCTTTTAAACCTGCTTCGTCAACATTTGGATTAACAATGATAACACTTTCGTATTTGTTCATTATTTTCACCTCCCTATGGATTTTGCAACCTAACTTTTCGTTAAGTAGAGATGCTTAAAAATAGTTATGCCCTTTTTAAGCATAACTATTCTATCACAATTTTTAGGTATTTGCAACTAATTTTGGATAATTCGTACTAATTTTTTTGATATTTTATCACACTTTTGCAAGTATATTTAATATTTTCATCACATTTTTGCAAGCATTTTTATATACTTTCATCACATTTTTGCAAATGAGAAATTCTTTTTCTCCTCTTTATTGTTTTCAGTGTTCTTATTTTTTGCATCCAACTTTTTCTGCAACTCAATAACTGGAACAGGCAAAATAGAAATTGCAACAGTAATAATCCATTGAGTCAAATTTAAATGAACAACCTCAAAAACATTTGCAAAAGCAGGAATCACAACAACTATAGTCTGAATAAAAATTCCTAAAACAAAACTTCCAACTAAATACTTGTTTTCAAAAAGTCCTGCCTCAAAAATAGACCTTTCATTTTTAACATTAAAACTATGGATCAATTCCAGAAATCCTATTGATAAAAATGCCATAGTTCTTCCAACTTCTAAGCCATAATATTTATTTCCAATACTGAATGCAACAAGAGTAAGAACACCTATCATAATTCCTTCAACAATAATTTTATTCCACAAACCATCTGCAAATATTCCTTTTTTACTATCAACTGGTTTTCTTTGCATTATATTTTTTTCAGGCTTTTCAAGTCCTAAAGCAATTGCTGGTAAAGAGTCTGTAACTAGGTTTATCCATAATAATTGTATTGCAAGAAGTGGTGATTTTAAGCCTAATACAAGTCCTATAAAAATTGTTACAATTTCTCCAATATTTGTAGCAATTAAAAAATGTATTGCTTTTTTTATATTATCATATATGTTTCTTCCCTGTTTTACTGCCTCAACTATTGTAACAAAATTGTCATCTGTAAGTATGATATCTGCCGCATTTTTGGCAACATCTGTACCGTTTTTGCCCATAGCAATTCCAATATCAGCATTTTTTAAAGCTGGGCTGTCATTTACACCATCACCTGTCATTGCTACAACCGCACTGTTTCGTTGCCATGCTTTTACAATTCTTACTTTGTGTTCTGGTGTAACCCTTGCAAAAACTGAATATTTTTTTATATTTTTTTCTAATTGATTTTGAGTCATTTTATCAAGTTCTTGCCCTGTTATTGCCATATCTTTTTTCTCTAAAATACCTAAATCTTTAGCTATTGCCTTTGCCGTTTCTAAGTGATCACCTGTAATCATTACTGTTTTAATTCCTGAATTTTTACATACCTGAACTGCTTCTTTTACTCCATCTCTTGGTGGATCTATCATTCCAATTAGTCCCACAAATGTTAAATTATTTTCAATATTTTGTGAATCAATTTTACTTGGCAATATATCTAAATCCTTATATGCAACTGCAATTACCCTCAATGCTTTTTGTGCCATTTGTCTATTATCACTCTGAATTTTTAGATTTTCTAAACTTCTAATTTTTATATTATATTGATTTGCCATTTCACCTATTGAATCTATTTGCTTTGTACACTTTTGTAATAACACATCTGGTGCACCTTTCGTTATAACTCTATATTTGTTTCCAATTTTGTGAATTGTAGTCATCATTTTTCTATTAGAATCAAAAGGAATTTCATTAACTCTTGGCATAAAATTTTCTAATCTATTTTTTGTACTTCCAATATTTATACATTCTTCTACAATTGCCTTCTCTGTAGGCTCGCCAGAAACTTTTGCCACTCCATTTTCCACATTTACATCACAGTCTGTGCATAATGTTGCTAGTTCAATAATAAATTTTTTACTTTGACTTCTAACATCAACAACTTTCATTCTGTTTTGTGTTAAAGTTCCTGTTTTATCAGAGCAAATAACACTACTACTTCCAAGTGTTTCAACTGCAGGTAATTTTCTAATTATGCTATTCTTTTTAGCCATTTTAGTAACACCAATTGAAAGCATAATTGTTACAATTGCAGGTAACCCCTCTGGAATTGCCGCTACTGCAAGTCCAACAGATGTCATAAACATTTCAACAGGTTCTATATGTTTTATTAGTCCCATAATAAAAATTATTATGCATATTGCTAAACAGGCTAACCCTAATATTTTACCAACCTCGCCTAATTTTTTCTGTAATGGTGTTTGTGGAGCCTCATCTTCTATAATCATATTAGCAATTTGTCCAACTTTTGTACTCATTCCAGTATCTGTAACAACCGCTTTTCCATGTCCATTTACTGTTATACTAGCCATAAAAGCCATGTTTTTCATATCACCTAAAGGTGCATTTTTACTACATAAAATATCTGCATCCTTTTCTGCCCCTTGTGTTTCGCCTGTTAATGATGATTCTTCTATTTTCAAGTTATGACTTTCTAAAATTCTACAGTCTGCTGGTACAAAATTTCCTGCATCTAAAATTATGACATCACCTTTTACAAGTTCTTCTGCATTTACTTCAACTGTTTTTCCATTTCTTATTGTTTTTGCGAGTTGTGGTGTCATTTGTTTTAAGGCTTCTATTGATTTTTCTGCTTTTGCTTCTTGTATTACTCCCATTAATGCATTAAAAACTACTATCCCAATGATTATTATTGAATCCACATAGTCATTTTCTCCTTGCATTTTTGATACAACTGCCGATATTATTGATGCTATTATTAGTATGATTATCATAAAATCATTAAATTGTTTTATAAATTTTACAATAAAACTTTCTTTCTTCTTTTCTTCTAGTTTATTTTTCCCGTATTTTTCTTGTCTTTCTTTTACCTCTTTTTCTGTTAATCCTTGTTTCTCATCTGTGCCTAATTGTCTTAATACTTCTTCTTTTCTTAATGTTTGCCACATAATATTCACTCCTTTGTATATTTGTTATTTAAATATATGTGGCTTGTACTTTTTTATTCCAAAGTAACAGCAAAATTTTTTTGTCATATTATGTTGTAAGAGGTGTTATTATGGTAAATTCAATACTTTTAGCTATATCAAGTAGTATAGATTCCTTAGGAATAGGTGTGACATACGGAATTAAAAATACAAAAATATCTAAATTAAGTAAAATAATTTTATTTGTAATTTCACTAATTACAACATATATATCAATATTTTTTGGAAATATAATTCAATATATACTTCCAAATTCTTTTACAAATTTTTTGGGATGTTTTATTTTGATTTGCATGGGAATATACATATGTTTTCAAGCTTCTAAAAAAGAAAAAGATTCCCGAAATGTTTTTAATAGTCCAATATCTTCTGATCTCAACCATTCAAAAATAATTGAGCCTCAAGAAGCATTAATCTTGGCTATTGCTCTTTCTTTAGATAGTTTTTGTATTGGTATTTCTGGTTCAATGGCTGATATTAATTTAAGCTTATTCCCTTTTTTGGTAAGTGCTTTTCAATTAATTTTTCTAAGTTTGGGCTCTTATTTAGGAATTAATATTAGAAATTTTTGTAAGTTGCCATCAAATATATGGTCTATTATTTCTGGTCTATTATTGATTTTTATTGGTTTTCTTAGATTTATTGCATTTTAGGCTTAAATATTGTATAATAATGTTATCAAACATCCCAGGAGGTAACAAAATGGAACAAAAATTAAAAATAACAGATGGAAACGGCACAAATTTTTTTATTTATGGTTCTGAAAAAGAACTAAAAACTTTTATCAAATGGGTAAAAGATTATAAACATGGTACTTGCCATGAAATGACAGTAACATGTAAAACTCCGTCTGACATGAAGGCTTGCAATTTCAAAGCAATAAGAATGAATTTAAGTCCTTCACAATATAGCGTAAATAATAAAAATTATGCTTAATATTTTTTAATTGTTCAAAGGTGAAGTTTTAATAAACTTCACTTTTTATAATCTAAAAATAAAAATCCTCCGGCTTAGCCGGAGGTATTTTACTCATAACGCCCATAGGGC